>Ga0335078_10005205_pt1 | contig 19229 bp, 14 predicted proteins | sample Lox_Sample_32_FD_206711 | JGI IMG/M metagenome (GOLD analysis project Ga0335078, IMG submission 206711) | Soil microbial communities from Loxahatchee National Wildlife Refuge, Florida, United States - Lox_Sample_3.2 | ecosystem: Environmental > Terrestrial > Soil > Wetlands | place: USA... | reverse complement strand
GGCATCGAGGGCCGGCTCTCGATCACGCTGCTGCCGGGCACCTCGCAGTCGGTGACCACCAACTACGCCGGCACCAACCAGATCATCAACTTCTCGGTGGACGGCTCCCCGGTGACGCCGCGCCGCACGGTGGTGGCGATGGCGAATTGCAACAAATGCCACACGTACCTCGAGGTTCACGGCGACCTTCGCAACAACGTGACCTATTGCGTGCTGTGCCACAATCCGAGCAACACCGACGCCAGCACGCGCGCGGCGGCCACCAATGCCGCGCAAAAGGCGGCGCCGGCGCAGGCCATCAACTTCGCGTACATGATCCACTCGATTCACACCGGCAACAAGCTGGGAGCGGCCGGCTTGGATTATGCCGTAGTGGGCTTCGGGGGCGCGACGACCGATTTCGGCCAGGCGTTCGCTTCGGTCCCCAAGGGGATCACCAATACCGGCGTGCTCTATCCGGCGATGCTGAACGGCTCGGTGGGCGATACCGCCAACTGCGGCATGTGCCATACCGGCGGTTCGCAGGACGTTCTGCCCGTGGGGTTGAACAACGTGACCGATCCGGCGGGTTTAATCAACCCGGTTCCGGCCACGACTTCGGCCTGCACGGCTTGCCACTTCGACACGCCGACCATGGCTCACGCGGTGCTCAATACCAGCGCGCAATTTGGCGAAAGCTGCACGGTTTGCCATGCCGCGGGCGCTGCCTATGATGCGACAGCGGTACACCAGGGGCAGTAGTCAAGCCAATATGACCAAGGAGACGACCATGTTTGGGCCGCCGAGATCTCTGAGCATGGCCAGCCTTCCGCCGGCGCGCTCCCTTCGGGGGGTGCGCCGGCTATTGATGCCGGCGGCGGCCCTGCTTTTCGCCGCTACCATTGGGAGCGCTCAAGACAAGGTGAGCGCTCCCGCTCCCTCGAAAGAACCTCCCAAGCCCGCGGAGTACGTTGGTTCCGACACCTGCCAGGGATGTCACGAGGACATATTCAACGCATTCCAGAAGAACCCGCACCACCAGGTGGAAGCCGACAAGAAGCGCGGCTTCGAAGGCAAGGCCTGCGAATCGTGCCACGGTCCGGGAAGCAAGCACGCGGAATCGATGTCGGCGGCGGATATCCGCAATCCGGCCAAGATCGCTCCGGCGGCGGCCGACAAGGTCTGCCTCACCTGCCATCTGAATCAGCCGACGCACGTGGGCAGAATTTCGAGCAGCCACGCCAAGAACCAGGTAGCCTGCGTCGCCTGCCACTCGGTTCATAAGAACGGGCCGGACGGCATGGTGGCGCGGAAAATTCCGGCGATCAACGCCCAATGCGCTTCCTGCCATCAGGACGTGTGGGCCAGTTTCCAGCGGCCCTACGGTCACAAGCTGCCGCAAGAGGCGATGTCGTGCGTGGATTGCCACAATCCGCACGGCACATTCGAACCGCGGATGCTACAGACGGTGAGCGCCAACGAACCGGGCTGCCTGAAGTGCCACGGGGACCTGGCCGGTCCTTTTGTGTACGAGCACGCGCCGGTCAAGATGGAAGGCTGCACGGCGTGCCACCAGCCGCACGGATCGTCCAACCCGCGGATGCTGACGCGGCAGGTTGTGCGCCTGGTCTGCCAGGAATGCCACTCCAACTTCCAAGCGCTGGCGCCTAAGGGCGGAACGATGGGATCGATCGCTCCCGCGCTTCACGATCTGGCGTCGCCGCGATTCCAGAATTGCACCAATTGCCACCAGAAGGTCCACGGATCGAACGTGAGCCGGGACTTGTTCAAATGAGAATCCTACTGGCACTCATCCTGACGATGGTTCCGGCCCTGGCTCAGCAGGCGGATCCGCCATCGAAAGCCGACGATCAATCGGCGCAGACTCCCGCGAAGACGGAAGGACAGGCGGCGCAGGCGCCGGCCAAAGCGGCCGACCAGACCACCGCGCCCGCGGCATCGCCGTCCAATCCCACTCCCGCGGGCGCGGAATGGTTTACGGGCAGCCTGGATCTGGGCTACCGGTTCGTGACCGGACCCGCCGGGAATTTTCCCGAATACCGCAGCGTGGTGAACCTGGGGCAAGGGCTGGTGCTGAACGGCGTCGACTTCACCATCATCGACCCGAACAAGCGCCTGTTCGACCGGCTGGACGCCAACGCCTTCGGATGGGGCGGGGAACCGTACGAACTGGCGCACCTGAACGCGCAGAAACAGAATGTCTACAACCTGACTTTCGACTACCGCGATATCGCGTTCTTCGACGCCGTCCCCTCGTACGCCAATCCGTTCGCGCCCGGCGGCTTCAACGAGCAGTCGTTCGATACGCGGCGGACGACGCTGACTACCGCCATCGATTTCCGGCCCGGGAAGCGCATCATCCCGTACTTTGTGTACGACCGGAATTCCGGGTATGGACACGGGGTGGACGAGTGGGTGCAGGATGCCAACGACGAGTTCGCCGTGCCCGTCCTGCTGCGCGACAGCACCGATAATTATCGCGGCGGAGTGCGTTTCGAGTTCAATCGTTTCCACATCACGCTCGAGCAGGGCGGCACGACTTATAAAGACGACGACCAGTCGACGTTTGCGGGGACCAATTCCGGCGACCGCACGTCCCCGGTATTCGGGCAGACGCTCTCGCTCACCAATCTCCAGCAGACTTACGACATCACGGGAACGAGCGTCTACAGCAAGGCATTGCTGACGGCGCATCCTTTCTCGTGGCTCGATATCTACGGGCAATTCCTGTTCAGCGAGCCGAAGACCACGGTCAATTTCAACGAAGCCGCGGCGGGCAATTTCGTGGCGATGAGCTCGCTGTTGTTCTACAGCAGCCAGCAGACCATCGGCACGGGAGCGGCCAACCAGCCGCACACCACCGGCACGGCTGGATTCGAAATCCGGCCGTTGAAGCACCTGCGGATCATCCAGAACTGGCTGACCGACCGGTATCACGATGCCGCTTTCGGCATGCTTACCGTTTCGCCGGCTGCCGCGACGGGCGGCGGCGTCACCAACTTCAATCCTCTGGAAATCGTCAACTACAACCAGGAGCAGGTGGACGTGTTGTACGATCTCACGTCGAAGCTGACCTTGCGCGGCGGGTATCGCTACATCTGGGGCGATGCCACCACCGAGGCGACGCCGTTCCTGAACCCCGCCGGCACACTGGAGCAGGGCCAACTGAAGCGCAATGTCGGGCTGGCCGGGCTGAATTTCCGCCTGTCGGACAAGCTCTCGTTCAATCTGGATTACGAAGGTGGATCGAGCGACGACGTCTATTTCCGGGATAGCCTGAACGATTATCAGAAGGGTCGTGCGCGGGCGAAATATCGCCTCCTGCAATCGCTGATGTTCCAGGCGACCGCCAGCGTGTTGCGGAACACCAACCCGGCGGCGAACATCAACTACCACCTGTTGAACCGCGACCAGTCGCTGGCGGCCTTCTGGACGCCGAAGAATAACAAGCGCTTCAGCCTGACCGGCGAGTACGACCGCTCCACATTCCACTCGACCATCGACTACCTGACGCTGCCCTTCTATTCGACGGCGATCTCCGACTATCGCGACAACGGGCATGCGGTGACGGGCCTGCTGGACGTGAATCTGCCGGGTCCGCGGGGCGGGAAACTGAGCATGGGAGGCTCGATGTTCCTGGCGAACGGGAGCAACACCACGCGATACTACCAGCCCCTGATGCGTCTCTCGCTGCCCTTCAACAAGCACCTCTCCTGGAACAGCGAATGGACCTATTATGGTTACGCGGAGAGCTTTTACCTGTTCGAAAGTTTCCGGACGCATATCATCACGACCGGGCTGAAGTTTACCCGATAGGAGGCCAGCAATGCGGATGATTCGAATCATGATGGCGGGGGCGCTGGCCGCGGCTGTCTGGGCGGCCGGCCCGATGTCGGGAGACGCCCGGCGCGGCGGACAATTGTTCCAGAGCGAACAGTGCGTCCAATGCCATAGTTTTCAGGGCAAGGGCGGCACGACGGCGCCCGACCTTTCCAAAAGGATCGACCGCGACTACACGCCCGCGGTGATGGCCAGCCTGATGTGGAATCACGCTCCCGATATGTGGAGCGCGATGAAAAGCAAAGGGATCGTGAAGAGCGTGATGACGCCGGACATCGCGGGGGATTTGTTCGCCTATTTCGTGTCGGCGCGTTTTTTCGACCGGCCCGGCGATGCCGGCAGGGGCAAGCAGGCGTTCGCCCAGAGGCATTGCGCCGATTGCCACGGCATCACAAATCAGATCGCGGGCGGAGGTCCGCCGGTGGTGAAGTGGGAGTCGCTCGCCGATCCCTTGATACTGGCCGAGCAGATGTGGAATCACGGTCCGGCCATGCGCGCGGCTTTCGCGCAGAAGAAATATCCCTGGACGGCGCTGACGGGACAGGAACTCAGCGACATCCTGGTATATCTCCAGAATTTGCCCGAGACGCGCGATTTGCCACACAATTTCGAATTCCCGGCATCTTCGAATGGCGAGCAGTTATTCCAATCCAAGGGCTGCGCCGGCTGCCACACGGGCGCGATGGCGTTGGAAAAACTCCTCAAGAACCAGACGCTGACGGATATCGCGGCGGCGATGTGGCATCACCAGCCCGAGATGAAGCAGCCGCCGGCCACGCTATCGCCCGCGGAGATGCAGCAACTCATCGGTTACATCTGGGCGAGGCAATACTTCACGGGAACGGGGAACGCGGAGCGCGGCAAGAAAGTGTTCGCCGAGAAGAACTGCGCCACCTGCCACAACGATCCCGCAAGCGGCGCCCCGAAACTCGGCAAAGACCAATCTGACATCACCATGGTGGCCGCGCTCTGGGAGCACGGCCCGCGCATGCTCGACCAGATGAACGCCAAGAAGATCGCCTGGCCGCGTTTCACGGCGCGCGAGATGGACGATCTGGTCGCGTTCTTGAATCAATAAGGCGCTCCGCGACCGGTTCAACGGCGCCTGGCGGTGGCGGCTCTTCAACGGGCGCCGCCTACGACACGACTGGCAGTATCGCCGCGACTCGGATAAAATGCCTCTCTACCTGTTTTCTGAGAGGACCGTGTCGCGATGCAATCGAAAAAGTACGTACCAGTCTGGCTGGCGCTAGCGGTAGCCACGTCGCCCATCGCTTGGAGCCAAGGCGGCGGCCGCGGCCGTGGCGCCGCCGCGGCGCAACCGGCGCCGGCGCAGAATCCGCCCGCGGCGCAAGCCGGCCGCGGCGGCGGACGAGGCGGCGCCGCACCCGCACCCAGCGACTTCTTTACTTACGACGCGACGGCAGCCACCGCGCCTTCCATACCCGATGGGCCGCCCGCCGAGACCCACCAGAAGAGCGGCAACCTGGCCTATACCGCGCGTGCCGGATACCTGGACCTGCACAACGCCACCACCGGCCAATCGGAAGCGCACCTGTTCTACACCAGCTACTTCAAGGAAGGCGGGAGCGACGCCGCTGCGCGTCCGCTGCTGTTCTTCTTCGGCGGCGCGCCCGGAGTTTCGGCCGCCTGGCAGGAATTCGGCGGATTCGGTCCGAAACGCATGAAATGGGCCGCCGACGGCAGCCCGGGCGATCCACCGTATCAATGGACGGATAACTCCGGCACCCTCCTCGGCGAGGCCGACCTGGTGTTCGTCAATCCCGTGGGCACCGCCTACAGCCGCCCCGATCAGCCTTCGCACGGCCCGGCCTTCTGGAGTACCAACGGCGATATCGCGTCGCTGGCGGAATTCGTGCGCAACTTCCTCACCGCCACCAGCCGCCGCAATTCGCCGCTGTTTCTCGCCGGTGAGGATTACGGCACGGGCCGCGTCGCCGGACTGGCCGCCTATCTCGACGAACACCAGATTCCTGTGCGCGGCGTAGCGCTGTTCTCCATGACTCCGGCGCCCGATGCGCTGGCCGGCGACACGCAGTATCTGACGCTCCTGCCGAGCCTGTCGATGGCCTCGTGGTATCACAAGAAGCTGGCTCCCGAGATGAACGCGATGAGCCTGGAGCAGATCTCCGAGCGCGCGCGGCAATTCGCGTCGCGCGCCTATCTGCACGCCCTGTACAAGGGCGACCGCATGACCGGCGACGAGCGCGCCAAGACCATCGCCGAGCTTGCCCATCTCACCGGGCTTTCCAAGGAATTCATCGTCAACAACGATCTGCGCATTTCGCTCGAGCGTTTCAGCGCCGAGCTGCTGCGCGAGCGGCATCGCGGGCTGGCGAGCTCCGACGCGCGCGTTTCCGGATTTCTGGTGAGCGCCGGGGGACGCGGATTCGGCGGTGGTGGCGGACGCGGCGGGTTCGGCGCGCCGCCGCCGGTCGATTTCAACGAGAGCAATCTCTCCGGCGGGTTCGAGACGGCTTACGATTCGTACCTGCGCCGCGAGCTGACCTTCACTCCGGCGCACGATGCCGTCTTCTACCTCTCGGGCGGCGGAACCGGCGCCTTCACTTCCACCGGCAACGACGACCAGAGCCTTGCCAGCGCTTTCGCGCGCAATCCCAACATGCGCCTCTTCGTGGGCATCGACTATTACGATCTCAAGGCGCCCTTCTACGCAACCGAGTACACGCTGGCGCACCTCAACGTCTCGCCCGAGGTGCGCGCCCACAACATAACGGTCAGCCATTTCGAGGCCGGGCAAATGGCCTACGTCGATAACAAGGCGCTCACCGAATTACAGGGCGAGCTGGCAAGATTCTTGACGGCCGCGACCGCGCCGGCGCACAAATAGCGCCGCCAAAAGGAGCCATGCCATGAAGACGATTTCGCGTATCCTCATTCTCATCGCCGCCACCGGTGTGGGAGCTTTCGCGCAAGGACGGGGCGGCGCCGCTGCGGCCACCAACGATTTTTACCGCTTCAATTACGACAGCGAAGAGATGATGCCCATCAAGTACCCGGCGGAGCCCGTCACCACGCAGCACAAGATCACGCTGCATGGCGAGACGATCGAGTACACGGCGCACGCCGGCTTCCTCCCCATCCACCAGGCCACGAGCGGCCAGACCGAGGGTCATCTCTTCTACATCTACTATTCGAAGAACGGCGTGACCGACAAATCCAAGCGGCCGGTCTGGTTCCTCTTCAACGGCGGACCGGGCGCGGCCACCATCTGGCTGCACATGGGCGCGTTCGGTCCGAAAATGGTGAAGCTCCAGCCGAACGGCATGGCCACCCCGCCGCCGTACACCTACGTGGACAACCCCAATTGCCTGCTGGATACCGGCGACCTGGTCTTCATCGACGCCATGGGCACGGGGTTCAGCCGTCCCGAACAGCCGCACTTCGGCCCGGATTTCGGCGGCGTGGAGAACGACCTGGCGGCATTCGGCGAATTCATCCGCAGCTTCCTGAACGAGTACAATCTCTGGGGCTCGCCATTGTTCGTTGGCGGCGAGAGCTATGGCACCACGCGCGCCGCGGGACTCTCCGGCTACCTCACCGACCACGACATCCCGATCAACGGCGTCATGCTGCTCTCGGCGACTATCGCCGTCAACGCCAACGCCGGCGAACAGCGCCAGCTCATGACGCTGCCCACCGAAATCATGACCGCCTGGTACCACAAGCGGCTGCCAGCCGATTTGCAGAAACTCCCGGTGGAGCAGATCGCGCAGCAGGCGCGCAACTTCGCGTCGGGCGAATATCTGGAATATCTCTTCGACGGCGCGCGCGCCACCGAGGCGCAGCGCGAGAAAGTGCTCAGCGATTTCTCGCGGCTGACGGGGCTGCCGAAATCGTACGTCGATGGGCTCGATATCCGCGTGCCGCTCGGGCCTTTCAGCACCGAGCTGTTGCGCGATCGGCATTTGATGACGTCGCGGCTCGATTCCCGCTTCGCGGGATATCAACTCGACGCCGGCGCCACCAATACCAGCTTCGATTACAGCAACGCCAACATCGAGGACTGCTTCCTTACGGCTTTCGAAGCGTACCTGCGCAACGACCTGAACTATAAGAACGACGGGCTCTACTACGTGGCCGGCAACGCCCCGCCGTGGTCCGGCGAGTACAACACGGTGACGAACATGGAGACGGCTTTTTCCAAGAACCCGCACATGAAACTCTTCGTGGGAATGGGATACTACGATTTCGCCTGCCCGTTCTACCCGATGGAATGGACCATCGCGCACCTGAAGGTGTCGGACGAGATCAAGAAGAACAACATTTCCACGGGATATTACGAATCGGGGCACATGGTATATATCGATGCGGCGGCCTCCGCGAAATATCACGCGGACCTGGTGAAATTCGTGGAAGGAGCCATGCCGAAATAAGAGGCACGCTCCCCGGAGATTAGCCGTACAGGCGAGATCCTGACGCGGTGGTTTTTCGGCCCCGGATGGCGGCGGATGCACAAAAGCGCCGCTCGCTTGCCGGCGCGCGCGGCTCCCTGGTTCACGCCGGCGCACCGTTGTCCAGGAGCCGCGGCCGCGAGGAACGGGGTTTTCGCGTGGTGTATAATGCGCGAGATCCCAAGGAGGGGACGCAATGTCGCATTTGAGCGAAACGATGAAGGCGTGCGAAAAGTGTTTGGCAGAAGCGAAAAAACTGGAGAAGCAGTGGAAAGCCGCCAAAAGCCCTCAGGATAAAGAGAAGTTGAAGAAAATGGCCGACGCGTGCAGGAAAATGGCGGCCGCTTACTACGATATGATTCCTGCCGCCAAGGACAAGGACAAAAAAGAGGTGCTCGACATCTGCGACTCGATCATCGGCGCCAAGTAGCCGCGCGAAAATAGGGGCATGGAGTTCGATCCGGCAAGGTACGGCGAGCGCGTAGCTGCCATTCTCCATCTCGAGGGCGATGGGCGGCGGCTCCTGCCATTGGTTTCCGCCCGCGCCGGTGCCGATGAGCCGCGCCGGATGATCCGCGAAGCCGGCGTGCGTCAACTGTTCCCGCGCGGGCGAGCGCCGGAAGCCGCCATCGCCGGCCTCTACCTCTATTTCGACTGCTGGACCGAAGCGCACGAAACCGCGCAGGACATCGCCACTCCGGAAGGCAGCTACTGGCACGCCATGGTGCATCGCCAGGAGCCGGATGCCTCGAATGCGGGCTACTGGTTCCAGCGGGTCGGATTGCATGCGATTTTCCCGGCGTTGCGCGAGGCCGCTGCCGCCGTCGGGCTGGGGACCGGGGCGCGCTGGAATCCGCAGGCGTTCCTCGAAATCTGCGAGCGCGCGCGCCAATCTCCCGGCTCGAAGCTCGAGCGGCAGGCGCGCGAGGTGCAGCTTGCCGAATGGCAACTGCTCTTCGACCATTGCGCGCGGCCATGAAGAAATCCGCGCCGCCGATCAAACCGGCGAGCGATCTCTGGATTTTCACGCTCCTCGCGGTGGGAATCTTCGCGGCTTATGGCGCGGTGCTGCGTTTCGGATTCGTGAATTACGACGATCCTGTCTATATCGCCACGAACCCGCACGTTCGGGACGGCATCACCGGGAGCGGCGTGGTGTGGGCGTTCACGCATTCCTTCGCCGGAAACTGGTTTCCGCTCACCTGGATCTCGCACATGCTCGATTGCCAGTTTTTCGGGCTGGATGCGGGCGCGCACCACTTCACCAATCTCGCCCTCCATACGGCGGCGGCGCTGCTGTTGTTCGCCGTCCTGCGGGGCATCACCCAAACTCGCTGGCCGAGCGCGTTTGCCGCCGCCCTGTTCGCGCTCCATCCCCTGCACGTGGAAAGCGTGGCGTGGATTGCAGAGCGCAAAGACGTGCTGAGCGCTTTTTTCTGGATGGTCACGCTGTGGTGCTACGCGCGCTATGTGGCGCGCCCGTCCCCCGCGCGCTACGCGCGGACTCTCGTGGCGTTCGTGTGCGGTCTGATGGCCAAACCCATGGCGATCACGCTGCCGGCGGTGCTGATTCTGCTCGACTGGTGGCCGCTCGCGCGCGGATGGAAAATTCGCGAGAAGCTCCCGTTCCTGGCGCTGTCCGCGGCGGTCTCGGTGGTGACGTACACGGCTCACGTCGCAGGCAACGCGGTGGTGTCGTTCGCCAGGATCCCGCTCGCCATGCGCGTGGAGAACGCCCTGGTCCAGTATGCCGTTTACATCGGGAAAATGTTCTGGCCGAGCGGGCTTGCGGTCTTCTATCCTTACCCGAAGGGCCCGCTGGCGCTGCCGGCGATGCTGGCGGGGTTGGCGCTTGCGGGCGTCACCGCGGCGGTGATCCGCGCGCGGCGCGGCCGCCCATACCTGGCGGTGGGATGGCTGTGGTACCTGGTGACGCTCGCCCCGGTGATTGGGCTGATTCAGGCCGGACAGCAGGCGCGCGCCGACCGCTACATGTACATCCCCATGATCGGGCTCTCGATCATGCTGGCGTGGGGCGGGCGGGAACTGCTGCGCGGCCGGCCGCGGTTGGCGATCGCGCTCGCCGTTTCGGCCTGCGCGGCGTGCGCCGTGGGGACGCTTTTCCAGGTGGATTATTGGGAGAACGGCGTGAAGCTTTTCCAGCGCGCAGTGGACGTGACGCCGGAGAATTACGTCGCGCGATTCAACCTGGCGCACGATCTGCGCGAAGCCGGCAACGTTGACGGCGCCATCCGCGAACTCCAGGCGGCGGTGCGGATCGAGCCCGATTCCGGCCTGGCGCACGACGAATTAGGGCAGCTTCTGGGCAAGCAAGACCGGCTCGGCGAAGCTCTGGCCGAGTTGCGGCAGGCGGAAGTCTTCCTGCCCGGCAACGCCGCGCTGCATTACCGCATCGGCGTTCTTCTGGCGACGGCGGGCAATCAGGAGCAGGCGGTGGAGGAACTCTCTCGAGCCGCCCGCCTCGACCCGAGCGATGCCGATATTCGCCGCAATCTCGGGGTTTCGCTGGCCGCGAGCGATCGTCTCCCGGAAGCCGTCGCGGAATTCCGCCAGGCCGCCAGCCTGAAGCCGGACGACCCCACGGTGCGATTCGATCTCGGGCTGGCGCTGCTGAATCTCGGGCGGAAGAGCGAGGCGATCGAGCAGTTCGAGGAGGCGCTGCGGCTCGATCCGAATCTAGCCGGCGCCCAGGCCGCTCTCGATGCGGCGCGGAAATAACACGTACTTTTCGTCCATCGCCCGGCGCTTCAGCACGCTCGAATCCCCGGCAGCTGTACCGGCGCCGGCCGACTACAGTCAAAAAGGATGGATTGGGAATCGATTCCGCCACGGTTCGTCGTTTCCACGGGTCCCGACATTTGGGCATCCAGCACTACGCGCGAGCAAAGGTTTGTCAGGCCTCTCTCGGTTGTTTTCGGCGGAATTTCTTGACAACATATAGTGAAAACTTATGAGCGCCCCAGAGGCTAAGCCCGGGTCGGCCGTTTCCGTCCCCGAGCGTCTGCCAGAACTCCCTCGGCACAGGGAGGTGTGGCAGTCCTTCGAACCGGCCTTCCGCAGCTACAAAACGGCAGTTGGATTTCTGCTTCTTCTGCTGGGCGCCGGGGTTCTGCATTACACCGGACTTTCCGTAGACGGCACGGTGACGATCCCAAGGATATGGGTCGCGGTCGCCGCTGTTCTCCTTCCAACGGCAATCGGTTCAGCCGCGATCATCGCTCTGCGCCTGGCGAAGGCGCGGACAGCGCTCGCGGAAAGATCGAACCGGGTGGCGCAGTTGGAGGGCGAGATCTCGCAGGCTCGAGCCGAGATCGACAGAATCGACCGGCGATCCCCGAGAATACCCCATATCGAAGGCGTGTCGCTTCCAAGTCTGGAAGTGATGATCGCCGATTCGCCGGCGCCGTTCGTAAACCCGGTAGTTCTGAAAAGTTACGGCGTGAAATGTACGGTTATCGGGACCGGACCGAGGCTCGACGTCAATCAAGTATTTACATTTGAAGGCCGCAATCTGTCGAATGTCCCGTTGGCCGAACTGCGGTTCCCAATCAGCGGCGACAGTTTCGTGCCCTTTCCAGAACTTCAGGCGAAGTATTACGATATCCTGCAGGATCCGCGGCGAGAACATGAATCGCGTGCACGATTAGACTCGCCGGACGGAATGCGTAAAGATTTGGCGCTTCCGTTCGACTACCCGGGCGTAGGTCCGTACAGGGACTTCCATCTCGAACTGCAATACACCTGGGCATCGCTATTCAATCGTCACAAAGATTACATCTTCATTGACACCACCCTATTCCAGGGCGGCGCCGAGAGGGTTTTTATCGAGTTGATTCTCACGGCGCTGCCTTCGGTACGGGTAGTAGCGTATTCCGTGGACCCGGCAACCGGCGCCGTAACCATGCTTGGAGCTGTCCGGCCTGCCGACGGCAACACCTACCGATTTGCGGCCGACAAGGCGGAAAAGAACAAGTATTACCTGTTAATGGTGGTTTCCAGCGTTTGACAGGCGAATGAACGATGGCCAGCCCTTCGCTACTTCCCGAACCAGCCTCCGCCCCTTGGGACCTGATCTTTGGCGGACCGCTTTTAACCGCGGTGCGAGCCCACCTTGAATCCGGGAGCCCCCCGGCATTAGTGGAATTGTATACCAGCGACCGATGCGCTTTGCGGTGCAAGCATTGCTTTCACGCCGACGTCCATTCCAAGGCGCAGGCGCTCTCCCTGGACGAATGGATGCACACCATCCGCCAGTTCATCGCGATGGGAACCAGGCGAATCCATTTTGCCGGCCGCGAGCCGTTCTTGAATCCCGACACGATCGATCTGCTGCGCTGGCTGGAGCCGATCAAGCAAGAGCACGGATTGTGCGTCGGTGCTATTACCGACGGCTTCTCTTGTGCCCCGTGGGCGGATCGGCTTGCGAGTTCGTCGTTAGATTATTTGGATGTCAGCATCGATGGAATGCGCGGCGATCACGAGCGGCTTCGGGGCCGTGGCACATACGACCGCACGGTCAGAGCGCTGGAGGTGCTGGTTAAGACGCTTGACCGGACATGTCTCGCGGTAGCGTCGGTCCTGGACCGGCAAAATGCCGATAGCGCAGGTGATTTTATGGCGGAACTGTTCGAGCATGGCGTGCGCCGGTATTTCTTTCAGCCGGTGCAACCGCTCGGCGCCGGTCGCGACATGGAGCGCCTGCGCCCCTTCGAATTGCGGCGGGCAATTCAACGGATCCACAGGGAACTTGACGTCGGCGGCATGGCGAAGCGGGGAGTTGTGTGCATGATCTTCATTCCCGTCGAATTTTTCCCTGAAGTGGTGACCGGGGATGCCTGGCTGGAAGCCCGGCTGGACGAGTCTTTGCGACATGGCCGGTCTTACGCAACCCTCGGGAACAATCGGCTGATGATCGACTTCGAGATCATGCGCGTGCCTTTTCGCAATCACGTGATCGTGAGCCACGACGGCTACCTTTTAGGCCGCTGTGGTTTCCGCTCGACCTGGGACTACGATCTGATGTCGCCGGGGAACGTCCGGTCGAAGCCGATAGCGGATCTTCTCGCCGGAGCCCGCGCCATGACATTGGCAGCCTTGCCGATCTTCGACGCGCGAAGCAGTTCGCCCAGGAATGGATTGCACATACTAACTTGAAATCGACTTCCGTTGGAGGAAAACACGATGGAACAAACGAAAGAACCGCCGGTTACGAACTTGAAGTTAAAGTGGGTGGAAGACGCCTGCAATGAAGGCGGCTCGGCCGGATCGAAGGGCGCCATGATCGGTGAAGCCGTGGACGAGAGTCCAAACGATCGCCGGCATGACGCCCCTCAGGAGTAGCCAGCGTTTTGCTGTCTGACGCTTTAGATGCCGTGGTGTCCGTATATCGGGGTTGGCACGACCTGGAATCCCGTATAGGCGGACCGAGAATAATCGATTTCGACCTGGCACCGTCCGCATTCCCGATTCAGCCCTTTGAATCGCGAATCCAGGTTTTCGCAGCGGTAGAGAAGTTGGCCATCGGCTTGCCGGGAGGTCATGCCTTCCTGAGGGATCGCCTGGAGGCGTCTCTCGCTTTGTTGCGGGCTCTGATGGGACAGCACATCCCTTTTGCGCGTTATCTATCCCAAACGATGCGCCTGGATGCTGTCCCGATTCCAGCCAAAGTAATTACGGAGCAGTCAATCCTGGTCCGGCAGATTCTGGATCGCGCGAAGTTGGATTTCGAGCGCGGACTTCGCGGCCGGGCCGCGGAGCGTTTTGTCAGCACCAAAACGGGCGGAGAACTTCGCTCGTGGTTGATTGCCGCCGTAGAGGGCGACGCTACCCGCGCCGCGCGGCTACTGGTTCCCGAAACAGATTTTGAGTTGACGTTTGAGTTTGCCGCCTCGCCGGGTTTCTGGAAGGCCTGGGCCAACGCCGATGCGGGCCAACGTTCGCGAGTTTCCTACAATCTCACGCCACGGACGCCGTACTTGCGCGGCGACGCATTCCTGCTTGCTCACCACGAGGTGACCGGCCACGTCCTCCAAATGGAGTGCTGGCGGAAACTGATAGCCGGAGGTCATCTGCATCCGGCTTATGGAGTAACTGTAGTGCACTCGTCCGAGCAATTTCAGTTTGAAGGCGCGGCGCAGACTATTACAGACCTCATTTACGACAACGGGGAACTGGACGATGATGTGCTGTGGGCAAGAGAATACCGCCGGTATGGTTCCTATGTCTACCAGCGGGCTCATTTGGATCTTAATACAGGCCGGAACGTAGCGGAAGTGATGGACTACCTGCGCGCGTCGTTGCCGTTGGAGGAGCAATCGGCAATTGAAGCAGAGCTTAGGGGACGTTGCCTGGACCCGGTCCTGCGCGCCTACCAATTCGTGTATGCGGCCAGCGACATGAAATTCGGCGCGGCATTGCGCGCGGGAGGCAAGGCCGGTTTGCTCCGGGTTTTGAAGGCCTTCTTCAAGGCTCCTCACACTTTAGACCAGGTGACGCAACTGCTTGAAACTTGCTCTTCTTCCTCTTGCGGCGCCGTTCCGGATATAACTCGATAAGGGGGCCCATCGGGCGAGCATGGCGGCTTTGGCGCGAGGATCCGGCGACCCGCGATTCAGGCCGGACTCGCCAGGCGGATCGTGGTTGGATTGTCCGGAGCGCTCGCGCTCTCGCGGTGACGGCCGCTGTCCGTGTTATCATGTGAAACTTGCGGCGATTCGCGGCGAGCAACGCACTCTGTGAGCCGGCGAGTCACGCCGTGAATTGGAAATCTATCTTTGCAAATCGAACAATTCTCCAACCTGGCGGATTTCGAAACCAGCCTTGACCGTCTGGCTCAAGTCGCCGTACTTACAGGGCTCGGTTTGGCGCCGGGGCAAGAACTGGTAATTACGGCCCCGTTAGCGGCGGTTCCCTTGACCCGACGGATCACGGAGCACGCCTACAAGGCCGGTGCGTCTCTCGTCACGGTGCTGTTTACCGACGAAGAGATGGCGAAGCTGCGCTTCCGTTACGGACCCGATCTCAGCTTCGATAGCGCCATGGGATGGCTGTACGAAGGAATGGCGCAAGCATTCCGGGGCGGCGCTGCCCGGTTGGCCGTTGTGGGCGACGATCCGTTCCTGGTCGCGAACGAAGACCCGGACAAGGTGGCAAGGGTGAATCGCGCAGTTTCGAAAGCGTATCGGCCCGCGCGAGAATTGATTCTGCGCCACGAAGTGAACTGGTCTATTGTGCCGTACGCGACTCCCGCGTGGGCGCGAGCGGTGTTCCCGGATCCAGCTCAGGACGAGGCGTTGGCGCAACTGTGGAAAGTCGTTTTTGCAGCCTCGCGAGTGGACAGACCTGACCCGGTAGCTGCTTGGAGAGAACACGATTCGGCCCTCCATGCCCGCGCGGACTGGCTCAGCCGGATGCGATATTCGGCCTTGCACTTTCGCGGGCCCGGCACGGATCTTCGGGTGGGGCTTGCCGACGACCACCTGTGGCTTGGCGGAGGGACGACCGCTCGAAACGGCCGTTATTGTGTTTGCAATGTGCCGACGGAGGAGGTCTTCACGATGCCGCACAAGGACCGGGTGGATGGACACGCTGTCAGCACGAAACCGCTGGCTTACCAGGGCACGATCATCGAAGATATCTCGGTCCGGTTCGATGCGGGGCAGATCGTCGAGGCTCACGCCAAACGTGGGGATCGCGTGTTGCAAAAGATGCTGGAAACCGACGATGGGGCGCGCCGGCTGGGAGAAGTGTCTTTGGTCCCCCACTCATCGCCGATCGCCTCGAGTGGATTGCTGTTTATGAGCACTCTATTCGATGAGAACGCAGCCTGCCACATCGCGCTCGGGCATGCGTACAGTGCGTGCGTGAGGGATGGCGATACACTCCCACAGGAACAGCTCGATAGCCGCGGGGCAAATACCAGCCTGATCCACGTCGACTGGATGATTGGGTCGAATCGAATCGACGTGGATGGCATTACGCTTGGGGGCGATTCGGTTCCCGTGATGCGCGCGGGAGAGTGGGTCTTGCCGTGACGTCCCGCAGAAAGAGCGGAGCGCGTATGGGTGTCCGTTGTGGCGCACTGTCCACCTCTTGTAGGTGGTGAATTCGTGCAAATCGGGTATTTCCCTGTAGTATCAGCGCTTTCGATCCGTTCCGTGGCACCGGTCGTAATTGTGATGGCCGGATCGAGGGTGAATGGTGTGTCCGCCGTATTCGAAAATCTCCCGTTTTTGGAATCGCGGTTCACCCTTGATGCATCGGAAGAACGAGCACTTCACAAGCACGTCATTGTTATTACATGGCTTCCCGGTAAAAATCGTGGTAAGCTTGCTGCAAGAGCCGGTGTGGCGTGTTTCCAAAACCTGTAACGACCGGGTGACGGGAATCGTCCAATAGACGTAACGAAAGGCTTCCCAGGAGGGCTGGCGAAGGATATGGCTGACCAATCGCAACCCAACGATCCGATCCCGAATAGCGCTGACGACCATCTCAATCGGCTGTTTTGCGCCGAAATTGAGGACCCGTGGTATCACGCGTTTATCCGCAACGTCAAGGAATTCTTCAACCCGCCCAAGTTGCCACCTCTTGAGGTGACATCGAAGCCGATTCCGGTGAAAGACATCTGGGGGCTTTACGGCCGCAAGAAGCAGTCGTTCATGATGTCGACTGGCTTGCAGGTGGCTGTAGTGGCCCTGGTCTTTGTGCTAACCGCCAGCAAGACGGTGCGGACGGCGGTGAAGAATACCGTTCTGTACGCGGTGGATCTTGCGCCGCCCGAAGTGAAAATGAAGCCCCAACCCAAGACTTCACAAGGCGGCGGTGGCGGCGGTGACCGTTCTCCGCTCCCGGCCAGCTTCGGGAAATTGCCGAAATTCGCGCTGAAGCAGTTCACGCCGCCGGTCGCGGTTTATAACAACATGAATCCCAAGTTGGCCATGGAGCCAACCCTCATCGGCGACCCCAATACGCAGGTTGCCAATGTGGATTATCCGCTGTACGGCGATCCTCTTTCCAAATACATGACGCCCTCGAACGGACAGGGTTCCGGCGGCGGTATCGGAAACGGCAAAGGCGGCGGCGTCGGCAACGGCGACGGCGGCGGCTATGGTCCCGGTAAAGGCGGTGGAGTGGGCGGCGGCGTTTTCCGCGTCGGCGGAGGCGTCTCGGCTCCGGTGCTGCTTTCCAAGACCGAACCCGAATATTCCGAGGAAGCGCGCAAGGCTAAGCACCAGGGTACGGTCATGCTGTACGTGCAGATTGACCCCTCCGGTCATGCCACGAACATCAAGGTGGTGAAGAGCCTGGGGCTGGGACTCGATGAAAAGGCCATCGAGGCCGTTCAGAAGTGGAAGTTCGCTCCCGGCAAAAAGGACGGCAAACCGGTCACCGTCGAAGCCACCATCGAAGTGAATTTCCGTCTGCTCTAATCGGTCATCCTGCTTCAGCAACACAGGCGGCCTGGAAACGGGTCGCCTGTTTTGTTTTGTCGGGGCGGGCTGGCTGTGCTTGCCGGAAGAAGGGCGTGAGCCTGAGGGCCACGGATGGTTCCTCCGGCGCATCAACGGCAGCCATCACATCTATTCCAAACCCGGCAAGCGAAACGTCATCCCGGTCCCCGCCTGAATAGCGCGCGACGCGGGAATCGGCGTTTAATCCCTTACGCCGCCGATGCCGCTTCGCCGTGGAATCGCACGCTCACCAGGCGGGACACGCCGGGCTCTTGCATCGTCACGCCATAGAGCGCCTGCGCGGCCTCCATGGTCCGCTTGGAGTGGGTGATGACGATGAACTGGGTTTGCGCCGACATCTCTTTTACAAGCTTCGTCAGCCGGCCGATGTTCGATTCGTCGAGCGGCGCGTCCACTTCGTCCATCACGCAGAACGGGCTGGGCTGGTAGCGGAAGATGGCCATGAGCAGCGCGACCGCAGCCAGGGCTTTTTCACCGCCCGAGAGCAGCAGCACATTTTGCAGCCGCTTGCCCGGAGGCGAGCAGATGATGTCGATGCCCGATTCGGCGAGGTTTTCGGTATCGGTAAGGCGCATTTCGCCGGTTCCGCCGCCGAACAGCGTGAGGAAGGCTTCGCGGAAGTTTTGATTGATAGCTTCGAAGGCTTCGGCGAATTTCTGCCGCGATACCTGCTCGATCTCCTGGATCGCCTTTTCGGTGTCGCGGATGGAATCGATCAGGTCCTGCCGCTGCGCGCTCAGAAAATCCTGCCGCTGCTGCGCTTCCTGGAATTCTTCCATGGCGGCCTGGTTCACCGGTCCCAGCGATTCGATGCGATTGCGCACTTCGTTGCAGGCGACTTCCGCTTCCGCGATGGCCTCGCTATCGGGCACGGGATCGTCCGCCGATGCGAGTTCCTCCACCGCGCAATTCAGTTCTTTGCGGCTGGTCTCATCGAGATACTTGAGCTCCGCCTGCTTGCGCACCAGTTCGAGCTCGGTCTGCGAGCGCTTTTCGCGGCATTCCTCGACGCCCGCGCGCAGCGTCTTCAGGTCTTCCTCGCCGGCGCGCAGTTGCTCGCGCAGTTCGGCGTCGCCGGTTGCCATTTGGTTGACGCGCGCTTCCAGGGCGGCGATTTCGCCGGCGATTTGCGCGCTTCTGCGGTCGAGCTCGATGTTATCGGCCAGCAGGCGCGCGCGCTGTTCGCCCAACCGCTCGATTTCCGGAGCGATGGCATGGCGCCGCGCCGACGTTTCGTGGAACTGCTGTTCGAGCCGCGCCATAGCCGAACGCTCGGCGCGATGGCGCTCTTCGAGCCCCGCCAATCCCGCGCGCGTGGCGGCGTGCTCTTCGCCGATGGTCGCGGCTTGTCCTTCGAGCTTCTCCAGTTCCTGCCGCTCGCTTTCCAGCGCCTCTTCGCGTTGGGCGCGCAATTGTTCTTTTTCCTGAACGGCGCTGCGATTGCGCTCGCGCTGTTCCGCCG
>Ga0335078_10005204_pt1 | contig 19234 bp, 19 predicted proteins | sample Lox_Sample_32_FD_206711 | JGI IMG/M metagenome (GOLD analysis project Ga0335078, IMG submission 206711) | Soil microbial communities from Loxahatchee National Wildlife Refuge, Florida, United States - Lox_Sample_3.2 | ecosystem: Environmental > Terrestrial > Soil > Wetlands | place: USA... | reverse complement strand
TCCATTCGCGCGCCGGCACCCCAAGTTCATCCGGCCCGAGCCAAGACTTTCAATGCCCGAAGGGTGATGATCTTGCTCGGGGCGCCGGCTTTCTCGAGCGCGACCACCTTGTCCTTGGCCGGGTGCATGACGTCCGGATGCACCGAGTCCAAGACCCAGCGCCCGTCCGTTCGTCGCTTCTTCTCGAGCAGGGAGAGGGCGAACCGCATCCTCGGGTCCTGGCCATACCCCAGGCCGGTCATCATCTCCAAACCGACCAGGATGTCGTAGAAGTAGAATACCGGGTAGTGAAAGCGGTACCAGGGCTCGTACCGGGGCCCCTGCCGGTGGAGCTCCCGCTCGAGGAAGAACTCGGCCCCCAGCTCGGCGCTGCGCTGCATCGCGGCTGTGCGCTTCGACCGAGGAAGGCTCGCGAGCGCACCCAGCCCCTGCCACGCGTCGAGATTGCGTCCGCTCCCGAAGTGCGACCAACCTCCTTGAGGATGGCCCTTCTTCACGATCCACTCCAGGGACCGGCGAACCCGGGGGTCGTCCCCGTACCCCAGCCGGATCAGCGCCGCCGCCCCCATCCCGAGCGAGCAGTAGTGGGGCTCGACGGACGGGTGCACCACCGGACCGTAGCGCAGGGGCTTCATGCGCATCCACAGCTCGGCCGAGTGCCGAACCTCAGGGAGCTCCCGGGTCAGCCCGAGGTCGGAGAGCACGACCATCATCCAGGTCGTGGATGTGTAGCTCGGGCTGAAGTGGCTCCAATCTCGCACCCACCAACCGGCGGGGTTGCGGTCTGCGAGTATGGTCGCGGCCCAGCCCTCTCGGGGTATCCTACTCTTCGCCTCCTTGACCTCGGAGTCGCTCTCCTTCCTGCCGAGAAGTTGGGTCAGCGCGAGGTACTGGACCGAAGGTTGTTCCGGCTCGAGCAACCATTCCAGGACCGAGTCTCGGGACACGCTCGCGGTGAGGGTCCGTGCCCTTAATGGGAGTTTCGAGAGGAGTTCGGAGGGGGGATCGGACCCCGAGCTAGGACCCGCTTCCCGGATGCTTGCCGCGCGGAGGCCGTCTCATCGGGCGTAGGTCCGGTGCGACAGGCCCAGCGCAGAAGCGGCGGGGGGCCCGCGACGGGCCGACAACTAGTCGGGGCCTTCGTGGGCTGGTGCGGCCGCCGACGGAGCGGGGGGGAGCAGCTTGTGGAGAGCGACCCACGAGAGCGCACCGACCGCCACGAACAGCGCGGCCATGAGCAGGTAGGACAGGTTCGACTTGAGCCAGTCGAGGGCCACGAGGACCCGCGACAGCCCGTAAGAGACGAACAGCCCGTCCACGCCCATAACGAGTCGTCGGAAGAACTCGGGAGAGACCCTCACGAGGAGGAGGGTCCCGATCGGCACCCCGATCAGGACGGGTATGAAGAGGTATGGCAAGAGGTTCAGTGCGGGGAGGGACACGTACTTGGTGGAGAGGAATGCATCGAAGGCGAGGTACGTGCTCAGGGTCAGCGACGACTCGGCGACCCGGATTTGGGCGATCGTGCAGCGGAACTCGTTCTTCGAAAGTCCCTGGTTCCGGAGGAACAGGGCGAGCGGGGGTCCCGAGATGGTCGTGAGCGCGTAGAGGAACCCGATTCCGGAGCCGATCGCGGCCCCGCCCCGCTGCTCGTTGCGCAACGGGCGGCTGATTCCCAGGAGCTGGAGGATGACGAGCGGGAGGAGCACTACGTAGACGATCAGCTTGACATCGTTCACGGCGAGGTAGGTCAGCCCCACCGTTCCCAGGATGACCCCGGGGAGGAGGGTGGAGATCACCGGGCGGGCCCGAGACCAAGTGGAGCGGATGTACCGACGTTCACGCGTCAAGAGCGCGACATTGACGACGACCTCCACGATCACCAACGCGGGGTTGAGGACCTTGTTCGAGTACCAGAGGATGGCGACCGGGGTGATGATCGAGGAAAATCCGTACCCGATCCCGCCGTTGATCAGCGCGGCGCCCAGCGCGAGGATCGAGAGCCAGAGGGAGTTTAGGTCCACCGGAGCTCACCGCCTCTTCGACCCGTGACGTACTCAGAGGATCAGCACGTCCCGCTCGACCTCCGGACTCTCGGAGGGGGGCCCCCGTCGGGCGGCGCGGTTCTCGGGAACGGAGTCGGTCGCGGAACGCGCTTCCCTCACGCTCTCGCTGCGCCGGCTGGGCGGCGATGGCACCGCTCCCGGCTCTCCCTGGGCACCCACGGTCCCGAGCGACGCGGCCTCCCATATAAGGCGGGGCATCTGACCCGTTAATCCACTACTTTATCTTCCCCGCGGCCCTCGGTGGCGGCGTGCGGGTCGCCCCGTCCGTCCGACTCCATCGTAAGGAACGGAGGGAGCTTCAGGGCCTCGCGGAGAACTCCGCGGCCCCGGGCCGGCTGCGCCTGCGGGCGAGGGTGGTCCTGCGCGCGGCGGAGGGAGTCCCTAACCAGAAGATCGCAGCGGAACTGGGCACCGACCCCGGGACCGTCGGACGGTGGCGACGGCGCTTCCTCCTCCACGGAACGCCCGGTGTCCTGCGTGACGCCCCACGGTCGGGGCGGCCGCCGTCCGTTCCAAACTCGAAGGTGGAACTCGTCATCCACAAGGCCCTCGACCGAGAGGACCCGACTGGCCGGCGCTGGTCCGTACGGCGTCTCGCCGAGGCGACGGGGGTGAGCAGGTCCACGGTCCAGCGGATCGTAACGGCGAGAGGGGCGCCCCCCTCCCGGCGGCATCCGGTCTCCGAGGGCGGGCGGGGGATGGGCTTCCTGGACCAGGTCACCGACATGGTGGGGGTTTACCTGAACCCACCGGAGCGGGCCATCGCGTTCTCCACGGACGAGCGGGCGGGGGCCCCCCGGCTGGGCCGCGCGGGGCTGCGCTCCCTGGACGAACTCCGTCGCCGGGGCCAGGCCGAAGAGTTCCGGGCCTTCCTCCAGGTGATCGAGCGGGAGACCCCCTCGCCGCTCGACGTCCATCTGCTCCTCGACAGTCGTCTCGCACCCGCCCCGCCGGAACTGACGCGCTGGCTCACTCAGCATCCGAGGTTCCACCTCCACTACCTGCCCTCCGACCGCGCCGGCCTGACCCTCGTGGACCGCTTAGTCTCGGAGTTCTCTCGACGGCGGGTTCGGCCGGGAGAGTCGCCCAGCGCACAACGGCTCCGCCACGCCATCCGAGAGCACTTCCGCAGGGGCCGAGGCGTACCTGGGCCTTTTGTGTGGACGACCTCGGGCGAGGACATACGGACCCCATCCCCGCGGCCAGGAATACTGTACTGAATTAATGGGACCTCTGCTGTTCCCGCGGGCCCTCGCGCGCCCTGCCCACAGGTGGTGGCCAGCCGGCCGCCGCGCCCCCGCTACGGGCTTCCCGGGCGGGCAGGCACGGCGGCCCCTGCCTGGAAAGGGGAAGAGCCCCGAACCCTCGGGTGGGCCCATGCGGGTGCGGCCGTTGGCTTGGAGCGATTTCTCCGGATGGGTGGACCTGTACTACTCCCGTTACGACGAGGTCGGGAGGAACCCTGACCTCGGCGTCTACCTCCAGGAGAAGCGGCCCAGCGTGCCGGAGGAGGCCGCGCTGTTCGGACAGGTAATGAAGCAGGTGCTCGCCGGGGACATCGTGGCCAGTGTGGCGGAAGAGGAAGGGAAGGTGGTGGGCACGTGCACCGTGTTCCGCCGGGGCCACCATATTGAGGATCGCCACCTCGGCGAGCTGGGGATCGCGGTCCACCCCGAGTGGCGGGGGAAGGGGATCGGGGACGCACTACTGAGCGACGCCCTCCGAAGATGCCGGGGCGTCTTCGAGATCGTCGAGCTCAAGGTCGTCGCGGTCAACGAGCGTGCCCTCCGCCTGTACCGGAAGCACGGCTTCGAAGTTCACGGGCGGCAGCCCCGCGCGTTCAAGCGGGGCGACCGGTATCTGGACGACGTGTTGATGTGGCGAGCCATCGAGGCGGTTCCCTCGGACGCTCCGCCGACATGAGTCCGCCGACCCGAGGGAACGGATCGTGACCACGCTGCGCACTCTCGCGGTCCACGACATCGTCCAGCGGACGTTCCCGCGTCCGCCCCCGACGGAGCAGGACGAGGTGGCAATGGCGGTCGGCCGGGCGATCGACGGGGCCCTCTCGCATTTCGGGCACCTCGCCCGTCTCGGCCGCAAGCCCGGGGCGACCGCGATGCGGGAGCTGGCAGGCAGCCTCCTGGACGACGGTCTCGCCGAGGCGGCGGTGGAGGTCCCCGCGGCCGAGCGGGAGAAGATCCTGGCCCAGTTCCGGGCCGTCCTTCAGGCGTTCCGGCAGAGCGAAATCTTCGGCCTCGCGCGTCCCCGGACCCGGGTGATCCGGATTAACGGAGAGGTGGGGGTCTACGCCCAGCCGGACTACTGGGACGGGCGGGGCCGATTCTTCGAGATGAAGAGCTACGCGGCGATCCCCCCTCGGCCGGACACCGCGCTGCAGCTGCGCCTGTTCCAGCTCGCGTTCCCGAACTTCGAGGCGGTCCTCGTCTGCCTGAACCGCCACACTTCGCCGGTGACGGTCACCTCGGCGCTGGTCGAGCCGCCCTCGCCCGAGCAGGCCGCGACCGCCCTAAGGCTCGCCTACGACCTGGGGATGGAGTTCGGGGAGCCGAAGGTCGCCGAGTATGTGGAAGGCCCGTTCGTCGACTATACCCTGCGGATCGCGCCGGGGTAGGTCGGACCCCTCCACGCCCGTCAAGCGGAGGAGGGCGGGGAAGCGCCCGGGGTGAGCTTCTCGAGCCGGCCGGTGCGGCCCAGCGAGATCTGGGGTCGGCCCCGGAAGTCGGAGACCCACCCTTCCACGATCCGGATCCGGTCGCCGGCCTCGGCGAGGCCGACCTCCGAGCCCCAGAGGACGAGCGAGATCTCGCCCGTGGCATCCTTGAGCTTGCCGTTCCGGACCTTCTTGGTCGTGCCGTCCCGGGTCTCGATCTCGCGGACCTGCCCGAGCTCGGCCACCGTCCCTTCGACGGTCGCCACCCGCGACGGTCGGAGGTCCGAGACGTACGTCGCCGGGGGCTTGCTCTCGGGCATCGGACGACGGCAGGGGCCGCCGGCAGATAAGCGGTGGTCGCGCCTGCCGAGGTCCCAGGCTCCCGTCTCAGCCCTCGTCGCCAGGGGTCCTCGCGAGTCTGCCTGGTGGCAGAGGCTGGGCGCTCGCCCGGGGGCGAGTCGTCCTTCCGAGGGTCCCGTGAGAAAGGGCGACCAGAGAGCTCCGGTCGGACGAAGCTAGGCGCGCCCCGATGGTTCAGGTCGAGGAACTGTGCGCGCTCGAGGGGGAAGGGGTCGACAGTCCCTGAAGGCTGACCAGTCCGAGGAACAGGCAGATGATCCCGAGGAACTCCGCGTAGTAGAGGGCGACCGGGAAGGAGGCGATGTACAGGGTCCCGCCCGCCCCCAGAATGAGGGCGCCCGCGATCATCAAGAGGGTCTGCCAGCGCCGGTCGCGGCGCAGGGAGACCGCCGAGGCGGTGAGCAGAACGATTGTCGCGGGGCCTGTGACGAGCGTAGAGAGGACGATGAGCAGCAGGGGCGGGTCTCCGGTGATGATGCCGCCCGTCACCATGTTCATCGGGAGGGGCGTGGCGAAGCTGAAGACCGCCACGACCGCGCAGGTGGCGGCGATGTACCACGTGTAGACTCGCTCGACCCGAGGACGCCGAAGGACCCGCGTCGCCCCGAGGGACAGCACCCCGACGATCGCGGCCGAGAAGAAGACGTAGGCCTGGAGGAGGAGGACCGAGACCACCCCGACGTACACCACCGCCTCGAGCGCCATCGCGGCGGCCGCGAACGCGAGGCCGAGGCCCCACATCAGTTGGGTCCGGACTCGGGACTGGTAGTACCGCCGCAGGCCCCGGACGCACAGGACGGCGAGCATCGCGGTCAGGACGAGCAGCGAAGAACCGATCGCGTAGGTGGTCGGGATCAAGGGAGCCTCCCCTCTCCTTCGCGGCGGGTGTCAGGCCACCTCGACCCGGTCACGGACAGTTGAGGGGGGTTGCCGCGGGACTTAATGCCCCCACGGTACGAACTAGTCGAACCTTGATCGTCTCGCTGTCGATCGTGTCGGCGCGCCGTCGGGAAGTTTAACTCCCACCCGGCAGGTGGGGGAACGATGTGCGATATCTCGGAGGAGGAGCAGCTCGAGTACCTCGCCTGGAAAGAGGCTGAGCGCACGCGCGCTATCGAGATCCCCCTTCGAACGAGGGCGCCCGGGCCGACCAGAGGGTGGTGGCGAGTGGTACCACCCGAGCCGGTCGTGGCTTGAGGCTCAGTCGAACGAGGCCGCCACCCGGCTCTGGATGGGGATCCCTTCCCGGACCGCGCCGCTTACCGTGCAGAAGTCCTCAAAGATCGCCACCGAGTGCTCAAAGCGGGGCCGGTCCTCCTCCCGGAGCGGCCGCGTGGCGATCTGAACGGAGAGCCGCCGAACCCGGAGCCGCCCCCTCTCGTTGCGGCCCACTTCGGCCGAGACCGTGGTCCGAATGGGCGCGAACTCGACGTGGGCCCGCTCGAGGGTGTTGACCAGGGTCGAGCTCATGCAGTGCCCCACTGCCGTCGCGAGGATGCGGGTCGGGCTGGGGCCATGGTTCCCGCCCACCGGTGGCGCCTCGTCCACGACCCACGGTTCGAACGGCTGGCCCGGATACGTCGCACGGAATTCGTACCGCTCCACCTGCTCTAGCTCGGCGGCCACCTCGGGTTCGGTCACGGTCCTCTCCCGGAGGGAGGCCGCCCATCTATAGAAACGACGTGCGAGGAGGGGGTTGACCTACTCGCGGCGGGGCCGTCGCCGAGGCCGGTCCTCTTCGTCGTCTTCTCGCCCCTCGCGACGCTCCCGGCCACCGTAGTTGCTCCGGGACGGTCCCCCATACCGTTGCGGGGGTCCTCCTCTCCCGAACCGCGGACCGGGCCCGCGGTCGAACCGTCGCCCGCCTCCGCCTCGACCGCCGCCCGGCTCCCTTCGCGGAGGGAGCGAAAAGCGATTGCCGCACTGGGCGCACTCGGCGGAGATGGTCCCGTCCGCCCCAGTCGAGAAGCGTAGCGGTCCGCCGCACTCCCGGCACGGTCGCGCTCGAGTGGCTGGATATCCTTCTCGACCTCCGCTGGGTCCCTCGAACCGGGGCTCCCGGCGCGGGCGAGACTCCGGCGGGGGGGTGCCTTCGGGCAGATACCCCGACGCGCGGCCGCAACCGGAGCAGACGCCTTGGACCCCCGGCCCCGCGAGGTGGAACGTGATCGGCGCGCCGCAACTCGTGCATGCGGGTCGGGGCCCGGACCAGCCCGACTCCGCGACGGTTCCCGCAGGCCCTCCCTCAGCGCCCGCCGCGAGGACCGCCCCGCCCGACGCGACGCCCGAGTGGCCCGGAGCGCCCTGGACCACCGTGATCACGTGGCCGCAGCCGCTGCACGATCCCTCCAGCACGACCGCCGTTCGGGAAGCGTAGTCCACCGGTGATCCGCAGTCGGGGCAGGTTCGGGTCATGTTCGACAGTCGGAGCCGGACGTCGCGCCCTCTTTAGCTGACCGCTTCGCACCCGTCCGCCCCCGGGGACGTCGATTCGTCCCGAGCGCCCCGCTCACTAGGGCGAGCGCTTGCGTCTCGGGGGCGAAGCCTGAGGGAGGGGCGGGGAAGGAGTCAGCGTCTCGTGCGACTCTTTGCGGTGGGCCTCCAGCGCCTCCTCGGACCGAAAGACTCGGCCGCAGTCCGCACAGACGGCCTCCACCTCGTCGTACTCTACATACGGCATCCTAAGCGGGAGAGCACTCGGGTTCAATTGGGTTCCGCGCTCAGGGCGGAGGGCCCGAAGAGCTCGTCCGAACGGCGCGAACGGCTCCCGGAGGCAGTCCGCGGGCCACGGTGGCGTGGGCCTCGAAGTAGGCCGCCAGCAGGAGGAAGTACGACACGAAGAGGTAGGAGATCAGGGAGCTCACCGGAGCCAGGAACGAAGGAACGGTGAAGCTCCGGGAGTCGACCAGCGCAAGGACCGTCGGGAGGTCGGCCGCGAGCGCGACCGTGATCACCACCGAGACGGCGAACGCCCAGACCACGGCGGCCGCGAGCGCCGCCTTGCTCGGGGTCGCGACCAGGTGGAAAACGAGGTAGGCATAGGTCACGAAAGTCCCGAAGAGGAGCGACGCCACCGCGGCACCGAAGAGGACCTCCGCCCACCCCGGTGTGCCCACCGACGGGTAGGCGACCAGGAGGGCGACCTCCGCGACCGCGACGAAGCCGCCGACCAGGCTCAGCTCGAAGATGGCGGTCGCCCTCCGGGTCCGCTGACGATGGAGTTCGGTCCATTCGTGGCGGCCGACCCAGACGAAGAGGAGGCCCACGACCGTGAGGGCGGTCGGGAGTAGGAAGAGGAAATTCACGCCGGCGTGGTTCGCGCCGGGGGTTGCAAAGCTGTACAGCTCGGAGGCCCCCTCGACCGCGAACCCCACGGACAGAACGGTGAGACAGATGCGCAGGTTGGTCGTCAGGGCTGCCTCGCGGGCATCCCTCCCAGGAGAGAACTCCTCTATCCTTCTTGCCGTCCAGGCGCGACCGTGGTCGGCCCCTCGGCCCGCGAAGGGCGCAGACCCTCAGTATCGCGACCCTTGGGAGCGACGGTAGCTCGGTCGCTCTTCCTTCCCGCTCGGGGGATCGGCGCTGGAGCGGTTCCCGTGGCGATAGGGCCTCGGGTCGCGCCCCCGGCCCCGACGGCGAAACCCGCGGCCGTCGCGCCCCGCTCGGGCTGGGGGTGGCGAGTGCCGAGGGGGCGCCGGGGGAGCGTCGTAGTCCCACCCCGGCATCCGTGCGCGGGGAATCCTCTCGCCGAGCACGCGCTCCACACGGCTCAGGTCCGGTTCTTCCTCGGGAGCCACCAGGGTGATCGCGTCCCCGCGCCGCTGGGCGCGCGCCGTTCGCCCCACCCGGTGCACGTACGTCTCGGGTTCATGGGGGACGTCGTAGTTGATGACGTGGGAGACCCCTTCGACATCGACCCCCCGCGCCGCGATATCGGTCGCGACGAGCACCCGGTGGCTGCCGCTTCGGAATCCCTCCAGCGCGAGGACCCGCTGGTTCTGGCTCTTGTTGCCGTGGATGACGCCCGCCGAGATCCCGGCCTGCCGGAGGTCGCGCAGCAGGCGGTCGGCCCGTCGCTTGGTGCGGACGAAGACGAGGATGCTCGTCATGGTCGCGTCCTCCAGGAGCCGGACGAGCATCGCGGTCTTCTGCGCCGAGGGGGAAGGCACCGCAAGGTGGGAGACCCCGACCGCGGCGACAGTGTCCGCCGCGACGTGGACCATCCGGGGCTCTCGGAGGAAGTCGCGGGAGAGTTGGACGACCTCCGGTGGCATGGTGGCGGAGAACAGCATCGTCTGTCGGGCCCGGGGCAGCCGGGAGATAATCCGTCGGACGTCGGGGAGGAATCCCATGTCGAGCATCCGGTCGCCCTCGTCGAGGACAAGGATCTCAACGGCACGGAAGTCGACGTACCCCCGCTGCATGTGGTCGAGCAGGCGGCCGGGCGTCGCGATGATGATCTCCGCCCCGCCGCGCAGCGCCCGCTCTTGCGGTCCCATGCCAACTCCGCCGTAGACCGCGGTGCCCCGCAAGCCAGTGTGGCGGCCCAGCTGGTGGAGGAAGCCCTCCGCCTGCAATGCGAGCTCGCGCGTCGGAGTGAGTATGAGGGCATAGATCCGTCCACGGGGGCGGGTCATCAGCCGTTCGAGGATCGGAAGCAGGAAGGCCGCCGTCTTCCCGGTCCCCGTCTGGGCCGTTCCGATCAGGTCCCGTCCGAGGACGGCCTCCGGGATCGCACCCTGCTGGATCGCGGTCGGGGTCTCGTACCCCATCTCGCGAATCCCCGCGCGAAGTCGCTCGTTAAGGGGAAGGGAGTCGAAACTGGTCGGGTCCTGGCTAGCGCTTGTCGGTCGGCGGTCGGGGTCGCTCATGTTCGCTGCGGGCGCCCCGATCTGGGTAGGTCGATGGCGATTCCGTCGCTCAAACCCACCGCGGGGGCCTTATCACTCCTCCGGTCGGCGTGCCAGAGTGCCACGCCCCCCGGAAGAGACCGCCGAACGCAGCGGCCGGAAGACGCGTGACCTCGCCGCGGGGAGGGGGCAGTCGTGGCTGACCGGGGACCCGACCGCCCACGGGTCAACCCGCGAATCCGTCGGGTCGAAGAAGACGCCGCGCAGTCCGACCACCGCTGTGCTCTGTGGGCGAAGGTGGACCCGGTCGACGCGCGGGCGATGGACTTCCGCCCTCTCGTGGCGGCGCAGGCGGGCTCGTGCCGGGGGAGCCGGTTTCTCCTCCGCTCGTCGCGTATTTCTAGCCGATTCACGTGGGTCAATCGATGACGTCGGAGGAGCCGGGGGCCGGTTCCGGCTCCACGGACGAAATCGCCCCCCCGTCGTTTCGGACCCTCGTGCGGGAGCGTGGACGGACCCTCACCTTTGCGACGGCCGGGACTGGGTTTTTCCTCGTGATCATGGGATTCCTTTCGGCCATCCTGGTGACCCCGGATTTCTATCGCGACTCGCTCGCAGGGTACGACCCCCCGGTGGACGCGCTGATGGGGGTGCTGCTCCTTGCGTTGTCGTTCCGTATCGGGGAGCAGAGCATCGTCGCCTGGTTCTTCTCGCTGCTCGCCCCCATCCTGACGGTCCTCATCGCGGTGTTCAGCCCGAACGTCTTCTCGCTCGCCTCCGCGGTCGCGGCCACGGCTCTGGTGGCGCTGATCCTGCCCTACCGGGGGGGCCTCTACCGGGGGCCGATCACCGGGCCGGCCTCCACGCAACTGATGGTGATGGTCGCCGCGATTCTCTCGCTCCTCTTCGGGATGGTCGGGGCCCAGTATCTGGGGGACCAGTTCTCCCCGTCTGTCCACGGGTGGAGCACGTCGCTCTACTTCACCATCACCACCATCTCGACCAACGGGTCGGGGTTCTCGCCGACCTCGGATGGGGCCCGGTACTTCGTCGTCGTCCTGATCCTCCTCGGGGTGGGAACGTTCTTATCGGCCGTGGTCGTCCTGTTCCAACCGTTCCTTGAGCGCCGGTTGGAACGGATCGCCCAGCGACTGCAGCGAGCCCAGATGGAGGAACTCAACGACCACATCATCGTCTGCGGCGCGTCGACCACGGCACGCGCGGCCGCCGAAGCCCTGCGCGACAGCGGTGTCGCGGCGGTCATCCTCTCGCCCGACGCGCGCGCGGTCGAGCGGCTGAGGGCGGAGGGGTTTGCGACCGAGCTCGGGGAGAGCTCCTCCGAGGACGACCTGAGGGCGGTCGGGATCACACGGGCTCGGGCGCTGGTCGCGGCCGACGACTCGGACGCGGAGAACCTCCTCACGGTCATCACCGCCCGCGGGATCGAAGGCCGTCTTCGAATCGTGGCGGTCGCGACGATTCCCGGTAACGTCTCGAAGCTCCGCAAGGCCGGTGCGAACGAGGCGATCAGCGCGATCGCGGTCGCCGCCAAGCTCGTGAGCGCCGCTGCCCTCGGCCCGTCGGCACCTCGGGACCGAGCGGGCCTCATGCGCACGTGATCACCCACGAGTGACCGGCCCAACATGGGCGGTTCTACCGCCGGAGGTCTCGGCGGTTGCGCGCGTCAGGTCACGACGAGCGTCAGGACCCCGGTGTAGTCCGAACTGGGCACGTTCACGGTCAGCGTCCAGGTGACCGTCTCGGACGCCGGGATCACGCAGGGGAGCGGGCTAGCGCCCCCGATGCTGAATCCGGGGGTCGTGGTCGCGACCGTGTGGATGGTGCACTGGGCGGCCGAGGCGTTCGAATTGTTCATCGCAAACTCGAGGGAGACCGACGAACTCAGGCTCGCGTTGAAGCCGTAATACTCGATCCCGTCCAAGCCGCAGGTGTTGTCGGCGGACTGGAACGCGATGAGGGTCACGTCGACGGGACCGGCGGGCGAGGACGTGGGGAGGAGGAGGTAGGCGAGGATGGCGATCATCAGGACCACCACGATCACGATGGCGACGATGCGAAGGGCCGAGGGGCGGCGGCGGGGGGCTTGCGCACCGCCGCTGTAGCCGGAGGGTCCCCAGGAGGGCGGTGCGGCCGCTGGGATGGGTGGGGGAGTCGGGCCGCTCGGTGGGAGGGGGGCCGAAGCGGAGGTCGCCATCGCGCTCCCACAGTATTGACAGAACGCGGCCCCCGGGGGATTCTGTCCTCCGCAGTGGCTGCAGAACTGACCGGCCATCCACCCCACGAGAGTAGACCGATACTTATCCACCCCGGGTCTAGGCCCGGCCCGGGGGAGGGTGGCCCGGGGAGCATGCGTCTCGAAGGGATGCCGCTCGAACTCCGCGCCCACCCGGCCGAGAGCCAGACCAACCGGCAGTTCGCCTCCCACGCCCTGGGGTCGCTGGACGTGGTCTATCTGCCCCGCCCGGTCAGCCAGCTCCTCCCCGAGCCCCCGGTGCGGGTGGAACAGTTCATCGAGGACGACAACCGGGGCGCGATCCTCCCCGACCCGATCGCCACGCTCGACGGCCAGGCGTTCTACCTCTCGGTGAAGGGCATCGGCTCGGCAACGGACCCGTACTCCTGGCGGCCCCTCGACCGTTGGTATGGGGCCGAGCTCACTCCCGAGCCCGACGTCCAGAGGACTCTCCGTTCCGAGCCTCCCAGCCGCTCGGACCGGTTGATCACGGGCGAGCTCTGGCTCCGGGGCTCACCCTACGGGGGGCAGGGGCTCGAGCACGCCGCGACCGCGCTCGGCGTCTCCGCGCGGGCCGACCTCACGTCGTTGCACGGCTTCCTGATCGCCCCGGTCGTGAAGGTCTGCTTCCTGCCGAGGTCGCTGGAGGCGCACCTGCGGGAGCTCTACTGGTACCGGAGGTTCTCGGGGCGGATGGTCCAGGAGCTGCGACTGGTTCCCTCCAACCTACGGGTCTATTTTCACGCAAAGAACACCCTAGGGACCAACGTTCGGCACGTCTTCGACCGCTTCTCGGTGGACTCCGACCGCCGGGCGACCGCGTTCGAGACGAACTTCCTCCGAAGCACCGTGTCGATGCTCACCCTGTTCGCCCGGACGATGGAGGCGGGGCCTACCCCAGGGACCTTCCGCGGGCTCGACTTCTACGACGTCTGGCTCGACAAGGACGCGGTGCTGGCCCCGAACGGGTCGGTCTACTTCGTGGACCTCGAGGGGATCGAGAGCGTCGTCGTGCCCCGGGAGTCGGTCCGCGAGAAGCTGGAGGACCAGGTGTACCGTTCCCTCTACGAGATGACGTTCGGCTACGAGCAGATCGAGGGCGAGCGCCAGCGACGCTTTGGGCAGAGCGCCGATCGGAAGCAGCGCTTCGAGACCCTGCTGCGGGCCGCGCTGCGGGACGACCCGTTCGTACGGCTCCGCCGCGCCGGTAGCCGGCTCGACTTTGTGGTCCGGAACAAGGGTGAAGAGGAGGCGCTGTATCTGACCTTCCCGGCGGTCGAATCGTAACATGACGAACTCCCAGGCGGTCTACGATTTCCTGAGCGGGATCCGGAACCGGCAGGTCTCGGCCACGCTGGCCCCCGAGGACCTCGCGCTGCTTCAGCAGATGAACCTCGTGCAGACCCTCGCGGCCGACCAGTATGCCGCCGCGCAGAGCGAGGTCGCGAGCCTGGACGCGAGCCGCGCGGCGATCGCTCAGGAGGACCAGGAACGCGACCGCCTCTCGTACGTCGTCCAGCAGGAAGACGCCAAGACCCACTCGATCCGCTTCGCGTTCGAGGGGCACGACAAGAAGACCGCGGCGCTCCAGCAGGAGGCCCAGGACCGCGCCGCGCTCCAGGCCGCCACCGGGGAGGAGGCCACGCGCGAGCAGCAGTTCAACCAGTTGCTCGCCAAGAAGTCGTTCCTCGACACCCTCGTGCCGTCTGCCGGTGGCTACGTCGGTCTCACGGGTGCGGGTCTGGTCGAGCTACGGGACATGACCGTGCGGATGTACCGCATCTCCGACGTTCCCTTCGCGACGTACATCCAGCAGAGCCAGCAGATCGACCGGGAGCTCAACGAGCTCTCCGACCGGGGCGCCCAGTACGCGGCGAGCCTGGCGGCCCCGCTGGTCGCCTACGACCGTTCCGAGGTGTGGGCGACCTCCCTCGGGCTAGCCAAATTGCAGCCGAACGTCGCCCAGGGCGCCCAGGCGCTCCTGGACGCGTGGAGCGCGCTCCATCACCTCACGTCGAACGAGGAGAACCGATTGATGTCGGCCGAGATCGTGACCGCCGTTCCGCAGGGGCTGGATGCCAGCATCCCCCAGCTCGAGGAGCTCGAGAAGGAGGTGCGACACCTCGGCGTGCCCAAGGAGTCCTCGCTGGGCGTCGCGTCGATGATGCTCCTCGGTCGGCGGCAGGACGGCACCTACGCCACCTCGACCCTCCCGAGCTTCCTCCAGATGACGAAGTCGTACGAGTCGGCGGCGCTGTTGGCGATCGTCAACCAGCCGATACAGGACCTCTGGCAGAAGTTCTCGACCCTGCGAGGCTTGTTCAACAGCTGGGGGTTCTCCGCGTCGGAGGACGTCGAGCTGGCGAGCGCCTTCCTCTCCCTCTCCGAGCTGCCCGTGCAGGGACTCGACACGAAGCTCGGGATCATCACCCGCGGCATGGGGACGTACCTTCAGTATCCCCTCGTCGCCTCCGCGATCCTCGCCGCGATCCCGACCCTGGAGGCGAACGAGACCCTCAGCCTGCTCGAGAAGGCCTACGAGGTCGTCGGGCGCCGGGCGATGCCGATGTCCGAGCCGGAGCTGATCTGCCTGGCGGTACGGGTGATCCACGGGATCCGAGACGAGACGATCGGCCAGCTCGACACGACGGCAGCGGCCCGCGCGGTGCCGCCCGCGCCGATGGGTTACATGTACGGCCCGCGGTTCTTCTTCGTACCGGTTATCGTGGCCCACGGCTCGTACTTCTCGACCTTCAGCGGGGTCGGGGGGGTCCATCCCGGCCATGCCCATGTGATGGGAGGGGGATTCGCGGGGTGAGGGCCGCCTACGGTCTTCTCGGCCTGGTCCTGCTGGTCTCGCTCGCCGCCCCGGCGGTCGCCGCGCCCGGCGGTCATTACGTTCCGCAGGCCGGCGACGGGTTCCACTATTCCGAGGAGATCACCGTCGGCGACGGCGTCGGGGACTATCAGGGGTACACCGAGGCGACGTTCATCAACGGCTCGGTCGGGGTGACCGCGGTCGCCCCGAACGGGACCGAGTCCGCGACCTTCGCGAACACGTGGACCTACTCCAACAACTCGGGGGGGTACCTCGCGGGAAGCACCCAGGGGACCTTCACCTTCTCCGCGGGGAGCTTTCTGTACGTCCAGGGAACCGACAACCAGACCGGGTACACCAACCCGACCGTCTGGTTCTACATCAACAGCTCCGCACCGACGGGAAGCACGGTCGAGCTGCTGAACACCTACTGCACCGTGGTGTCGACCAACCAGACCTACCAGTTCCCGAACGACCCGTCCCGGTACGTGAAGACGATCTACACCGACGGGAGCAGCCAGTACGTCCGCGACGACAGCTACGGCGACTTCGATGCCTCCTACACCTGGCAGTCGTACTTCGACCCGTCGACCGGCTACATCGTCGGGTACCTGTACACCGAGCACGACTCGAACTCCTCCGGCGACGGGTTCACGTACACCGATGTTCTGTCGGTGACCTCGACTACGTACGCGCTCACGGCGGCCAGCCCCCCCTCCTCGGGCGGGTCGACAGGATCCGGCTCCGGCGATTCCTACCTGCTGATCCTGGCGGTCGTCCTCATCGTCATCGTCGTCATCGTGGTGGTGGTCGTCGCGGCCCTTCGAGCCCGTCGGCACTCCTCCCTGCCCCGTCACTCTGCGGGCGGGCGGGTCGAGTACGGGACCGTCCCGGTGTACGCGCCGCCGCCCCCGTCGGGGCCGGCTCCCCCTCCCATCCACCTGACCGGGGTGCAGCAGCCCGCGGTCCAGCAGGTGGTGGTCCGGGAGACGGTGAAGGTCAACTGCCGCTACTGCGGCACCCTCATCGACTCCACCGCCACCGTCTGTCCGAACTGCGGAGCGCCCAGGACGTAGCCGGTCGGCAGGCCCTCACGGGCGGTAGGCTCGGTACATCTGCCCGACCCGGCGCATCCCGCCGGCGGTCGCGATGGCTTGCGACGCGCGGTTGTTCTCGGAGACTTCCATCAGCGCCTTCTGGGCGCCCCGTGCCCGGGCATACTGCGCGCGTGCGTGCCAGAGGTCGGTCCCCACCCCGAGGCGCCGACACCGGGGGCGGACCGAGAGCGTGTGGAACCGAGCGTGCCCTCCGACCAGCGAGACCCATCCCGCGCCGGCGATCCGTCCGTCGACCTCGATCGCGAACCCCTTCTCGGGCGGGGCCGGGATCGGGCGGAACCACTCCTCATCCACCCGGCCGTACAGCTCGCGAAGGAGCGAGAGCAGCGGCGCGCGGTCCTCGGGACGGACCTCCCGTACGGTGTGGGCGAATCGATGGCTGGCCCCGCTCGCTCCGAGGTCGGCCTCGTAGACGTAGTAGACCTCTGCCCCGGGGCCAAGCGGGAGCTCGGAGAACACGTCCACTCGGCTCCTCCGCTCCAGCAACGACATCGCCACGGCCGGGCTTCGCGTGAACAGGGAGACCAGCTGCTCCGCCGGATGGTACAGCGAGCACCCCTCGACACCGGTCGGGCCACGCGCCACGACCACCTCTCCCCCGACCCGGCAGGTCGCCTCCATGAACGACCGGAGGAAGGGATTGAAGAAGTCCGATAGGTCGGGGAGCTCGACCGCCCGGACCGCCTCCACCGAGGGGATCAGTTGGAAGGTGGACGGCGACGCCCGTCCCGGGATCGGGTCGGTGACCATCGAGACCCCGCTCCGGAGTCCGACCGGCCCGCTTAAGGCCTCGTCCTTGGGCCGATCGAGGAGAGGCTCTCGCCCCGAAGCGACGCCGTTCCCCCGGCGGAGGCCCCGCTCGAGCGGGCGGGCACGCGGGTGAGTCCTTTTCCTCTCCCGTCCCTGACCCCGGTCATGTCCCCTCCCGTCCGGGCGCGCGGCGTGGTCCGCCAGCTCAACCTCAAGGCGAAGAGCTCCCAAGAGCGCGGATTGCCGAAGTCGTCGGTCCCGGAAGCCACGATCACCGCGACCGGACTGGCGGGCGATTTCAACCGGTATCGCCACGAGGAGAAGCACGACGATCCCGACATGGCCCTGCTCCTCATCCCGGTCGAGACGATCCAGCGGCTCGGCCGCGAAGGGTGGCCGGTCCGGCCCGGTGACCTTGGGGAGAACATCACTTCCGAAGGGTTGGACTACGAGGCGTTCGTCCCCGGTAGCCGATTCCGTATCGGCAGTGCCCGTGTGCAGATCTCCAAGGCGTGCACCCCGTGCGACAACCTGTACCTACTGCCCTACGTGGGGGCCGCTCGGGGCCCAGAGTTCATGAAGCTGATGATGGGTCGGCGGGGCTGGTATGCCCGTGTCCTGAAGGCCGGTCGGGTGCGGGTGGGCGACCCGATCGCGAGCGAGTCGCACGACGATCCCACGCCGTGAAACGCGCGACCCACCGATAGCGTTCCGTTGGGGGTGGCCCCAACTATATCTCTCGAGCACGGTTCCGAGCGGCGACGAGCGTTGCCCCCCTCGACCAGCGCCTCTGCAGCGGAACCCGGGAGCGGGAAAGCTCGCGCCCCGCGGCTTACTTCCTCCGATGTCGCGCTTCTGGCCCTGGTGGGTACCGTCTGGGGCTCGGCCTATGTGTTCATTCGAGAGGGAATCGTCTTCGGAGCATCTCCGCTCCTCTTCGCCGCGGTCCGGTACCTGTTGTCGGCGGTCGCCTTCGCCGCTCTGGCCGCGGTGCGTCGCGAGGCGATCCCTGCCGGCCGGGAGACCCTCGTCTCCGCGGGCATCGGGGGCGTGCTGATCATCGGGATGTACGGGGGGCTCCTCTACTGGGGGGAGCAGTATACGACCGGGGGCTACGCGGCGGTCCTCGCCGCGACGGCTCCGATCATCACCGTGGTGGTCGCCTTTTCTCTGCTCCCGTCGGAGAGATTCGGCGCGCTCGGCCTTGCCGGTCTTGGGCTGGGGTTTGCCGGTGCGGTCGTCCTGGTCGCCCCCTCGCTCTTCGGCAGCTCCATCGGGACGTGGCCCGGTCCGATCTTCGTCCTGGGGGCCTATCTAAGCACGGCCGTCGGCAGCGTACTGCTGCGTCGCCTCGGAAGGGGTCGCCAGGGGCTTTGGCAGATCGGGGTCCAGTTCGCGGTCGCCGGCCTCCTGCTGGCCGGCCTCGGCGCGCTGCTTCCGTTCCCGGAGGCCCTGCCGGCGACGCCGGGGGTCCTGTACTCGCTCGCGGCCCTCGTGCTCCTCGCCTCGGTCATCGGGTACTTCGGATACTTTGCGCTGCATCATCGGGTCGGCCCCGTTCGGGCGAACATCGTGGCCTACCTCGTCCCTCTCGCCGGAGTCGTCATTGGTTCCGGCGCTTTCGGAGAACCGCTCACGTTCTGGGAGGTGGGCGGCTTCTTGATCGTGATCGGGGGGCTGACCCTATTGTTCTGGGAGTCGGCCCATCGAACAGGTGGAGTGCGGACCTCGACCCCAGCGCGACGGACTCGAAGTAGCGAACGGGAGATGCGGGCGACCCAAGGGCCAGGCGCCGCACGGAGCCGCGACACGACGCGGTTTCGGCAGGGTTGAAATATCAACGAGGCCTCGCCCATCTTCAGTGTCCGGAAGCCAACCGACCGGTAATCCCTCCAACCCATCGACTCCGACGGGGGCTGGAGGTCCTGCGCCGACTGGAACCCGCGGCCCCCAGCGTCGCAAGCGCAAGCTGAGCGGCGCGGTGATCGCGATCATCATCGTGGTCGTTGTGGTCGTTGCCGGCTCGCTCGCCTACCTCGGGATCAATCACAAGTTGCCGGGCCAGTCGACCGGCACCGCCGGGTGCAGCTCGTCCAAGAGCATCAACGTCTGGCAGGACTTCAGCGCCACCGAGTTTCCGGCGTTCCAGGCCGCCGTGACCCAATACGAGGCCGCCAACCCCGGGCAGAGCGTCACCTGGGTCAACGAGACGACCCCCTCCCCGTCGAACTACGTGGCGGCGGCCCTCGCCTGCCAGGCCCCCGACATTCTGATCGGCACCAGCGACTTTGCCGGAGGTCTCTACTTTGACGGATTCCTTGCTAACCTGAGCGAGTTCCTGCCC
>Ga0335078_10005202_pt1 | contig 19236 bp, 14 predicted proteins | sample Lox_Sample_32_FD_206711 | JGI IMG/M metagenome (GOLD analysis project Ga0335078, IMG submission 206711) | Soil microbial communities from Loxahatchee National Wildlife Refuge, Florida, United States - Lox_Sample_3.2 | ecosystem: Environmental > Terrestrial > Soil > Wetlands | place: USA... | reverse complement strand
TGTCGAAGCCGAGCTCGGCCAGCCGCGGGAGCTCTCGCTGGACCCCTGCGAGACCACCCCAGGACCGGGGAAACAGCTCGTACCAGCTCCCGAACCTGGCTTTTACGCGGTCCACCTCAATGGGGAGTGGCCCGGGGAGCGTGACGGCGCCGTGGCGGGGCTGGATCCGCTCGACGGTGGCGAACAGCTCCGGGCCGAGCGCGACGTCGTGCTTGGCAGCCTCGGGAATCGGGGCGTCGGCAAGGGCGATTATCGCGTGTCCGATCAGCGCCTTGTCGGCGTTGTCGGTGGCGACCTTCGCTGCGGCCTTCAGGAGGAGGACGCCCTCGGAGAGCTCGCCGGCGAGGTCGTGCTGGTGCGCGGCGACCTTGCGCTCGAGCTCGTCGCGCCAGGTGCCGTAGGCGTCGGTCCACGCCTGCACCGTGTACTCCCAGCGTCCCGGGCGGTCGAGGTCGAAGGTGCCGGCCCAGCGCACGCCGCCGAGGTGGGCGTCGATCCGGTGCATCTCGGTCTCTTGGTATTCGTCGTCTCGAGCGTGCCTGTAGCGGACGACGGCGCGGAGCAGGTCGTGGCCGTCGCGGAAGATGTCGGCCTCGACCGTCACGGTGTCGCCGACGCACCGCTTGGCGGCATACAGTCCGTCGTCGACCGCCGGCGTCGGGTACTGGATGACGATCCGCTCGGGCGGCTCGGACTTGCGGTCAGGGAGTCGTGCCGCGGCGCTCGGCGTGGCTTCAGTGGGGGTGATGGTCATGGGCTGTCGGTCCCGGTGGACGGGCGGTTGGGAGGGCGGTTGCGAGTGCGGACGGTAAAGCCTCGTCCCACGTTCGGGCTCGTGGGTTCGAAAATATCCGCCTTTGCGATGGGTAAACCACGATCGGTGATATGGCCGTCGGATCTGAGGCTGGCTCATACATGATCGAGCTAGCGCGCTCAAGCGGCGTTCAGCTCCACCTAACGTCGCTTCCCGGTGGCCGGCTCGGGCCCGAGGCCTACCGCTTCGTCGATTGGCTGGCGGCCGCGGGCCAGACCTGGTGGCAGGTGCTGCCGCTCGGACCGCCCGACCGTTATGGGTCTCCGTACAAGGCGCGCTCGGCATTCGCGGCGTGGCCCGGGCTGTTGGGTTCGCCGCGGGCTCCGGTGTCGCGTTTGGAGGTGTTGGAGTTCCGTCGGCTCGAGGCGTTTTGGGCCGTGGACTGGGAGCGGTTCTCGGCTCGGGGCGCGCTTGCCGACCAGGTGCGGTTCTCGCGCGAGTGGAACGCGTTGCGGGCGTACGCGTCCGAGCGGGGCGTGCGGCTGTTCGGCGACGTCGCCATCTACGTGGCGCCCGGCAGCGCCGACCACCGCGCCCATCCCGAGCTGTTCCGCTCTGGCCTGGTCGCGGGGGCGCCGCCGGACGCGTTCTCGGACGACGGGCAGCTGTGGGGCAACCCCGTATACGACTGGCCGGCGCTGCGCCGGCAGCAGTACCGCTGGTGGGTCGAGCGGGCGCGGCGGACGCGTTCGCTGTTCGATCTGGCCCGGATCGACCACTTCCGCGGGTTCGTGTCGTACTGGGGGGTGCCTGCTGGGGCCCGCACGGCGCGGTCCGGGAGGTGGCATCGCGGACCCGGGCGGTCGCTGTTCGACGCGTTCTCGCGGTCGCTGGGGTCGTTGTCGCTGGTCGCGGAGGACCTGGGCGTGATCACGCCGGCGGTCACTGCGTTGCGAGAGTCGCTCGGGCTTCCGGGGATGGTCGTGTTGCAGTTCGGATTCGACCCGCGGAAGCCTCGGAGCGTTCATCGGTTCGAGAACCATGTCGAGGATCGCGTCGTGTACACGGGTACGCACGATCACGACACGGCTCGGGGTTGGTACTCCGGGTTGCCGGGTGATGAGCGGGCGTTCGTGGACGCGGCGTTTGCGCGGCATGGCGTCGAGGAGCGGGATCCGTGGTGGAGCCTGATCCGGCTTGCCTTGCGGTCGCCGGCCCGGGTCGCGATGCTCCAGGCGCAGGACGTGCTCGGGTTGGGGTCCGAGGCGCGGATGAACGACCCCCGGCGGGCGGCGGGCAGCTGGCGGTGGCGGATGGAGGCCGGCGCGCTGACGCCGGCGCTGGCGCGGCGGCTGCGGGAGGCCACCGAGGACGCGGGGCGGGTGGTGGTGGCGGGCCGCTAGCCCCGTGGCGGGGTTGCGGGGCGGTTTTTTGCGGGTCGGTTTTTTGCGGGGCGGGGTTGCGGGGCGGGGGTGCAGGGCGGTTTTGCGGGGGGTGCGCTTCGGGGCGTTCGGGGTGCGCTCCGGGGGTTCGAGGGGCGCTTCGGGGGTTCGAGGGGCGCTTCGGGGGTTCGAGGGGCGCTTCGGGGGTTCGAGGGGCGCTTCGGGGTCCGGGGGGCGGTGGCGAGGGCGAATAAGTCGCCACTCGACGGGCGCCCGGGGTCGAGTGTTGCGATCCTCGTGCTATAGCCGATCGAATCGCCATTCGCCCCCGGCTCGTTGGCGAGTGCGACGAAACTCGGGGTCGGAGCGCCGGAGTTCGGTGGTGCCTGCGCCACCTCGCCCTGCTCCGCCCCGATGACTGCGCGCTCGGCCATTGCGTCCGGCCAAGTGTCGAGATATTGGTGCCATGGGCGCGATGAATCTGAATTCGCCGGCGACGGGGCCTCGATTGCGCAGTTATTGGGGTTGCTGGCGCCTGCGGGTTGGAGTGGCGGCCGGCTGAATTGGCGGCGGTCAGCGGTGGCGGTGGCGCGCGAGGGCGAATAAGTCGCCACTCGACGGGCGCCCGGGCTCGAGTGTTGCCATCCTCGTCCCATTGGGCCGACCGAATGACCATTCGGCCCCGGCTCGTGGGCGAGTGCCACGAAACTCGGGGTCGGAGCGCCGGCTTTGGTGGATTGCGGCCGGGGGTGGCGGTTCGGAGCAGGACGGCGGCTGGGGGTGGGGAACTCTGGCGGGTGAGCGGCCCCGGCGGGGTGCGGCGGGCGGCGGCTCAAGTTGCCGGCGCCACGGCCGATCCCAGTGGACGATGAGTATCGAAGCTGTGACGAGCCGCATCGATCAGATCCTGGCGATGCAGCAGCAGCTCGCAGACCCCGGCAGCGCCTCTGCCACCTCCGCCACCTCGACCAGCTCGGGCGGGGCGTCGCTCGGCGCCACGACGGGCAGCGGGTCGACGAGCTTCAGCGACGCGCTGTCCTCGGCGCTCGGGACCGCCTCGAACACCGCACTGAAGTCGGCGCTGTCCCCGGACTCGCTGATGGCCTCCGCGATTGGCGACACGAGCGGCAGTAACACGGATGGCTCGTCGCAATCGGCGAACCTCGCCACCATGCTGCCGTCGACGAGCTCGCTGCTCCCGGCCGCGAGCTCGCTTGGCCCGAGCGCCGGATCGACGCTGGCGAGCACCGGCTCCGCGCCGGCGCAGGTCCAGGCGATGACCAACATGGCCAACTCGCTGGTGGGCAAGCCCTACGTCTACGGTGGCGGCCACAGCGGCTGGGAACCGCAGGCCGGTTACGACTGCTCCGGGTTCGTGTCAGCCGTGCTTCACGCCGGCGGCTACCTGAGCGCGCCGGTCGACACGACCGCGCTGCCCCAGCAGGCCGGGATGGAGGCGGGGCCCGGGCAGTACGTCACGGTCTACGACCGGGCCCTCCCGGGCCAGAGCGGGCACGTGATCATCGAGATCAACGGCCAGTTCTACGAGTCGGGCGGGTCGCACGGCTCCTGGGGCGGCGGCGGTGGCGTCGAGAAGATCGGCACGCCGTCCGCGGAGTACCTGTCGACGTTCCCGAACGTGCTGCACCCGGCCGGGCTCTGAATCCGGCTCACCCGGCCGGCTGGGAGCCGGGCACTGAATCCGGCTCACCCCGCCGGCTGCGAGCCGATTGCGAGCCGGGCCCGAATCCACGCCGACCGAGCGCTCACCTTCGCGTGCCGGTACACGTACGTCCAGTCGCTGTGGAGCCGGTCGCGCCGGCCGGGCGAGTAGGCGATCAACGTCGACGGCCGGACCTCGACGCGCATGCCGGCGCGCTCGAGCACCGCGAGCGCGCGCTCGGCGATGTCGATCTGTCCGAATGCGGTGGGATGGACGTGGTCGGTCATGACCAGGTTTCGGGCCCCCCACGACCGCAGATCGAGCAATAGGGTCCCGAGCTCGCCCGCGACCCCCGAAACCAAATCATCCAAATCCTCAACCTTGCGGCCCGCGCGGGGCCGCCCCAGGTCGAGCGGCGCGGTCACCGCGAGCACTCGCTCGCAGCGACCGACCAAGAACTCCACCGCGCCCCGGAAACGCTCCGAGAATGCCACCGGGTCCCAATCCGGCGAGCGGACGTCGTTGACCCCGATGTACACGCAGCCGAGCTGATATCCGGCCGCAGGACCGCCCGCCGTCAGCCGCGAGAACGCGGGGATTTGATGGTCGACCACGTCCTGGACCCGCGCTCCGTCGACCGCGTAGCACGTGAACGGCAGCGCCAGCCCGCGCGCCACCCACAGCGCCCATGACTGCAGCGCCACCCCCCACTGGAGCTCGCCGCCGCCGTTCGTGATCGAGTCACCAAATGCGAGCACGCCCAGGCGGCAGTTGCTCAGAGCGCCGGTCAAGAAGCGCGAGAGTAGCGGTTGGCGGATAATCCGCGGCCGTGAGCTACGGCCGGGTGACGATGAACGACGGCCGCGAGGACGTCCGGCGCGCGGCGGCGGAACTGGCCGAGCGGCTGCCCGATCCCCTCGCGCCGCTGGCGCGGCTTGCCTACAACTACCGCTGGTCGTGGCTGCCCGGCGGCGCCGGGCTGTTCGAGTCGATCGACGCCGAGCGGTTCGCGCTCACCAACCAGAACCCGATCCGCCTGCTCCAGGAGGCCTCGAACGCCGCCCTGCGGCGCGCGGCCGCCGACAAGAGCCTGCTCGAGCGGGCCGCGGCCGTCGAGGCGCAGGTCAAGGCCGATCTGGACCGCCCCTTCTACCCGTCGATCGACCCGGCCCGGCCGGTCGCGTTCCTTTGCGCCGAGTACGGGATCCACGTGTCGCTGCCGATCTACTCGGGCGGGCTCGGCGCGCTCGCCGGCGACCTGCTCAAGGAGGCCTCAGATTGTGCGGTCCCGCTGGTCGCGGTCGGGCTGATGTACCGCAAGGGGTACTTCCGCCAGCGGATCGACGCCGGCGGCTGGCAGCACGAGTACTGGGTCGACACCGATCCGCAGCGAGTACCGGCCGCGCTGGTGACCGGCGCCGACGACCGCCCGCTGACGATCGAAATCCCCATCTACGACGCCGACGTGACCGCGCAGATCTGGCGGGTCGACGTCGGCCGGATCCCGCTGTTCCTGCTCGACACCGACCTCCCCGAGAACGGCCCGGTACAGCGGTGGATCACAGCGCGGCTGTACGAGTCCGACGAGCACACGCGCGTCGCCCAGTACGTGCTGCTCGGCGCCGGGGGCGTGCGGGCGCTGACCGCGCTCGGGATCGAGCCCGGCGTGATCCATCTGAACGAGGGCCACGCGATGCTGGCGCCGTTCCAGCTCGCCTGCCAGGAGCGGCACCCGGGCGAGAAGCTGTCGGTCGGCCTCGCCTCGGCGCGCGAGCGCACGGTGTTCACCACGCATACGCCGGTGCCCGCCGGCAACGACACCTACCCCGCCGGCGACGTCCGAGACGCGGTCCGGCGCCTGGTCCGACAGCTCGGCTGCACGCCGGCGGACCTCCTCAAGCTCGGCCGCACGAACCCCAAGGACTCAAAGACGTTCGGGGTTACGCAGGCCGCGCTGCGGATGAGCCGCGCGGCCAATGGCGTCAGCCGCCGGCACGGAGAGGTCGCGCGCGAGATGTGGCAGCCGATGTGGCCCCGGCTGTCGGTGGACCAGGTGCCGATCGGGTACGTGACCAACGGCGTTCACGTTCCGACGTGGATCGGGACCGCGATGCGTGAGCTGCTCGACCGACATCTCGGCGACGGCTGGATGGCCGACTCGGCCGACCCGGCCACGTGGGCCGCCGTCGACGAGATCCCCGACGCCGAGCTGTGGGAGGCCCGCCGGCGCCAGCGCGCCGAGCTGGTCGAGGCGATCCGCGATCGCAGCAGCGCCGAGCGGCTGCTCAGGGGCGATCCGCGCGAGTACGTGGAGGCGGCGGCCAAGTCGTTCGATCCGGAGGCCCTCACGTTCGGCTTCGCCCGGCGAGTTGCGACCTACAAGCGTCTCGAGCTCTTGACCCGCGACCCCGAATGGACCGTGTCCCTGCTCGGCGGGGAGAGGCCGGTCCAGGTGGTGCTCGCCGGCAAGGCGCATCCGCGGGACGAAGGGGCCAAGCAAGTGGTCCAGCGGCTGTTCAAGATGAAAGATGCAGCGATCGTCGGCCACCGGGTCGTGTTCCTCGATGACTACGACCTGGCCACGGCGGCGTGGCTGGTGCGGGGCTGCGACGTGTGGCTGAACGTGCCGCGGCCGCCGCTCGAGGCGAGCGGGACGAGCGGCATGAAGTCGGTCGTCAACGGCGGCCTTCAGGTCAGCGTGCTCGACGGCTGGTGGGCCGAGGGCTTCGACGGCAGCAACGGCTGGGGGATCTCCGGCAAGATCGACGCCAATCACCGGCGGCAGGACAAGCGCGACGCCGATGCGCTCCACAAGGTCCTGGACGACGAGGTCGTTCCGGCGTTCTACGACAGGGACGAGCAGGGCCTGCCGACGGCCTGGCTCGCCCGGATAAGGGCGTCGCTGAAGACGCTCGGGCCGCGCTTCAGCGCGACTCGGATGCTGTCGGAATACCTGTCGGGACCGTATCGGGGTTAGTGGGATGGTCGGCGGCGCCTGACGGCGGCGCCTTGGTGGGATGGTCGGCGGCGCCTGACGGCGGCGCCTTGGTGGGATGGTCGGCGGCGCCTGACGGCGGCGCCTTGGTGGGATGGTCGGCGGCGCCTGACGGCGGCGCCTTGGGGACCGGCGCGGGAAGGTATAAGCCCCGTTCAGCGTCGTTAAGCTGAATGTTGTTCACAAACTCGACTGCAGGGGACGATGGCCTCGGGCGCCGACCAAACGAAGCCAACCGCGACTGAGCTCGCCGACCTGTCGGCGCTCGCCGACGGGACGCTCGATCCGGCTCGCAAAGCCGATGTTGAGGCGCACATCGGCGCCTCCCCCGAGCTGGCCGCGCTGTACGAGCGCGAGCGCCGGGTGGTGCAGGCGCTGCACCACGCGCGGGCGACCGAGCGCGCCCCCGAGGGCCTGCGCGCGAAGATCGAGTCATCGCGGCCGAGGCGGGCGACCGCCGCCCGCCGGCGGCTTGCCTATGCCGGCGCCGCCGTCGCGGCGCTCGCCGCCGTGGTCCTCGCGCTGGTGCTGGCACTCCCGTCGGGAACGCCCGGCGCGCCGTCGGTGTCCGACGCGGCCGCGCTGGCCGCTCGAGGTCCGGCCCAGGCCGCTCCCGCGCCTGATCCGGGCAGGCCCGGCGCGCGGCTGCACCAGAGCGTCGGCGACGTCTACTTCCCCAACTGGACCTCGCGGTTCGGCTGGGAGGCCGTCGGGTCCCGCACCGACAAGCTCGGCGGGCACACCGCCATAACCGTCTACTACAGGTGGAGGGATGTCACGATCGCCTACACGATCGTGCACTCGCCGCCGCTGCCCGAGCCATCGGGGAAGGCGGCCAGCTGGGACGACACGGAGCTGCGCACGCTCGAGCTGAACGGCCGTCTGGTCGTGACGTGGCGCCGCGCGGGGGACACCTGCGTGCTCTCGGGAACCGGGATCACCGCCGCCGAGCTGCAGAGGCTGGCGGCGTGGAAGGTCCCGGCGGATTCGGACTAGCTGGATGGTCGGCGGCGCCCGACGGCGGCGCCTTGGTGGGATGGTCGGCGGCGCCTGGGGGCGGCGCCTCAGTAGGCGGGCTGTCCCGGAGGAGGTCGGCCGCGACCCGCTGGCGCGCGCGGTGCAGCCGCGTCGTGATCGTCGCCTCGCGGACCTTCAGGGCCTTCGCGGCCTCGCGGTAGGACAGCCCGACCACGTCGATCGCGACGAGCGCATCGCGGAAGTCGCCGGGTAGCCGCGAGATCGCGCCGTACAGCTCCGCCGACTCGATCCGCGAGCCGGCGGCGGCCGCGCCGCGGTCCTCGATCAGGTCGAGATCGTCCGGCAGCGCCGTCGTCTGGGGGCGCCGTCCGGCCGCCCGCCGCTGGCTGAAGGAAGTGTTGCGCAGGACCCGCAGCAGATATCCGAGATCGTCCTCGGAGCGCAGGAACCGCGGTCGCCGCAGGACGCGCTCGAACGTCTCCTGGACGAGGTCCTCGGCCTCCTCGCGCGAGCCGCATAGGCTCCACGCCGCGCGATATAGGCGGTCGATGTGATCGCCCAGCGCCTCCGGATCGAGCTGACGTTCGACGTTCATCCGTCGCGGCCTCAGCATACGGAGGCCGAACGGGACCTGTGTTAGGTGGTCTTGACGTGCGACAGTGGCCGGGGACCCGGGCCGATGTATTTCGCGGTGGGGCGGACCAGCCGGCCCTCGCGCTTCTGCTCGAGGATGTGCGCCGACCATCCGGCGGTGCGCGCACAGGTGAACAGCGGCGTGAACAGCTCGGGCGGGACGTCGGCGAAATCGAGAACGACGGCCGACCAGAACTCGACGTTGGTCGCGAGTACGCGGTCCGGCCGGCGCGCCTGGAGCTCGGCCAACGCGGCCTCCTCGAGCGCCTCGGCGACCTCCACGCGGGGGGCGCCCAGCCTCCGCGCCGTCTCCCGCAGCACGCGGGCGCGGGGATCCTCCGCGCGATAGACCCGGTGACCGAAGCCCATCAGGCGCTCGCCGCGGTCGAGCAGCTCCTTGACGTAGCGCTCCGCGTCGCCCATCTCGGCGACGTCGTCGAGCATCTTGAGCACGCGGAGGGGGGCGCCGCCGTGCAGCGGGCCCGACAGGGCACCGACGCCGGCGGACAGGGCCGCCGCCACGTCCGCGCCGGTGGAGGCCACGACCCGGACCGTGAACGTCGAGGCGTTCATCCCGTGCTCGGCGGCCGAGATCCAGTATGCGTCGATCGCCTCCACGTGGCGCGGATCGGCCTCGCCGCGCCAGCGGATCACGAAGCGCTCCGGGATCGACTTCGCCCTGTCGACCTCGCGCTGGGACACGGGCGGCTTGCCGATCCCGCGGGCCGACTGGGCGACGAACGAGAGCGCCATCACCGACGCCCGCGCGAGGTTGTCGCGGGCCTCCTCGTCGGAGATGTCGATCAGCTGCCCGAAGCCCCACTGCGGCGCGAGCATCGCCAGCGCCGACTGCACGTCGACGCGGGGGTCGCCCGAGCGGACGGTCAGCGAGTGCGGTTCGGCCGGGGGCAATCCGGGCAGCAGCTCGCCGTCGACGAGCAGGCCCCAGACCTGCTCGAACGGGACGTTGCCGACGAGCTCCTCGATGTCGACGCCGCGATAGCGCAGGGCGCCGCCCGCACGGTCGGGTTCAGCGATCTCGGTGGCGAAGGCAACCACGCCCTCGAGGCCGGACTGGACTTCGGCGGTGGCGCTCATTGGTGGCGAGTTCTCCTGGATCGGCGCCGTGGGGTGCAGACGAATCCGCGCCCTGCGGCCGCACGGGGGCCGGTCCGGGCGCGCGGCAGTGCCCCGAAAGCGTAGCCGGATAGCCTTCGCGTGCCGTGTCTGAGGCCGTCCGTGTCTGAGCTCCTGCTCCGTTCAGCCACCGAGCTGGCCGCGCTGGTTCGCACCGGCGAGCTGTCCCCCCGCGACTTGGTGGAGGCATCGCTGCGCCGGATCGACGAGCTCGAGCCGACGATCAACGCGTTCACGCACGTCGCCCACGAATCGGCTCTGGCCGCGGCGGACGCGATCGGGCCGGGCGATCCCCGCCCGTTCGCCGGCGTCCCGATCGCGATCAAGGACAACCGGGCGGTCGTGGACATGCCGCTGACGATGGGCAGCGACCTGTTCGGCGAGTTCGCTCCGGACCACGATGCAGCGTGCGTGCGCCGGCTCCGCGCCGCGGGGTTCGTGATCGTCGGGAAGACCTCGATGCCGGAGATGGGCATCCTCCCGACGACCGAGCCACGGCGGTTCGGCGCCACCCGCAATCCCTGGGACACCGACCGGACCCCGGGCGGGTCGAGCGGGGGAGCGGCCGCGGCGGTCGCGGCCGGGATGGTTCCGGTCGCGCACGGCAACGACGGCGGCGGATCGATCCGGATTCCGGCATCATGCTGCGGGCTCGTCGGGCTAAAGCCGGCGCGGGGCCGCGTCTCGGTCGGCCCGGATGCCGGCCACAGCTTCCTCGTTTGCGACGGCGTGCTGACGCGCACCGTTGCGGACACGGCGGCCGTGTTGGATGTGCTCGCCGGGCCTGAGCCCGGGGACGCCACGTGGGCGCCGCCCCCGCCGGCGGCCGGCTACGCAGCGCACGCGCACGCCGATCCGGGACGGCTGCGGATCGGGTTGGTGCTGAACCCGCCATACGAGGGCGCCACGATCGATCCGGTCTGCCTGCAGGCCGCGCGCGGCGCCGCTGCGCTGCTCGAATCGCTCGGCCACGCTGTCGATGAGATCACGCCGCCATGGTCAGGGCTCAACCTGCTTTCCGACTTCACTCGCGCGTTCGGACCGGCGATCTCGTACACGACCTGGGTGGGCTGGCGGATCGCCGGGCGCGAGCCCACCCCCGACGACGTCGAGCCGCTCACGTGGGCGCTGTGGGAGCGCACCCGGAGCCAGGACACGATTGCGTACGTGGCCGCGCAGGCGCGGCTCGAGTCGGCAGCGCGCTCGATCGTAACCTTCCTCGAGCCATACGACGCGGCGCTGACGCCGGCGCTCGGCGGCCGGCCGGTGGCGACCGGGGAGATCCATGGGCGCGGCCCGGACCCCGCCGGCAACTACCGCAAGTCCGCGGGATTCACGCCGTTCACGGCGATCGTCAACGTCACCGGCCAGCCCGCGATCGCGTTGCCGCTGTACCACGGCGACGACGGGCTGCCGACCGCGGTCCAGCTGATCGGACCGCCGGCGGGCGAGGAGGTGCTGCTCGCGCTCGCCACCCAGCTCGAGCAGGCGCTGCCGTGGGCCGAGCGGGTGCCGGCGCTCGCTACGGGCTGACAGCGGCGGGCCTCAGCGCGGTCCACTGACGGCCGTCGGTCGTCCGCCACAGGCCCCGGCCCGCGGCGAGCAGCCAGGCGTGCGTCGGCGCGAGCACGTCGAAGGACGCCGGCTCGCCCTGTGGGTCCGGGCCGGGCACCCGCGACCACCGTGCGCCACCGTCACCGCTCTCGTAGAGATTGCTCTGCGACGCGAGCCACAGGCGCCTCGGCGACCCGGCGGCCATCGCATCGGGCTCCTGGAGCGTGATCGCGCCGGGGCGCGGCGGGCCCGTCAGACTGCTTACCTGCGAGGTGACCGTCCAGCGCCTGCCTCCGTCGATGGTGCGGAACAGGGCCTTCTCGCTGCTGCCGGCGGCGCCGCCGCCGAGGCACAGCAGCCACCAGCTCCTTCCGGCGGCCGCGAGCTCGGCCGGCAGGCAGGGTTGCCCCATCCAGGTCGGGTCGGGCCGCTCGGTGAAGCCCCTCCCGCCGGCCCGGACGCTCACAAGGCGACCGCCGGCGCCGATCACGATCGTCCGGTTGTCCCGGATCCGCGGCGGCCTCGGGGGTCGCGTGTCTCGCGGAGCAGGAACGCTCGCACGGCCGGCAGGTGGCGCCGGTAGAACACGGCGAAGGCCGTTCCGTCACGCGCCGCAATCGCCGACAACAGTGCCCTGTCGGACCACTGCCGTCGGTTCCGAGGCCGTTCGCCCATCGCCCGTGCATTGCACATCGCCCCCATCGTGTGACGGAGGCACGCCTTGCCTATTCCCGCGAAACCTCCAAAGCCCTGCGCACGTAGAATCGGCGTCCGACTGTCCCCGAACCCCAAGAGGAACACGAAATCCTATGGCCTACGTCATCGCGGAGCCCTGCATCGGCACGAAGGACAACTCGTGCGTTGAGGTCTGCCCGGTCGACTGCATCCATCCGACGCCCGACGAGCCCGATTACGACGACGTCCCGATGCTGTACATCGATCCGGAGGAGTGCATCGACTGCGATGCCTGCGTCGAGGCCTGCCCGGTGGACGCGTGCTTCGCCGAGGACCAGTTGCCCGAGGAGTGGCAGACGTACGTCAAGCTGAACGCCGACTACTACTCCAATCGGTAGGACGGCCGCCGGGCATGGATGCACGGCGGAACGGCCCCATGGATGCCGCCGCAGGCGGCCCCTGACCTACGCCATTGGGAGCGACATGCCGACGGGCTTCGGCGCCGCGGCGGGCGCCGGCATCTGCATGACCGGCAGCTCGACCGGCGACAGCGCGATCAAGCCTCGTGCGGCGTGGGCGAGGGCCTGTGCGGCCGGGTCGTCGGGGTCGGAGGCCACGATCGGGAGGCCGGCGTCGGATTGCTCGCGCAGGCCCATCGTCAGCGGCACTTTCCCCAGCAGCGGGACCTCGAGCTCCTCAGCCAGCAGCTGGCCGCCGCCCTCGCCGAACAGCTGGTAGCGCTCGCCGTTCGGGGTCACGAACCCGGACATGTTCTCGATCACGCCGGCGATCTCGAGCTTCAGCTTGGTCGCCATCTCGGCCGACCGGCGCGCGACCTTCTGCGCGACGGGCTGCGGCGTGGTGACGATCACGAACTTGGCCTGCGGCAGCAGCTGGGCGAGCGTCATCGACACGTCGCCGGTGCCGGGCGGGAGGTCGATCAGCAGGTAGTCGAGCTCGCCCCACTCGACGTCCTCGAGGAACTGCTGGAGCGCCTTGTGGAGCATCGGGCCGCGCCACACGACGGCGGCGTCCTGCTCGACGAAGAACCCGATCGACATCACGCCGATGCCGTCAAACGCCAGGAGCGGGACGATCTTGCGGTCGGCGTTCACGTGCGGCCGCTCGGCGCCGAGGCCGAGCATGCGCGGCTGTGAGTACCCCCACACGTCGGCGTCGAGCACGCCGGCGGTCTTGCCGGCGGCGACGAGCGCCGCGGCCAGGTTGGCGGTGACGCTCGACTTGCCGACACCGCCCTTGCCGGAGCCGACGCAGATCACGTTCCTGACCTGCGCGAGCGCGCCCTCGGGCAGCGTGCCACGCCCGAGCTTGCGCCCGAGCGCCTGCTTCTCGTTGTCGGACAGGACGTCGAAGCTGACATTGACGCCGGCGACGCCCTCGAGCTTGCGCACGGCCTCGGCGACGCCGGTCTGGAAATGGCTGCGGATCGGGCAGCCGGGCGTGGTCAGCGAGACCATCACGTCGACCACACCGTTCTCGTGGACCTCGACGGAGCGGACCATCTCGAGCTCGACGATGTCGCGGCGGAGCTCGGGGTCGATCACCGAGCGCAGGGAGTCGATTACTTGGTCTCTTGTGGGCATGGATCCATTGTAGGCAGCGGGGCGCCGCGGCTGTCACGCCCGAGTGCGTCTTAAGGACCGCTGGGGCGCCACTTGCGTGACGCCCCGGCGGTTGAGGGAGGAGAGGGTGCTGCATTCGCCGGCGAGGTTATGAGGCCGGCGAACCCTTCCCGCGATCCGACGCTCTCCTGGGCGCCGCGCGGGGGAAGCTTGTTACGAGCCGAGCAGGCCCTGCGCGTTCGCGACGAGCCGTTCGACCCGTGCGCTCACTGCGCCGGACTGCTTTCCCAGATCCCTACGTACTGAGGTTATCTCACGATTCAGTCGACGCCGATTCTGGCGCATGGTGCGCTCGACCAGACTACGCCGCTGACGCATCTCGCGCTCCACACGCGTCCGTGCACGGCGAACCTGGCGCTCGAAGCGGTTGCGGGCGGTGACGCCGCGGCGCTCGTAGCGCTTGAGCTCGCGCTCGAAGTTGGTGCGGGTGCGGTACTTGGAGGCCAGGCCCTTCACGGTCGAAACCAGGTTGTCGCGGGCGAGCAGGCTCGCCCCGACGGGGACGAGAACCGCGCGCTCGGCGATCATCTGGGCGTGCTCGACGCGGGTCTTGGGCTGGGTCGACGTGCTCGTCGCGCGGCTGGTACGCCCCGAGCCGGCGCCGGTCCGGGTACTCGCCGTGGCGGGCTTGCGTCTGGTGGTGGTTCGCTTGGTCGTTGTGGTGGGCTGGTGCTCGCCCGGAGTGCTGGTTGCCATTGGATTCGTCGCTCCACTCAAGTCGGTCTGACGAGGGTATCGCCTCTCAGCTGATGCCCTGGCGAAGTATCGAACATGTGTTTGTACACGATAGCGTAGTGGCCGTTACAGCCATCGAGATGAAAAGTTCGTGAATAGGGTAGTTTTGCCAACCTGAGTTGACAGAAACAGGCGCGTCGGCGAGGGTCGATTCGACCGGCGCCGCACCTCAGGCCGCGGCGTCGGAGCCCGAATGGCGCCGCTCCCGGAGCTCCCGGGGCATCTCGCGCGCCATCCACGCCGGCGGATCCTGGATCTCCGCCAGCGTCGGCAGCGCCGCCGGGCTCGACCACAGATGATGCAGGGCAGCCGGTCCGCGCGCGCGGACGATCTCGTCGCAGAAGTACTTGCCCTGCTCGTACTGGCGCAGCTTCAGCTCAAGCCCGAGCAGCCGCGCCACCAGCCTCGACAGCCCCGACTGCGAGCGCCGGCGACGGTCCAGGGCCTCGCGCAGCTTCGGCAGCGAAGGCAGCAGATCGGGCGCGACCGCGTCCATGACGTGCTCGGCGTGACCCTCGATCACCGCCATCACCGATTGCACGCGGTCGAGCATCTCGCGCTCCGGCGTGGTCGTGACGATCGAGATCAGGTCGCCGCGGCGGAGATGCGTCACAACGCGTTTGACCTCCTCGACGCTCGGGACCTGGAGCTTGCGCGGCGCGTCGAGGCGCACCTCGGCGCTCTTGAGCAGCTCACGGACGAGGCCGGCGACGTGGGCGTGCAGCCACGGCACGCCGGCGAACTGAACCGCGTGGGTGACCTCGTGGAGCGCCACCCAGGTCATGAACTGGTCCTCCTCGGCGCCGAACGTCTGGACCGCCTGGCCGAGGTTCGGGAGCACGAACAGCAGGCGCGGCGGCCGGTCCTCGACGGCCTCGTCGAGTAGTACCAGCTCGTACTGGCCGAGCACGCGCTGGGCAAGATACCCGAGCACGACGCCAACCTCGGTGCTGAGCACGATCCCCATTCCGATCTCGACCGCCGGCTTCAGCGCCCCGAGGTTGTCGTTGGCGCGCTTGAGCACGGGGTCGAGCAGGAGGCGCATCGAGCCAATGTTGGTCGACACCCATTCGCGGCGGCTGATGCCCTCGGGCGGCGGCAGCGGCCGGGCCGGCTCGAGCCCGGTGTAGGCGACGACACGCGCCTCGGACTCGACGGCGAGCGCGGTCAGGTCGGCGGTCGGTTCGCTCGCGGTGGGCGGGTGGGCCCCCATTCCGGCGACGAACGTGGCGATCCGCTCGGCGACGATCCAGTCGATCACTCGGGGATCCTCTCGAGCTCGTGGAGCGTCTGGAGCGAGCGCGCCGCGATCACCGGCGAGCTCGGCTCGGCGGTCAGCGGGGCGCCGAGCGGGCGAGCGCACGCCGGGAAGCTGATCAGGCCGCCGGCCTCGCGCACGATCAGCTGGCCGGCGGCGGAGTCGACCCCCCGGGACCGCCGAAGCGAAACCATTCCGTCGAACCGGGCCGCGGCCACCTGACACAGCGACGAGGCGATCGTGCCCAGCGCCCGCAGACGGTACGCGGTCTGCTCGAGCGACTCGATCGACTTCGCCACCCACCGCGGGTCGGCGGATTCGATCCCCAACACCTCGAGCCGGCCGTCACGCGCGCGGCGCTCGGGCAGCGTCGGGTCGAGCAGCGCGCCGTCGAGCCATGCGCCGCGGCCGCGCCACGCCCACCACGTCTCGGACGGGCCGAAGTCGTGCACGAACCCGAACGCCACGTCGGCCATGGTCTGCCCATCGGCCACGGCGATCGACAGGGCGTAATGGGAGATCCCGCGCTTGGCGTTCAGCGAGCCGTCGATCGGATCGATGATCACGCGCACGTCGTGGTCGCCGTAGTCGATCTCGCCCCGCTCCTCGGAGCAGGCCACGAACTGGTAGCCCTCATCGTGGAGGGTGTCGAGCTCGTCGAGCACGAGCTGCTCGGCGCCGTGGTCGATCTCGAGCGTGCGGTCGCCGCCGTGGCCGCGGGTGCCGGTCTCGAGTGCGCGTTCGGCGGTGGTCGGAACCTCCGCCAGCATGCGCTGTAACCGTGCCACCGCGCGGCGGCAGACACCTAACCAATCTGCGTCGAGCGCCGAGCGAGTGGAGGTCATCTCCAACCTTATCCTGTCAGACATGGGCCTCACGCTTGACCCATTGCTTCCCATTCAACGCGACGCGGTCACCTGCGATTGCGAGCCGCTGCTGGTACTCGGGGCGGCGGGGACCGGCAAGACCCGCACGCTCGAGGGCCGCTTCACGTGGTTCGTCGAGCAGGGGTGCCGTCCCGAACGGGTGCTGCTGCTCACTCCGTCGGCCGCGCGCGCCGACGCGACCCGGGCGCGCCTCGAGCTTGTGCTCGAGGGCGGCTACGACGAGCTGTTCGTGATCTCGCCGATCGAGCTGGCGGGATTGATATTGAGCGGTGCCGGGTCTGGCCTCGACCCGCTCGAGCCCGTGCTCGGGCCCGCAGAGCGGTTCGCGATGCTGCTCGAACGGATCGATCGGCTGTCGATCGAGCGGCACGACTTCGGCGGCAGCGCCAACGCCCTGCTGGCCGGGTTCATCCGCCGGATCGACCGGCTCAAGGCGCACCTCGTCGGGGCCGAGGAGTACGCGCGCTGGGCGGGGCGGCCGTCGGCGTCGGACGCGGAGGTCGAGCGCGAGTTCGCCGAGGTCTACCGGGTGCACGAGCAGATGCTGGCCGAGGTGGGCGCGCGTGACGCCGGCGACCTGATCCGCGATGCGCTGCGCGTGGTGCGCGAGCGGCCGGCCGCGGCGCAGCGGTTCGAGCACGTGCTGGTCGACGACGCGCACGACCTCGACCTGGCGTCGGCGACGCTGAGCCGGGAAGTGGCCGGGTCGCGGCTGACTGTCGCGGCCGACCCCGCGCGGGCAGGTGGGAACGTGCGCGCCGAACAGTTCGCGCACGCGGTCACGCTCGATCAGAGCCTCAGGGTTCCGCGCCGGGTGCTCCGTGCGGGCGTGGCCGCGGCCGCGGTGGCGTGCTCGTGGGAGCCGACGGACGCGGAGGGCGAGATCGCATTCTGGAGCTGCGCCAACGAGCGCGCCCAGGCGCAGTCGGCGGCGGCCGACATCGAGCGGCTGATCGTCGCGGACGGAGTGTCGCCGGGCCAGATCGCGGTGCTGGTGCCGGCGATCTCGCGGGAGGGCCAGGCGGTCGCGGTGGCGCTCGAGGAGCGCGCCGTCGCCCACCGCGTGGTCGGCGAGACGGCGTTCTTCCGCCGCGCCGAGATCCGCGACGTGCTCGCATGGCTGCGGCTTCTGGCCGACCCCACCGACGCGGCGGCCGTGGTGCGCGCGCTCGCGCGGCCGCCGGTCGAGCTGCGCTCGGTCGACATCGCCCGCTGCACGCAGATCGCGCGCCGGCGGAAGCTCGACATGGTGGCGGCGCTGGCGGCCGCGATCGAGTCTCCGCAGGTGCCTCCGGAGGCGCGGGAGCGGATCCGCGGGTTCCTCAAGCTGTATCGCGCGGGCATGTCGACGATCGACTCGACGCGCCCGGACCTGTACGTGCACCGGCTGATCGACCGGCTCGGGCTCCGCCGGCAGCAGCTGTTCGCCGCCCAGGCCGACGTGGTACAACGCCTGCGCGCGCTCGCGCGCTTCGGCGAGCTCGCCGGCGCGTACGCCCGCCGCGCTCCCCAGGCGACGCCGCGCGAGTTCGCCCGCCACATCGCCGCGGTCGCCGACTTCGGCCTGCGCGAGCACGAGGAGCCCGACCTGCTCGGGCCGCAGGTCGTGCAGATCCTCGCGCTCGACAGCGCGGGCGCGCTCGAGGTCGAGCACGCCTACGTGCTGGGGCTACACGCCGGGCTGTCCGCGCCGGCCCCCGAGCCGGTCCCGGTGGCCGCCTCGGCGGACGGACAGCCTGCGGCCATCGCCGACGACGGGCGCGCGCCGGTGGTGCGGGATGTTCTGTACGTCGCGGTGACGCGGGCCCGCCGGCGCGTCGTCCTGGCCTATCCATGCGCCAACGACCGCAGCGCGGCGCTCGCCCCGGCACCGATCGTCGAAACGATCCGCCGGGCCGTGAGCGGGGCGTGGGAGGACCGCGAGGAGGAGATGTTCGGCCCCGCCGAGACGCTTCACTCGACCTACCGGCTGCTCCGCGACGAGGTGCTCGAAGGGACGATGCGCGCCGGCGGACGGCTCGGGGAGCTGCGGCTCGACACCGACCTCGACGTGTCTCACGCCGTTGTGCGGTACCTGGAGCTGTTGAAGCTGGCGGCGCTGATCGAACGGCCCGAGGGCCAGTCGCTGGCCGAGGCCGTGCGCGACGTCAACTCCCGGATCCTGCAGGCGGTGACCGCCGAGCAGCGCGAGATCTTCACGTCTTCGGCGTTGGACGACTATCTATTGGACGCGGAGCGCGATGCCAGGCGGCGTGCGGCGGCGGTGACCGCGCGCGACGACCCGTCGGTCGAGTCGTTCCTTCCCACGCGGGGCGACGGGGTCGTGCTGTCGGCCTCGGACATCGACACGTACCGGACGTGCCCCTTGAAATACAAGTTCGCGAGGGTTTTCCGGATCCCCCAGGAGCCGACGATCCACCAGCGGTTCGGGATCGTGGTGCACCACGTGCTCGAGCGGTTCCACGCGCGCTCGGGCTCGGCCTTGGGCACGGGCTCGGGCCCGGGGGAGGGGGTCGATGCGTCGTCCGGGTCGCTGTCCGAACTGCTCGGGCTGCTCGAGGCGAGCTGGCGGCGGGGCGGCTTCGGCGAGTCCGAGGAGGAGCGCCAGCTGCGGGGCAAGGCCGCGGCCGCGTTGACGCAGTACCACATTCGCTTTCAGTCCTCGGAATCGGAACCGCTGTGGTTCGAGCGCGCGTTCTCGTTCAAGCTCGGGCCGCATCTCCTCCGCGGCCGGGTCGACCGCGTCGATCGCCTGCCGGACGGGGAGTACGAGCTGATCGACTACAAGACCGGGCGTCCCAAGAGCGCGGGCCAGTTGGTGGACGACGTGCAGCTGTCGCTCTACGCCGTCGGGGCTCGGGAGGCGTGGAGCCTCGACGCCTCCCAGCAGGCTTACTACTACGTGCTCGACGACCAGAAGGTGGCGGTGCCGGCCGACCGAC
>Ga0335078_10005200_pt1 | contig 19240 bp, 18 predicted proteins | sample Lox_Sample_32_FD_206711 | JGI IMG/M metagenome (GOLD analysis project Ga0335078, IMG submission 206711) | Soil microbial communities from Loxahatchee National Wildlife Refuge, Florida, United States - Lox_Sample_3.2 | ecosystem: Environmental > Terrestrial > Soil > Wetlands | place: USA... | reverse complement strand
GCGCAGGCGGCGATGCCGGAAGACGGGTCCGTACTCGCGGACGAGCCGCTCCGTCTCCTGCACGAACAGCTCGTCGGTCGTCCGCACCTTGCGCGCGGGATGGTCGCGATCGACCGCGAGCACGGCCGGAAGGTGCACGAACCGCGCGCCGCGGCTGCGCAGGCGGATCCAGAGTTCGTAGTCGAGGCGGCGGTGCAGGTCGGTGCGGAGCAGCGGCTCGCCGGCGGAGACGGCTCCGCGATGGATGAACACGGCCGGCTGGGCGAGGGGGCTGACGAGGGGTAGCGTGCCCCGCGGCCAGCGCGACCGGTGGTGGCGGACGATCAGGCCGCTCTCATCGACGAGCGCGGCGTCGCCGTAGAGGACGTCCGCCTCGGGATGCTCGGCGAAGGCGGCGACGACCCGCGCGACCGTGTCGGCGGCGAAGAGGCCGTCGTCGCTGTTGATCCAGCCGACGATGGTGCCGGCGCTCAGCGAGAAGGCCTTGTTGACGGCGTCGGCCTGACCGCGGTCCGGCTCGCTGACCCAGCGGACGGCGCCGTCGGCCGCCTCGAGGATTGCGAGCGTGCCGTCGGTCGAGCCGCCGTCGACGACGACGTGCTCGATCCGCGGGTAGCTCTGTGCCGCGACGGACCGGAGGCAGTCCGGGAGAAAGACTCCCTGCTCGAAGGACGGCGTCAGGATCGAGACGAGCGGCAGTTCGTCGGACACGGCGCGCACGTTAGCCCGGGTCGCGTACGACGGCGGCCTGCCGGGCTACGATCCGTCGGTGCCGCCGGTTCGCGAAGCCGGAGATCCGCCGGTCGAGCCGATGGGGGGAGTCGACCTCTCCCGGACGCATCGCGCGGGCTATGAACCGGGCAGGTCCTATCCGGTGCGTGCCCTGTGGCTCGTCGTCGAAGCGCTCGTGCTGCTCAACCCGTTCATCGTCTCGTACGGGTTGAAGCGGTGGCTGCTGCGGCGGTTCGGCGCCGGCATCGGCCGCGGCGTGCTGATCAAGCCCGGCGTGCACGTCAAGTATCCGTGGCGTCTCACCGTCGGCGACAATTGCTGGCTCGGCGAGCGAGCCTGGCTCGACAACATGGAGGACGTCGTCCTCGGCGCCAACGTCGTCGTCTCGCAGGGCGCCTACCTCTGCACCGGCAACCACGACTGGGCCGATCCGGCGATGCCGCTCGCGCCGGGCCCGATCAGGGTCGAGGACGGGGCGTGGATCGGCGCGTTCGCGAAGGTGGGGCCGGGCCGGACGATCGCCGAAGGCAGCGTCCTCTCGCTCGGCGCGGTGGCTCTCTCGGATACGGAGCCGTGGACGATCTACGCAGGGAATCCGGCGGAGCGAATCGGCATGCGCGTGCTCACGGCGCCTGATGCCTAGTCAGCAGGACGGCGAAGGTGGTAGCAACCAACGCCGCCGCCCGGTCGCCGCTCCGCGACGAAGTCGTAACCGTAGATGTATCGGCTCTCGACGATCTCGAAGGGCGCGAACATGCGCAGCAATGTCTCCTCGGTGAACACCCGGTGGGCGTTGAAGTACTCGCGGTCGACATCGTCCACCGGCAGCGAGACGTAGAGGTCGCCGCCCGGCGCGACGACGCGTTTCAGTTCTTCCAGTGCCTTCTCCGTCCCGTGCGGGTCGAGTGGGTCGCCATAGCGCCCCAGGCCGATGTGCTCGACGACGCAGATCGAGGAGACCGACGGCAGTGAGGCATCCGCGAACGGGAGCGCCAGGATCGACCCCTCGACGAAGCCGATGCTCTCCATATGGGCCTGGAGCGGCCGAAGGTCGACCATGGTCGTCGGAACTACCTTCGAGAGGAAGGAGACGAACCGGTGGTGTGAGCCGACGTCGATGTGGCGTTCGGGGTGCGCTGCCACGATCTTCTCGAAGGCCCAGGCGTCCTGGAAGAAATATGTGGGCTCGACCGGAGTCGTGCCAGTGTCGTCGCCGAGGCAGGGGTAGAGGAACTCCAGCGATGCGTTGCTGTCAGGCAATTCCGAGTAACGCCGATACGAATCCCAGAACCGACGCCAAGCCTTCAGTTGAGCCATGCGCCGCCTCAGGATGCCCTTCGCGTTCTGGCGGGTCCGCTGTGCGATCCACTTCGCACTGGGTGTCACGGTTGGGGCCACTCGCCGTCCTCCGGACATCTCGGCTCGATCTGTTCCCACTGCTCTGGGATCGCCTTGACCGGAAGCTCGCATCTGGCATGGAGTCCGAGCCACCAGCGCGGGGCAATCACCCGCCTGCCAGGTCGGTCGTTCAGCCAGGCCGCCCACCACGCGAAGGAGCTGTTGCTCGAAACGATGTGGGTCGCGTGCCTCAGCAGCAAGAAGTCGACGATCTCCTCGTTGACCTCCACGCGAACTCGCGGATCGTGCTCGAAGGCTGCCCGCACTCGTTCGGGCTCATCGGACACGACAACGACCGGCAAGTCGTCCTCGCGAAGCTCGTCAAACCCCCGGCGATAGTAGCCGGGCGGAAGCGTGACGTCATCGCGATACGAGACGAAGTCGGTCAGGCGGACGTGCGCACAGATGTAGCCGGTTCGAAGGAACGACGCGTACTTTTCCTCGAAACGGTCAACGTGGACGTCATGAATTCGGAATGCGCTGCGCACATCGAGAGTTGCCGGGCGAAAGAAGCGCTCGGAATAAAAGTATCCGCCGTAGTAGGTTCGATCAGCGGCGTTTGCGAGAACTTCGTCCGGATCCTGCCGATCGTCCACCGCGACCTCACGCCGCTCAAGACGGGAGACATGGTCGAGAGCCCAAGCCATAAACCGGGTCGCCACCCTGATGGAGTGGGGTTCTAGGAGCGCAAAGTAGCGCTCAAGCTCGCTCGTGTCGTACGCGCAGCGTGTACCGACGCACTGAGCGGCAGCCAAGCCGAACGCGTACTGGAACATCTGGTTGCCGAGCCTCCCTCGCTTGTCGACCGCGATCATCAGGGCTCGATTTTAGGACCGCGAAAGCGCGACCGGTGCGCCCAGACCAGCACCCAGAACCGGGACCAACCACATCGTTCTAGTACCGCGGCATTCCATGTCGATCTCTGAGGTCTCTGAAGGCGGTCTTCCATTCGTGTTGCTTACGCCATCGAAAGGCTCGGACTCGTCGATAGAAGCTCACGGCCAGCAAGAGAACCGGACCGATGATCGGAAGCGCACGAAGCCTTTGTCTCTGGGCCGAGCCCCGATCCCCCAGGAGGCGCTGAACCGTTCCCTCCCTACGTGTCAAGCGAGACTCATCCAACACCTCGACGGTTAACGTGGGTTGCGGACCCGCGCCCGACATGCTTGTCGACCCTCCAGGCGACGATCTCCACTCTAGCGGGCGGGTGCGACCACGATCAGCCGCATGCCGGTCTGCGAGCACCTCGTGGCTACCCAATGACGCTTCCTCGCTTGACGGTGATCACGCCGTCTCTGAACCAGGCCAGCTATCTCGAGCGCGCCCTCCGCTCCGTGCTCGATCAGGGCTACCCGAACCTCGAGCACATCGTCTGGACGGCGGCTCGACGGACGGCTCGGTGGACATCCTCCGCCGCTACCACGATCGGCTCGCCTACTGGGTCAGGCAGCCCGACGAGGGGAGTCCTGGGCGATCAACCGTGCGATCGAACGCTCGAGCGGCGAGGTGATCGCCTACATCAACAGCGACGACTACTACCTCCCCGACGCCTTCGACGCCGCACTCCTGCTCTTCGAAGACCCAACCGTCCGCTGGGCCGCCGGCGCATGCGAGTACCGCGAGCAAGACGGAACACTCGAGGCGATCTTGAATCCCACTCTCTCCACCGGACCACGGGCGCGCTGAATACGTGGGACGTGGTACGCGCCGCAGGCGTCCTCGTTCTGGCGTCGCGACGTCTTCGCCGAGTTCGGGCTCCTGCGGGAGAACCTCGACTTCGTCTTCGACACCGAGTTCGGACTACGGCTTGCGCTTGGGGGGACTCTTGCCGGCCGCCGCTGACCACCACGTCGCCGTCCGCTACCTCCACTCCGAGGCCAAGTCCGCAGACCGCTCGCGTTTCGACCGCGAGTACCGGGATGTTGCGAAGGATCTGCGTCGAAGCTTGAGCGGATCGGAGCGCGCTCTTGATATCGCCGACGGACTCTTGTATTTCCCGTTGCACGCAGTACCTCGTCAGAACGCGGCTCGGGCTCCTCCACCTCCGCAAGCGGTGGCTCGGCAGTCGATTTGCACGGGACCGAACCTTCGTCCTCAGCCATGTAAGGCCAGCGTCGGTACCCTGAGATGGCTCGGGCCGAAGGAGGCGAGGCTATCCTTGCCGCCGTGGGGGCCACCCAATCTCAAGCTCTCGCGACGCCCTCCGTCGCCGACGAACCAGCCCGGATTCACCGCATCCAGCCCTCTCGCTGGCTCGTTCCCGTCGACTTCGGCGAACTCTGGCGGTACCGGGAACTCGTTCGCTTCTTCGTGCTCCGCGACGCCAAGTCGCGCTACCGGCAAACCTATCTCGGCCCGCTCTGGGCAATCTTGCGGCCGTTACTGACGATTGTCGTCTTCTCCGCGATCTTTGGTGGCCTCGCCGGCATTAGTCCTGGGACGAATATTCCCTACCCGCTCTGGGTCACGCCCGCCGTGCTCGCCTTCGGCTATGTCTCCACCGCACTGACCAACACAAGCTCGAGCTTGGTCAGTAATAGCAATGTGATCACGAAGGTGTATTTCCCCCGCCTCTACGTCCCCGTCTCGACCTCGCTCACGCCGATCATCGACTTCCTGCTCGGCCTCTTGGTGCTACTCAGTCTCTTCGTCTACTACCGCGAAGCGCCGAGCTGGCACATCGTCTTCCTCCCCGCATTTTTCGCTCTGGCCGCGCTCATCGTGGTCGGTGTCGGGTTGTGGCTCTCGTCTTTCACTGCTCGCTATCGAGACGTGATCTTCGGCGTTCCATTCCTCGTGCAGATCTGGCAGTACGCCACCCCCGTCATCTATCCCGTGTCCTTCGTCCCCGAGAAGTACCGCTGGTTGCTGACCCTCAATCCGTTCACCGCTGTCGTGGAGGGATTCCGTTGGTCCCTTCTCGGGCTTCCATTCGGAAGCCTGGTTCCCTTGGTTGCAAGCCTCTCGATCGCGGTGGCCGTTACGACATCGGGCCTTTTCGTTTTCCGCCGCACCGAGCGGTTGATGGTGGACTTGCTCTGATGTCTGGGCTGGCGATCAGCGCACACGACCTGGGCAAGCAGTACCGTCTCGGCCGGCTCGAGTCGGGCTTCCAGCGCGTGCGGCGCCGGGCCCGGCGCCGGTCGGGACCCGGCCACATCTGGGCACTTCGTAACGTCACGTTCGACGTGTCTGAAGGCGAGGCGCTGGCGATCGTCGGAGCCAATGGCGCAGGCAAGTCGACGTTGCTCAAGATCCTCGCCCGCCTCACCGAGCCCACCACCGGATACGCTGACGTAGCAGGGAGGGTGGGCGCTCTTCTCGAGGTCGGCACAGGGTTCAGCGCAGAGCTCACAGGCCGAGAGAACGTGTACCTGAACGGGACGCTGCTCGGAATGAGCAGAGCGGAGATCGACCGGCGCCTCGAGGAGATCGTGGCGTTCGCCGGTATCGAGCAGCACCTCGACAAGCCGGTCAAGTGGTACTCGAGCGGGATGTACATCCGCCTGGGCTTCGCCGTCGCGGCGCACCTCGAACCGGACATCCTCATCGTCGACGAGGTCCTCGCGGTTGGAGATCTCGCCTTCCAGCAGAAGTGCCTCGGCCGCATGGGCGCGGTGGCCGAGGGAGGGCGAACGGTGCTCTTCGTGAGTCACAACCTCGCAGCCGTCTCTGCACTCTGCCCGACCGCGATGTACCTCCGCGAGGGACAGATCAACGCACGCGGGCCAACGCGCGAGGTGATCAGCCGCTACGTGGACGACGCGAAGTCGACAGCGCGCGTCGACGTGCGCGACCGCCTGGACCGGGAAGGCGACGGCCGCATCCGCTTCACCGAGATACAGGTCGGCGGCGGATCAGCGGTGAAGACGGGCGACGAGTGCGAGATCTCACTGTTCTACGAGGGGACGCCAGGTCCCGGGAAAGTTCGCGTCGCATTCGCTGTGTACGGAGCGCTCGTCGAGCCGATCTTCCAGTGCCTCAACGACGATTCCGGAGACATCATCAGCGAAGTCGCGGCAGACGGCGTCTTCACGTGCACGATCCCGAGGCTTCCGCTTGCGCCCGGCCATTACACCCTCAGTGTGATCTGCGAGATCGACGGGAGGGTGGCGGACTGGGTCCAGCACGCCGCAGTCCTCGAGGTGATCGAAGGCGACTTCTTCGGCACCGGCCGGCTACCGAGTCAGGGTCACGGAACCTTCGTCGTCGACCACAGCTGGACGAGCGAGTCCGCGATAGTCGCACCGCTCCGCCTTCGTCGAGGCGCCTCGTGACCGTATCCATCCGACTCGGTCGGCCACGCTAGCAGGTGTTCTCGATCTTCTCGGACCGCAGCTTCCTCGCCACGCCGTCGACCCCGCATGCGGTAATCCTTGCCCCGTTCTGGGGGACGAACCCCGAGCAGCCTGGCGAGCCGGACAACGGACGCTTCGACCGCTACGCCGAAATCGGGAGATCCTTCCTCCGCCTAACCTCGCTTCCGGAGTGCGACATCGGCGTTTTCCCCCAGAACTGGGAGTCCGCAGGGGGGCAAGCGGTGGAGCTGGGTGAGAGGTTCGCAGCGACCTGTCGGCAAGCCGGAAGGACCCCGGTCGTCTTCCACGGCGCGGACGCGACGCAGCCGCTGCCGATCGACGCGACCGTCTTCCGCACCTCGCTGCTCCGCTCGCAGCGGCAACCGAACGAGTTCGCCCAACCTGGATGGAGCGAGGATTTCCTCGTTCGCTACTTGAAGGGGCAGCTCCGCCCGCGGCCCCGACGAGTTCGGCCGGTCGTCGGTTTTTGCGGCAACACGATGGGCGGTTTGCCCACGCAGACACTCGGTGGAAAGGTGCGTCGCCTACTCGGGGCTCGACATGGCACGGCGATGCGTCGGCTCCCAGACGACCATCCGAGAGCCCGCGCGCTGACGGCGGTGGAGGGTGACCGGCGTCTCGTTTCTAACTTTGTCCTGCGCGCCACGTTCTGGGGCGGCGCGATCGGGAATCCATCCTCGATGTCGCGCGCACGACAAGAGTATGTGCAGAACATGCTGGAGAGCGACTACGTGTTGTGTGTGCGAGGAATCGGAAACTTCTCCTACCGACTCTACGAGACGCTTTCGATGGGCCGAATCCCACTGTTCGTCGACACCGACTGCGTTCTGCCGCTCGACTTCGAGATCGACTGGCGCGACTATTGCATCTGGGTGGACGAGAGCGACATCGACCGGATCGGCGATCGAGTAGTCGAGTTCCACGAGTCGGTCAGCGAGGCGGAACTCCAGGAGCGACAACGTGCCTGCCGGCGCCTCTGGGAGAGGCATATCTCGCCCGAGGGGTTCTTCGCGTCGTTCCACCGCCACTTCGAGGCCATGTGATCCGCGCGCTCCGACACCTCCTACCAATCCCACGTCGCGCGGCCCCGATCGCCGGAGAGCCTTACGAGCCGGAGCTGACGGCTGCGATCGAACACATAGTCGAACCGGATTGGATCTGCGCGGACGTCGGCGCACATGTCGGTAACGTCACGGAGACTTTGGTCCGCCTCGTCGGGAAGAGCGGTCGTATCGTCGCGTTCGAAGCGCACCCGACAAACGCCGCCGAGCTCCAGGAGCGCTACCGTCGCAACAGGATCGTGGAGGTCGTCAACGCGGCGGTGAGCGACGGAACTTCTGAGCGGCTAGCGCTCTACGCGGGGAGAAACGACTACAGCACCGAGTGGAACGTCGTGGGACACGACGTGGAGGGCAATGCGACTCGTCTCGAGCTGGAGGTGCCGGCCGTGTCGCTGGACAGCTGGTTCCCGCCGGGTGCATCCCTTCACTTCGTCAAGATCGACGTGGAGGGAGCTGAGGGGCTCGTCCTGGCCGGGATGCGGCGATTGCTCCGCGAGGCGCGCCCCGTGTTGGCGATCGAGTTCCACAACGAAGAAGGATGGGCCGGCCGCCGGAGACTCATCGAAGCCGGGTACACGCTCAGCGGCACGGACGGTTCTCCCGTCGACCCGGAGGGGACCCGCGTTTACCACGTGATCGCGCGACCGGCCGATTCCTGAGCGGTTGCGGCGAGACCGAGGCTGCATCCTAGGACGGTGGCTACGATCGAGCAATGACTACGAGGGACTTCCTGATCCGTGCCACGGCCTCAACTGGGTGGCGCCTAACACGACTCTCGCGACGTTTGCAGGTTGCGACCGAGAGCCCCCCGACGGCGGACCGTCGGTCGCACACACGTTGGACGGCGAGCGCGACGTCGAATGGACATGGACGCTCGCGCGTGTCCATCGTGGCCCCGGACGCGTGCTCGACTTCGGCTCGGGGAACGGAATGATGGCCCTCGGCGCCTCGTTCGCAGGGAACGAAGTCGTCGCAGTCGATCTCGAGCCCGAGCAGTACCTCTTCCGCGGCCACGAGATCAAGTACCTCCGGGGAGATTTCAACGAGCTCGACTTGGAGCCGCGGTCGTTCGACCAGATCCTCAACTGCTCGGCGATCGAGCACGTGGGACTCTCGGGCCGGTACGGCTCGAGACACGAGCCGGACGGCGATCTCCGGGCGATGGAGAAGATGGCCGGCCTGCTCAAGCCGACCGGCGACATGGTGCTGGCAATCCCCGTCGGAGTCGACGCTGTGCACGCACCGTGGCATCGCGTCTACGGTGAGAAGCGGCTCCCGCTGCTCCTTGAACGCTGGGAGATTCAGAAGGAGAGTTACTGGGCGAAGGTCGCCAGCGAGCAGTACGAGCCGGTGAGCCGCGGATACGCGCTGGCCGACCCAGGCTCCGCCTCGTATTACGCGCTCGGGCTGTACGTCGTCACGCCACGATGACGCTGCCCCGCCTGACGGTCATCACGCCGTCGTTGAACCAGGGGAAGTACCTCGAGCGAGCCCTTTCCTCCGTCCTAGGCCAGGACTACCCAGACCTCGAATACATCGTGATGGACGGCGGATCCACCGATGAGTCGCCGGAGATCCTCCGCCGCTACGCCGACCGTCTGGCTTACTGGGTCAGCGAGCCCGATGAAGGACAGTCGTGGGCGATCAACCGCGGGATCGAGCGGGCGACGGGCGAAGTGGTCGCGTACATCAACAGCGACGACTACTATCTTCCCGGGGCGTTCGAGGCCGCGCTTCCACTGTTCGCCGACCCCGGCGTCCGCTGGGTCGCCGGTGCGACCGAGTATCGCGAGGTGGACGGGACGCTCGAGACGTTCTGGAACCCGCGCCCGCCCTCCGGTCCGCGCCCGCTCTGGATCCGGGGGACGTGGTACGTGCCCCAGGCGTCCTCGTTCTGGCGACGCGACGTCTTCGACGAGTTCGGACTCCTACGAGAGGACCTCAACTATGTCTTCGACACGGAGTTCGGCCTGCGGCTCGCCCTCGGCGGGCTGTATCCGCTCACCTTCGACCGGCCGCTCGCCGTCCGCTACCTGCACGAGGAGGCGAAGTCAGCGGATCGCACACGCTTCGCGCGTGAATACGCGAACGTCGAGAAGCAGCTTCGGCGGCAACTGATCTGGTGGGAACGTGCGCTGGACGTGCTCCTTCGGCTCCTCTACTACCCTCTCCGGGCGCAGTACCTGATCCGCAGGCGGCTCGGTCTCCTCTACCTCCGCGACCGCTGGTTCAGCGGCCGATTCGCACGACGCTAGAGCGTTGTCCGGGATCAGGGGGACGTCCGCGAGACGGCGATGACGTTCCAGGTCGTCTCGTCCGGCTCCGCTTCGACGTCCGGAAATGCACCCAGCCGTAGGAGCGACAGGCCCGCCGTGGCAAGGAAGAGCTCGAGCTCGAGCGGGAAGAAGTAGCGCATCTGGTGGCGCTCCTCCGTCTCGGCCACGAGCCGCGCTCCTTCGAGCTCCCAGATCCGGAAGTCGACGCTGCAGAGGTGGCGACGGAGGTCGAGCTCGCCGTCGGAGAAACGCAGGAGACGGTGAGTCCCGCTCTCGACCGTCCGGAGGCGCGGCGCCGGTCGCTCGTGGAGGACGGCGGGGCCGTACCACACGTCGAAGAGAAGAAGGCCTCCTGGCCGCAGGTGAGCACGCGCCGTTCGCAGGGCTGCCAGCACGTCCTCGTTCGCGTACTGGTAGCCGAGCACTGCGAAGAGGAGCAGCACCGCGTCGAACTCGCGGCCGAGCCGGATGTCGCGCAGGTCGCCCAGCCGGAACGAGACGGCGTCGCCGCCTTTCGCGCGAGCCTGCTCGAGCATCGGCTCCGAGCGGTCGACGCCGACGACGTCGTAGCCGCGTCCCGCGAGCGGCAGGGCGTGGTTGCCCGTCCCGCAACCCAGGTCGAGAATCGTCCGGAACTCGAGCTCGCCGTACTTCGCGAAGATCCGCTCGAGAAGGTCGCACTCGGCCTCGTAGTCCTTCTCCTCGTACAGAGCGTCGTACGCTGACGCATACCTCGGACCGAAAATGTCGCCCGCGCTCAGGCGAGCACCTCCCGGACGGCCGCGCAGACCCGCTCCACCTGCTCGTCCGTCTGCGCAAGCCCCGAGGGCAGGTACAGCCCTTGACGGGCGAGCCGTTCCGCGACCGGATGACGCTCGTCGCGGAGGAGCCCGAGGTCGTGCAGGGCAGGCTGCTCGTGCATGCCGAGGAAGAAGGGGCGGGTATCGACCCCGAGCTCCCGCAGCCGCTCGGCGAATCCCGCTGCGTCGAGTCCCGTCGCCTCGTCGACGACGAGCCCGTACATCCAGTAGACGCTACGCGCCCATGAGGCTTCAGGGGGGAGCTGGAGAGACGCGATGTCCGCGAGCCGCTCCGAGTACGCCGTCGCGACCTCCCGCTTGCGGTGCACGATCTCGTCGATGCGCTCGAGCTGCGCCACGCCGAGTGCCGCCTGCACGTTCGTGAGGCGGAAGTTGAAGCCGAGCGACTCGTGGTAAAAGCGCCGGCCGGGCTGGAAGCAGAGGTTGCGGAGCGAGCGCAGCCGATCGGCCAGCTCGTCGTCGTCCGTCACGACCATGCCGCCCTCGCCGGTGGTGACGAGCTTGTTCGCGTAGAAGCTGAAGCAGCTCAGCTCGCCGAAGCAGCCGCAACGGCGCCACTCCGGAGAAGGCCCGTCTCGGCCCGAGAGGTATTCCGCGCCGTGTGCCTCGGCGGCGTCCTCGATCAAAGCAAGCCCATGCCGCTCGACGAACTCGAGCACGGGGTCCATGTCCACCGGGTGGCCGTAGATGTGGACGGGCATCACGGCTCGCGTCCGTGACGTCAGACGCGACTCGAGCTGCGTGACGTCCATCGTCCAGAGCTCCGGATCGGAGTCGACGAGGACGGGGACGGCGCCGGCCGCGAGCACGGCGGCGGCGCAGGAGACGATCGTGAACGTCGGCATGATCACCTCGTCGCCCGGCTCGAGCCCCAGGGCCGCGACCGCGACCTGGAGCGCGGTGCTGCCGTTGCTGACCGCCACGCCGTGCCGTCGCCCGCAGTACGTCGCCCAGCCGGACTCGAACTCGCCGATGAAGCGGCCGGAGGACGAGATCCAGCCGGTCTCGATGCACTCGGTCACGTACTCGAGCTCGCGACCGCCGAGCAAAGGCTCGTTGACGGGGATCATCCCGCTCAGAAGCGCTCCTTTTCGTCGAGCCCCGTGTACGGGCCTTGCTTTACCTCCAGCAGCACGGTGTCCTCCAGCATCCGAAAGCCGTGGCCGCCGCCGGCGATCAGGACGAAGTCGCCCGTCCGCAGCTCGCGGGTCGCCACGTGACGCCGCTCGTGGTCGTAGAGGTCGATCTCGCAACGACCGGAGCGCACGATGATCACCTCGGACGTTCCGATGAGCTGCCGTTCCAGTGGGCGGTGGTCGTGCCGCGCGATCTCGCCGCCGGCGGGGTAGACGACGAAGCCCACCTGGAGGTTCAGCTCAGAGGGCGTGGGAAACGTGGTCTCGGCCGGGTCGTCTCGGCCGCATGAGAGCAGCGCCAGCAGCGGCCCGTCCTCGGGGATCCGCTCAAACACGCGCGCGCTCCCGCGGTCCGCGAACGATCTCGGACGCCTGGTCGAGGATCTCGCTCAGCCTCTGGGCGTAATCCTCGCGCGTATAGAGGGCGAGCCGCGCCCGTCCTCGGCGGACGAGCTCGTCGCGCAGCTCGCCGTCCCGCCAGATGCGGCCGATCGCGTCGGCGATCGCCTCGACCGAGCGAGGATCGGCGAGCAGCGCAGCATCGCCCGCCTGCTCCCGCACGCCTCGTATGTCCGAAGTGATGGTGGGGCAGCCCACGTTCCAGGCCTCGAGGATCGGGATGTTCGTCGGACCGAAGAACGTCGGCATCACGAGCGCCACCGCTTCCGCGAACAGCGCCCCCATGTCGACGGCAGGAACGTATCCGAGGTAGTGGACGCGGTCTTCGAGACCCAGGGCCCGAACCTTCGAGACGAGCTCCGCGTAGGTGTTCTCTCGGATCGTTCCCGACCTCGAGCCCGTGAGCACCAGGTCGGCTTCGATCCCGTCGGAGCGCCGGAGCTCGGCGAGCGCTTCCACCAGACGGAGATGGTTCTTGTGGGGCCACATCTGGGCCGGATAGAGGAGAAACCGCTCCGGCAAGCCGTACGCCCGCCGCACCCGCTCACGATCCTCGACGGTCACGGTCTCCGGGGTCGCGGGCAGGAACGGGAGGACGGCTACCCGCTCCGGCGCGATCAGCTCGCCGTAGAGATCGATCACGTCCTCCTTCCCCACCTCCGAGTCGGTGAGGATCATCGTCGCCTCCCGGATGCCGTTGTGGAACACGTACTCGCGGTGGGCGAACTCGCTGCCGGCCGAGACCTCGGGGAACTCCGGCTGCAAGCGATGCTGGAGGTCGTGGACGGCCAGGACGTACGGCGTCCCGACTTCGAACGAGAGGGGCATCGACGCCGGATACAACACGAGGTCGATTCCCAGCCTGTCGAACCACGCCCTGACGTCCGTCCGGCGACGAGGCGCCTCGGCCGCCGGGCTCTCGGCCCATCGGCGCAGCCGCAAGGACGCTGCGCTCAGCCGCTCGCGGGTTCGAGACGAGAGTCGGTGGCGCGCCGCGTACTTGAGCCGACGGACGACGCGGGACCGGGGTCCCGGCGGAGTGAGGCTCGCGATCTCCCAGCTCGCCCCGTTGAGCATCGGGTCGCCGTTCGCAAGCGCGTCGGCAAGAAGGACGAACTCGTCGTCCCTCGCCTCTCGTAGGTCGGCGAGCACGCTCAGCATCGTCTGGCTGTACTGGTAAACTCCACCGCCGAACTCGGCTGTCAGGGGCACCATGCCGATCCGCAGCCCCTTCGCCCCCCGCGCCTTCCCGAGCCTCCTCGTCATCGGCTAGCTGCCTGGGCTCATGTCAGACGGCTCCAACTCGGTAGGCACGCTGGCCGAGGATAGTCGCAGGCCGCGATCTGTCATCGCAGGTAGGAGTCGAGGATGTGCGTCAGCTCGCCCATGCGAACGGAGAAGGCGTGCTCGCCAAGGGTCCGCCGCTGCCCGGCGGCGGCGATGGTAGCCCGCTCGTCCTCGTGCGCGAGGTAGTGCTCGACTGCCTCCGCGAGCTCGTCCGCATCACGGTAGGCCACCACCTCCCGCCCCACCTCGAACAGGTCGCCGAGGTTCTGCTTCGCGTCGGTGACGAGGAGAGAGCCAACCCCCGTCGCCTCGTACAACCGCATGTTGTTGGCGCTGTCCTCGGCGACGTCGATGTGGCGGTTCACGGCGATCCGCGCCTCGGCCAGCACGCGGTACATCTCGAGCCCCCACGCCTCTCCGTGATACCGCCGGACGATGGGCGAGGCCGGCTGCCGGTCTTCGACCTTGTAGCCCCAGAACTCGATCGGCACGCGCTCCGCAGCACGCTCGAGCAGGTCGTTCCCGCGAGCGTGCTGCGAGCGACCCAGATTCCCGACGAACACGGCGCACTGCTTCGGGGGAATCGGCCCCAGCCGCTCGAGGACACGGGGGTCGAACGCGAGTCTCAGGTACTCGGAAGCGACCCCGAGCTCCCGGAACAGCGGCACGTAGTGCGGGAATGACGTGAGGATCAGGTCGAACTGCGTGAGATGCTCTCGCCCCGGAGCCTCCGACGCGATCTGGCCGACCAGTAGGCGCGACCGAGCGGCAAGCGCTCGAAGCGTGTCGGGAGCGAGAAACGAGAGGTGTTGGAGGTAGACGACGTCCGGCTGAAACCATTCCGCCTGGGCGAGCACGAGCTCGCGGTCGGCGCGGCGGCGTAGCCGGGAACGCAGGCCTCGCCGGCTCCCGTGCTCGCGGGCCCAGGCGCTCTGGAGCGGCTCGGCGTTGACGACGACCTCATGTGCGTCGTGTCCGAGCCGGCCGAGGTAGTGCGAGTACGAGTCCGCCGTCCCGAAGAACGTGTCCATCAGCGCCCGCCACTGCTCGTCGTAGGGCAGCCGCTCGAGTCCCGGATTAGAGCTGTAGTGGTGCTCGAGGAATGCCGGATAGCACGTGTCGACGATGAGGATCCGCATCCGCTCCGGCAGCCGGTCGAAAGGTGGGGCTAGAAGGCGCCGCGGCGACCGAAGACGGCCGGGAGCGTCATGAGGAGGATGCGGACGTCGCGTCCGATCGAGAGATTCTCCACGTACTCGCGCTCGACGGCGAGCACCTCCTCGAACGTCAGCTGACTGCGGCCGAACACCTGCCACGGGCCCGTGATCCCCGGCCTGACCCGCAGGCGGAACTCGTGCTCGGGCTCGTAGCGCTCGACGAGCTCGAGGAGCTCCGGCCGCGGCCCGACGAGCGACATCTCGCCGCGGAGCACGTTCATGAGCTGCGGCAGCTCGTCGAGGCTCGTCCGCCGCAGGAACCGACCGACATGCGTCACCCGCGGATCGCGCTCGAGCTTGAACATCGGCTCCTCGAGCTCGTCGAAGGAGACGAGCTCGGGGAGCCTCGCCTCGGCGTCGCGCACCATCGTGCGGAACTTGACGATCCGGAACGGCTCGGCGCTCTGGCCCGCGCGCGTCTGGCGGAAGAAGATCGGGAAACCGTCATCGAGGACGATCGCGACGCCGATCACCAGGAAGAGCGGCAACATCACCACGAGGCCGATCGTCGCCAGCAGGAGGTCGAAGACGCGCTTCAGCGCCAGCGTCGAGCGCGACGGATACCACGTGTTGTACGCGAGGAGCGGCAGGTCCGCGATGTGCGCCAGGCTCGTCGCGGTCCCGAACATGCCACGCGTCGGCGGGACGACCGTGAGCTTGATCGCGTGCACACGACACGCGGGCAGAAGCGTTTCCAGGAGGCCCTCGTTCAGCTCGCTGCAGGCGACGACGATCCGGTCGACATCGTCGAGGTCGACGAGCACGTCGCCAAGCGAGACGGAGCTCTCGACCCGGCGGCTGATCGTGGCGTGGATATCGGGGAAGAGCTCGAGCTTTCGGACGACGGCGTCGGCGAGTGGCCCCTCCCCGACGAGAAGCAGCCGCTGTGTCGGCGCGACCCGACGCCACAGGGCCCGCGCCGACGCGCGAAAGACGAACGCGAAGCCGAAGGTCGCCGCCCAGACGATCACCCTGTCACGCGACTGCAGGCTCAGAGCGGGGAACGGGCCGAGAAGAAGCGTCAGCACGGCGGTGCCAGCCAGGGCCCAGATGACGAGCCATGGTGCCTCGTCGACCGTCAGGTGTCGCAGCGAGCGATCATCGCGATCGTAGAGGCCGAGGATCTTCGCGATCACGACCCAGACGGGCACGGAGAGGACGAGGAGGAACGCAGCACCGGCGCCGCTTCCCCAGAGACCGACGACGATCGCGCCGACCGCGACTGCCCCCAGATCGGCGACCGCGAGCATGCGCCGCAGTAGCGCGTCAGAGGAATAGCGTCCCGAAACCGGACCCGCGAGAGGGGTCGCGATAGTCCGACCGCCGGCCGCCCCGGTGGTGATCTCGATCTCACTCACTCCGTCAGCCCTCCCGGCGCTGGACGCAGGAAACGGCCCTTGGCTTCTCTGCAACTCTACCTCTCCGATGTCAGGGACTTGTAATTCAGCTGCCGCTCGTGAGCAAAGGGTTCGACGGGTACAGCACCCGAACCTGCGCCAGGTCGTGGTGAAACGCCGCGACCCTGCCCAGGAGCGCGTCGACCGCCGCAGCCGTGTACCACGGCTCCCAGTCGTTCGGCGAGCGCCGGATCGCCTTCTGCAGCCAGTTCTCCGCCGCCTGATAGCGTCCCTCGGCTTTCGCGATCAGGGCGAGCTGCAGATACGGACTCTCCGCCCACGGCTCGATCGCCTTCGCGGCGAGCGCTTCTGACGTCGCGCGAGCGGCGTTCCCGGCCCGGACCGCACTTCTGCTGTTGTGGAGGTGGATCCCGGCGCTGAGGACGACCACCTGCGGGACGATCGCGGCTACCGCGACGACCGCGAGCGCCGGCCGGAACAGGCCTTCGCGACGCCACGCCCGGATCCGTGTCGACGGATGCGCGCCGAGCGCAGCCCCCGCCAGGCCGACGCCGACGACGGCGATCCCCGCGAGCTGCCAGATCCAGTCGTACGCTGCGGCGGCGAAGAACGCGGTCGCGGCCGCCGCCGCCGCCGCGACCTCGCCGCTGCCAAGCAGCAACGCCGACCTCACCGCGCCGATGAGAGCGACCACGACTGCCCCGGCGATCAGCAGGAACCCGATGATCCCGAGCTCGGCGAGAGCCTCGAGGTAGAGCGAGTGCGCGAACTGGCTGTAGAGCGGGATCGACGCCCGATGAAGCCACCAGAAGATCCAAGAGCCCGCCCCGCCGCCGTTGAGCGGATGCGCGCGGAACTCGGAGATCGCCGTCCCCCAGAACTGCCAGCGGCCGCTCCCGGACGTACTCAGCAGGTGTTGCGTGATGAAGGTCTGGTTTGCGCCTCCATACTGGCCACTCCGCTTGAACGCGTCGAACCGCCTGAGCGGATGGGCGGCCACGGCTCCTGCCACGGCGGCGAGCACCAAAAGTCCGGCAAGCACCTGGCCGGCGCGCCGGGGCGGCTCCGGCACTCGCGGCCCGAGCGCGCGCAGACCGAACCAGGCGGCGGCGGACAGAGCACACGTGATGCCGATCACGAGTGCTGCGTAGTGCCCTTGCTGGATCCCGAGCGAGGTGCTCATCTCGCCCGAGACGAGCGCCTTTCGCGGCACGAGAGTGCCGACGGCGACGGCGCCGCCGATCCCTGCGAGCACCACCGCCGCGAGTGCCGGCCAGCGCTTCGGCGTGAGGAGGAAGTACGCGATCAGGGCGACCCCGGCAGCCACGAATGCACCGCGCGACGAGGTGAGATACATGTCTGCCGCGAGGACAGGCAGGGGAAGCGCCGCAAGCGTGCTCACGAGCCGCGAGCGGCGCGACGTCATGATCGCGAGGAGCAGCGGGTACGCGAGCGCCACCTCGATCCCGAGGCCGTTCCAGTAGCCGAGTGGAAAGCTGAGCCGGTTGTTGAGCGAGTAGAGGATCGTCGAAGGCTTGACCCCGAAGGTGCTCGGGTACAGCCGGCTGACGAGCGCCACGCCAGCGACGGCCGCGAGGGCGAGCGCCATCCCCGAAACCACGACGAACCCGGAGACCATCCGTCCGAGAACGATCGCGAGCGCAAGCACCGCGACGTAGAGCGAGATCTGGTCGAACTGCGTGAAGGTCCGCTCGGCGTCCGGTGCCCAGCGGACGGAGATCAGCGCCCAGATCGCAAAGGCGGAGAGCAACCCGAGCGCCCAGAGCGCGAACCGGTTGATGCGCGACCGCGCCACCCCGATGCCGAAGACTGCTCCTAGCCCGAGCAGCCACCAGGCGGAGATGCCGGCGTAGGCGCGAGTCGTGGCGTCGAAGCCACCGTTCTCGTACGAGAGCGCGAACACGGCCCCCGCGACCCCCAGCGCGACCACGAGATCCCGCGCCAGCGCGAGCCAATCCCGGTCGACCCTCGTCAGCGCCACGGGCAGCTACAGTAGCGAGATGCCCAGAACCCTGATGCGAATGCTTCCAGCAGCAGCCGCCATCATGGTGGCACTTGCCGTACCAGCCGCTGCACTCGCCGGTTCGGGAAACGGCTGCTCGGCATGCCAGGTCTACCACGAGCAGGCTCCGTCCCCCACCGGCGGCCCGTCCTCGGGATCGGGGACCAAGCCGGTGGCGGTGCCGCACCACGCCGCGCACACGTTCAAGCGCGCCCTTCGGCACGCGGGCAAGGACGCGAGCCTGCTGAACAAGATGATCAGAAACCCGGGCTACGGCGCGACGCGCGAGCTGAGCAGCGTCTCGGTCGGACCGGTGGCAGCCCCGAGCACCCTCGCCGCCGCCGTCGACCTCGGCCCAGGCCCGACCACTCTGCTCGCGATCCTCATCGGGTCCGCGGTCGTGCTCCTGGTCGGCACCGGCTGGCGCAGCTGGCGCCGCCGCCGCGGCAGACTAGCGACGTAGCGCCGCGCGCTCGAGCACGCGCTCGAACGCATCGGCGATCGCGTCGAGGTTGAAGGAGGCCTCCGCGTAGGCCCGGCTGCGTTTGCCGAGCTCCGCCCGCAGAGCGGCGTCTCCCAAGAGCTGCTCGGCCGCTGCGATCAGCGCGGCGAGATCGCGCGGCGGCACGACGATCCCGCCCCCGCTCCGCTCGACGGTGCGCGCCGCGAGGTTGTCCGCCGGCAGCGAAACGAGGAGCGGCCGGCCGGCGCAGAGATACGTGAGGACCTTCGAAGGGACCGAGAACGTGCCGGCGCCGGGCTCGAGGAGCGCGACGAGTACGTCCGCCGACGCGTGCACCTCGGGCAGCCGCTCGTAGGGCTGGTACGGCAGCAGCTGTAGGGCCGGCTCGTCTCCACCGCGCTCCGCAAGCCAGTCGGCGCCGGGCCCCTCGGAGACGACGACCACCGCTGAGTCATGCTCGCGCGCCCAGCGCGCGAGCTCGAGCAGCAGGCTCGGGTCGTGCTTGAAGCCCAGCGTGCCGGAATAGAGGAAGACGACTTTCCCGACAAGGCGGTGCTCGACCGCCCAGGCGTTCTCGCGCGGCGATACGGGCAGCTCGGCGACCGGCGCCCAGTTCTCGATCACCGCCGCCTTTCGCTCGTCGATTCCCCAACGTGCCAGGAGCGGCAGGAAGTCCTCGGAGATCGTCACGACCGCGTCGCTGCGTCGCAGCACACGTCGCTCCAGGGCGCCTACCGCGAGCGCCGCCAC
>Ga0335078_10005197_pt1 | contig 19244 bp, 20 predicted proteins | sample Lox_Sample_32_FD_206711 | JGI IMG/M metagenome (GOLD analysis project Ga0335078, IMG submission 206711) | Soil microbial communities from Loxahatchee National Wildlife Refuge, Florida, United States - Lox_Sample_3.2 | ecosystem: Environmental > Terrestrial > Soil > Wetlands | place: USA... | reverse complement strand
CTCGAGCGGCTCGGCGCCGACGGCGCCGAGGCGGCGATTCTCGTCCCCAACTGCCCGGTCTGCCATCAGAGCGTCAGCCTCGCGGCACGCCACCTCGAAGCAGCGGGAATCCCGACGATCGTCATGGGCTGCGCCAAAGACATTGTCGAGTTTGCCGGCGTTCCGCGCTTCCTGTTCAGCGACTTCCCGCTCGGCAATGCGGCGGGCCGGCCCGACGACCGGGATGCGCAGGATTTGACGCTGGAACTCGCGTTCCGGCTGCTCGCGGCGGCGCCCGGGCCGCGCACGACGATGCAGTCCCCGCTACGCTGGAGCGCGAACCCCGACTGGAAGCTCGACTATTCGAACATCGCGCGCCTGTCGCCCGACGAAATCGCGCGCCGCCGCGCCGAGTTCGACCGGCAGAAGGAGATCGCCCGCGACAAGCGGGACGCGGCCGCATAGCGGCCTCGCGCTAGGAGATCAGCTTCGCCATCCGGCTCGCGATCGCCTGCTCGTTCTCGTCGGGGGTGAAGGTCGCGGTGAAGCGGCCCGCCGGATCCATCAGGTAGATCAGTGCGCTGTGGTCCATGTCGTAGCCGCCGTCGGGTCGCGGGTGCTTGGCGTAATAGACCTTGTAGTCCTGCGCGGCCTGCTGAACCTGGTCGGGCGTGCCGGTCAAGGCGACGATCGGCCCGCCGAAGCTCTCGACATAGGATTTGAGCGCTGCCGGCGTGTCGCGCTCCGGGTCGACGCTGATGAACACGATGCCGACCTGGTTCTTCTTCGGCCCGAGTTGGTCGAGCGCGAGCGACAGGTCGTTGAGCGTCGTCGGGCAGATGTCCGGGCAATGCGTGTAGCCGAAGAAGACAAGCTGCCATTTGCCCTTGAGGTCTGCCTCGGTGAACGGCTTGCCGTTCTGGTCGACCAGCGAGAACTTGCCGCCGATGAGGCCGGCAAGCGGGCCGCCGCCCACCTTTGCCGAATCGCGATAGGCGAGCCCGATCAGCACCCCGGCGACAAGGACGAGCACCCCGGCAAACGCCGCCGCGATCAGCAGAAAGCGCGGCGACGCGTTGGTTTTCGCGGTCGAGCGTGCCATCGCGGGTATCGGCCTAATGGTTCATCGGCATGTTCATGCCGGGCATGTTCGTGCCGTTCCCGGCCGCATTGCCCGGGCCCATCGCTCCGACCTTCTGCACGTTGACCGTGACCTGCTGCGCGCCGGTATTTGCGAAGGTCAAGGTCAGCGGAAAGCTCTGCCCCTCCTTGAGCGGCCGGGTCAGGCCGGTCAGCATGACGTGGAAGCCGCCGGGCTTCAGCGTCACCGTCTGGCCTGCGGGCAGGTCGATCGCGTCCACCTGGCGCATCTTCATCACGTTGCCGTCCATCGTCATCGTATGGAGCTCGGCATTTTGCGCCGCCGGGGTCGAAATCCCAACCAGGCGGTCGCCGGTTTTCGCGAGCAGTGTGACGTAAACGGCGGCGGTCTGCGCGTCGCCCGGCGTCGCCCGTGCCCAAGCGCTCTGGACCTGCACGCCGCCGCCTTGCGCCGCCGCTGCGGCGATCGCCGCAAAGAACACCAACGACGCGCAAAGCGCAGTCAGCCTCGCTTGCATCACAGCCTCCGCGCTCCGCGAGCCCTCGAAATATAGGCGAGGCGGGCTATTCCAGCAGCAGTGCCTCGACTTCCTCGATCAAATGCCGCAGGTGGAACGGCTTGGCGAGGATTCGCGGCCGGCGCCCGGAAAACCCGTCATCGTGCATCGCGACCGCGGCGAACCCGGTGATGAACATGATCCGGATGCCCGGCTGTCGCTCCGCCACTCGGCGGGCCAGCTCGATCCCGTCGAGACCCGGCATCACGACGTCGGCCAGCAGCAGATCGAAATTCGCGTTCAACGCCAGCTCGAGTGCGGCGCTGCCGTCGCCGACCGACTCGACGATATGTCCTGCCCGCTGCAGCCCGCGCGCCAGGAATATCCTGAGGTGGTCGTCGTCTTCGGCGATGAGGATGCGCGGCATGTCCGCATGCAACAGACGCTTAATAATGCAGCGTTTAGCACGAGCCTAGCGCGCCGCAAAGCCGCCCGGCCTGCGTTGTCGTACCGAACTCGCGCGGAAGGCTGACAGCGCCGGCGCAGCGCACTAATCTCGCGATCATGGATGGCTTGGTGGCGCTTCCCGCCCTCGCGCCGCTCGATCTGCGGCGGCCGGGCGCGCGCGTGCTGCCGCTGGTCGTCGCCTCTCCGCACAGCGGGGCGGATTATCCGCCCGAGTTCGTCGCCGCTTCGCGCCTCGATCCAATGACGCTGCGCCGCTCCGAGGACGCATTCGTCGACGAGATCTTCGGCGCCGCGCCGGCGCTCGGCGCCCCGTTGCTCGCCGCACGCTTCCCGCGCGCCTATCTCGACGTCAATCGAGAGCCCTTCGAACTCGACCCGGCGATGTTCGCCGATCCGCTGCCGGATTACGTGAACGCGCGCTCGCCGCGCGTGCGGATGGGATTGGGCACGCTCGCGCGCGTCGTCGCGAGCGGCGAGGAGATCTACCGCGGCAAGCTTCGCTTCGCCGACGCCACGGCGCGCATCGACGCGCTTTATCGCCCGTACCACGCGGCGCTCAGCCGGCTGGTCGAGGAAACGGCTGCAGAATTCGGCTTCTGCCTTCTGCTCGATTGTCACTCGATGCCGTCCGGCGCGAGCGCCGGAGCGGAATCGGCCGATATCGTGCTCGGCGACTGCCACGGCGCCGCATGCGCGGCGCAGATCGTCGAGGCGGCGCGGCATTACCTCCACCGCTGCGGCTTCGCCGTGGCGCTCAACGCACCCTATGCCGGCGGCTTCACCACCGGCTATTACGGCCGGCCGCGGCAGCGCCGCCACGCTCTACAAATTGAAATAAATCGGGCGATTTATATGGACGAGCGGAACTATCGTCGGCGGCCCGGCTTTAGCGGGTTGAGCGAGGCGATGGCGGGGCTGATCGCCTGGCTCGGCGACGCGGTGCAAGAACGGCTCGCACCGGCGCTGTGATCCCTGGCTGCGCCGGGCACCCGGTCCGGCGCGTAAAAAAACGGGCCGTGCTGGTGCACGGCCCGAGTTCAGGGAGGAAACGCCTAGAAGACGTGCGGTAGGACCGTCAAACCACGATCGATACCGCACTGCACAATTTAATGTGCGGTGCGCTCATGTCAACCCTTTTGACCTTAATATGCAGGATGGCAGGAATTTGCGGTGGATAACTCCGGTCGCCGGGGCTTGGCGCTCCGCTGTGCGGCGCACAAGGAACTCGCGATGAGGCGGTGCTACCGATGACCGGGGCGGCGCCGTCCGAGGTGTGGCTGGTCGGCGATATCGGCGGCACCAATGCGCGTTTTGGCCTGGTTTCGCCGGATGGCACGCTGCTGCATTCCAGGGTGCTGGCCGATGCCGATTATCCGGGGCTCGGCGAGGCTGTTGCGGCGTACCTTGCCGACCGCGGCGGATTGCCGCGCCCGCGACGGGGCGCGATCGCCATTGCGTCGGCAGTCGCCGGCGATTTTGTGCGGATGACCAACCACCCCTGGGCGTTCTCGATCGCTGAGCTGGCGCGGAGCCTTGGTTTCGAGCGGCTCGAGGTGATCAACGACTTCACCGCGCAGGCGCTGGCGCTGCCGCATCTGGGGCGGGCCGACAAGATCGCCGTCGGCGGCGGCGCGGCGGTGCCCGGCTTTCCGATCGGCGTCCTCGGCCCGGGCTCCGGGCTCGGCGTCTCCGGCCTCGTGCCGTCGGGCGAGCGCTGGGTGCCGCTGACCGGCGAGGGCGGCCACGCGACGATGCCGGCGGCGAACGAGCGCGAGAGCGCGGCACTCGACGCGATGCGCCGGCATTTCGACCACGTCTCCTGCGAGCGGGTGCTGTCCGGGCCGGGACTCGTCAATCTTTACAACGCGCTGGCGGCGGTGGACGGCGTGCCGGCAAAGCAATACACCGCGGCGCAGATCACCGATGCCGAGACGGGCGACGGGGACCCTTTGTGCCGCGAGACGACCGAGATGTTCTGCGCAATGCTCGGCACGGTCGCAGGCAACCTCGCGCTGACCCTCGGCGCCAAGGGCGGCGTCTATATCGGCGGCGGCATCGTGCCGCGCCTGGGCAACCGATTCGCGGCCTCGCCGTTTCGCGCGCGCTTCGCGGCGAAGGGCCGCTTCCGTGACTACCTCGCGGCGATCCCGACCTTTGTCGTCGTGCATAAGCTGCCCGCATTCCTCGGCTGCGCCGCGAAGCTGCGGGACGGCTAGCGAGGCGCGGCGGCGCGGCGCAGGCGGTCGTTGATCGCCCGGCCGAGGCCGCGCTCGGGGATCGGCATCACCGCGATGCCGGCGATTCCGGGGCGGTCGAGGCGGCGCAGCATTGCGAAGAGGTTGGCGGCGGCCTCGGTGAGATCGCCGCTTTCGGACAGGTTCAGCACGTCGGCGAATCCCGGCGGCGTCGGCGCTCCGAAGGCGAGCAGCGCCTCGCCGGGACGCGCCGAGGTCGCCTCCAGGCGCAGCGGCAGCCCGGGCGCGTAATGGCTGGCGAGCTGCCCCGGGGAGCGCGGCGCGGCCGGATCGCCGCCCGGCAGGTCGACGGGGCCGAGACGCGCTTCGAGCTGCTCCACCGTCACCCCGCCCGGGCGCAGCAGCACGGGCGAGTCGCCGCTGAGATCGAGCACGGTCGACTCGACCCCGACCGGGCACGCGCCGCCGTCAAGGATCAGCGCCACGCGGCGACCCAGTTCGTCGCGCACGTGCTCGGCGCGGGTCGGGCTGACCCGGCCCGAGCGGTTGGCCGAGGGCGCCGCCAGCGGCCGGCCGACCGCGCGCAGCAGCGCAAGCGCCACCGGATGGGCCGGCACCCGCACCGCGACCGTGTCGAGCCCGGCGCAGGCGAGCAGCGCGAGAGTGCTGTCCGGTCGGCGTCGCAGCACCAGGGTCAGCGGCCCCGGCCAGAACTGCCGCGCCGCCTCGCGCGCCCGCGCGCCGAACTCGGCGATCGCCTCGGCCTCGGCGAGCCCAGGCAGGTGGACGATCAACGGGTTGAAGCGCGGCCGCCCCTTCGCGGCGAAGATGCGCGCGACGGCGCGCTCGTTGGTCGCGTCGCCGCCGAGCCCGTACACGGTCTCGGTCGGAAACGCGACCAGCCGCCCGGCGTGCAGCAACACGGCGGCGCGGGCGATGTTTTCGGGCGTTGCCGGTACGAGATTTGCGTTCACCGGACGAGCTTGTCGGCAGCGTGCCGATCTCGCAAGGTTGGCCGTCATGGCCCGGATCGTCACCATCGCGCAGCAGAAGGGCGGCGTCGGCAAGACCACCCTGGCGGCGCAGCTCGCCGTGGTCTGGGCGGGGGAGGGGCGGCGCGTCGCGCTGCTCGACATCGACCCGCAGGCGAGCCTCGCCGCCTGGGCCGGGCTGCGCCGCGCGCGGCTCGGCGAGCTCGGCTTTGCGTTCGACGCGCTGTCCGGCTGGCGCGCCGCGGAATGGGTCGAGCGGCATGCGCGCGAGGCGGACATCGTGCTCGTCGACAGCCCGCCGCACGCCGAGCTCGAGGCGAGGATCGCGGTGCGTGCGGCGAGCCTGGTGCTGGTGCCGCTGCAGCCCTCGCCGCTCGATCTGTGGTCGACCGGGACGACGTTGCGGCTGGCGCGCGACGAGCGCAAACCGGTGCTCGCGGTGCTGAACCGGGTGCCGGCGCGCTCCGGCTTGATCGAGACGGTGACCGCCGACCTCGTCCGCGACGGTGTCGCCGTCGCCGGGGCTCGGCTCGGCAGCCGCGTCGCCTTCGCCCAGGCGATGGCGCAGGGCCGGGGCGTCGGCGAAAACGCGCCGTCGAGCCTCGCGGCCGGCGAGATCGCCGCGCTCGCCGCCGAGATCGCCCAGACCTAGCGCCGCCCCGCGCGTTCGGCTTAAATCGGCGCGGACACGCTGGCGGTAAGCACATGATCGACAAATTCGTCCGCTCGGTCGCCGAGGCGATGGACGGCGTCAAAGACGGTTCGACAATCATCGTCGCGGGCTTCGCGCAGGTCGGCGAACCGCGGGCGCTCGTCGACGGGCTCATCGAACAGGGCGCGCGGGACCTCACCGTCGTCCACAACACCGCCGGGCGCGGCCGCGAGGGCGTCGCGCGGCTGATCGGCGAGGGCCGCGTGCGCAAGATCGTCTGCAGCTTCGCGCGCAGCCGCGGCTCGGTACTGTTCGAGGAGGTCTATGCGCGCGGCGGCATCGAGCTGGAGATCGTGCCGCAGGGTACGCTCGCCGAGCGCATCCGCGCCGGCGGCGCCGGCATCCCGGCCTTCTTCACCCCGACCGGCGGCGGCACCCTCATCGCGCGCGGCAAGGAGACCCGAATCATCGACGGCCGCGAATGCGTGCTGGAACAGGCGATCCGCGGCGATGTCGCGCTGGTCGAGGCGTGGCGCGCCGATCGCTGGGGCAACCTCGTCTATCGCGACGCCGGACGGAACTTCAACCCGGTCGTCGCCGCGGCGGGCGAGCTGACGATCGTGCAGACGCAGAACGTCGCCGAACTCGGCGAATTGACGCCCGAGACGATCGTCACCCCGGGGGTGTACGTGAACCGCATCGTCCACGTGCCGTCCGGCGATCCGCCGGTGGCGATCGGCTGAGGGAGCGCGGCGATGGCGGACTGGAAACCCTGGACACGCGAGGAGCTGGCCGCGCGCGTCGCTCAGGACATCCCCGAGGGGTGGTCGGTCAATCTCGGCATCGGCATCCCGACCTTGATCGGCAACTACATCCCGCCGGGCCGCGAGGTGATCCTCCATTCCGAGAACGGCATCGTCGGCATGGGGCCGGCGCCGAGCCCGGAGAAGCTCAACCCGTGGCTGGTCAACGCCAGCCGCCAGCATGTCACGCTCGTCACCGGCGCCAGCTTGATGAACCACGCCGACAGTTTCGCGCTGGTGCGCGGCGGGCACCTCGACCTTTGCGTGCTCGGCGGGTTCCAGGTCGCCGCGAACGGCGACCTTGCCAACTGGTCGCGCTCGGCCAACGACCGCGCCCCGGCGATCGGCGGCGCGATGGACCTTGCGGTCGGCGCGCGGCGCATCTGGGTGGTCATGGAGCACACGACCAAGAACGGCGAGAAGCGCCTCCTCCAGCGCTGCACCTACCCGCTGACCGCGACCCGATGCGTCAAGCGCGTCTACACCGACCTCGCCGTCATCGACGTGACGGAGAAAGGCTTTGTCGTGCGGGACATGGTGCCGGGGATCACCCTCGCCGACCTTCAGGCGCTCGGCGATGCGCCGCTTTACCGGGCATAGGGACGAAACGATGCAGTTTGACAGCGAGGCCGATTTCATCGTCGTCGGCGCCGGCTCGGCCGGGTGCGTGCTGGCCAACCGGCTGACCGCCGATCCCGGGACGAAGGTGCTGCTGCTCGAAGCCGGCGGCAAGGACACCAACGCCTGGATCCACATCCCGGCCGGGTTCTACCGCAACATCTTCAACCCCGATATCACCTGGATCTACGAGACCGAACCGCTGGAGGCGCTCGGCGGACGGCGCATGCAATGGCCGCGCGGCAAGGTGCTGGGCGGCTCGTCGTCGATCAACGGCCTTATTTACATCCGCGGCCAGCGCCAGGATTTCGACCATTGGCGCCAGCTCGGCAACACCGGCTGGTCGTTCGACGACGTGCTGCCCTATTTCCGGCGCGCGGAGCACCAGGAGCGCGGCGCCGACGAGCTGCACGGCACCGGCGGCCCGCTCGCGGTCAGCGACATGAAGGCGGCGCACGAACTGCACGACGCGTTCATCGCCGCCTGTCAGGAAGCCGGGCACAAGTTCAACCCCGACTTCAACGGCGCCGAGCAGGAGGGCTGCGGCACCTATCAGGTGACGATCCGCAACCGGCGGCGCGCCAGCACCGCCGTTACCTACCTGCGTCCGGCGATGAAGCGGCCGAACCTCCGGATCGAGGTGCGGGCGCTGGCGCAGAAGATCATTTTCGACGGCAAGCGTGCGGTCGGCCTCGAATATCGGCAGGACGGGCAGGTGAAGCGCGCCCGCGCACGGCGCGAGGTGCTGCTGTCGGGCGGCTCGCTGCAATCGCCCCAGCTGCTGCAACTGTCCGGCGTGGGGCCGGGGGCGCTTCTCAGGGAATTCGGCATCGAGCTCGTCCACGAGCTGCCGGGGGTCGGCGAGAACCTGCAGGACCACATCGGCTGCAAGGTCGTCTACAAAGTCAGAAAGCCCGGTACGATCAACGAGATCTCGCGCTCGTGGTGGCGCCAGGGCCGGGCCGGGCTCGAATACATCCTGGCGGGCAGGGGGACGCTGATGATGGGCGCGGCGCCGATCGGTCTCTTCGCGCGCACCCGGCCGAATTCGGCTTCGCCCGATTGCCAGTACCAGTTCCTCGCCGGCAGCCTCGACGCGGTCGGGCAGCCGATGCACCCGTTCCCCGGCTGCCAGATGACCTGCATCCCCTGCCGGCCGGAAAGCCGCGGCTGGCTGCGCATCAAGTCGCCCGACCCGAGCGTGTTCCCGGCGATGCAGCCCAACTACCTCTCGACACAGAACGACCGCGACACGCTGGTCGCCGGGATGCGGGTCGCCCGCGCGGTGTTCCAGACGCCGACCATGCAGCGGATCACCACCGAGGAGCACTGGCCCGGCCCGGCCTGCCAGAGCGACGAGGACTGGCTGGAGCACGCCGCGAAGACCGGGTACACGACCTTCCACCAGACCAGCACCTGCATGATGGGGCAGGGGCCGATGTCGGTCGTCGACAACGAGCTCAGGGTGCACGGCATCGAGGGGCTGCGCGTCGTCGACGCCTCGGCGATGCCGACCGTCATCTCGGGCAACACCAACGCCGCGACGATCATGATCGCCGAGAAGGCCAGCGACCTGATCCGCGCCGAAGGCCGGGCGACCGCCAAAGCCGCTTGAGGCCGCTGCGGCAGGGCGACATGATGCCTCCCGGCCGAGGGAGGAAGCACATGGCGGAGTCGCCGCTGGCGGTCTATCAGGCGCATCTCGACAAGGGCGAGCTCGCCTATCAATGGGACAAGGCGGCGGGCCGCGCGGTCTTCTACCCGCGCGTCGTAAGCCCCTATTCGGGCAGCACCGACCTCGAGTGGCGGATCGCGTCGGGGCTCGGCACGGTCTACGCGACGACCGTGACCTATCCCTTCCAGGGGCCTGGCCACAATATCGTGCTGGTCGACCTCGACGAGGGGTTCCGAATGATGGGTCGGGTCGAGGAGATCGACCCGATGGCGGTCAAGATCGGCATCCGCGTCAAGTTCCGCATCCACCCCGCCGAGGGCGAACAGCCGGCCTATCCGGTCTTCACGCGCGTGGAGGGCTGAGCGATGAGCGATCTCAAGCGCGGCGGCGCGGCAATCGTCGGCGCCGCGGAAAGCGACATCGGCCAGGTCGGGCCGGGGTTCAACGTGATCGATTTGATGGCGCAGGGCATCACCCGCGCGCTCGACGATTGCGGGCTCGGGCTCAAGGACGTCGACGGGCTGATCTGCGCCTCGACGCAGAGCCGCACCTCGCCCTTGAACCTCGCCGAATATCTCGGGATTTCGCCCTCGTATATCGACGGGACGATCATCGGCGGCTCGTCGTTCATGTTCCACATCCAGCACGCGATGGCGGCGATCCAGCTCGGCCTGTGCGAGGTCGCGGTCATCGCCTACGGCTCGACCCAGCGCAGCATCGGGCGGCAGAACGCCAGCGTGCGCGAGATCAACCCGTACGAGACGCCATACCGCCCGTTCCTGCCCTCGACCGCCTATGCGCTCGCCGCGTCGCGCCACATGCACGAATTCGGCACGACCCGCGAGCAGATGGCCGAGGTCGCGGTCGCGGCGCGGCAATGGGCGCTGAAGAACCCGGTCGCCTGGGAAAAGAAGCCGCTGACCGCGGAAGAGGTGCTGGCCGCGCGGATGGTCAGCTACCCGTTCACGGTGCGCGACATCTGCCTGGTGACCGACGGCGGCGGCGCGATCGTGCTGGTGTCGCCGGAACGGGCGAAATCGCTGAAGAAGACGCCGGTCTATGTGCTGGGGCAGGGCCAGCACATCACCCACGCCAACATCTCGTCGATGCCTGACCTCACGATCACCGGCGCGCTCGAAAGCGGCCGGCAGGCTTATGCGATGGCCGGCCTCGCGGCGAAGGACATCGACGTGGTAGAGCTCTACGACGCGTTCACGATCAATACGATCCTGTTCCTCGAAGACCTCGGCTTCTGCACAAAGGGTGAGGGCGGCAGCTTCGTCTCGGGCGGCCGCATCGCGCCGGGCGGATCGCTCCCGGTCAACACCAACGGCGGCGGGCTCAGCTATTGCCATCCTGGCATGTACGGCCTGTTCCTCCTGATCGAGGCGGTGCGCCAGCTGCGCGGCGAATGCGGCGAGCGCCAGGTCGCCGGTGCCGAAACCGCGATCGCGCACGGCAATGGCGGTGTGCTGTCATCGCAATCGACCGTCATCCTCGGCACCGAGGCAACCCTTTGATTTCACCACAGAGGCGGTGAGACAATGAGATAGCTCGTAGATGCGCGCGGCAGAAAATGATGACCCTCTCACCCGAAGCATTATTGGCTTTGCCATTGAGGTGCATCGACAGCTTGGTCCCGAGCTCCTTGAATCCGCGTATGAGGAATGCCTTCGTTATGAGTTCCGCGAGAATGGCCTCGCGTTCCGCCGACAGGTGCCACTGCCAATCATCTACAAGCAGCTCCGGCTAGACTGCGGGTACCGGATCGATATCGTCGTCGGCGAGAGGGTCGTTGTAGAGCTCAAGACCGTCGAGCGTTTGATTCCTGTTCATGAAGCGCAGTTGCTGACATACCTCAAGCTAAGCGGTATCCGGACGGGTCTGCTGCTGAACTTCAACGCACCCGTCTTGAGAGACGGCATGAGACGCATGGTGCTCTAACCTGTTCTCTGTGTCTCATTGCCTCTGTGGTGAATTCATTTCGTGGAGAACATAAAATGGCCGACGCCCCTCTGGTCCGGTTCGAGAAGGACGGCGAGATTGGGATCATCACCGTCGACAACCCGCCGGTGAACGCGCTGTCGCCGGGGGTGCCGCAGGGCATCGTCGACGCGCTCGACAAGGGCAACGCCGATGCGTCGGTCAAGGCGATGGTGCTGATCGGCGCCGGCCGCAGCTTTATCGCGGGGGCCGATATCCGCCAGTTCGGCAGAGGGCCGGCCGCGACCCCGCCGCCGACCCGCCGGCATTACGACGTGATGGACCAGAGCCCGAAGCCGGTGGTCGCGGCGATCCACGGCTATGCGCTGGGCGGCGGCCTCGAAACCGCGCTTGCCTGCCACTACCGGGTCGCGGTGCCGAGCGCCAAGGTCGGCCTGCCCGAGGTGCTGATCGGCATCCTTCCCGGCGCCGGCGGCACGCAGCGCCTGCCGCGCCTGATCGGCCCGAAGGCGGCGCTGGAGATGATCACCTCGGGCCGCCACGTCCCGGCCGAGGAAGCGGCGAAGCTCGGCGTCGTCGACGAGATCGTGCCCGAGGGCAAACTCAAGGACGCGGCCGTCGCCTTCGCCCGCAAGGTTGCCGACAAGCGGCCGCTGCCGGTCATCCGTAACCGCGACGAGAAGCTCGCCGAGGGCACGGCCGAGCTGTTCGACGCCATGCGCAAGTCGATCGCGCGTCGTGCCCGCAATCAGCGCGCGCCCTATGCCTGCATCGAGGCAGTCGAGGCGGCGGTGAAGCTGCCGTTCGACGAGGGCTGCGCGCTCGAGCGCAAGCTGTTCGACGAGCAGGTCAATTCCGAGGAGGCGAAGGCGCTGCGCTACGCGTTCTTCGCCGAGCGCGAGGTCGCGAAGATCCCGTTCATCCCGGCCGAAACGAAACTGCGCCCGACCGACCACCCGGCGGTGGTCGGCGCCGGCACGATGGGCGGCGGCATCGCGATGTCGTTCGCCGATTACGGCTTCGACGTGAAGATCACCGACGCGACGCCCGAGGCGCTGGAGCGCGGCATGGCGCGGATCAAGAGCAATTACGAGACGAGCGTGCGCCGCGGCAGCCTCGCGCAGGACGAGTACGAGCGCCGCTTCGCGCGCATCCACCCGGTGCCGAGCATCGACGACCTCAGGGATTGCGACGTGGTGATCGAGGCGGTGTTCGAGCAGATCGACGTCAAGAAGGACGTCTGGGCCAAGCTTGACGCGGCGATGCCGCAAGGCGCGCTGCTCTATACGAACACCTCGGGCATCGACATCGACATCATGGCCAACGCGACCAAGCGCCCGCAGGACGTTGCCGGAACGCATTTCTTCGCGCCGGCCAACGTCATGAAATTGTTCGAGGTGGTGAAGGGCACCAAGAGCGCCAACGACGTGCTCGCCACCGCGATGGCGCTCGGGCGCAAGATCGGCAAGGTCTCCGGGCTCGCCGGCAACGGCGACGGCTTCCTCGCCAACCGCAGCCGCGCGCCGTTCGGCGCGGAGATGAACATCCTCGTCGAGGAGGGCGCGCTGCCCGAGCAGATCGACAAGGTCATGGTGGATTACGGCTATCCGGTCGGCCCGTTTGTCGTGTCCGACATGTCCGGGCTCGACATCGGCTACGACACGCGCAAGCGTCGCGCCGAGCAATACCCCAACTACCGCAAATCGCCGATCTCCGACCGCATCGTCGAGGCCGGGCGGCTCGGTCTCAAGACCAATGCCGGCTGGTATCGCTACGAGCCCGGCGACCGCACCCCGCACCCCGACCCCGAGGTACACCGCATCATCAAGGAGACCGCAGCCGAGTTCGGCTTCCCGCAGCGCAGCGACTTCACCGACGAGGAGATCCTCAAGCGCCTCCTGTTCGCCTCGGTCAACGAGGCGTGCAAGATCCTCGACGAGGGCGCGGCGCTCCGGGCCAGCGACATCGACGTGATGTGGCTGCACGGCTTCGGCTTCCCGCGCTACCGCGGCGGCCTGATGTACTGGGCCGACACGATCGGCGTGCGCGAGGTCTACAACCAGATCGCCTCGTGGCATCAGCGCTACGGCGACCGCTGGCGCCCGTCCGAGTATCTGCGCCGGCTCGCCGAAGCCGGCACCCCGCTCAAGGAGGGCAAGGCGCAGCGCCCGATGGCGTAAGGCAAGGAAGGCTCGCATGACCCGACAGGAACTTGATGCGGCGCTGGCCCGGCTGGGGCTCGACGTGCCCGCTGCCGAGCGCGACGAGATCGCCGCCGCGGCCGATTACCTCGCGCGGATGGTCGCGCTGATGCGCAAGCCGCGCGAGGTCGGCGCCGAGCCGGCGCATACCGTCGCCTTCCCGGAGACCTGAGCGATGGTCCCCGATTTTCTCACCATCGCCGAGGCGGCCCGGCTCATCGAAAGAAAAGAGCTGTCGCCGGTCGAACTGACCCAGAGCCGGCTCGACCGCATCGCCCGGCTCGACAGCCGGCTCAACAGCTTTATCCGCGTGCTGGCCGACGAGGCGCATGCCGCCGCCCGCATCGCCGAGAACGAAATCATGGCGGGCCGCTACAGGGGGCCGCTGCACGGCATCCCGATCGGCCTCAAGGACATCTATGAGACCAAGGGGGTGCCGACCACCGGCCACTCCAAGGTCATGCAGGATCATGTGCCGGCGGCCGACGCGTTCTCCGTCGCCAGGCTGCGCGCCGCCGGCGCGGTCGTCATGGGCAAGCTGGCGACCCATGAATTCGCGTTCGGCGGGCCGTCGTTCGATCTCCCCTGGCCGCCCGCGCGCAACCCGTGGAACACCGACCACGCGCCGAGCGGCTCGTCGAGCGGCACCGGCGCGGCGGTCGCCGCCGGGCTCGTGCTCGGCGGCACCGGCAGCGACACCGGCGGCTCGATCCGCGGCCCGGCGGCGCTGTGCGGCATCGCCGGGATCAAGCCGACCTATGGCCTGATCAGCCGGGCAGGCATCCTGCCGCTCGCCTTCTCGCTCGACCACGCCGGGCCGATGGCGTGGACCGCCGAGGATTGCGCGATCCTGCTGCAGGCGATGGCCGGTCACGACCCGGCCGACCCGGCGAGCGCGAACCGGCCGATCCCCGATTACCGCGCCGCGCTGACCGGCGATATCCGCGGCATGCGGATCGGCCTGGTGCGCCATTTCTACGAGCGCGACAACCCGGCCAATGCCGCGACGCGGCAGGCGATCGAGGAAGCCGCGGCGACGCTCGCCGGACTGGGCGCCTCGGTGCGCGAGCTGACGATCTCGCCGCTCGAGGAATGGGCGGCCTGCGGCGTCGTCATCATGCTCGCCGAGGCCTATGCGATCCACGAGGACAATCTGCGCCGCCGGTTCACCGATTTCGGCGAATTCTTCCGCGACCGCATGGCGATCGCCGGGCTGATCAGCGGCGCCGACTACATTCAGGCGCTGCGTCGCCGCCGCGAACTGATCGACGAGTTCGACCGGGCGATGACCGGCAGCGACATCATGATGACCGCCGCGGCGCCGAGCGAGGCGCCGCGGATCGACGCAGTGGGCAAGTTCGCGGTCTTCGAGCGACCGCTGATGACGATGCCGTTCAACGTCACCGGCAGCCCGGCGATGTCGGTGTGCTGCGGTTTCAGCGAGAGCGGCCTGCCGCTCGCGTTCCAGATCACCGCCAGGCGGTTCGACGACGCCAGCGTGCTGCGCCTTGCCGACGCCTACGAACGGGCGACGCCGTGGCGCGCGCGGCGGCCGAGCCTGTAGGGAGGTGCGGCAATGAAAATCCTGCGAAACGCGCGGCTGATCGACGGCACCGGCGCCGCGCCGGTCAAGGATGCGACAATCGTCATGCGGGACTCGAAGATAGAGGCCGTAACCGACAGGAATTACGGCGATCTTCCATCGGATGCCGAAATCATCGATTGCCGCGGCTTGACCGTGCTGCCGGGGCTGATCGATTGCCACGACCATATGGCGAACCACCGCTACGACCTCGCGCATCGCTGGGGCATCGACGAGCCGGAGAGCACCCGCCATCTGCGCACCGCCGCGGTGCTGCGCCAGACGCTGGAGGCCGGCTACACGATGATCCGCGACGCGGGCGGGCTCGATGCCGGGTTCAAGCGGGCGATCGAGGAGGGACTCGCCCCTGGGCCTCGGCTCATGCTGTCGATCTCGATCGTCTCGCCGATCGGCGGCATCGGCGACCGTATGGCGCCGTCGGGCGATTGCTGCTGCGTGCCGGGCGACCCGCTGCTGCCGAGCGGGGTGGTCGAGACCCTGGCCGACGTGCGTCCGGTGGTGCGCCGCATGGTGCGCGCCGGCGCCGATTTCATCAAATGCGCGACCACCGGCGGCGCCAGCTCGCGGCCTGGCCACGGGCCGCGCGACGGCGCCTTCAACCTCGACGAGATGCAGGCGCTGGTCGAAGAGGCGCATGCGCTCGACCGCCGCGTGATGTGCCACGCGTTGGGCGGGCGCGGGCTCGACATCGCGATCGCGGCCGGCGTCGATTCGATCGAGCACGGCTGTTACCTCGACGAGGATCCGCGCCATCTCGACCGGATGGCGGCGCGCGGCATCGTCTTCGTGCCGACCTTGCTGGTCTACGAATACCACCGCAAATCGCCGCAGCCGCACGTCCGCGAGCGGGCGCAGGAGCTCTACGAGCACCACATCCTGGCGATCAAGAAGGCGCTCGCGGCCGGGGTCAGGATCGTCGCCGGCACCGATGCCGGCGGGCACGGCCACCCGGCGAATGCCGGCGAGCTCGAATGCCTGGTCAAGGCCGGGCTGACCCCGATCCAGGCGATCCAGGCGGGTACGCAATGGGCGGCGGAATGCTGCGGCAAGGGGGCCGAGCTCGGCACCGTGGAGAAGGGCAAGCTCGCCGACCTCGTCGTCGTCCGCGGCGATCCGCTTGCCGATATCGCGGTGCTGCGCGACGCAAAAAACATCGCGCTCGTCGTCAAGGGCGGCGAGATCGCCGCCAACCGGATGAGCGCGCGCTAGATCTTCGCGTGCTGCTTGACGAAATCGCGCGCCAGCTCGCAGGCGCGCAGCGAATCCGCGTGGGTTGGGTCGCGCATTACGAAGGTGTGCGGCTGGCCGGCGAATGTGTGCAGCTCGATGCTGCCGCCCTTGGCGCGCCACGCGGCGACAAAGCGGTCGGCCATGTCGGGGGTGACGTTGTCGTCGCCGGTGCCTTGCAGCAGGATCGCCGGCGGCAGCGGCCCGGCCTCTCCTGCCTCGACGATGCGCTGCGGACTGCCCTCCGCCATCTCGGCCTCGGACGCCCAGTAGGCGTCGTGCGACTGGATCAGCGGCGTGCGGCCCTTTTCCTTGACCATACGGTAGCGCGCGAGCGGGTCGGAGATCGGCCAGCACAGCACCAGATAGGGCAGGCTGGCATCCTCGTTCGGCGCTTCGGCAAGCGGCAGCGCCGCATAGCGCGGGTCGGCCGGCTTCAGCGCGGCGAGCAGCAGCTGATGCGCGCCGCTCGACGTGGCGATGCCGCCGACCAAGTCGCGGCGGCTGGCGAAGTCCCGCGCATGCGCCTTGAGCCAGCGTGTCGCATAGTGGATGTCGGCGATCGACGCCGGGTAGCGGTATTTCGGCGGCATCCGGAAATCGACGGCGAGCACGACGATGCCGCTTTTCGCCAGCGCCTCGCACAGCGGTGCGTTGTTGAGCCGGTCGCCGCCCGCCCAGGCGCCGCCATGCACCTCGACGAGGGCCGGGAACGGCCCGTCGCCCTTCGGCCGGTAGAGCCGGGCCAGGAGCGGCCCATCCTCGGCGCCCCGGCGGTATTCGAGATCGCGCGTCTCGATCTCGTGCGTGGCGGCGATGGCGACGTCGTTCGGCATCGGGGTCTCCCGGTTCGGTTCAACGGTCGAGCGAGGCGCTGCGCAAAGGTGTCGGCCCGCCGGCAATCTCGCTCAGCAGCTTGCGGGTCATCGCCTCGCTGAACGTGTCGAAGTTCTCGACCGTCAGCACGAACGCCCCAGGCCCGCCGATGACGTTGTCCTTGTAGTAGGCGGGCAGCCCGCCCGGCGGCTGGGTATGGGTGAAAAACCCGGGCCCTGCCTTTGTGTTGATGATCGCCAGCCCGTTGATCGTGAAGCCCTTGGCGAGCGCTTCGTCGCGCGCCTCGGTGACCGGGCGGCCCGCATTGCTGGTGCCGTCCCCCGAAATGTCGATCACCTTGCGGTCGGCCGCAACCGGCGCGGTCGCGAGCCGGGCCGCGGAAAAATCGATCGCTTCGCTGATCGAGGTGCGGGCGAGGAACGAGCGCGGCGCGGCGAGGATCGCCGCGGCGACGACCGCGGCGTCCTCGCCATCGTGGATCACCGTCCACTCGACCACGGTCTTCTGCTCGCCGACGCCCGACCATTCGACGTAACACAGTGCGATCGCCCGGTTGGGGCCGCCGGTGATCGCCTTGAGCACGCTCGGATCGCCGAGTGCGGCGGCGTAGCCTTTGCGTTGCAGCGCGAATTCGCCGTCGTCGATGCTGCGCGACACGTCGGCGGCGAGCACCAGCAGCATGTCGACGCCATCGGCGCACGCCGGCGCGGCCGCAGCGAGCGAGCCGGCGCAGAGCGCGGCGAGGGCGAGCGGCCTCATCCGGCGAGCTCGCGGCGCACGATCGCCGCGCCCTCGACCATCGCCGCCAGCTTCGCACGAGCCCGCTCGCGCGGCAGGTATTTCATGCCGCAATCGGGCGCGGCGACGAGGCGCTCGGCGGCGACGTGCTTGAGCCCGGCGCGCAGCCGCGCCGCAACCTCGTCGGCGGTCTCGGCCGCGGGGCTGCCGAGGTCGAGCACGCCGAGCAGGATGGTCTTCTGCGACAGCTCTTCGAGCACGCCGAGGTCGAGCCGCGGCTGCGCCGCTTCGAGCGACACCTGGCTCGCCAGCGAGTCGGCGAGCTGCGGCAGGAAGGCGTAGCCGCTTGGCTTGTTCTTCACCAGATGGCCGTAGCCGAGACAGATGTGGACGACGGTGGGCCCGGCAATCCCGGCGAGCGCCCGGTTGATCGCCGCGACGCCGTAGGCCGCCGCCTTGTCCGGCGCGGCGCGCACCCACGGCTCGTCGAGCTGCACGACGTCGACCCCGGTCGCCTTCAATTCCCTCAGTTCGGCATTGACCGCGTCGGCGTAGTCCATCGCGAGCTCGGCTTCGTCCTTGTAGAACTCGTTCTGCACCTGCTGCGACATCGTGAACGGACCGGGCAGGGTGATCTTGGTGGCGTGCGTCGCGTGGCCTACCAGAAATGCCGCGTCGGCGATCTCGACCGGCCCTTTGCGGGCGATCCTCCCGGTAACGCGGGCGACCGGGGTGGCGCGCCGGTTGGCGCCGATCACCGAGCCGACGTGTTCGGAATCGATGCCGTCGAGTGCCAGCGAGAAGTAGTTGGAGTAGCTCTCGCGCCGCATCTCGCCGTCGCTGACGATGTCGATGCCAAGGCGCTCCATCTCATTGATCGCAAGGATCGTCGCGTCGTCCTGCGCCTCCTTGAGGCGCTCGGGCGGGATGCGCCAGATCTCGTGCGCATGGACGCGCGGCACCCCGTGCTTTTCGAGCGCGGCGCGGTCGATCAGCCAGTCGGGCTGCGGGTACGAGCCGACGACGGTGGTCGGGATCAGGTGGGTGGGGTAGGTCATCGCTTTACCTCCGGCCGCGATACTGGTGCGGGATGCGGCGGATGTCCTGAACGAGGTCGGGCGGCATGCCCTCGACCCCGTCGGCGCGCAGGGTCAGCGCGTCGGTGAGACCGCCGAAGCGTGCGGCGATCGCATCGACGATCTGGTCGTGGCGGCCGACGGCGGCGAAGAGGTGCGCGACGTCGTCGGGCACCTCCTTCGCCATCTCGTTCCATTTGCCCTCGCGCACCAGCCGGTTGAGCTTGAGGCCCAGATCTTCGAGCCCGTGCACCGCGAAGACCGGGTAATAGGCCGGGGTCGAGCCGTAGAAGGCGACGCGCTGGCGCACCCATTCGAAGCGCTCGGCGACCGCCGCTTCGTCGGCGCCGGTGGCGAGGAACCCGCCGCCGGAGATCTCGTACTGCGCGCGCGTGCGCCCGGCCTTGGCGAGCCCCGCCGCGATGCGCGGCATGATCTCGTCGGTGAGATATTTGCGCGTGCAGAACCCGTGCAGCTTGACGCCGTCGCATTCCTCGGCGGCGACCTTGAGCATCGCCGGGCCGACCGCGGCAATCGTCACTGCCGGCGGCGGGCAAGCGATCTTCGGCGGGGTAAAATTCGGCGTCATCAGCGTGAAGCGGTAGTGCCGGCCCTCGTATGAGGGCTTCTCGCCGGTC
>Ga0335078_10005195_pt1 | contig 19246 bp, 11 predicted proteins | sample Lox_Sample_32_FD_206711 | JGI IMG/M metagenome (GOLD analysis project Ga0335078, IMG submission 206711) | Soil microbial communities from Loxahatchee National Wildlife Refuge, Florida, United States - Lox_Sample_3.2 | ecosystem: Environmental > Terrestrial > Soil > Wetlands | place: USA... | reverse complement strand
TTCGCTCGATGTAATCCTCGAGCATCCGTCCCGCCGCGAACGCGGGCGCCAGCGTGTGCAGCGACGCGCGGACGCGCGCGAGCCAGGCTCGCGGGAGCCCATCGGCGCCGCGGTCGTAGAAGGCCGGCACGACCTCCTGCTCGAGCAGCCGGTACAGGGTGCCGGCATCGCGCGCGTCCTGCGTCCAAGCGTCGTGTTGCACGTCACCAGGGAGCGACCAGCCGTTCGTCCCGTCGTAGGCCTCGGCCCACCAGCCGTCGAGCACGCTCAGGTTCACGCCACCGTTGATCACCGCCTTCATGCCGCTCGTACCGCTGGCCTCGAGCGGCGGCCGCGGGAGATTCAGCCACAGGTCACAGCCCCGCACGAGCGCCTTGGCGACAGCCAGGTCGTACTCGTGCACGTACACGACGTGCTCGGCGACCTGCGGAACGTCCTTGATCCGATACAGATCCTGGACGACGCGCTTGGCCTCGACGTCGCTTGGATGCGCCTTACCCGCGAGGACGAACTGCGTGCGCTTGGGCCCCGACAGGAGGGCGATCGCCCGCCCGGGATCGTGGACGAGCAGTCCGAGTCGCTTGTACGTGGCGTTGCGGCGCGCGAACCCGATCGTGAGCACATCCGGATCGAACGCGCGAGCGGCGGCCTCGATCCCGGGGCGTGGCTGGCGCTCGGCGAGCCGGTCGATCCCGCTGCGTTCCTTGACGAACGCCACCAGGTCCGCGCGCTGCTCGCACCGGGCCTCCCACAGCTCGGCGTCCGAGACGCCGTCGAGCGCCTCCCACATCGACACGTCACGCGCCCGCCGCCACCAGTCATCGCCAAGGTGACGGTCGAACAGCCGGTGCATCGCCGGCCCGACCCAGGTCGCGAGGTGCACGCCGTTCGTGACGTGCGTGATCGGCACCGCTTCGACGGCGCGCTCCGGCCACAGTCCCTGCCACATCTCGCGGGCGACGCTCCCGTGTCGGCGGCTGACGGCGTTGGCCATGTGGCTCATCCGCAGGCTGAACTGGGTCATGCCGAACGGCTCGGCGGTGTCCGGTGGATGCTGACGACCGAGCCGCAGGATCATCTCGGGATCTGCGCCGAGTTCGGCGAAGACGCCTCCGAGTGTCGCGACCACATCCTCGCCCGAGTACATCTCGTTGCCCGCCCCCACCGGCGTGTGCGTCGTGAACACGGTGCGCTTCCGGGCCGCCGCGAGCGCGTCCTCGATCGTCGCTCCGCGCCCGGCCTCCTCCCGCGCGAGCTCGAGCACCGCGCACGCCGCATGCCCCTCGTTCAGGTGCACCAGCGATGGCTCGATCCCCATCGCCTCGAGCGCGCGCATGCCGCCGATGCCGAGCAGGACATATTGCGAAAGGCGGGTGACCGGATCTCCGACGTACAGCTGCGACGTGATCCACCGCTCCAACAGCCCGTTCTCGGGCCGGTAAGCATCGAGTAGGAACAACGGCACGCGTCCGACGGCGACCCGCCAGATCTGCGCACGGACCTCGCTGCCACGGATCGGAACCGTGATCGTGAGCGGCTCGCCGTCGGCCTCGCGCACCAGGGCCATCGGCAGCCGCTCGGGATCGTTGTCGATCCAGTACTCCTGCTGCCACCCGGAGGCGTCCAGGCGCTGCCGGAAGTACCCCTGGCGGTAGAGCAGGCCCACCGCGGCCAGCGGCAGCGCCTGGTCCGAGGCCTCCTTGAGCAGGTCGCCGGCCAGCGCGCCCAGCCCGCCGGAGTACACCGGCAGCGAATGGTGCACGCCGAACTCCGCGCAAAAGAAGGCGATCGGCCGCTCGGCCACGACCGGTCCCACGGGCGGTCGCCCCAGGTCGGCGGCGAATGCTTCCTCGAGCTCCGCGGCGCGGGCGAGCAGACTGGCGTCCGCCGCCGCCCGAGCGAGCGCCTCACTCGACGCCTCCTGAAGCAGGCGAACCGGATTCTCACCGGACAATTCCCAGCGGCGGGCGTCGATCGCGCGGAACACCTCCTTTCCGCGCGGGTACCACGCCCAGCGGTAGTTGTAGGCGATCCGGGCCAGCGGCGCGAGCGGCTCGGGCAGCCGGGCCGCCAGGTCGGCAGCCCGATGGGACAGCTCGTCTTCCCCCGGTCGCATGGCCCGGATGATCCCAGATCCCGCGCCGCCACCCGGATCCCAGCCGGAGCGGTCGCCCGGCGTCAGGCGGCCGCGGTGTGCGCCCGCTACGTCGTGCGCGCCTGGATGGCCAAGCTCCGGATCGTCGCCGCGCAGACTGCCGCCCGGTGACCCTCAGCCCGTGTTGCGCAGTCCGCTGGCGATTCCGTTGATCGTCAGCAAGCCGACCCGCTCGAGCTCGTCGTCAGTCGCGCTGCCGAGCGCCGCGCGCCGGCGAAGCAGCTCGATCTGAACGAATGAGAGCGTGTCGACGTAGGGGTCCCGGCGGTCGATCGAGGCCTGCAGGACCGGTTCTGAGTCGAGCAGGCGATCGCTGCCCCGGATCAACGTGAGCTCCCGCTCGGCCAGCTCGAACTCGGCGCGGAGCGTCCTCCAGATCCGCTCGCGAGCCGGCTCGTCGTCCCACAGCTCCGCATACTGCTGCCCGATCTGCATATCGACCTTCGCACAGGCCTGCTCGGCATTCGAGATCAGGCTGGCGAAGAATGGCCACTCGGCCAGCATCGCCTGGAGCAGCTCGACGCCATGGCGCTCGCGCGCGGTGGCGAGCGCGGTGCCCAGTCCCAGCCATGCCGGCAAGATGATCCGCGACTGCGTCCACGAGAAAACCCATGGGATCGCGCGCAGCGACTGGATCCCGCCGTCGCGGTGGCGCCTGGCCGGGCGTGAACCGAGCCGCAGCTGCGAGATCTCCTGGACCGGCGTGGCCGCCATGAAGAACCTGACGAAGTCCTCGTCCTCGTGGACGAGCGAGCGGTAAACCTCCGCGGAGGCGTCCGCCATCTCCTCGGCGACGCGCCTGAAGTCAACTCCGGCTCGGCCGCGTTCGCTGGCCATCGCACCCGCGGTCAGCGTGGCGTTCGTCATCAGCTCGAGCTCGCGATGCGCGATCTCGCCGACCGAGTACTTGGCGTTCATCACCTCGCCCTGCTCGGTCATCTTGAGACGGCCGGCCACGGTGCCGGGCGGCAGCGCCAGGATCGCGCCGGACGTCGGACCGCCGCCGCGCCCGACAGCACCGCCTCTGCCGTGGAAGAAGATCCAGCTCACGCCCTGCCTGCGCAGCACCTGAGCGAGCTCGACCTGCGCCCGGTAGGCGGCCCAGGCCGAGGCGACGTAGCCGACGTCCTTGTTCGAATCCGAGTAGCCGATCATCACCTCCTGCTCGTGTCCGACGGCCGCGACGGCTGCCCGGTACACCGGCGTCGACAGCAGTTCGTCCATTGTCTGCGCGGCCGCGGTCAGGCTGGCCCCGGACTCGAACAGGGGAACGATCCGCAGCATCGCCTGCTCGCCGCCGGCGCCGGCCAGGCTGGTCTCCTTCATCAGCAGAAGGACCTCGAGCAGATGGGCCGCCTCCTCCGTTCCGGAGACGACATAGGACTGAATCGCTCCGCGGTGCCGCCCGGTCACGGCCTCGTGGATCATGCGGAACGTCTCGATCGTCTCCCGCGTGCTCGCGGAGAAGCGCGAGATGTCGGCGGGAATCAGGGGGCGCCGATCGGCGATGTCGCGGCACAGCCGGCCGACGCGCTCGGCGGGGGCAAGCGACCCGTAGTCGGCGCAGATGCCGAGGGTGGCGTAGATCTCGGCCAGCGAGCCTTGGTGAACGCGCGCATGCTCGCGGATGTCGAGCTGGGCGTAGTGGAAACCGAACACCTCGACCTGCCGGATCACGTCGTGCAGGTCGCCGGCGGCGGTGAAATCGCCCGCGTGCGCCAGCAGCGACCGCTGCACGCGGCGAAGATCGGCGAGCAGCTCGGCCGGCTCGGCGTATCCCTTCGGTAGCTCGTACCGGGCGCTGGCGCGAACCCGCTCGCGGATGAACGTCAGCGCCCGCCGGTAGGGCTCCTCGGGGTTGAGCACGACGAGCTGGTCGGCGAGCTCGGGGAAATGGTCGCTCCCCGCCGTCAGGATCGGTTCGAGACCGTGCGCCGGACCGCTGATCCGCTCCGACAACGACAGGCGGCCCGCCAGCAGCTCGACCCGCGTCTCGAGGAAGCGCAGACAGTGCTCGCGCATCAGCTCGAGCGCCCCGACGGTCGCGGCCGGGGTGACGTTCGGATTCCCGTCGCGGTCGCCACCGATCCAGCTGCCGAACGTCAGCAGCGGCGGGACGTCGATGGCGTCGCCCGGGAAGTGCTGCCGGACAGCCCGCTCAAGGTCGCGGTAGATGCGCGGGATCGTGTCGGCGAGCGTGGTCGTGAAAGGCACGAGGCCGCCGCGGACCTCGTCCATCACGGTGAGCGAGATCGCGCGCAGCTCGTCCGAGCCCCACAACTCCTGGACGGTGGCCCGCAGCCGGTCTCGGGCGTCGTCGGAGTCCATGCCGACGCGCTCGTCGAGCTCTCGCAGGATGCGGAACACGCGCGCGAGCTTCTCGATCGTCGTCCGCCGCCGAGCCTCCGTGGGGTGCGCGGTCACCACCGGTCGCACCTCCAGGCGATCGAGCAGGGCCTGCAGCTCGGCCGCCGTCATGCCCGCCTCGGCCAGGTCCGACATGAGCGCCTGGAGCGAGCCCGAGCGCGCCGCCGGGGCCTCGCCGGCCGCGCGGCTGCGAAGCCGGCGGACTCGTTCGTTGTCCTCGACCAGGTTCAGGAGCTGAAACCACCGCGTCAACGCCCGCACCAGGATCTCGACGTCGGCGAGCTCGAGGCCGGCAATCAGCCGGGCGAGCTCGCCGGGCGCGGAGGCGTCGCCCGCGCGAGTCGCGCTCGCGAGCGCCACCGTCCGCTGCACCAGGCGGAGCACGCGGTCGCCGTCGCAGTGACGGATCACGTCGTTCAGCACGTCCCGGAGCAGGGTCTCGTCGGCCAGGAAGTCGCGTCCCGGTGCGATGGACGGTGCGGTCGCCACCGGATCAGCGCCAGTGCGCCCAGGGGGAGCGCTGGGCCACGAGCAGCTCATCTGCGCGGATAACGTGCATCACGGCGTTGATCAGAGCCAGGTGGGTGAACGCTTGTGGGAAGTTGCCGAGGTGACGGCCCGTGCGGGGCTCGATCTCCTCGGCATACAGGCCCAGAGGACTAGCGTAACCCAGCATCCGCTCGCATAGGTCTCGCGCCCGGTCATATTCGCCGATCTCGCAGAACGCCGACACGAGCCAGAACGAGCAGATCAGGAAGCTGCCCTCGCGGCCGGGCAGCCCGTCGTCGGTCTGCTCGGGCCGGTAGCGCAGAACGAGTCCGTTCTCGGTCAACTCGTCGGCGATCGCGAACACGGTCCTCCGCACGCGCTCGTCGTCGGGCGCCAAGAACCGCAGCAGGGGCATCAGGAGCAGGGCGGCGTCGAGCGCGGTGGTGTCGTAATGCTGGACGAACACGCCACGCGCGTCCACGCCCCGCGCGCACACGTCGGCGTGAATCTCGTCAGCGGCCGCCCGCCATCGCTCGACTCGATCCCAGTCCTCGCGCATCGCGGCCAGCCGCGCGCCGCGGTCGCACGCCACCCAGCAGAACATCTTCGAGGACGTGAAGTGCTTGGGCTCACCCCGCACCTCCCAGATCCCGCGATCGGGCTTGGCCCAGTTCTCGATCGCGGCTTCCACCTGCCGGGTGAGGATCGGCCACACCCGCTCAGGCAGCAGGTCCCGCGAGCGCGTGTGCAGGTACACCGAATCGAGCAGGCCGCCCCAAACGTCGTGCTGCTCCTGCTCGTACGCGCTGTTACCGACCCGCACCGGCCGAGCGCCCTCGTAGCCGTCCAGATGATCGAGCACGTGCTCGTCGAGCTGGCGCTCGCCCCCTACCCCGTACATCACCTGCAGATCGTCCCGGCCCCCGGCTACGTCGGCGATGAAATAGAAGAAGTCGTTCGCTTCCCAGTCGAACCCGAGCGTGTACAGCGCCCACAACATGAACGTCGAGTCCCGTATCCAGCTGTAGCGGTAGTCCCAGTTGCGCTCGCCCTGGGGCGCCTCGGGCAGCGACGTGGTGGCCGCTGCGACCAGCGCTCCGGTCGGCGCGTAGGTGAGCCCTTTCAGCGTCAAGGCGCTGCGCTGCAGGTACTGACGCCACGGATGGTCCGGGAACGATCCCCCGTCGACCCAGTGCTGCCAGTGGTGTGCGGTCCACACCAGGCGCCGGTACGCCTCGTCGAAGCTCCGCGGGGCTGGGTGTTCGCTCCACGACAGCGCGCAGTACAGCTGCTCGCCTGCCTTCATCCGGTGACGCGCGGTGGCGCGCGGCCCTTCGAACCCGAGCCGCATGTCCGTATTCAGCCTGAGCCGCATGTCGACGCCGTCGCAGACCGTGACCCCCTCGTGGTAACCACTAACCGTGTACTCCCAGCTCGGCCGGATTCGTCCGTAGTCGAACGCGGGCTCGCATTCGAGCACCATCTCGACCTGTCCGTTGACGCATCGCACCGTGCGCAGCAGGACATGATCTGCGTCGTAGTCGGTGGGCGCGCGGCGATGGGTGTTCGATCGCTCGTCCTCGTGGTGCCAGCCGCCGATCAGCAGGACGTCACGGACGATCACCCAGCCTTCTCCCGTGCCCCAACTCGTCTCGAGCACCATCGTCCCAGGCAGGTAGCGCCGCGACGCCGGCACCGACACTCCCTTCGGACCGAGCCGAAACCGGCCGGACTGCCGATCGAGCAGCGCGCCGAACACGCTCGGCGAGTCCACCCGGGGCAAACACAGCCACTCGACATTCCCACTCGGCGCCACCAGCGCCATCGTCTCGCAGTCCGAGAGGAATCCGTAGTCGGCGATCGCCGGGTAAGGGCTGCCACCCAGCGGCACCTGGGGCAGCAACTGGTGGATCGGACTTGGTGCCCACCCCCCACCCCCGACCGCCGATGCCGCCAGTCCGAGCGTGGTCGGGAAGCCGTTCCCGTCCACCCGGTCGGGCTGGCTGAGTCCACGATCACCGACGCGCGCGTGTCCATGCGTCACGGCCGGGTGGTTGGGTGACTCCGGAGTCGGTTGCATAGATCGGGATGACGGCCGGCACGATTGATACCAGTGGCGAGGTGGCGAGCCAATGGCCGCCTGGCGACCGGGCTCTGGCCGGATGGATAGGACTGAGGCCGCGACGCGCCGGCACCCCCGGTCGCGCTTCGTCATCGCCGTGACGCAGTGGACCGGGCCGCAATCGTCTAGGCCGGTCGGCTGGTCGCGACCTCGGCATCCCCGCCGTGGAACACCAGCCGCTCCTCGGGCCATGGGTCGCGCTCCGCCGAGTCCTGGTCGATCAGCCAGTCGATCACCGCCTCGGCCTCCGGACCGGCGGGGAGCGAGAGCTCGTGCACGGTGAATTCCTCCAGCAGCCGGATCGCGTCGGCGGCGGTCCTGGCCTGGATCCAGCCATCCGGTGCCTGTCCGGCGTGCAGGTCGGGATCCAGCCACAGGCGCCGTGGGAGGAGCCGCTGCGCGTCGTCGTGGGCGACCAACCACGCCAGCTCGCCGACGGCGCGGTACAGATCCTCGGTCAGCGGTCCGGGCCGCCGCTTCTGGAAGAACGCGAGCAGAGCGCCGTAGTACCACAGCTGCTCGCGGGCGGTCTTCTGCGTAAAGCGCTCCCACAGGCGATGCCCCTCCTGGCGGTAGTCGCGCACGATCGACCGCGCGTTGTGCACCTTGTCCGCCAGCGCCACCCGCAGGATCGCATCGTCGCTGACATCGGGAAGGTGCGCCAGATAGCGCCGCTTGCGCTCGATCCACGACTCTCCCGGGTCGTCGTCGTCGACCGTGTCCGAGCACGCCTCGACGATCGCCGCGACCCGATCCCCGAAGCCGCGCTCGATCCGCTCGAGCATCGTGCGGCCGCCGCCGTCCTCGACCGCATCATGGAGCATCGCGGCGATCGCCTGATCCTCGTCGCCTCCATCCTCGAGCACCAGCCCGGTTACGACGAGCAGGTGGGCCAGATACGGGATCTCGGTCCCCGCCCGCCGTTGGCGCCCGTGGACCTCCGCCGCCAGGGCGACGGACGTCAGGAATCGCTCGGTCAGCGGCGGGGGCGTGCTCGCCGTCTCTCCGACCGTCGTCGCGGCCGCGCTCCCGCGGAAATCGTCGCTCATCCGGTCCTTCTCATCGCAACTCCGACACGCTCCGGACACCGCCGCCGGTGCCATGCACGATACCCACCGGCCGGACGCGGCAGTCGGGACAAACCACGGATCGTCGACGGGGTAGGCGGCGGATGGCGCGGGACAGTGCGCGGGCATACCCTGGGGCTATGAGCGGCGCAGATCGAGTACTCGTCGCGTACGGCACCAAGCACGGAGCCACCGCCGAGATCGCCGAGGCGATCGGCGCGGCGCTGCGCGCGGCCGACCTCGAGGTAGACGTTCTCCATGCACGCCGGGTTCGCTCGCTCGAGCCGTACCGGGCGGTGGTGCTCGGCAGCGCCGTCTACGCCGGCCGCTGGCGAGCGGACGCGCTCCGCCTGCTCCGCCGTCCACCGCTGAAACAGCGCGACGTATGGCTGTTCAGCAGCGGTCCGATCGGGGAGGACAAGGGCAAGCCCGAACAGCTCGAGCGGATGACCAGGCCCCCGCGCGTGCAGTCGATCGCCGCCGGCATTGGCGTCCACGAGCACGTCGTGTTCGGCGGGATGGTCGCCGAGGACGCCGGGTTCATCCGCAGGAAGATTGCGCGCAAGATCCCGCCGGAGCTCCGCGACCGCCGCGACTGGCGGCAGATCGAAGCGTGGGCGCAGTCGATCGCCGCGGCGCTAGCGGGCCAATCGGTGAGTGCCACGACCGGTGGCTGAGATCAGCGCTGGCGACGGGCTTGCAGCGCGGCGATCAGCGCGACGCGCACCTGCTCGACGATCGCGGCGGGGCTGTCGCTGCTGAGTCCCGCCTCGGCGACGGCGAGACTTCTGGCGAGCGATTGGTCGAGGAACACCTCGGCGACCCAGCGGGAGAACTCGTGACCGGGGCAGTGATGGCGGAGCACGCCGCGGTCGCAGCGGACCAGTTCGACTTCGAGCTCGCGCAGGTTAGCGGCCATTGCGCCTGTCGGGGCGTCATCTTGGTTGCGGAAGTAGAACCGGCGGCCAGGTTCGAGACCGGTGTGGTCGTATTTGTGCTCGTGGCGCAGATGCGGCGTCCGCCGCGGCCCGGGAGTGAACGCTGTCACCTCGTGGGGTCGCGCTCGCCAGGCCAGGACCGCGCGGCCACGTGGGCCGTCGAGTAGTTGGGCGACCTGCGCGCGGGAGGTGTCGGCGACGGCGGCGGCGAGGTCGACGAGGTGTGGCGAGGGGTGAGGCGAAGCAACGGCTATCACTGCGTCCAGGGCCGCCGCTACTTCGCCCGAGAGCTCCTCGGGCTGCCAGGTGCTGAGCAGATAGCCCTTGGCCGCTGGGTTGAACACCGCGAGCGCCGGCCCTGCGCGCCCGAACGTGCCGTGGGCTTCGTCGGCGATCACCCATTGCGGGTGGCCGGTGTTCGCCCGTTGGGCTTCGATCTCGCTGGGCAGCTCGGAGCCGTACACGAGCTGCGCGGCGACGTCGAGGTCGGATACATCGACGACGACGCTCGCGGAGCGCAAGCGAAGAAGACGCGGAAGGTCCGCGGGGTCCGCGAGGCGGCTTTCGTCGCCGCCGGTGACGAGCACGTTGGGCAGCTCTCCGAGGCCGACGTGGTCTCCTTCGGGGTCGAACACGACCACCGAGTAGCCGAGCTCAACGAGCTGTTCACAGATCAACCCGGCGAGGTACGACTTGCCGGCGCCCGCCCCGCCACAGATGGCGATGTTCATCTGGGAGGACGGAATGGTCACGGCGTCGCCTGCCTCGTCGACGCCCAACGTGATCTGTCTGCGACGTGAATAGAGGCGGGCGCGTCCGGCGAGCAACGGTCCCCGGAGCAGGTCGGACACCCCCGCGCCATCCGGCCGATCGAGCGTCAGGTCGGCATGAGCACGGATTGCCTGCACCGCGTTGTTCACGGCCACGCCGACCTCGCACGCATCGAGCAGGGTGTGGTCGTTCTCGGCGTCCCCGACTCCGATCGCGTTGTGATGCGAAAGCCCCAGGTCGTCGAGCGCCTCGAGGAGCCCACCCCCCTTAGTCACACCGGGCGGCACGATCATCAACTCACCGCGGTTGCGAACCAACCGGCAGTCAAGGCCGAGCCCGCGGACCACCGCCAATGCGGCGGTCTCGTCGGAAGCGGCGCAGGCAATCAACACCTGCCCGCGGCGGTGGGCCACACCGCGGTCGCGGAGCTGCGCGCTGACGGCTTGATCGACCGGGGCCACCAACCGACGGACGCCGAGCGGGGTGACGAGCACCCCGCCCTGCTCGGCGACGATCGCGTCGACGTGATCCTGCACATCGGGGAATACCGCTCGCAGCTCGCCCATGATCCGACCGGTGACGACGATGACCCGGATCCCCCTGGCGCGGGTCTCGGCGAGCGCCGCCAGCGTATCGGGCGCGACCAGTCCCTCGGCCAGCGTGCCGTCGTAGTCGAGCGCGACCGCACGGAAGTAGGTGAACCCCGCGTCGGCCATCACCTCCACCAGCCGGCAGGGTCGGCCGGCGTCTGGATGAGCCGACCAGTACGACAGCGGATCAGTAGCGCTCACGCTTGAACAGAGTGGCGACGAAGTTCGAAACCAACATCCGGAACTCTCCGCACACCTTGCCCAGAGGACTACCGCCTTACGTGGCCGCGGCGACGATTGTAAACAGCGTGTGAACGAGGTGGGTTCGCCTTGTGACTTGGCTGACGAATCCTCGAGCGGGAGTGTCACTCGCGGTGGCGAGCCGCGCTGCTGTAGCTGCATTACTTTCGCTCACACTGACCTCGCGGCCGACGGCCGCGAAGCTGCTTGTGGTGACGTTCACCTCGAAGACGAGATTCAACGTCGGCACTCCGCTTGTCACTCCGTGCCGGCGGCGGTTGCCAGCGCGTACCCGCTCCTCAGCTCGGTGCCTGCGACCGTGAAGGGGTATGTCGACGGCAGCAACAGCATGGTCATGATCGCCACCGCCGGCGTGCTCGGCACGACGACGCGGACCATCATCCACGTGACCGTATCGGGCTCGCAGCCAACGATTCCGGTACCGACTCCCGTCGTATCGACGATCAGGTCGTGCTCGTAGCCCTGAGGCTTAACGTCCCGCGGGTCAGCCAACACCGTGTCGGGCCGGAACGTAGACCGGCGGTCCCGGCTCGCCGGGCCACAGCTCGTCGCCGCCGACCTCGCCAGCACGATGACCGCGCCGTCCTCGCGGGCCGCCCGGGACCGCTAGACGGCCCAGCGGCTCGAGCGCCTAGTCCTCGGGGCGGTAGCGAAGTCCGTCGAGGGCGATTCGGAGGATGTGCGCGACCTGACCCGGATCGCCGGCCGGGATCTTGGCGATTCCCATCACCATCTGCATGACCTCGGGGAACTCGACGTCCTGGCGGACGACGCCGGCTCCCTGAGCCCGGGTCAGCAGCGGCTCGCCCGCCTCGTACAGCGACGTCCGGCACACCCGGAACAGGGCGGCGTCGCGGTCGAAGTAGTTGAGCAACTCCTGGGCGAGCGCTTGCTTGGTCGCGAGGTACGCCAGCACGCGTTCGAACCATGCGGTAAGCGCCTCCCACGGATCGCTGTCGTCGAGCTCGGCAGCCGAGCGACACACCTCCTCGACCTCGTTGACGTAGAGAGCCTCCAGCAGCGCCTGTCGGCTCGGGAAGTGGCGGTACAGCGTGCCGATGCCCACCCCGGCGCGACGTGCGATCTCCTCGAGCGCCGTCGATTCCCCGCCCTCGGCAAACGCCTCCCGAGCCGCGGCGAGCACCTTCTCGTAATTGCGCCGAGCGTCCGCGCGCTTGGGCCGGGTGATCAGTGTCTCGGGGCTGACTTCGGTGGTGCTCATACGGATTCCCTTGACAAACGGAGGGTGCCTCCATATAGTTTCCGGAGGAGGCCTCCACTTATTTCGGAGGTGGCCTCCATTTTAGCGCCTCACCGCATCGCCGACAAGTTGGGATCCGTATGAACCAAGTCTCCTCACAAAGCCCAAGGCGCCGACGTCAGGCGCCGCCGACAAGTCTCCCAAGGCGCCGCCGTCAGCCGCCGCCGACAAATCCGACTCCCCCGGACAGCCGTCGCTGGACGGCGCTCATGGTCGTGTGCCTGGCGCAGCTGATGATCGTGCTGGACGTCACGATCGTGAACGTCGCGCTGCCCTCGATTCAACGCGACCTCCACTTCAGCCAGTCGAACCTCACGTGGGTCGTCAACGCATTCCTCGTCACCTTCGGGAGCCTGCTCCTGCTCGCGGGCCGGCTCGGCGATCTCGCCGGCCGCAAGCGAGTTTTCCTGGCGGGCCTCGTCACATTCACCGCCGCCTCGCTCGTGTGCGGCGTCGCGCCGAGCCAGGGAGCGCTGATCGCCGCCCGGTTCGTGCAGGGCGTCGGCGCCGCCGCCCAAGCGTCGGTGATCCTCGCGATCATCATCACCGAGTTCCCGCTGCCGAGCGAGCGCATCCGGGCGATGAGCGCGTACGTATTCGTGTCGGTCGCCGGAGGCTCGCTCGGCCTCCTCGCCGGCGGCGTTCTCACCCAGGCGTTGAGCTGGCACTGGGTGTTCTTCGTCAACCTCCCGATCGGCGTCGCGACGTTCGTGCTCGGTCAGAGGTTCATCCGCTCCGACAGCGGGCTCGGGCTCGGGCACGGCGTCGACTGGATCGGCTCGATCCTGGTCACGGCGTCGCTGATGGGCTTCATCTACGCGATCGTGCAGGCCACGACTCACGGCTGGATCTCGGCTCAGGTCCTTGGCGTCGGCGCCGTCGCCGCGCTGCTGATGGCGGCGTTCGTGGCGCTCGAGGCCCGCATCGAGAACCCGATCATGCCCATGCGCATCCTGCGACTCCAGGGGCTGATCAGGGCGAGCCTGGTCAGAGGCTTCCTCGTGACCGGCATGTACTCGACGTTCTTCCTGGGATGCCTGTATCTCGAGCACGTCCGCCACTACGGTGCCGTCCAGACCGGCGCGGCCTTCCTGCCGTGGACGGTCACGGTCGCGATCCTGTCGCAGGGCATCACCGCACGGCTCGTCTCGCGGTTTGGGCCGCTGCGCGTGCTCACCGCGGGCATGGCGAGCGCGGTCATCGGCCTTCTCGTGTTCAGCACCGTCGGACCGGACACGGCCTTCTTCCCGACGATCTTCTTCGCCTGCTTCGCGATCGGCCTGGGCATCGGCATTGCGTTCATGCCGCTGCTTACCCTCGCGATGGCCGACGTTCCCGCTGCCGACTCGGGCCTCGGCTCGGGGATCACCAACGTCTCTCAGCAGATCAGCGGCGCGCTCGGCCTCGCCGTGCTCAGCACGATCGCCGCGAACCGGACGAAGGGACTGCTATCCGCCCACGAAGGGCTTACCAGCTCGCTGATCGGCGGCTACCACCTCGCGTTCCTCGTCGGCGCGGCCACGATAACGGCCGGCATCGTCCTCGCGTTCGCGCTGCTGAGACCCCGCCCCGCGCAGCCGGGGCTGCAACTGGCCGACACCCCCGCGGCAGACGACGCCCCCGCCGACTTCGACATCGAGAGAGAGGCCGCATGACACGCACGGGTCGCCTCCCCGCCCGCACCACCGCGTCAAGTCGAGCGGGTCGCCGCTCGCCACATGCCCCGCTGCACTCCGGCCGGCGGCCGAGCGTCCGATTGATTTCGGACGGCGTCGTGGCCGGCTACATTCACGACATCTCGCAACGACACCGCGACCATGCCCCAGAAGCGAGTTCGCGTCGACCGGCGCATCATGCCTGACCCTGTCCCATCCCGAGCCGTGAACCGCCCCCGCCAGCGCGGGGGCGGTTTCGTCTCGACTTGGAATCGCCGTGTGTCGGTGATGTGGGAAGTCCGCCCGGATTTGCGCGTCGTTACCGATGCGCCGGCGCCGGATCCTGGGTAATGCTGGTTGCACGAATCACGGCCCCGATCGGGCGGCTTGGACTCGATGCGGCACTCACAGAATTTCACCTCTCGTGCGGCGCGTTGGAGTGCAGCTCACCGTCGGTTGGTCGTGCTCGGGTGGCTGGCGTTTGTGATCCTGGCGTTCGGCCTCGGCGCCGCTGCGGGCATGGTCACGCTCACGCAGGTGGAGACGGAGAACGGGCAGTCGCGGCTTGCCGATGAGACGCAGGCGCAGCAGTTCCCGCGTGAGCGCGCCGGCGAGGAGGTCGTGATCGAGAACCCGAGCGGTGCGCTTGCCGGTCGCGCCTACCGCGCTGCCGTGACCGATCTCGTGAGACGCTTGTCGCGCACCCCGTCGGTCGCGGCGATCAGGTCCCCGCTCACTCATGGCAACGCGGGACTGATCTCGAGTAACGGCCGCGCGGCGCTCGTGACCTTCCAGATCACCGGCGACCCGGACACGGCGCAGAACCGGGTCGCACCGGCGCTGGCGGCGACCGCGGCAGTGCAGCGGGCACACCCCGACTTGTTCATCGGCGAGCTCGGCACCGCCAGCACGCTCCGAGCGGTGAACACGCTGGTCAGCGAGGACTTCCACAAGGCCGAGGCGACTTCGGTGCCGATCACCCTGTTCATCCTGGTGATCGCGTTCGGAGCACTGGTTGCGGCCGGGGTGCCGTTGCTGCTCGGCTTCACCGCGGTCCTGGCGGCGCTCGGCCTGACCGAGCTCCTGAGCCATGTCTTGCATGTCGAGCAGTCGATCACCTCAGTGATTCTCTGCATCGGTCTCGCGGTCGGGATCGACTATTCGCTCTTCTACGTGCGCAGAACTCGCGAAGAGCGTGCCCATGGCCGCGCGCCGGCGGACGCGCTGCAGGCTGCTGCCGCCACCTCTGGTCGGGCGATATTGATCTCGGGCTTCACGGTGATGATCGCGATGACCGGGATGTTCCTGATGGGCAACCAGATATTCACCTCGTTCGGCATGGGCACCGTGCTGGTGGTCGCGATCGCGCTCACCGGCTCGCTCAGCGTTCTGCCGGCCGCGCTCTCCAAGCTCGGCGATCACGTCGACCGCGGACGAATCCCGGGACTCGGGCGGCTGCGCGCCAAGCCCGGGGAGTCCCGATTCTGGGCGCCGATCGTCGCCGCGGTGCTGCGCGCACCCGTTCTCTGGGGCGGCGCCGCCACGGCGCTGCTCGTCGCCCTCGCTATCCCGGCGTTCAGCCTGCACACCGTGAGTGCCGGCATGCAGGGACTTCCCCCAGACCTTGCGGTGATGCAGGCCTACGAGCGCGTCCAGCAATCGTTCCCCGGCGGGGCCGAGCCCGAGACAGTGGTGATCAGCGCTTCAACCGTCACGACGCCGGCGATCACCGCGGGCATCGCGGCGCTGGAGCACCGCGCGCTCGCGAGCGGCCAGATGCATGAGCCGATCCTGGTCGACATCAGCGCCTCCCACCAGGCCGCGCGGGTGTCGATTCCGCTCGTCGGCACGGGCACCGACGCCGCGTCCCTGAACGCGCTCGCGCAGCTTCGCGACCGCGTGATCCCCGCGACGATCGGCCGTGTTCCCGGAGTCACCGTGCACACCACGGGCGAGGCGGGTCAGACCGTGGACTTCAACGACACGATGAAGAACCACGCCCCGTACGTGTTCATCTTCGTCCTCGGACTGGCCTTCGTGCTGCTGCTGGCGACCTTCCGCTCGATCGTGATCGCATTCACCACGATCGTGTTGAACCTCCTCTCCGTGGGGGCGGCCTACGGAGTGCTCGTGCTCATCTTCCAGCAGGGACACCTCCAGTCGCTGCTGGGCTTCACGTCGATCGGCGGAGTCGTCAACTGGCTTCCGTTGTTCCTGTTCGTGGTCCTGTTTGGCCTCTCGATGGACTACCACGTCTTCATCCTCAGCCGCGTCCGTGAGGCCCACGACGGCGGGATGAGCACCCAAGATGCCGTGGCGCACGGCATCAAGGCAAGCGCCGGCGTCGTCACGAGCGCCGCGATCGTGATGGTCGCCGTGTTTGCGATCTTCGCCACGCTCAACGAGATCGTGTTCAAGATGCTCGGCGTCGGCCTCGCCGTAGCGGTGCTCCTGGACGCGACGGTCGTCCGCGCCGTTCTGCTGCCGGCGACGATGAAGCTGCTCGGCGACTGGAACTGGTACCTGCCGAGCTGGCTCGAGTGGCTCCCGCGCGTCGGCGCCGAGCCAAGCTCCGCGCCGTCACCGAGCCCCGTCGATGGCGTTGCATCCAGGCACGGCGCCCGACCCAGGGTGCTGGTACACCGGAGCCGAGACAGTCACCCGCCCCGCCGATCCTCGCGCCGGCACCCGCGATAGGCGCAGGCAGGCGCGGTGCCCACCGCCGGCGCGCACCTGCCGCGCGTCCGTCCATTCGCCACCGATCAGCCGCTGCTGCCGGATGATCTGGGTTGTGGCCAGCCATCTCTCTCCGGTGGTGATATCGGTGCCGGACCTACGAGGCCATCACGGAACGCGCTGCTTCGCCGCTCGATCGCGATCGGCGACCGATCCGGGGACGGGACCGAGCGTCTTCCACGCCCGTTCGAGACTCCCGAACCTCCGCCGCAGCGTCCTCGACGTCGGACCGCGCCATGTGGCCGTGACCAGGTCCGCGGGGCGCGGCGCTCGACCGGTGCGCGCCCAGAAGTCGGCCAGCGCGGCACGGATCGCGTCATCGCTCCAGCGTTGGAAGCGCGGGGATGCGCCCGCATCGACGAGCGCCGCGTTCCAGGGGTTGCGGTACTCGCAGTACAGGTCGCAGACGACCGCGGCGCTCGGCCAGCGGGGACTCTCGGCCCCCCAGACGCCCGGGAACGAGCGCGAGGGCGTCCACTCGTGATAGCTCGGCGTTGCACCGCGCTCGGCGGTCCAAGCACGAATCGCGTCGCGCACCGTCTCCCGGGTCCACGCCGGCCGGATCGTCGGCTCGTGCGCGGTGCAGGCAATGCAGCGCTCCGCGCGCGGACTCGCGACCGGTCCGCCGCATTGGGGGCAGCTGGCCGCGCGCAGATAGTTGTGCACCGTCGAGGTTCCGACGCCGAGCCGGTCCGCGATCGCCCGGATCGTGAGGCCGTCGGCACGCAGGCGCCAAGCCTTCTCGACGCGCTTGGCGACGCTCTCGTCGAAATGGACCGCGCTCTCGATCAGGCCCGCCGCATGGAGAGCTTTGCTCCACGAGCCGAAATGGTCAGCCACGCACGAGCTGCTCGGCCAGTACGGATGCTCGCGCATCCACTTCCGCTGACCGGGCGGCGCGATCCGTGGCCGTTCCCCCGACCACTCCTCGCGGCGCGGTGGACGGCCCAGCTCGTCCGTCCAACCCCGCAGCGCGCGCAGGATCGCCTCATCGCTCCACCGGCCGGGGCTGCCCGGATGTGCCATCGGCGCGTACCTCCGGCGCGCCTGATCCACATCCGCCCGGACCGGGCCCCCCACCCGTGCCGGACGGATGATTGCCATGACTGGTTGTCCCCCCTCGATCAGAGCGCCGTGACGACCGACTTCGTCTCGAGGTAGTTGTTCAGGACCTGGTGACCCATCTCGCGGCCCCAGCCGGATTCCTTGTAGCCGCCGAACGGCATCGCGGCGTCGAACACGTGGTAGGTGTTGATCCACACGGTGCCGGCACGCAGCCGCTTCGCGGTGCGATGCGCCTTGGAGATGTCGCGGGTGAACACACCGGCGGCAAGGCCGTAGTTGGTGTCGTTCGCGACCGGCACGATCTCGTCGGGATCCTCGAACGGGATCGCGCACACGACCGGGCCGAAGATCTCCTCGCGCTCGACCTTCATGTCCGGGTTGGTATTGGTGAGGATCGTCGGCTGCACGAGATAGCCGCGGTGACCGAACCGCTCCCCACCGACCACGGCCTCCGCGCCGTGATCCTTGCCGGATTGCAGATAGCCGAGGACCTTCTCGAACTGCTCGTCGGAGATCAGCGGCCCCATCTCCGCGCCGGGCTCGATGCCGGGAGCAACCCTGATCGACTTCGCGATCTCCGAGACACCGGAGACGACGTCGTCGAAGATCGGCTCTTGCACGTACAGGCGGGAGCCCGCGTTGCAGCACTGGCCATGGTTGAAGAAGATCGCGTTCGCTGCGCCCGGGATCGCGGCCTCCATGTCGGCGTCGGCATAGACGACGTTCGGCGACTTGCCGCCCAACTCGAGACTGACCTTCTTCAAGTTGCCTGCAGCGGCCTGCACCACGAGCCGACCGACCTCGGTCGAGCCGGTGAAAGCGACCTTGTCGACATCGTGATGCGCGGCCAGCGCCGCGCCGGCGTCCCCGAACCCGGTCACGATGTTCACCACCCCATCGGGCACGTCGGCCTCTTGCAGCAACTCACCGAGCCGCAGGGCGGAGAGCGGCGTCTGCTCGGCCGGCTTCAACACCACCGTGCAACCGCATGCGAGCACGGGGCCGAGCTTCCACGCGGCCATCAGCAGCGGGAAGTTCCACGGAATGATCTGCCCGACCACCCCGACCGGCTCGCGCAGCGTGTACGCCAGATACTCGCCCGGGGCCGGCAACGCCGAGATCGGCACCGTGTTGCCCTCGATCTTCGTCGGCCACCCCGCCATGTACCGGAACAAATCCGCCGACAGCGCGACATCGGCCGCCTTGGCGATGCGGTACGGCTTGCCATTGTCCAGCGACTCGAGCATCGCAAGCTCGTCCGCGTGCTCCTCGATCAGCTCGGAGATGCGCCAGATCAGCCGTCCGCGATCCGACGCGTTCATCCGCCGCCAGGGTGAGTCGTCCGCGAACGCCTTCCGGGCAGCCTTCACCGCCCGCTCGATGTCCTCTGCGCGGCCGTACGCCACCTCGGCCAGCGTCTCCTCAGTCGACGGGTTGAACGTCGCGAACGTCTCGCCTGACGCCGCCTCGACCCACTCCCCGTCGATCAGCAGCTTGTGCGGTGAGCGAACGAAGCCGCCCGCCTGCTGCTCTACGGATTCGAGAACCGCCATGTCTCTCTCCTCTCCGCGCGAGCCGGCGCCCGCGCGCTCTGATGTGTGATTCGTGCGGCACCTGAACGCTAGTCCAATCCTGACTACCCGGCAAGCGATTCCTAGAGCGCCGCCCGCGCGTTAGCGTTCGTGGTCAGCGTGCCGCGCACGGGCGAGCAGATGACGCCGAGCGAATGGGCCGTCCTGGCCCTGCTCGGAGAGGGACCGACCCACGGC
>Ga0335078_10005193_pt1 | contig 19249 bp, 10 predicted proteins | sample Lox_Sample_32_FD_206711 | JGI IMG/M metagenome (GOLD analysis project Ga0335078, IMG submission 206711) | Soil microbial communities from Loxahatchee National Wildlife Refuge, Florida, United States - Lox_Sample_3.2 | ecosystem: Environmental > Terrestrial > Soil > Wetlands | place: USA... | reverse complement strand
AGCTTTAGAATGTTAGAGTTAGGTTTGTATTGAAGAGCACGGAGGAACGGTTTCGCGGACGCAGCGGCGGGCCGCAAGCAGGGAAATCTCCGCATCCCATTTATCGACAAGGGCTTAGGTAGATATGAAATGTAGAAACCGGGAATTCAAATCGCGGTACCGCTATCCCGCCTAAACGACTGGAATAATTGGCCTTAGTGATTATTATCACAGCGCCGGGCAGGGCGGGACGCCAACCCCGGCGTCTTCGAGCGCCGCGCCGACGTTCAGGACGCTGGCTTCTTCAAAAGCGGGCCCGATGATCTGGAGCCCGATGGGCAAGCCGGATCTGCTCAGGCCGCAAGGGAGCGAGAGCGCGGGCAAGCCGAGCAGATTGATCCCCCGCACCAGGCGGGTGGCCGCCAGGCGAACATCCTCATCCGGTCCGCCAAGGCTGACCGTGGTGTGGCCGATTTCCGGCGCGGTGAGGGGAGTGGTTGGCGCCGCCAGGCAGTCGACGTCTTTCCACAATTGTGCGAACTCGCGCTGGTAGCCGCGGCGCAGGCGCTGGGCGGCGACGTAATCGGCGGCGGCGACCAGCCGGCCCTGAACGATGAGAGAGCGGACGTCGTCGCCAAGCTCGGTTCCGCGTTCCAGAAGTGGACCCAGCACGTCCGCCGCTTCGGCGAGTTGAATGACGCGGGCGACCACGTTGAACGCCTCCATATCGGGCACGCGGACGGGCGTGAGCTGCACGCCGAGCGACTGCGCCCGCGCCAGGGCGCCGCGCACGGCGACATCGACGTCGGGGTCGAGCCGCTCAAAGAAGAAGTTCTCCGGGAAACCGACTCGCAGCCCTCGAATGGAGCAGCCCTCAACCGGGACGAAGTCGACTACCGGCCGCCGCGAGGAAGTCGGATCGGCGGGATCGTGCCCGGCGATCGCATTAAAGACCACAGCCGCGTCGCGCACGGTGGCGGCGAGAGGGCCGACATGATCCAGGGTGTAAGCAAGCGGCAGCACGCCATGGCGGCTGACGCGGCCGTAGGTTGGCTTGAGGCCGACCACGCCGCAGAAGGACGCGGGGATGCGGATCGAGCCGCCGGTATCGGTGCCGATGGCGCCGCAGACCAACCCGGCGGCAACGGCGGCGGCGGAACCGCCGCTCGAGCCTCCCGGAGTGCACTTGCGATTCCATGGATTGGTGACCGCGCCGAAATGCGGATTGGCGGAGGTGACACCGTAGGCTAGTTCATGGAGGTTGTTCTTGCCGACCAGCACAGAACCGGCGGCCTCCAGGCGATCGACCACGGTCGCGTTCGTCTCCGGCACCCGGCCGCGGTAGAGCGCAGACCCGCCCGTGGTGGGAACGCCGCGCGTGTCGAGCAGATCCTTAACCGAAATGGGGAGGCCGTGAAGCGGGCCCCGGTCGTGCCCCGCGGCCAGCTCCGCATCGGCCTGCTGCGCGCAGACCAGAGCCGATTCGACCGTGACGGTGATGAAGGCGTGGAGCGAGACATCCAGCTGCGCGATTCGCGAAAGCGTGGTGGTGGTGAGGCCGAGCGAGGTTTGGCGCCGGCTGCGCAGGTCGTCGGCAGTTTGCTGAATCACTCGGCGTCCTCTTCCGCGCAAAACTGGAAAGCCGGCTCGACGCCGGCCGTGATCTGCCCGGCGAGCGGCCGAAAGGCCTGATCGAGCGCATCGAGAGCCGGCGCGACGCGCTCCCACTCGTCGGCGGAAAGGTCCAGTCCCTGCGCTTGCGCCATGGCCCGCCAGTTTTTCGTCATCGGGATTGCGCTCCCGGCGCCCAAGTTTCGCGCCCGCCGCGCGCGCTCCATTCGGCTCCGGCCAGAACGATCAGAGACGCGATGAAGCTCCCCAGGAGAATGGTGACGGAGTATTGAAACATGTGATATTCGCGCTCCAGTTTTTCCACCAGCAAAGGGCGGATGAGGATATTCAGGTACTTCAGGAACTCCAGAGACAAACCAACCCAGATGGCCACCGGCGCCACCTGCATCGGATCGACCTTGCGGTTGGGCAGAAGCCAATAAATCAGAAAAAGCATGAGAATCGAGATCGGCACGGCGGCGACCTTAAAGAGGAGCAAGGTCAACCAGGAAGCCAACTCACCCTTTCCGGCCCAGTTCGAAACCCACTCGCGATTATACGCGGTCAGGACCAGCGACAGCAGGACGAGTGCGCCGCAGGCAAAAACCATGCCCAGGCTGACCAGCTGGTTTTTCCAGTAACTGCGGTTCCGGGCAACGCCCCAGACGCGGTTGAGCGCGACCTCGAGGGGCTCGAAAATACCGTTCGAGGTCACGAGCAAGAGAAAGGCCGATGTTACCGGGAGGTGGGGAATCATCCAGGACTGGAGGTTTTGCACCACGACGTCGCCCGATTTGCCGGGGAAGCCGTCGCGAATCGCAAGATAGATCGCGTTGATGGCTGCGGGCCAGTGCAGCACGTCGCGAAAAAGAGAAAGCATGACGATCAGAAACGGGAAGAAAGCGAGCAGCACGCTGGCAGAGATTGCCAGCGCGTAAACGTGGGCCTCGGTCTCCATCAGGTAGTTGAGGGTGGGGCGAAAGCGGGACCACCAGGGCTGCAATGTCGCGTAACCGGCGCTGAAGAGATCGTCGTCAGGGGTCAAACTACAGAGTAGTACAGCCGAATCCAGGGAAACGACCACGGCCGGCACGTCATCCGAGCACCTCGCGCACTTTGGCGGCAAGCTCGGAGGGAGTGAACGGCTTCTCCAAGTAGTTAAAGGCGCCGTTGAGCAGCCCGTGCCGCAGAATGACTTCGTTGGGGTAACCGGAGATATAGAGTACCTTCATATCCGGCCAACGTCTGTGCAGTTCCTCGGCCAGGGTCTTGCCCGACATGCCCGGCATGACCACGTCGGTCACCACCAGATGGCAGCTTCGCAGGACCGCCTCATCCAGGCGAAGCGCCTCGGCGCCGCTGGCGGCTTCGAGGACGCGGTAACCGCAGGAACCGAGGGCGCGGGAGGCGAGGCGGCGCACGCCGTCCTGGTCCTCGACGACGAGTACGGTGAGACCCTTGCGGCTTTCGGGCGGTTCGGGGAGGGCGGGCGCGACCGGCTCGGCGGGCCGATCGGCACAGGGAAGGTGAATTTCGAAACAGCATCCCTCGCCGGGTTTGCTGTGGACGCGGATGGAGCCGCCGCCTTGTTTGACAATGCCATAGACGGTGGCGAGCCCGAGCCCGGTTCCGATGCCGCTGGGCTTGGTGGTGTAGAACGGCTCGAAGAGGTGGCGCTTGGTTTCGTCATTCATGCCCGCGCCGGTATCGGCGACGGTGAGCGTGACGTAAGGGCGGGGCCGGCAACCTTGCGGGGCGTGCTCGGCGTCAAAGCTGGCGTTGGCGGTGCTGACCACGAGCTTGCCGCCATCCGGCATGGCGTCGCGCGCGTTGACCGAGAGATTGAGCAACACCTGGTGCATCTGGCTGGGATCCGCCTCGACCGGCGCGAGCGACGGAGCGAGCTCGGTCTGGAGCAGAACATCCTCGCCGATGAGCCGCTGCAGCATTTGCTCGGCACCGCGAATCAGCGCGTTGAGATCGAGCGGGCGGGGGCGGCCGATCTGACGCCGGCCGAAGGTAAGCAGCTGCTTGGTGAGCGCTGCGGCCCGCTCGCCGGCCGCGCGAATCTCTTCGATAGCCTGGCGCTGGGGATGGTCTTCCGGGAGGTCCTTGATGAGCATGTCGCTATAGCCATTGATGACGGTCAACATGTTGTTGAAGTCATGAGCGACACCGCCGGCGAGGCGCCCGATGGATTCCAGCTTTTGCGAGTGCTCCAATTGCTGCCTGAGCTCCTCGCGCTCCGTCTGGTCGCGCTTCTGGGCGGTGATGTCGATCATCATCACAAAAGCGCCCTTGAACTGCCGGGATTCATCCATGATGGGGGTGCTCGAGGCGAGGGCGAGCACCTGGGCGCCGCCGCGATGGCGGAAGCGCTTTTCGGTGACGCTGGCCTCGCCGCGCTGCAAAGCCGCCACGCGGCGCTCGAAGATGGGCACGTCCTCGGGGAACACAAATGAAAACAGGCTTTGGCCGATCATCTCGTCGGCCGAATAGCCGAGCATCTCAGCCATGCGCCGGTTGACGAAATTGGTGATTCCCTGTTCGTCCATCGACCAGATGCCCTCGTTGGTGGTGTCGACAATGCGCCGGTAGCGCGCTTCGCTGTCGCGTAAAGCCGCCTCGGCATGGACGCGTTCATCGATGTAATTGACCGTGACCAGCACGTGCTTCCGGCCGTGCAGCTCAATCGTCTTGGCCGAAATCAGGGCGTGGGCAGGGGTGCCGTCTGCCGCCCGCAATATGACCTCGTGCTGCTGGATGGACCCGCCACTTTCTTCGAGGGCACGTTGAAACTGGTCGTGCTGTTGCTGATCTACCTGGCCGAGTTCGAGGGCCGTCCTGCCGATGATCTGCGCGCGCGGCAGGCGGGCCGCGGCACAGAAGTTCTCGTTGACGTCGACGTATTTGCCGTCCGCGGTGGTGAGTGCGACCGAGAACGGGCTCCGTTCGAACAGGGTGCGGTAAGCGGTCTCCCGCTCGCGCAGCGCTTCTTCGGCTTCCCGGCGCCGGGCCAACTCCCGGCGCGCGGCATCGAGCGCGCCGCCCAGGCGGACCAGAAAATAGTCGAGCGGGGGTGCGGCGAACGCACAAGCCCCGACGACGATGCACCACGAGACCACCGGCGGTATGGGAAAGATGGTTGGGGGCCGGTGTCCCATGGCGGTGGCCACCACATAAACCATATCCAAAGCCAGAATGGGGAGCGACGTCGCCAACGCGCCGGGGCGCCCCAGCAGCAGCGTGGCCTCCTGGATCAATACGATTTGCAGCAGGCAGCCGGGACTGCGCACGCCGCCGGAGAGGAAAACGTAGATGGTGGCCAGCAGGGTTCCGCAGATCACCAGGGTCCAAGCGGCGGCGCGCACCCGCGCTTTGCGGCGCAACCATTCCGGGATGAGCAACAGCGAGACGGCGCCGGCCAGGCCGAGAATGAGCGCACCCCGCTTGTTGGCGAACAGCGCCAGCTCGCCCACGGCAAAGTACAAAAATCCGACCAGCGCCACTACCTGGAGAAGCCGGCGTAAGAGCGAGGCGGTGAGTGCCAGCCTCGGGTCCTCAGACCCCATTTCCACCGCGTTCCCGTGCAGCAACCCCGGCCCCTGAGGTTCGGACATGTGTCAACTAAGCGTCGCGCGGAGCGGCTCCACAGGCCCCGTCTACGCTGACTTTAACGTATACCGGATTCGGACCGAGGACAAGTATTTTTATTTCTGCCCCGCCCGTCGCGCATGCCGGCGTTTACTTGGCCTGGATCTGGCGGAGGTAGATCAGGAGTGCGTCGACTCGCTGCCCGACCGTGTTCGGGTCGCCGATCTTGGTAAAAATCTTTCCCCAGATCGGCATCGCTTCGGTTCCGTGAGACGGCATCATGTCCTGGCCGAGGATGATCTTGCGGATCTCGGGCTCGGGGAATTTGCCGGCGTGATTGTGGCTGATCTCGGTCAGATCGATGGGGGGAGTCTTAAGGGCCCGCGCGGCCGGACCGTCGCCTTTGCCGTCGCGGCCATGGCACGCCGCGCAGTAGTCCTCAAAGATCGCCTGCCCGTTCGAAGCCGCCTTGGGAGATGGCGCCTGCGCGCTGGCGGAAGGAGCCGTGGCAAGGGCCGCGATGAGCAAAAGCGCCAGTAGTAGATAATGGAATGCCGAATCGTTCTTCATGGCCAACATGGTAAGCGATTGCCGCCAAAATGGGAAGGTCGCGCGGGATCGTTCTGGCGGCGGCGATTTTGACGCGCATTCCGCCTGGCGCTTAGAGTGGAGATAGCCGAAAGGCTCCGCCATGAGGACGATGCGCGCGTGACAACGGGACCGAGCGACCAGGCGCGCCGCAACTTCCTGGTCCGCTGCTGCCAGGGAGCAGCCGGAGGGTTGCTCGGCCGCCTGGGTGTGCCTTGCGCGCGCCTGCTTGGCGCACAAAGCCAGGCCGCAGCGAGCGCCGGGTTCCACCTGCATGCTCACTATCGCAGCGGGACCCCGGTCGATCTGGCATTGCTCGAGACCGCTGCCGGCGGCGATTTCCCGGCCGAGCAGCACGCCGGACGAATCGCGCGGATTCTCGCCCAATGGAGCGCGGGGCTGACCGAATCGCCGCGGAACGCCGAGGCTATGAGACAGGCGCTGGCTGGCGGGTTTCTGGGATTCTCGCCCTCGGCGCACGAAACCCGCGTGGTGCGGCCCGGCCCCGGGCTGGAGGTGCGCCGCATCGCCTATGCGCCGCAGGCCGCGCTTCGGCCGGAGGCCTTTGTCGACGAGTGGCGCAAGGACCTGGGCGGATTCTCAAAGATCCTCACCGCGGAATTCCAGGTGACCAGGATCGACGCGGGGGCTGGCTCCGCGAGCCGGTTTCCACTCCCGGTAAAAACCAGGATTCGATACGATCTGGTGGGCACGGCCCAGGGTTTCCACCGCGAGCAGCGTTCCGGGCATTGGGAGCTGGAGTGGGAAGCGCAAAGCGAGAATCAGTACCAGCTGAAACGCTGGCTGGCCGGCGAGGAAACGCGCAGCCGCTCGACCGCGCCTTTTTTTGCCGACGTGACGGTCCACGCGCTGGGCCGCAATCCGTCCTACGCGCGCCAGATGATGCTCGGCGTGGACGACTGGCGGGCGGCGCTTGACAGCGCGTGCGGCATCGATATCTACGGCCACAACGGCGTCTCGGTGGGAGACATCGACGGCGACGGTTATGACGACGTCTACGTGTGCCAGCCTGCCGGCCTTCCCAACCGGCTCTACCGCAATCGCGGCGACGGCACGTTCGATGACATCACGGAAACCTCCGGCACGGGCGTTTTGGAGAACACGGCCTGCGCGCTGTTTGCCGATTTCCGGAATGAGGGGCGCCAGGATCTGGTTGTGGTGCGCGCCAACGGCCCGCTGTTGTTCGTCAACCAGGGCGGCGGCAGATTCCGCCTCAAAGCGGAAGCGTTCCAGTTCGCCAATCCGCCGCGCGGCACGTTCACCGGCGCGGCCGCGGCCGATTACGATCGCGACGGCTGGCTGGACATCTATTTCTGCCTCTACACCTACTATCAAGGCACCGACCAGTACAAATATCCGGTGCCGTACTACGACGCCGACAACGGCCCCGCGAATTTCCTGATGCGCAACCAAGGCGACGGCACGTTTCGCGACGCCACCGCGGAGGCCGGCCTGGACCGGAACAACACGCGCTACAGTTTCTGCTGCGCCTGGAGCGATTACAACCGCGATGGCTGGCCCGACCTCTACGTGGTGAACGATTTCGGCCGCAAGAATCTCTACCGCAACAACGGCAACGGGACGTTTACCGACGTCGCGGCGCAGGCCGGCGTCGAGGACGTGGGCGCGGGAATGAGCGTCTGCTGGCTGGACTACGACAATGACGGCGCGCCCGACATTTACTCGTCGGACATGTGGACCGCCGCCGGCGAACGCATTTCGATGCTGGATGAGTTTCAGAAGAACGCGCCGCAGCAGGCCAGGGCATACTACCGCCGGCACGCCATGGGCAACAGCCTGTTTCGAAACCGGGGGGACGGCTCGTTCGAGGATCGCACGATGGCGGCGCGGGCGGGTATGGGGCGCTGGTCGTGGTCGAGCGACGCCTGGGATTTCGATCACGACGGCTACGCCGATCTTTACATTGCGAACGGTTTTCTCTCCGGCGCAATTCGTGACGACTTGAACAGTTTCTTCTGGCGCGAGGTGGTGGCCCGATCGCCGAATGAAGCCAAGCCCTCTCCCGATTACGAGCAGGGATGGGGCGCGGTGAATGAGCTGATCCGAGCCGATCACAGCTGGAGCGGGTTTGAGCGCAATGTTTTCTACGCCAACGTTGGCGACGGAACCTTCTGCGACGTTTCCGGCGCGCTCGGGGTCGATTTCATCGAGGACGGCCGCTCGTTCGCGCTCGCCGATTTCGATCACGACGGGCGTCAGGAGATGCTGCTGAAGAACCGCAACAGCCCTCAGTTGCGCCTGCTGCAGAACGTGGCGGAGAACCTGCCGCCTTCGATTGCGTTCCGCCTGCGCGGCACCAGGAGCAATCGCGACGCAATCGGCGCGTCGGTGACGGTGGAGACGGAGTCGGGCAGGCAGATGCGGACAGTGGCGGCGGGGTCGGGCTTCCTGTCGCAACACAGCAAGGAGCTTTTCTTCGGCCTGGGCGAATCGAAGGGCCCGGTAGCCGCAACCATCCGCTGGCCGAGCGGCGCCATCCGGCAGCTTCGCGATTTGCCGGTCAACCATAGGATATGGGTGGAAGAAGGGGCGGACACCCTGCGCAGCGAGCCCTTCCAGTTGCGCAAGCGGCCCGATTCCGAGCCGCAGGCAAGCTCCGCGGCGCCCGCCACGGTGGAGACCTGGCTGCTGGCGCCGGTGGCGGCGCCGGACTTTGCGCTGGCCGATCCGGCGGGACGGCTCCACACGCTGCACGCCCTGCGCGGCAAGCCGGTGTTGCTCTATTTCTGGACGGCAGCGGCGCCCGCGTGCCATCGCGACCTGAAGCTCCTGGCAGAGCGTTACCCAGGATGGGCCGCCGAGGGTGTTGAACTGCTGGCGGTGGATGTCGGCGGTCCGGACGGCGGCGCGGCGCCGGCGCGGCCGTCCGGATTTCCGTTTCCGGCGCTGCGCGGATCGGACGACGTGGCGGCGGTATACAACATCCTCTACGGGTATCTTTTTGACCGGCATCGCGACTTGAGCCTGCCGACGGCGATGCTGGTGGACGCGGATGGATTCGTGGTGAAGATTTACCAGGGCTCGTTGAACGCGCTCAGCGTCGAGCGCGATTTCCACCGCATCCCGCAAACGGCCGCGGAGCGCCGCAACCTGGCGCTGCCTTTTCCCGGCGCCACGGAAACCTATGAGTACGGGCGCAACAATCTGTCCCTGGGTTCCGTCTTTTTCGCGCGCGGCTACCTGGAGCAGGCCGAAGCGCAGTTCCAACTCGCTTTGCGGGACGATCCTTCGAGCGCCGAAGCCCATTACGGGCTGGGCAGTGTCTACCTTAAACAGCAAAACGCGGCCGCGGCGCGAGAGAGCTTCGAACGCGCGGTGAATCTCAACGCGAGCTACCCCGGCACGCGGCCCAACGCCTGGAACAACCTCGGCCTGCTGGCGACGCGCGAAGGCCGCATCAGCGACGCCATCGGCTATTTCCAGGAAGCGCTGCGCATCAGCCCTGACCACTGGATCGCGCTCGAGAATCTGGGCAACGCCTACCGCCAGCAGAGGCGTTGGGACGAGGCACGGGACGCGCTGGAACGAGCGGTTTTCTTGAAGCCGGAGGACGCGGAAGCGAACTACAGCGTGGCGATGATTTACGCCCAGACCGGAGACACGGCGCGCGCCCAGGAGCATCTGCAGAAGGCTTTGCAGTTGCGCCCCGAATACCCCGAGGCGCTGAACAACCTGGGAGTGCTGTATCTGCGAACGGAGCGGAGAGACCTGGCGGTGACGCAGTTCGAGAAGGCGATTCGCGTGGCGCCGGACTTCGACCAGGCCTATCTGAATCTGGCGCGGGTTTATGCATTGGAAGGCGCACCGGAAAAGGCGCGGGCGATATTGTCCGCCCTGCTCAAGCAGCATCCCGGCCACGCGCAGGCGCAAAGAGCGCTCGAGGATCTGCGGTGAGGGGCGCCGTTTGACTGAGAATCGGCGAGAATGAAAGCGCAGGCGCCAGTGCCACCCATAGGATAAGGAATGTTGATGAGCTGCCGCGTCATCCCGGCGATCGCCCTGGCGGCCGTTGCCTTAGTTGGCGCGCGGGCGCAAGCTCCCGCGGCGGATTCCGGCGCAGTCGAAGTTCTGGTCCGCGACTCGCAGGGGAAAGCGGTGGCCGGCGCCGCGGTAACTCTCCAGGGAAATGCGGGCGGCGAGACGCTCAGCGGGCGAACGGATGTTTCCGGACAATGCCGGTTCGCGGCGCTTCACCCGGGCGCCTACACCCTGCGCGCGGAAAAGGCGGGCGCCGCAGCCACCGGAACGGTGCAGGTGGAGCAGGGCGAAACCCGGAAGGCGCTCGCGCTCGCGCCGGCACCGGGGTTCTTCGACGAGCCCGAATTCATCGTGGCGGGGGTCACCGATACGGCCCACGCCGGCGGTCACGGTTCCGACACCATCTTACGTTCCGCGGAAGCGCTCGCCAAGGCGGCCGGTTCATTGAGCGAGGCCACGCCAGCCTCGGCCGGCGAAGAGAAATCGCTGCGCGAAGCGGTGGAACGAGAGCCGGCCAACGCCGCGCTGCACCACTCGCTGGCGGGCGCGGCGGAGAAGGCGGGCGACCCGATGACGGCGGCTCGCGAATATCAGCGGGCCGCGGAGCTGGACCCGAGCGAAGGCAACCTGTTCGACTGGGGTACCGAGTTGCTGACACACCGCGCGGCCGAACCGGCGATCGAAGTTTTCAGCAAAGGGAACCGCCTGTTTCCGCGTTCGGTGAAGATGCTGTTGGGGCTGGCCGTGGCCTGGTATGGCCGGGGCAATTACCGCCAGGCCGCGCAGTGGTTTTTCGCAGCCACCGATCTCGATCCGGCCGATCGCGGCCCGTACCTGTTTCTGGGCAAGGCGCAAAGCCCGGAGATCGCGCTGTCCGACGGATTCCTGGAACGGATGTCCCGGTTCGCAAGGCTGCAACCCGAGAATGCGATGGCGAATTACTACTACGCAGCGAGCCTGTGGAAGCGCTGGAAGGGCCCTGAGGACCGCGCGCCGGCGGCGCAGGCCGAATCGTTATTGGAGAAAGCCGTCCAACTGGATCCCCATCTCGCCGCGGCGTGGCTCGAGTTGGGCATGGTCCGTGCCGCGGGCAGCGATTTGCGCGGCGCGATCGCCGCCTATCAGAAAGCGATTGCCGCGAACCCCGATATGGAGGAGGCCCACTACCGGCTCGCGTTGGCCTACGGGCGGGCGGGTGAGGCGGAGAAAGCGCGCGCGGAGCTCGACCTGCACGAGCGGCTGGTGCACCAATCTGCCGCGCAAGCCGAGCGCGAGCGCAATGAGGTACAGGACTTTGTGATTCAGCTTCGCGCGCCGGCGCCGGCCGCGCCACCGCGATGAGAGCGATGCGCGGGGCTCACAGCCAGTTCCGCGCGCGCCAGTCGCCGAGCGCGGCCTTAGTGAGAAGCTTCAGGCCGGCCATCAGCTCCGGCTCCGGGCCCGTCCTGAAATTGAAGCACGTCTTGCCCTGCATGCGCTTTTTCAGAGCGGGCGAAATGTTCTTCGCCAGCACCGGGCACATATAAAGCGGCATCAGATGAAAGCTGACGTAGGCCTTGCCCAGGCGCACCGATCCAAAGTAGAGCCGCTGGCCCTTGTGCTGGGGAAACGTGGACGCAGCCCGGGTGACCAGGGTGTACTCGAGCGGCGTATCCGCCTTCACGTGAAGGCGCCTGGCATGCTGTGCCAAGACGGGCTTGAGCGCGGCGAAGACAGCGGCAAACTCAGCGGCCATGAGGCACAGTTTACGCCATGCCGCGCCTTATCTTGCCCGGAGACGCGGCGTTTCCTATATTTTAATGATTGAGTATGGACATCAACCGCTTTACCGAAAAGCTGCAAGAGGCCATCCGGACGGCGGAGAGCACGGCCGGGCGCTACAGCCACCAGCAGATCGATGTGGAGCACCTTCTGGCAGCGCTGATCGAACAGCCGGGCGGCCTCGCGCCGTCGATTTTCGAGAAGGCGGACGTCAATCCGGATACGCTCGCCCGGCGTCTCGAAACCGAGCTCGACCGGATGCCCAAAGTCTCGGGGCCGGCGGGCGCACCGGGACAGGTCTACGTGACGCAGCGCCTCAACCAGCTGCTGGCGCGCGCCGAGGAGGAAGCGCGCGCGCTGAAGGACCAGTACATTTCGGTGGAGCACGTGGTGCTGGCGGCGCTCGACGACCGCGGCGCAGCGGGCCGCTTGCTGAAAGAAGCGGGACTCACGCGGGAACGGCTGATGCAGGCGCTGCGCGAAGTGCGCGGCAGCCAGCGGGTGACGTCGCAGAATCCGGAAGCCACCTACGAAGCGCTGGAACGGTACGGCCGCGATCTCACGCGCCTGGCCGCGCAGGCGAAGCTCGATCCGGTGATCGGCCGCGACGAAGAGATCCGCCGCGTGATTCAGGTGCTGAGCCGCCGCACCAAGAACAACCCGGTGCTGATCGGGGAGCCCGGCGTAGGCAAGACGGCGATTGTGGAAGGGCTGGCCCTGCGCATCGTGCGCGGCGACGTGCCGGAAGGGCTCAAGAACAAGCGCATCGTGGCGCTCGACATGGGCGCGCTGATTGCCGGGGCCAAGTACCGGGGCGAATTCGAAGAGCGGCTCAAGGCGGTGCTGAAGGAAGTACAGGAATCCGCGGGCGATGTAGTGCTGTTCATCGATGAACTGCACACGGTGGTCGGCGCGGGGAAGGCGGAAGGCGCCATGGACGCGGGCAACCTGCTGAAGCCCATGCTGGCGCGCGGCGAACTGCACTGCATTGGCGCCACGACACTCGACGAATACCGCCAGCACATCGAAAAAGACGCCGCCCTCGAGCGGCGCTTTCAGCCGGTGGTGGTGGACCAGCCATCGGTGGAGGACACGATTTCCATCCTGCGCGGGCTCAAGGAGCGCTACGAGGTGCATCACGGGGTGCGCATCAAGGACGCCGCGCTGGTGGCCGCCGCCGTGCTCTCCAACCGGTACATCACCGGCCGCTTCTTGCCCGACAAAGCGATCGACCTGGTGGACGAAGCCGCGGCGCGGCTGCGCACCGAGATCGATTCCATGCCCGCCGAGCTTGACGAAACGCGCCGCCGCATCATGCAGCTCGAAATCGAACGCGAAGCGCTGCGCAAAGAAACCGATCAGGCTTCCAAGGAGCGGCTGGGGCGCCTGGAAAAGGAACTGGCGGATCTCAAAGCCGAATCCGATGCGCTGGCCGCGCGCTGGCAGAGCGAAAAGGGCGCCGTCGAGCGGCTGCGGCAGCTGCGCCAGCGCGTCGAGCAGACCAAGGCCGAGATCGAACAGGCTGAGCGGCAGTACGATCTCAACCGGGCCGCGGAATTAAAATACGGCACGCTGGCGGGGCTGGAGCGGCAATTGAACGAGGAATCGGGCAGGTTCGCCTCGCCCGAGGGGCAGTCGCGTCTGATCAAGGAAGAAGTGGACGAGGAAGACATCGCCGAAGTCGTGAGCCGCTGGACCGGCGTGCCGGTGACCAAGCTGCTGGCGGGCGAAATGGAAAAGCTGCTGCATCTCGAAGAGGAGTTGCACCGGCGCGTGATCGGGCAGGATGAGGCGGTCACCGCCGTGGCGGAGGCCGTGATCCGCGCGCGCTCCGGCCTGAAAGACCCGGCGCGTCCCATCGGCAGCTTCATCTTTCTCGGGCCCACGGGCGTCGGCAAGACCGAGCTGGCTCGCGCGCTGGCCGAATATCTGTTCGACGATGAGCACGCCATGATCCGCATCGACATGTCGGAGTACCAGGAGAAGCACACCGTGGCGCGCCTGGTGGGCGCTCCGCCCGGATACGTGGGCTACGAAGAGGGCGGGCAGTTGACCGAAGCCGTCCGCCGCCGGCCTTTTGCCGTGGTGCTGTTCGACGAAATCGAGAAGGCGCACCACGATGTGTTCAACGTGATGCTGCAGATCCTGGACGACGGGCGTCTCACCGACGGCCAGGGGCGCACGGTCGATTTCAAGAACACCATTGTCATCATGACCTCGAACGTGGGGAGCCAGCGCATCCTCGAGCATCGCGGCGGTTTCTCCGGCGCCGGCTACGAGCGCATGAAGCAGGCCGTGCTCGAGGAAATGCGCGCGCATTTCCGGCCGGAGTTTCTCAATCGGGTGGATGAAATCATCGTGTTCCACGCGCTGGCCGAAGAGCATCTGCAGCAGATCGTCGAAATACAGCTCGGCCGGGTGCGGGCGCGGCTGGCGGACAAGCAGATCAAACTGGAACTGACCGACGCGGCGCGCTCCAACCTGGTGCGCACCGGCTACGACCCGGCATATGGAGCGCGCCCCTTGAAGCGCGCAATCCAGAAGAAAATCGAAACTCCGCTGGGCCGGCTGCTCGTGGCGGGCAAGATTCTCGACGGCCAGACCATCGTGGCGGATGCGGAAAGCGAAACCGGCGACCTGAATTTCAAACCGGTGGCAGCGCATGCGGCTCCCTGATTTCGGGCGTGGCGGTGATTGGCTCCGGTGATGAAGGCGTTCCGGCGCCCCGGTTCGGTTTATACTGCAAGGTTCGCATCGGGAAGCAGACCCGGTCTGCTTCCGAGGCGTTCGCCGGCCTTGCCGCTGGCCGTTCGAAACGGGTCCGCCACAGAGCCGGACCGCGGGTGCGGCGAAGACGGGGGCATGCGCCCCAGTGGGAGGGATCATGAACCGTTCGCGCTTCCTAGCCGGCGCTGCGCTGGCGCTGGGGCTGTCAAGCGCCGCCGCCGCGGCGGATGCTTACGATGCCAGGCTGTTCGCCGATCTGCGCTGGCGCTCCATCGGACCGCTGCGCGGCGGCCGCACCAAATCAGCCGCCGGCGTTCCTTCTCAGCCCAACGTGTTCTATATCGGCGTGTGCAACGGCGGAGTGTGGAAGACCGACGACTACGGGCGCACCTGGCAGCCGGTTTTCGACAGCCAGCCCACCGGCTCGATCGGTGCGGTCGCGGTCGCGCCGTCCGATCCTGACGTGATTTACGTGGGCAGCGGCGAAGGACTGCAGCGGCCGGATCTTTCGATCGGCGATGGCATTTACCGCTCCGCCGACGCGGGTAGGACCTGGACGCATCTCGGCCTGCGCGACGGCCAGCAAATCCCGCAGATCGCCATCGACCCGCGCAATCCCAACCGCATTTTCGCGGCCGTGCTGGGCCACCCCTACGGCCCCAATGAGGAGCGCGGCATCTTCCGCTCCCTGAACGGCGGCCAGACCTTCGAGAAGGTGCTTTACAAGGATGAAAACACGGGCGGTTCGGATGTGGTGATCGATCCCTCGAACCCCAACATTGTTTACGCAGCGCTGTGGGAGGCGCGCCAGGGGCCCTGGGAGAATGCTCAATGGGGCGGCACCGGCGGCGGCTTATTCAAGTCGACCGACGGCGGGCAGAACTGGCGTCAATTGACGCTCGGTTTAGGCGATGTGGTTCAGATCAACATCGCGATCGCGCCCAGCCATCCGCGGCGTATTTATGCTTCGGTTGCCAATGAGCATGGCCTCGGCATCTACCGCTCCGACGACGCGGGCGAGAACTGGACACGAATCACCGAAGATCCGCGGCCGGCGGCGCGCATTGGCGGCGGCGACCTTTCCGTGCCCGCGGTCGACCCCGGCAATCCGGATATCGTTTATGCGGCCTCGGTCGTCACGTGGAAATCGACCGACGGGGGGAAAACGTGGACGGGAATGCGCGGCGCGCCCGGCGGTGACGACTACCAGCGCATCTGGATCAATCCGCACCACCCCGAGATCATGCTGATTGTCAGCGACCAGGGCGCCATCATCACGGTTAACGGCGGCGAGACGTGGAGTTCCTGGTACAACCAGCCGACCGCGCAGATGTACCACGTGAACACCGACAACGCTTTCCCATATCGGGTTTGCAGCGGCCAGCAGGAGAGCGGCTCGGCGTGCGTCGCCAGCCGCGGCAACGATGGCGCGATCACGGCCCGCGAATGGCATCCGGTGGGCGTGGAAGAGTATGGCTATGCGGTGCCCGATCCGCTCGATCCCGACCTGATCTTCGGCGGCAAGCTGACGCGCTTCGACCGGCGCACCGGGCAGACCGCGAACGTAGCGCCCGAACCGGTGCGCGCGCCCGGCTTCCGCGCGCTGCGCACCGCTCCGGTGGTGTTTTCGCCGAAGGACCCGCACCTGCTCTATTTTGCCGGCAATACGCTTTGGGTGACAGGGGACCGCGGGCAAAGCTGGAAGCAGATCAGCCCGGACCTGACGCGGAAGACCTGGGAGGTGCCGGCGAGCGTGGGCAAATACCGCGACGCGGCGAGCGCGCGGCCTTCCCAGCGCGGGGTGATTTACGCGGTGGCGCCTTCGCCTCTCGACACCGGCCGCATCTGGGCCGGCAGCGACGATGGCTTGATCCACACTACCGCCGATGGCGGCCAGCGTTGGGCGGATGTCACGCCCCGGCAACTGTCGCCTTGGGCGAAGGTGTCGATCATCGAAGCCGGACATTTCGATGCGCTCACCGCGTACGCGGCGATCAACACGCTGCGGCTCGACGACCTGCATCCGCACATCCTGCGCACGCACGATGGCGGAAGGAGCTGGCAGGAGGTGGTCGACGGCCTGCCCGACGATGCGCCGGTGAACGCGGTGCGCGAGGACCCCAAGCGGAAGGGCCTGTTGTTCGCCGGCACCGAGCGAGCCGTCTACGTTTCCTTCGACGACGGCCGCCAATGGCAGGCGTTGCGCCTGAACATGCCCGCCAGTTCGGTGCGCGACCTGGCGATCAAGGGCGACGACCTGATCGCCGGCACGCACGGCCGCGGCTTCTGGATTCTGGACGACATCACGCCGTTGCGGCAAATGACCCCGTCGACGGCCGTGGAGCGGGCGCACCTGTTCCGGCCGGAAACGGCGGTGCGGGTTCGCTGGGACATGAACACCGATACACCGCTGCCGCCCGATGAGCCGGCGGCGCCGAACCCTCCCGATGGGGCAATCATCGACTACTACCTGGGCGCAGCGGCCTCTGCCGCGGTGACGCTCGAGATTCGCGATGCCGGAGGCGCGCTGGTGCGCCGCTATTCGAGCGCGGATCCCGCGGCGCCCGTCGATCCCATGCTCGATATCCCGCTCTATTGGGTGCGCCCGCCGCAGGCACTTTCCGCCGAGCCCGGCATGCACCGCTTCCTCTGGGATTTGCGTTGGACGCCGCTCCCGGCCGCCGGAGGGCGGGGCGGACGCGACGGTTATGGCATGCAGGCGGTAGTCCACGACACGCCGCAGACGGAGGCCGCCGTTTGGACGATGCCCGGCGCATATACGGTGAAGCTGATGGTGGACGGCAAAACCTATTCGCAGCCCCTAATGGTGGCGATGGACCCGCGAGTAAAAACGCCGGCGGCCGGGCTGGGAGGGCAGTTCACGCTGTCGCGCGAATTGTACGATTCGGCGCTGGCAACCGGCAGAGCGTTGGAGCAGGCGCGCGGTCTGCGCGGCCAACTGGCGCGCGCTCATGAAAAGGCCGGCGCCGGCCCGCTCGCCGATGCGATTGGCGATTTCGAAAAGCGCCTCGCGGCAGTGGCGGGCGCAGGCGGTGGGGGCCGCGGCGGGCGCGGAGCGGTGGCAGCGGCCGTTGAGACGCTATCGAGCGTCGGAGCCAGTCTGTCCGCCTTATTGAACCAGATCGAGGCCGCGGACGTCACGCCGACAACCCAGATGGCGGCGGCGGTCGGCGAGCGGCGCGCTGCCGCAGCCCGGATTCTGGCTGGCTGGACGGCGCTGCAGCGCACTCCCCTGGCCCAACTCAACGGGAAGCTGCGGCAGGCAGGTCAGCCGGAAGTGAAAGTGGAGGCAGGAGCGCTGCATTAAAAAGGGGTTAAAGTGGTTTCCTCTCTGGAAATCGGGTTTTCGAGGGATTGTGCGACAAATATCACGTTCGGCGCATTAAAAAATGAGACGATTCGGTGTGAAACCCTTGACGGGAGGGTGCTTTACGTGGTTAAATCAGGCGAAACTTGTACGAAACTCGATTGATTCGCGTGAGCCGGCCCTTTCGTGTTGAAGGGAAAGATTTTCTCTTGACACCGGCCGGGCAATCAGTTACTAATAAGACTTACCGCGTCCGGTGTTTGTGTGCACTTTTTCGTCTGTGCCTGGTGAGTACATAATTCGTTCAAAACAAGAGACGTACCACTTGGCAAGAAGCTCAACAAAGGCCCGGCGGTCAGCTTGGTGACCGACGGATATCGAATCTCCGCCCGACACGGAGAAGACCCCCAGGTTGTGTGAACGGTTTGGAAGCTGGAGTCAAGAGGCTCAGGTTGGAAGAGTACTTCGACCGATTCAACATTTTGTAAATTTACAAGGAGAAGGAAATGGCAGATTTTCGCAAATGGATTCTTGCGTTGTCCGTGCTAGCCCTGGTCTTCACATTTACCGGGGTAGCCAGCGCGCAGGGCGGGGTCGGCGGCGAGGGGACCAACCTCGTTTGCACAGCCGGCACAGCCGTACCCCCACAGATACGTACTGAAGGTTTGACGGAACTGGTCGGCGATATCACCCTGGTTTGCACCGGCGGAACGGTTCCGGCCGCGGTTGTGGCCGGCACAGCTCCGGTTCCCCAGGCCAATATCGTGGTCAACCTGGGCGGCGCCGTCACCAGCCGGCTAATCGGCAACGGCGGCAATTCGAACGCTTCGGAAGCCTTGCTGCTGATCGATGAGCCGGGGGCCGCCGGCCTGACAGGCGTTGGCCCTTACGAGTCTCAATTCCTGTGCGCCACCCCGTCCACGGGATGCCAGGCATGGTATGGAACGGTAACCAATGCGGGCGGCACCGCGCCGGACATCACAACCACCGCGGGTGGGACGATACCGGCTGCAAACGTGTATCAGGGCGTCATAACGGGCACGTACCAGGTGACGTTCTTTGGTGTCCCGATTCTGGCGCCGGTGACTGCCGGCACGGCTCGCGTCCTGCGCATCACCAACCTGCGCGTGAACGGCTACAGCATTGAGAGCGGCGGTTCCGCTTTCGAGGCTGTATTCGGTCAGATCTCGGTTAACAACGTCCAGGTTTCGGTCACGAACCCGCAAGTCACGGTTGGATACGTCCAGTCGAGCTTCGCCGGTTCGTTCAACAACGGCAGCAATAGCGGCGCGCTGTCAACCACCGCATTGTACCAGTGCGACCCGCTAACCGACTCGCGGGTCGCGGTTTTGCGGTTCAGCGAACTGTTCGGTACCGCGTTCAAGACGCGCGTGAACGGTGGCGGCGTCTATCCCGGAACCGTGAGCGCCACGGCAATTCAGAACGTACCGGGCGCGATCTACAACTCAGAGTCCGGCTTTGTCAGCGCATTCAGCGGCAATGCTAGCGGCGTAGACGGCGCGCTGGTGAGCAGCAATGGCTATGAAGCTGGCTTGGCAGACTATGGCACTCGACTGAAGGCGACCTTTGCGAATCTGCCGGCAGGCGTGAGTGTCTATGTGTCGACAGTCAACCTGATCG
>Ga0335078_10005192_pt1 | contig 19251 bp, 16 predicted proteins | sample Lox_Sample_32_FD_206711 | JGI IMG/M metagenome (GOLD analysis project Ga0335078, IMG submission 206711) | Soil microbial communities from Loxahatchee National Wildlife Refuge, Florida, United States - Lox_Sample_3.2 | ecosystem: Environmental > Terrestrial > Soil > Wetlands | place: USA... | reverse complement strand
CTCCGCCGGTCACCGTACGCCAGAACGAGACCGGATGGCCATCCACCACTAGCGGCTGATCAGTCTCGTCAAGCACCCGGACCGCCGGGACGTTCGCGGCGGCGAGCCACCGGGCTACGCACAGTTCTTTCTGCACCCGGGGAAGCCGGTCAGCGGATCGCGCGATCCTGACCACGACTGGCACAGCAGCAAGCTGGTAGATCGCGTTCTCGCCGAGCCGTAGGAGCTCGGCGCCATCGCTGCTTAAACCTGCCCGTGCGCACGCTTCCTGCAGCGTTGGGAGGACCACCGACGACGAGAATCCCGCAACGGCATCCGGCACGTGAGCCAGAATTCCTGGCAACTGAACCTCGGTCAAGCTTGCCGCCATCAAGATCATCATCTGTGTCCCGCGACGCAGCGCGTTCGCGGTTGGTGCCGAACCTCGGCCGCACCGATATGCGGGTTCATGTTGCTGCTTGGACCCTCAGATGCTTCGTGACGGCCGACTATTCCAGTCTGGGGCCACAGAGAGCAGGATAGGCGGTAATCGACGGAATGCGCCGATTGAGAGACGGGATCACTAGTGAGGGAATCAGGCACCGTCGACAGGGCTCGCCGCGCGCTGGGCGCCAACTTAGCCACCTTCCGCCGCGCTGCTGGTTACAACCAGGCCGAACTCGCATCCCTGACTGGCTACAGCCGCAGCACCATCGCGAACGTGGAGACAGGCCGCCAGCACGTTCCTCGCGGGTTCTGGGAAAGCGCCGACACAGCTTGTCAAGCGGGAGGCGCGCTGGCCGAGGCCAACAACGAACTCGAGGCCATGGCACGCCATGAGCGTGAGGAAGCTGCCCGCCAGATGCGCCCGTCCCTGCTCACCTTGGCCGAGATCCCGGAGTTCAATCTCAGCGAGATCTCAGCGCGAGCACCGGAACAACCCGAGGCGACATCAGTTCATGGTGATGGCTGGCCGGATGGGATCGCCATAGCGGCGAGCGAGGCACGGGAACATGCCGCGAGGGCGGCCGTCACGGCAATCGGCCCTGGGGCCGTGGAACAAATCACCGCGGATGTCGTCCGGCTGAGCCGCGCATACGTCAGTGCGCCGCCGCTTCCGGTGTTCGCCGCCATGTGCCAGGCACTACACCAAGTACAGGCGGCTCTAGACCAGAAGGCCTACCCGGCGCAGGCGCGGGAGTTGAACTTCCTGGCCGGGGCACTGTGTGGCTTGATGGCCAATGCATGCCTGGACCTGGGCCGTGAGGAGGCGGCTGATGATTTGGCCCGGGCCGCCTGGACGCACGGGCGAATCATCGATCATGACCCGCTGATGGGTTGGGCGCGTGGAACCCAGGCCCTAGCCGGGCTGTGGGACCAGCGGTATCTCGACGCGGTCCGCCACGCCGAGGACGGCCTGACTCTCCTGTCGGCCGGCATGGGTGCGGTGCGCCTGCATGCTATCCACGCTCGGGCGCTGGCAGCCATGGGAGACCGGGCGCCCGCCCAGGTTGCAATGACCGCCGCCGAGCGGGCCCGCGCGAGCACTGATCGCGACGAGCTCCGCGATGTCATCGGCGGTGAGTTCGAGTTCGACGACGCCAAGCTCCAGTACTACCAGGCAATCGCCCTGCTCGATTCCGAGGACCCAGTCCAAGCTGAGCGCGCCGCGGCGGCGGCGATCCGCCTCTACCATGCTGTGCCGGAACGAGCCCGGTCCTACGGCTGCGCTGCACTCGCGCGCGTTCAGCTCGCCCGGGCCCAGCTCATGAGCGGCAACCTGGATGAAGCCGCCGAGTCGCTCGGCGCCGTCCTCGCGCTTGACCCGCAACGGCGCATCAGCAGCCTCAACCAGTTTCTGGATACCTGCCGTGAGTTGCTGCGCGCTGCTATCTATTACAACTCCGGCACCGCCCGCCAGCTCGACCGGCAACTCGCGGCGTTCAGCGCCGCCAGTACCGCGCGGGCTCTGCCTGGCGGGCAATGATGACCAAGTCCCGCGCGGTAAGCCCGCCAGCTGACTTTCACGCCCTGGCTTCATCCGCCCTGCAGCACGCCGCCGAGCGATGTCGGCTTGATACACGCGGAGTGCGGCTGATCCGCCTGTTCGCGACCGCTGTGTACCACCTTCCCGCCGCCGACGCCGTCGCCCGCATCGCCCCGGTGACATCCCCGGACACAGTGAGCCGGCTGGCCACGTCGGTGACCATCACGCGGTGGCTCACTGGGATCGGCTTCCCCACGGTCGAACCGCTGCCGGTCGACCAGCCAGTCACCAGTCACGGCTGCGCAGTCACGGTCTGGCGATACCTTCCCCAGGATGGGTCAGGGCCTGGACTGGCCAGCCTGGGGCACCTGCTCCAGAGGCTGCACCGGCTGGGACCGCCCCCCTTGCTCTTGCCCGCGTACCGGCCACTGGCCTCCGTTCGCCGGGCGATCGAGTCCAGCCGCGCCATCGATAAGGACGAATGCGCCTGGCTCACCCAGCGGTGCGATCAGCTTCTGGATGCCTACCAGCGGCTCAGCTTCCCGCTCCTGCCCGGGATGATTCACGGCGATGCCTACCGTGGGAACCTGCTCCGAGACCGGCACCGCGTTGTGCTTGCCGATTGGGACGCTGTCAGCACCGGTCCCCGGGAAATCGACCTCATCCCCACCCTCCAAGCGCCCCGGTTCGGGCTCCCCGAACACCAGCGCGATGCCTTCATCGCCGCCTACGGGCACGACATACGATCCTGGGACGGATATCCGGTCCTGCGTGGCGTCCGTGAGCTTTCCACCATCAGTGCCCTCCTGCGAGACGGCCACGTCAACGAAAACGCCCGCCACGAACTGCGGATCAGGCTCCGGTCACTCCGCGCCAACGACAATCAACGCTGGACGCCCTTCTGATGATGGTCCCGCTTGACGCCGAACGCTAAGACGCGAGCGCCATAGCCGTAGATCCAGTACAGGTGGACAACCTTTGCGTTTCCCGATCGGTCCATAATGTGTTGTATGGCAACGGGCATGGTGGCAGCGCCCCCGTGCGCCATGTGCGGGTCGACTTCGGCTCGCATCGAGCTGGTCGCGCCACGGCAGTTACCCGCTGAATGGGACCAGTGGAATCTTCAGCGTCAGGCGGCCTTCTTGGATGGCCGGGACCCTGACCAGTGGCAGCTGTTGTTCGAGGGGGTAGCCGGCGGGAACGGATGGGTCGGAGATCCCATCGAGGCCAGCCAGGCAGAACACATCGCGGCTGCGTTCCGGCAACCATGGTCCTACGCCCAGGTCCACACCGCTGGGTTGCACGACGACGCTGGATTTTGCGCTGACTGCGATGCTGCCTACTGCTACCGGCACTGGCACGTGTCCGAGATCGGGTTCGGTCATTGCCCAAGAGGCCACGGCAAGAGCCTCGATCCGCTTTGGTGATCTCCGCCAAAGTGGTGCTCTGCGACATCCAGATTTGACGTCTCCAAGACGTCGCTCGCCGCACGTTCCCTTCAGGCACGCAGGGTGTGGCTGGGCGGCACGCCGACCCGGGCGGCTGCCACTGGCGACTGGGTCCAGGGCTATGGCTCAGGCCACCTTGCCGGGCCTGGCGGGCTGGATCATTGCATGATCACTGGCCTGTCCAGCACTCCATGATCGTTGCAGCAACCGCGAGCGCAAAGTCCGCCCGGGTCAAGGGCGGCGTGCCAAACCGGGCGGGTATTCCTGAGGTATTGACGAGAAGGACCTTGTAGTCCTTGCGGACAACGACCGAGGAGTTCTTTGTGGGGAAAAAGAGGCCTCGATAGAGGAGCCGGGGTTGCTGGGTCTGACCGAGCCGGTGCGCAAGGGATGTGAAGTAGCTGTCGGTCTGGGCCTTATTGGAGAGCTCTTTGACGGAGAGCACCATGAAGGCGTGATGGTAGGTGTAGCGGCAGGCGTAGACGTGGTCAATCCAGGTCGGGACGACGGGCTTAGTAGTGTGGACGCCAAGGACCACGGCGAGCTCGTGCTGGGCTTCGGGCGCGCAGATCATCTTCGCAGAGACTGATGGGGTGGCGCGCGCGGGCTGCGCGGCATGCACAGTCGCGTTTTGCGAGTTGCTCGGAGTGGCCGGCTTCGGGCTGCCACAACTGGTCATGCTCAGGATGCAGGCGAACCCCGCCAATGCCCAAAAGGTTCTGTGCGGACGCATCATCACCAAAGCTGCCTCTGAGACTGGAGATCTGTCAATTACTTGCGGATGGTCTGGGAGAAGTATCCGGACAGCGGCTGCCCGCCAGTCGGCAGGGCGTTGATGCGGAAAGTCCACCGTCCAGGTGTGAGGTTCAGTTTCGCTAGGAAGTGCCCGCTGGCGAGGCGGATCAGCTTCAGCGGCTGGTCGGAGCCTGCTGGGGTGACCGCTGTAGCGCTGGCGGAGGTGATGGGCTCTTCTTTGCCGGATGCCTGGAAGAACGTGAAGTGAACCAGTCCCTGGCTCGCTATCTGCTGCACGTACGTCTGGAGGGTGCGGCCGTGCCCTAGCTGGATGGTGTACAGGGTCGGCTGGCCCGGCTGCCTGGAGACGGTGATGTCTTCGGGTGGTAGTTGGGTGCGGAGCCGCAGCGAGACGTCGATAGCGGTTGCCGCCTCCTGGACTACGACGTCGATATCCCACTGGCCGTCGATGGACAGGTTGGTGCCTTGCCCGGTCCATGTGCTGCCGGAGCCTCGGGTGAGGTTGAGGCTGGAGGCCACGGTTGGGTTGCTGGGCAGTGAGAACTCAAGCCGGACGCCGCGGGCGGGGACGGGACGGCCAGTGTCGTAGCTGAGGACGTGAACTGTGAACCGGTTAGGCCCTACCGTGCCCGGGGACGCCGTGAGGCGGACCCGCGCCGTGGTAGCGAAGTCGCTGCCGGTCACGGTGACCGACGGGGAGGCGGTGTTCTGCCCGGCGGCTTTGACGAAGCTGGCTGGGGGGAGCTCACTGAGCACTGCGGCTGCGACCAGCACGATGGCTGCCAGGGCCACCTCGGATCTGACCGACCGCTGGAGCGAGCCGATGGCCCGGGCAGCGGCACCTCCTGTTGGGGGGATCCCAGCCTCGGGAGGCTGGCTCTCGGTGTCGGCTGCCCGTTCTGGTGGATCCGTCGGCGCGCCACCCATGACTGGCGAAGCCACACCCGGCCCCGCAGGAGCAGGCTCGACGAGTTGAGGCACCAGCCGGTAGCGGTTTCGCCAGGCAATGGCCATCAGCGCCACGAACAGGGTGGACTTGATGAGCAAGGTGACGCCGAAGCTCGTCGACACCAGCGCCCCGAGACTCCCGACCTCGGGTATTGCGCGGAGCACCCCGGTCACGGCGAGGACGGCCACGGCGGCGAAGGCCAGCTGCGAGAAGCGGCGGACCGCTGCCATCCTCGCTGTCCGGTCCAGGTTCCGGAGAGCGAGCAGAAGCCAGACCAGGCCGCCGACCCATACCCCGGCCGCGAGCATGTGCAGCCACAGGTCGGTGACGTTGAGCAACCGGATCGAGGACTGGGTCTCGGCGTGCCCGGCCTGGGCGTGCACGAACAGCGCGCCCGCGGCGGCCGCCCCCAGCACCGCCAGGCGCGAGCCCGCCGGGCGGCGCGCCGCGAAGAACGCGGCCACCCCGCACACAGCCACGGCGGCGGCCTGTGCCAGCAGCGACCGCCCGGCGGCGGCGCCGAACAGCTCGGTGAGCGGGACCCCCGCCGCCGCTTGCTCCGCCAGGATTGTGATGAGGATTCCTATGGCCGCACACAGCCATCCGGCCGCCAGCACCAGCCCCGCCCGGCCCGGGAGCCGCCATCCGAAGACGAGGGGGCCAGTGATCCCAGCGGCGGCGAGCAGCGCCAGCCCCCAGTACAGCAGCCACAACCCGGCCACGGCGGCCGGAGACGCGTTCGTGCCTGGCGAATTGCCGTTCGCGGCCTGGGCCGAGGACGCGCCGGAAGGGGGCTGGACACCGATGCCGAAGGCGAAGGAACCGCCGGTGATGTGCCCGTCGACCTTCGACACCGTGCGCCAGTTGACTGTGTACACGCCGTCGGTGAGAGGTGGCAGCGCCACCCGCAGCTCTTGCGTGTTGCCCGTCACCACGGTTGGCTTGCCGACCCCGCTGACCGTCTGGCCGGAGGAATCCAGCAGGGAGACCGTCGACAGCCCCGGGTCGGGTGCCTCGGTGAAGAACAGGAGCATCGCGTGGGGGGCCCGGGGCAGCGACGCGCCAGCCGCCGGGTACGACCGTTCCAGCAGGGCATGAGCGGCCGCGGGCGAGGCGAGGGCACCGACCCCGGCCAGCGCGAGGACGGCGACCAGCAGCACCGCCCGCAGTGATCTCATTCCACGCTGGCCGGGTGCTGGCTGTCTGCCGCCGCACCGCGGGATCGCGACCGGCTGCGGGCCAGGGCCAGTCCGCCGGCGCACAATCCCGCCAGGCCGACGACGAGCCCGGCGATCCCCACGGTCAGGGCCACGGAAGCGGACGCCGCTTTGCTGTCGGCCGCCTGGATCTGGGCGGACAGCCGGGCCGACTCGGCGTTCAGGCGCTGCGTCAGCTGCACGTTGGACGGAGCCTGCTGCGGGAACTCGATCGCCGCTGGATCGTGCGCGCTGTCGAATGTCGTCGGCGACGACGTCACGGTGATGTTCACCTTGGTCGTGTGAATGCTGCCGGAGAAATGGAAGGTGTAGTCGCCGGGGACCGTCGGGACGAAGTAGGCGTTGTAGACGCCCTTGGTTCCCTGGCCACTGTCGGGATCGAAGGACGACACCAGCGGCAGCTGCTTGGTCTGGGTCCCGAACCCCACCGAAACCTTCAGCGTGTCACCGAGACCCTCATCGACGATCGGGGCGCCGGTCTTCGCGTCGGTCAGCAGCATGAAGACCGAGTTCTGCGCTCCTGCGTACGTCGGTTCGTTGCCGAAGCCGATCAGCAGGTGGTAGGGCCCTACGGTCTTCAGCACATGGGCTGAGGCCGGCGCCGCGGTCGCGGCGATGAACAGCACTGGCACGGCGGCCATCGTGGCCAGCGCCGTCAGCACTCTGGCTCGCATGAGTTCTCCTTCTAGGTAATCGGCTCGTTTGTCTTTGCAGGCCGCAGCATCAGCCCGATGACCCGAACTGGACGGGAACGCTGATGGTCTGGGTGGCGGTCCAGACGGTGTGGCCGGGCGGGAGCTGCCAGATGGTGAGCTTGGTGCTGTGGACGGCGAGGGCGTCCCAGCCGCCGGCGGGTTCCGGTGCGAGTGTGGCCGTGCCTGGTGGCAGGGCGGGCAGCGGCTGCCATGTGCCTGCGGGTCCGGTGAGGGCCTGGGCATGATTCCCGGCTAGCACGACCGCCACGGTGTGGCCGGGCCCGCGCGAGATGGACGTGGGCTTTGCGCCGTGCAGGGGCAGCGGCGGCGACAGGGCCCAGGGGGCACCGCTGTCGCCGGTGGACCATGCCGCCAGCAGCTGTGTCGCTGATCCGGTGCCGGCCGCCAGCAGCGCCGTGATGGCGCCGCCGATGGTGGTGAGCCGAAGGACGCTGATGTCCTGGCGTGCGTACCTGGCCGGGAGCGTGGGCCCGGCCAGGTGCCACGTCCCGCTGGTGTAGGCGAAGATGCCGGCCGTCTCAGGGTGATGGGTGCAGGTGCCCGCCAGCAGGGGAACCCCCGATGGGCTGAATGCTGCGGCGGTGAGGCGGCCCAGCCCACACGCGCGGCCCGCGGCGGAGGCGGCGAGGGCGCGGTGGGTGGCCAGTGTCGCCCAGCCCGTCCCGCCGGGACCAGACAGCTGTACTTCGCCGCTGGCGAGCAGCGCGAGCAGCCGGCCGCTGTCCGGGGCGGCGGCTAGGGCGTCGGGGACACTGGCCAGCGCGGCGTCGAGCAGGCCGGGCGTCCAGGCGGCGCCGTTGTCATCGGTGGTGGCGAGCGGGGAGAAGGACAGGTCCTGGCTAGGCCGGAAGCCGGCCACCACCGATTGGCCGCCGGGGCTGGCCATCACTAGGCCGCCGTTGCTGGCCACGCCGGGCGGGGTGGCCAGCCGCCACCTGCCGGTCGCGGCGGGGCGGACGAATATCTGCCAGAAGTTGTTGTGATCAGCGGCCGGCCCGCCCATGACCGCGACCGCCCACGTCCCCGTGGCGGTGACCAGTGAGGTGGCCAGGGACGGCGGCCGCACCGGGACGGCCGCCGGTCCACCTGGCTGGTGGGCCGCGGATCCGCAGCCGGCGGCCAGCACCGTCCCGGCCAGCAGCGGGAGGAGAGACACGAGCCTGGTGTGCCGGGTCATGATGGCCTCAGCGCTTGCCGGGCGGCGTCGGTGAGCAGGACCGCGAACGAGGATTTGGTGGCGGTGGTTCCCGGGCCGGGATCGGTGTTCAGTTCCTGGCGGACGCGGCCGTCCCGGTCGATGACGTAGGCGATGTCCTGGTGCCCGATCATCGAGCCGGCAGGCAGGATCTCGGCGCTGATCCCGTAGTCCCGCCACACCTGCCTTAGCTGGGGCACGCTGCCGGTGAGGTACAGCCAGTTCGGCACCTGGGTCAGCTGTTCTGCGCGGTCGAACGCCTGGACGTCGGCGACCTGGTGGTAGATGGGGTTGGTGACAATCGCGACCAGTTCCACCTGTTTCGACGCAGCGCCGAGGAGCTGGCCGACAGCGCGGAATTCCTGCGCGATGAGCGGGCAGTCGGTCGTGCACACTGGGTCGAGGAAGGTGAGCAGCACTACCTTGCCGTGCAGGCTGGCCAGGCTCACTGGTTGGCCGTGCTGGTCGGTGAGAGCGAAGCCCTTGGCTGGGAAGTTCAGCGGCGCGCTCGACCCGGCGATGGATTCGGCCAGGATCGGGTCGGCGTGTGAGCTGGCCTGGGCAGCGGCCATCGGGGCTGCGCCGAGGATGATCAGTCCGAGTGCGCCGAGCGAGACGACCGCCGGGAAGCCTGCCGCCGCCACCGACCGGCGTATGGAGGCCGGCCGGAGCTGTTCCCGCCAGCTGGCCGCGGCTGCCGCCGGGCGGTCGTCTTCTGCCTTTGCCACGGCCGGCGCCGTCCCCGGGGTCAGCGCGAGGTACCCGCTCACGGCCAGCAGGATGAAGGGGATCATGCTGTTGGGGTCGGTGCCGAGGCCGCCGAAGAAGCCGATGTCCTCGATCAGCACCCAGTCCGCCAGGCACAGCACCGTGAACGCGATCAGCGCCGGCCGGGCTAGCCGTCTCCGGCCGGTCAGGAACGCCGCGCCGATCAGGGTAAGCGCCGCCACGGAGAAGAGGTTGACCGCGAACCCGTGTGCCTCGTCGAAGCGGGTGAAGGCATTGACCAGCGCGGACATGAAGTGCGGCTGCGGCGTCTGGGCCATGTCGCTGGTCATACCGGCCAGGGTGCCCTGGTGCCCGTGGGAGGATCCCTGCCAGAATCCGCGTCCCGGCCAGGCCTGCAGCACCGCCATGCCTACCAGAAACAAGCCCAGCCCCGACAGGATGGCCTGCCCGAGCCGGCGGTCGCGCCACACCCGCTCCGGCAGCGCGAGGAGCGCGCCGGCCACCGCGTAAATCAGTACCGCCCCAGGGGCGCCGAAGAGCCAGGTCAGTCCGGGGGCGAAAACCCCGCCGAAGGACTCCCCGAACACCCAGACCACCAGCCCCCAGCCCACGCTGACCAGGCCGGCCAGCCGGGACCAGCCGCCCCGGTCGGCGGCCAGCAGCCAGATACCGATGCCGATCTGGATCCACACCGCCGCCGCGCCGGCCTGCATCGGGTGGTAGGACCAGGTGGTCCCGGCCCAGTTCACCACGTGCTGCACCCAGTGCGGCGAGCTGGCCGCCGAAGGCTCGATGACCTGTGACGGAAGCCCGATCGCCATCTTCGGCTGGGCCTGCAAGATCCCGTCGAAGACCCACAGCACGCCGAAACCGACCCGCAGCAACTGCCGCCAGGAAGGCTCGGCCACGGCACCCGCCGCCGAACCGCCCAGCCCGTCCTGCCCGCCGGCCTGGGCAGCGGGCAGCCACGCCCGCACGGTGACCCACGCCACCCCCAGCACGCAGAAGATAACCAGCGCGATGACCCCCTGGTGCAGCAGCGCCGCCTTGAACGCAGCAATCACAGTGGGGTCGTTGACGTTGACCCCTGAGTTCATCCCGGGCATCACGCCACCTGCTCTTCCGCTTCGGCTGGTTCGCTGCCAGCGGGAACCCGGCCGCGCCCCGGCTGGGCACGGTTTGGCCGCAACCTGCGGCGGCGGGCCACGGCGGGGGTGCCGAACTTCCGCAGCCGGACACTGTTGGCCACCACGAAAGCCGACGAGGCGGCCATCGCCGCCCCGGCGATCAGCGGGTTGAGGAACCCAGCAGCAGCCAGCGGAATCGCCGCGACGTTGTAGCCAAACGCCCAGGCCAGGTTGCCCCGGATCGTCGCCAGGGTGGCCCGGGCCAGGCTGATCGCCTCCGGTACCGCGCCCAGATCGTCACGTAGCACGATCATGTCTGCCGCGGTGATCGCCACATCGGTGCCGGTGCCAAGCGCCAGCCCGAGGTCCGCGGTGGCCAGGGCGGGCCCGTCGTTGACCCCGTCGCCGACCATGGCTACCTGGTGGCCTTCCGCCTGCAGACGTTTGATCACGGCGGCCTTGTGGTCCGGGAGTGCCCCGGCGATCACCTCATCGGTGCCCGCCTCCGCCGCCACCGCCTCGGCGGTCGCCTGGCTGTCCCCGGTCAGGAGCACCGTGCGAAGCCCAAGCCGCCGCAGCCCGGCGACCGCGGCAGCGGCTGACGGTTTGGCGGTATCGGCCACCGCGACCGCCCCTCGCACCTGGCCGTCCCACCCGGCCAGCACGGCCGTGTGGCCAGCCTGGGCCCAGCGCTGGCACTGATCGGCCACGGCGGCCGGAATGGTCATCCCCAGACGGCTGAGCAAGTCCTCACGGCCGACGGCCACTTCGTGGCCATCCACGCACCCGCGTGCCCCCAGGCCGGGCGCGGCCGCGAACCCGGTTGCCGATGGCAGCGGCCCCAGTTCTGCGCACGCGGCGGCGCTGATGGCCCTCGCGACCGGATGCTCCGACGCCTGCTCCACCGCGCCGGCATACCGCAGCAAAGTCACGCGGCTGATGCCCGCCGCCGGCTGGACGCCGGTCACCGCCATCATCCCCGTGGTGACCGTGCCAGTCTTGTCCAGCACCACGGTGTCGACCGCGCGGGAGGACTCCAGCGCCTCGTAGCGCTTGATGAAGATCCCCAGCTGTGCGCCCCGCCCGCACGCCACCATCAGCGCCGCCGGGGTCGCCAGGCCCAGCGCGCACGGGCACGCGATGATCAGCACCGCCAGCGCGGCGCTGAACGCGGTCACCGCTGGATAGCCCGCAGCCAGCCAGCCGGCCAGCGTCAGGCCCGACGCCACCAGCACCGCGGGAACGAACACGCCGCAGATGCGGTCCGCGAGCCGCTGAATGGCCGCCTTCTGCGACTGCGCCTGCTCGACCAGAGCGATCAGATGCGCGAGCTGGGTGTCGCTGCCGACCCTGACCGCGCGCACCACCAGCCGGCCGGCCACCACCACCGTGCCCGCGGTCACCGGGTCGCCTTCGGAAACATCGGCGGGCAGCGACTCCCCGGTCATCATGGACCGGTCCACCGCCGACTGGCCGAACTCCACCTCCCCGTCGGCGGCGATCCGCTCGCCCGGACGGACCACGAACCGCTGCCCGGCGGCCAGGTCGGCGACCGGGACCCGGCGCTCGGTCCCGTCGCCGGCCAGCACGCACACGTCCCGCGCGCCCGCCGCGGCCAGCTCGCGCATCGCGTCGCCGGCGTCGCGCCGGGCCTTGGCCTCATACAGCCGGCCCGCCAGCAAGAACGTGGTCACCGAGGCGGCGACCTCCAGGTAGATGCCACCACCGGAGGCGTGCCGCAGCAGGTACCAGGCACTCACACCTGCCTGGCCGCGGTCCAGCACGAACATCGCATAAAGCGACCAGCCGCACGCCGCCGTGATGCCCAGCGACACCAGCGTGTCCATCGACACACCGCCATGCCGGGCATTGCGCAGCGCGGCCTGGTGGAACGGCCACGCCGCCCACCCCACCACCGGAGCCGCCAGCGCCACCAGCAGCCACTGCCAGCCGGTGAACCGGAACGCCGGGAACAGCGACAACAGCACCGACAGGTCACTCAGCGGGACGAAAAACACCAGCGCCACGATCAGCCGCTTTTTCAGGTAACCAACCCGCGCCGCATCCGCCCCGCCCCGGGAAGCCCCGGCCCGACCATCGCCGATTGGGCCGCCCAGCCCGGAAGTGGCCGCTTCGGCGCTGTAACCCGCCTGCTCGACCGCCTCGATCAGCCGCAGTACCGGAACTGACGCAGGCGCCGTGACCGTGGCCCTTTCGGTCGCGAAATTCACCGACGCCTGCACGCTGTCAATCGCGTTGAGCTTGTTCTCCACCCGAGCGGCACATGCCGCGCACGTCATGCCCTGGATCAAGAGGTCAACCTGCCGGGGCGCCCATGACGCCTCGCCATTAACCATCGCCGATGACACTTCTACCACTGCCTCCAGCCTGAACCAGCCAGCTGCCCCCCACAGGGCACCGCTGACCAGCACACAGGGGAGCTGGGCAGATCCTGCCGCTGGCAACGGCAAAGCACCAGCAGGTGCCGCCGCATCGGAAATCTACACACCAGCAAAAGCAGCCCGCAACACAAAGCATCCTTTTCATGCGCTCATATTGTTGAGCCCCAATACCCTGCCAGGGTTTGCCGTATACCACTGGGGGGTTTCATGGAATACCCCCGTGGGGTTCCCTGTAAATACCCTTAACGGGTATGGATGAACGCTATCGCCCTTGCGCGAACTGCGGCTAGCCCATTAGCCTCGTGCCATTATGCGCCGCCACGAAGTAACTCCCTGGCCGGGGGGCTCATGGGCACGTTCAGCCGCCAACAGGTACCCGGGTGCGCTGGCCAGGCCCGGTGGGCCTTCCCCGGGCGATTGCTCGCCGCCAGGAGGACACTGACATGGCCGGGCCGCCCTGGCTGGCGGGCACCCTCGCGGCCGTCATGCTCCTGATCGCCGCTTATTCCGCAGGTCGGCTCATCTACGCCCGGCTGCGCCGGCGGACCGCCGAGACCGACGCCGACGCACTGCATGCCTTCATGGGCACCGCGATGGCGGGCATGCTCGTGCCCCGGCTCAACGTGCTGCCAGCCAGCGTCTGGGCGGCCATGTTCGCAATGGCGGCAGCATGGTTCGGCTGGCACGCCATCCGACGCCATCCCGGCGTCTCCCGGTGCCGCCATCCGGTGCCGCACCTGATCGAATCCGCCGCCATGATCTACATGCTGGTGTCCGCTGCCCACTTCCAGCCCCCCACTACGGGACCCGGGATGGCAATGCCCGGCATGGGCGCCGGACCAGCGGCCGGCTTTCCTGCACTCGCGGCGGTCCTCGCCCTGTTCATGATCGGCTACATCATCTGGACCACCGACCGGCTGACCACCCTGGCCCGCGCCAGAACCACCACCGCCAGCTCGAGCCTCGCCCGCGACCATGCACCAGACGTCACCATCGCGCTGGCCCCGGGGCCCTCCCGCCCGGCCGCCGTCTCAACCGCGCCAAGCGGCACCGCAGCCGGGCCCAGCGACCCGGCCGGCCGGCCCATGCTCGCTCCCAAACTCGCCGCCTGCTGCAAGATCGCGATGAGCATCGCCATGAGCTACATGCTCATCCTCATGCTCTAGGCAGGGGTCAGGACCGGACCAGCCGGCCGATGGCGTCGGACGCTTCCTTCACCTTCGCGCGGGCCGCGTCACCGCCCTCGGCGACAGCGCCAGCGACGCAGTGGGCCAGGTGCTCCTCTAGCAGGCCGAGCGCGACGGACTGCAGCGCCCTGGTGGCGGCGGAGACCTGGGTGAGGACGTCGATGCAGTACTTGTCATCCTCGACCATCCGCTGCAGGCCACGAATCTGGCCCTCGATGCGGCGCAGTCTCTTAATGTAGGCGTCCTTGTTCTGCGTATACCCGTGCATCGCGCCCTCCGGACGACAGGGCAGGCCGGCCCGGCGGGCGCCTGCGCTGCCAGGCTACTGTCTCCGATTTGCTACCGCCCGGGTCTGCAGCCACGGGGAATGTCTGTGGAGCACCGGCACGGGGGTGGCATCCAGCAGCCGCAGATCGCCTGACCACAACGGGCATGGCGTCGCCAGGTACCGCGTGATCTTGCAGATCATCGGCGCGGCCGCAGTAAGGCGTTTGTGTTAGCGGATTGTGGCGGGCACAGCGGCTGCCAGGGAGTCAGCGCCTCGTAGTGGAGCATGAATGGTCGGTGCGTTTGCTCGTGCGCTTGACGGTGGCTGACCCAAACCTAGGAATGGCTGGGCTGACCTGGTCCTTCATGGGCTGCGCCGCTCGGGGGGTACAGCGCAGATCTTGCTGGGCAGCGGCGACCTGAGCCGACCGACTGGTCTGATTTGCGACAACATCGCGACTTTGTGTTTTCGCTACGGCTTCGGCGACCAGTTCGTGTGCCGCCTCGTCTATGACGGCCGCGCGCAGGAGCAGGGCTGGGTCACGGATCTGGAGGTTGTGCAAGGTGTGTTCGATCCAGCCGGGCACGGGTGTGACGATCGGGGGCTGAGCATGAGCCCGCTGGTTGTCCTGTCGGCCTGGCGATCGCCGGGTCGCGGTGGATGCCTGACGGGCTATGGCGAGCAGGCTGCTGGGAGCGTCGGCGTCGGCGGCGAGGTCGTCGAGGAAGGCAGTGGCACGGCTGGCTGCCTTGGCCGCAGTGTGGTAGGCGGTTAAGAGCGCTTCAGTGTGCGGCCGCGGCGCAGGCGTGTAGGGGTGGGGGATGTCGTATTTGTCAGAAAGCAAGCGCACCGGCACATACAGCCGGTTCTCGGCGGCGGCCACGGTCACCGCGTCGCGGTCGCTGGCCAAGATGCGGCCGATGGCGTCAGTGGCGTGGTGCACGGTGGCCAGCACGATGATGATGTCGCCCGGGGCGTAGGCCAGGTCGGCCGGGTCGCGGCTGAGGCTGGCGTGGCTGCAGGCGGGTGTCCAGTGCGCGTTACGGTAGGCGAGCCGTCCGGCCCGCAGGGCGAGGTCCCCGATTTCGGCGGCGACTGGGGTCAGCCCGGCGCCGCGGACCGCGCCAGTGGTCACGATGTCCCACTGGCCGGCGACAGCGCGCCAGGATTGCCAGGCCTCGACCATGTGCCAGGCGGCGGTGCGCAACCGGGCGCCGAACAGGGGCTCCATGCCGAGCTGGCCGGCGCGTTCGGCCAGCGTCCGGAGGACTAGGTCGCTGGCGTGGCTGGTGATGGCTGAGGCCAGCGCGTCGCGGCGCCAGGACAGGGAGGTGGCCGCTGCTGACCAGCGGGCGTCGGCGGAGAAGGCCAGGGCCGCATGGCGGAGCCGTTCGGCAGTCAGCGGGATGCGTTCGCAGAGCACGGCCACGGGTTCATCGGCGCCCAGGGCTGGCCTGGGCGGTGGGATGCTGGTCGGGATGGCGCCCAGGAGCTTGCGGTCAGCGGGCGGGAAACGCTGGCGCTGGGCGGTCTGCATGGCAGCAGCGGCCTGCCGCAGCCACGGCTCGGCATCGCGCAGGGCCAGCAGGGCTGCGGTGGGCGCGCCCGGGCTCGCCCGCGGCCTTATCGCGAGCTGGGCGATCCACGACGCAAGGTCGTGCGTGTAGTTGGCTAGTTCGCTGAGCAGGGCCGCGGTCACTGGGCCGGAGGTGATGACCGGCGCCCACCACGACGTCGGCGTTTGCAGGCCGGTGCCGCTGTCGGTGAAGTGGGTGTGCAGCAGGTCCCGGCCAGCGGCCAGGTAGTCCGCAGCGGCCGACAGGTGCCCGACAACCGGGTGGCCCTGATCGGTGTCGGTGCCGCCCACGCCCGGGCGCAGGCTTCGCGCGGCACGATCGAGAGCCAGCCGGGCGGGCGCGGCGCGGGTCCTGGCGCCGGATCGCGACTCGCGGGCGGGGCCGAATGGGTCGGGCAAGGACAGGTCGCCCATGTAACGGGCGAGGGTGGCGACAATGATGTCGAGCTGGCGGACGGCTTGACATTGCGCTGCGTAGGGCAATTCGCCGCGGAAGGACGCCGCCGCGGCGATGTGCTCACCCGCCGGGCCGAGGAACTCACCGAAGACAGGCCTCACGGGTCGCCCCGGGCCATGAGCTGGCAGATCCGCCCGGCCGCGGCTGCGGCTTCATGGCACGCGGCCCGGTCGCCGGGCAACACCGCCAGGTCAGCGGCACTGGTGAGCCGGTCTCGCAGCGCGGCCGCGAGCGCCGCAAGCAGGTCGGCCGTTTGGCCCGGATCGGCCTCGGCCGCTATGGCATGACCAGGCCTGGTGCCACCGGCCGAGAGGGAAGGCGCGATCGTGAGAGCTTCCCGGCCGTCCACGGCGGCGTCGGCGGCGGTCATGAACGCGGCGAACAGCTCGGGTGTCCGGTCCTCACAGTCGCGGGCAATCATCCGAATGGCTTCGAACGCGTCGAAGCCTGCCGATAGCACCTCCGGCATGCTGGCCGTCTGGCGGAGCCGAAGCTCGATGTCGTTGGTTACCGGCATGTCGCTCACCATCCACACTTCCTTGATGCCCGGGGGCCTGTGGTCCCGTGAAGTCCTTTCATCCGATGGCTCACGCGGCTCTGTTGGCGGTGAGCCCGATGCTGTCGGCGATCCAGCGAAGATGCTCGTTGGGGAAGCGGTGACCATGGCCGCGCAACTGCCGAGCCAGGGTTCGCTGGCTGAGCCGTTCACCACGCGCGGCAGCCTTCTGGTAGATGGCACTGGCATCACGTATCAAGCCCGGGGGTGGGCAAACCCGGCTGCTATCTCGCATCACATAGTCGGGCCAGGGGAATGGTGCGGCAGGCCCGCCGTTGGTCTGGTTATCCGCAGACCCGTCGGTGGCCCTTCCCAGTGGAGGCGCGAGCACCAGGGCAGTGGCGACCCGCGGTTCCTGAGCGCGGCCCAACCTGCACTGGCGGGTCATCTTCAGGACCAGCAGACCCACCGTCAGCCCGGCGAACGCGGCGACCGGGCTAGTTGCCGCAGTGAGCCGGTCGGCGAGGCTAACCGGGTGGCCGGGCTCGGGCTGTATGTGGCCGATGTTCCCGGCGATGCTCACGACCAGGCCGGTCAGGGCAGTGGTCCAGGGCCAGATCCGCTGCCGTACAGGCCAGTCATCGAGATAGGCGACATAGAGAGCTAGCTCGCCAATGGCCAGGAATACGTCGATCTCAGCAGGCCAGGAAGTGGCCTGCCAGCCGGTAAGCCGGTGATGGATCGCCCAGGCATACAACCCCGCGTAGCTGTGTGCAAGCGCGTTGGCGCTGGCCATGATTGCGATCACTCCGATCGCGTACAGCGCCGCGCGACGCGTTCTGAAACTCACGCTGACCTCCTGGGCCGCCTGCTGGCGGGTTTCGTGCTGCGGCGGCGGATTCGCGTAAGGGCCTCGATGGCAGTCTCGTCGGCGTCGGGCAGGGTGTGCAGGTACCGCTGGGTGGTCATGATCGATCCGTGGCCAAGGCGCTCCTTTACCACCTGTAGATCGGCTCCGCCGGCAAGCAGCCAGGACGCGTGTGAGTGGCGAAGATCATGAAAGTGTGGCAGCTCTGTCAGGCCAACTGCTGCGCAGGCCGGGCGCCAGATCATGCGCCGGAACCAGTTGCGGCCGATGTGCTCGTCTTCATCCACAGCACGTGCGGGGCGCGGGCTAGCCCCGCGGACTGCCGCACGGCGCTCGGCCCGGTAGTCGGCGAAAGCCCGTCGGCAGTGCCGGCATCGGCACGGCCCGGCGTTGTAGGCGCTGAGCGTCCCGTGCCGATACCGGTGGCCTTCGTCGTTGGGCTCGGTGAACCCCAGCGGTTCCGACTCGGCGACCACGTGAAGCGTCGCGAGTACCGTCGCGCGCCGGGCAAACAACAGGCCATCAGGTCCAAGGCCCCGGGCCTTCATATGGGCTTGAAGCTTCGTGGCGATCTGCGTGCTGAGCTTGAGCCGCCGGGGCTCCTTGTCCTTGGGATAGAGCTTGACGAGGAAGCGTCGGCCCTCGGGGTGGAACTCCCGGTTGACCTCGATCACTTTGCGGCTCACCGTTAGCATCCGGGTCGCAAGGTCAAGATCCCGGACCCGGAGTTCGGCCAGCTCGCCCCAGCGCAACCCGCTTTCGATCGCAGTTTCGACCAAGAGCTGGGCGTCCGCGTCCGACAGCGCGTCGTAGAGCATGTCGAACTGCTCCGGCGTGATGACTGTCCGTACAGCGGCCGGGACGGTGGGAATCCTCACGCCCCGGCACGGGTGAATGTAGGTGATCTGATCATTGAGCGCGGTCGTGAAGATCGAGCTGAGGATCGAGGTCTTGCAATACTGGATCGTCCATGCCGACTTCCCCTCGCGCTCCATGTCGGCAATCCATTCACGGATTTGCTCAGGGAATATGTCGGTCATGCGCATCGAGCCCAGCACCGGAAAGATATAGGCGCCCAGATAATAGGTGTACTTCTCCCGGGTGGTTGGTTCCAGGACGTGGTTGGGCAGCCACTGCTCTGTGACATATTTGCGGAGTGTCTGCCGTCCTCGCGCTGGGTCGCCAACGCGCCCCTGCCGCAGCTCTACCTCGGCGTTCTGCCAGGCCTTGTTCGCGGCTCTCTCGCTGCCGAAGGTTCCCGCGGAGCGTTCAGAGCCGCGCAGATCTACGTACACAGCCGTGTATCTCGGCTTACCGTTCCGGCCGATCCGCTTCTTCGCGTATCCCATCGGCAGGAGCCTCCGTGATCGTCTGTCCGTCATTTGTCCGTGGACCCTGCGTCACTACAGGGCACGAATGAACATTGGCCGGTACCTAAATTATCGCTCTGACCAGGAGCTTAGCGAAGAAATGCCAGGATGGCTAAAAAGAAATGTGAACGGAAATCCGCCCTCTCAAGGCGGTAGCGCCGGTTCAAATCCGGTCGGGGCTACGAGTGAAGCAACAGGTCAAGGGCCTGATCGCCGGTCGCGGCGGTCAGGCCTTGATCATTTGTCATCGGCTCGTCATCGAGTCCCGCCGTCACAGACCGTCACAGGGCGGTACAGACACCCACGGATTGGCTCGTTCCGGGTACCCGTACCAAGGGAAGGCGGAGCCAGTTTGAACCCAGGCGGTCGGCGCACTGGAGGCGCCAGACAAGTGGAAGGTGCCACGCTGGGCTCATAACCCAGAGGGAGGTCGCGGGTTCAAATCCCGCCCCCGCTACTAGGAAAGCCAGGTCAGAGGCCTGATCGCCAGAAGGCGGTCAGGCCTTCTTGATCATCCGTTGGCG
>Ga0335078_10005191_pt1 | contig 19252 bp, 15 predicted proteins | sample Lox_Sample_32_FD_206711 | JGI IMG/M metagenome (GOLD analysis project Ga0335078, IMG submission 206711) | Soil microbial communities from Loxahatchee National Wildlife Refuge, Florida, United States - Lox_Sample_3.2 | ecosystem: Environmental > Terrestrial > Soil > Wetlands | place: USA... | reverse complement strand
CCGCCGCGAGGAGTGCTACCACTGCCACGACGGCGCATCGACCATGGGCGTGCCGGGCATGTTCGTCGGCTCGGTCTTCCCCGACCGCACCGGCGCTCCCGCGCGCACCGGCGCCATCGTCACCGACTATCGCACGCCGTTCGCCGACCGCTGGGGCGGCTGGTACGTCACCGCCGCGAGCGGCGAGCAGCGCGACCGCGCCAACGCCGTCGCGCTCGACCCCGCCGAGCCGCTCGTGCTGGCCACCGTGGGACGCCAGAATCTCCGCACGCTGGCGCGCGAGTTCGACGTCTCGCGCTATCTCGCCGCCACCAGCGATATCGTGGCGCTGATGACGTTCGAACACCAGACGCAGATGGCGAACCTCCTCACGCGCCTCGCCTGGGACGCGCGTCTGGGCCTTCCGCTCGACGCCGACCTGAAAACCGCCGCGGATTACATGCTGTTCCTGGACGAAGCGCCCCTGACGGAGCCGATCGCTGGAGTCTCGACTTTCACGGAGAGCTTTCCGCGCCGCGGTCCGCGCGATAGCAAAGGCCGCAGCCTGCGCGATTTCGATCTGGACACGCGACTGTTCCGCTATCCGCTCAGCTACCTGATCTACAGCCGGCAATTCGACGCGCTGCCGGAGAGCGTCAAAGGTCCCCTGTATCGGCGGCTGTACGATGCGCTCACGACAGCCGGACGGCGCGATATTATCGAAATCGTCCGCGACACGAAATCTTCGCTCCCGGCATATTGGCGCGAGCGAGTGGAGTAGTATGATAGGCCAATGCGCCTGGTTGCCGCATTCTCCGTTTTGGTACTTGGTTTGGCCGCTCAACAGGCCCCGCCCGCTCCCGCCGCGAAGCAGCCGCCGCCGAACCCTACGAATCTCAAGATCCTGAAAGTCACCAGCGGCGCCGAAGTATCGCAAATTATGCGCACCTTCACCACCGGGCTCGGCGTGCAGTGCAGTTACTGCCACGTGGCCGGCAATTTTCCGAGCGACGAGAATCCGAAAAAGAATGAGGCCCGCAAGATGATCGCCATGGCGCAGAAGATCAACGCGGAATTCCCCGACGGCAACATGCACGTGACGTGCTATACATGCCATCGAGGTGAGGCGCAGCCCAAGACCGCGCCGGAGCCGAAGCAATAACGTCTTTTCACACAGAGGGCACAGAGAACACAGGGAAAGACTCTTTTGCGGGTTTGCGTGAGATTTGCTTTGTTTTTTCACGCAGAGGCGCAGAGGACGCAGAGAAACGATTTTCAAAGTTTTTCTCTGCGTTCTCTGTGCGTCTGAGTAGAAGATCAATGAGGAGTTCCCCGACGGCAAAATGCGCGTGACGTGCTACACATGCCATCGGGGCGAGGCGCAGCGTAAGACCGCGCCGGAACCGAAGCCATAACATCTTTTCACACAGAGGGCACAGAGAACACAGGGAAAGACTCTTTTGCGGCTTTGCGTGAGATTTGCTTTTTGTTTTTTCACGCAGAGGCGCAGAGGACGCAGAGAAATGATTTCAAAGTTTTTCTCTGCGTCCTCTGCGTGAAACGTTTTTACTGCAACCGAATGCTATCGAGTTCCAACTCGAACTTCCCCGTCTTCGGACCGGCGGTCCACGCGATGGCCATGATGTCGCTGCCGTCCACATCTCCGAATGCCTTGAAGGGCAGTGTGATTTGCTTCCACTCCGGTCCGGCGACGAAGTTCTGGGTAGCGGGCCGGTACCCGAGTTTCTTCGAAAACAGCATCACCTGGTATGTCTGCCCATCGCCTTTAGCCCAGAATTGGATTGCCTTGCGGCCGGACAGATTTGCCGGCTGCATGGGTCCGGCGCCAGGCGAAAACATCGCGCCCGACCAAGGATAGGCGAAGCCCTCCAAGACCTCTCCCGTCACGCGGAGCGCGCCCTTGCTGCCTTCCGCGCCACCCGCCACCACTTCCATTTTCCCTATCGATTTGCCGCCCGCCAGGGAATCGGTGGTCACCATCCAACCCGCGCCGAATTTGGCTTTCGGCGCATCGCCCTCGTCGAAATCCGCGATCCAACCCGATTCCGACCCTTGTGGCGCGGGAACGGTCTTGGCCTTTGCCTCGTCATCCGCCTGTTTCGCCACCGACGCTTTCCACGCCTCGCGATCGATTTTCACACCGTCCTTCCAGACTGCCGCGATGTCGCGTGTCTTCTGAATGTCGCTGGTAGGGTCGCCGTTCACCAGGAGCAGGTCTGCCCGTTTTCCAGGGGCGATCTGCCCGCGGTCGGGGAGGTGGAAGGCCGCCGCCGGCGCCGCCGTGGCCGCGTGCAGCGCCTCCACCGGGGTCATGCCGGCGCGAACCAGCAATTCCATCTCGCCGTGCAGGCTCGCGCCTTGCGTGGTGCCCGGATTGCCCGCGTCGGTGCCGGCGAGGATCGGCACACGCTCGGCCTTCAGTTGGCGAACCGCTTCATTGGCGCCCTGGCAACTGATTTTCACCGGCATGCCGAAGCTGGCCTTCATCATCGACAGGGCATCGCCGGGAAGATACGGTCTCAGCCGGGGATCGTCCGCCAATTCGCCATCGAACGAGGTGCCGCAGATGGTTTGCAAAACGGTGAGAGTGGCGACGACGAAAATGTGGTGCGACGCCGCTACCTTGCCGAAATCGGGCCGGCTTTCCGCGCCGACGAACAAGTGCGCCAGGCCATCGGCGCCGGCATCGATGGCGTCCATGGCCTGATCGAGACTGCCGATATGCACCACCAGCATTTTCCCGCGTTTATGGGCGGCGTCGGCCAGCGCCTTCAGCGTGGCCTTCGATAGCGTGGGCCGCGGCTTGCCGACGCCGTATTCCGTGGCGTCGTCATAGATGGCCTTGATGTAGTCGGATCCCTCGGCGATGCGCGCGTCCACCCACGCCTGCGCCTCTTCTGGCTGGGTGATGGTCGGGACCTTGATTCCATACTCCGTGCCGTGGCCGCCCGGCACGGTGGCCAGATAGCCGGCCGACCGCAGATCGGCATAATTCAGCAGTTTTCCTTCTTTCTGCTGCTTCTTGACCGCAGCGGCCATGGAGGGATCGGTGAACATATCGAGGTCGGTGGTGACCCCGAAGATCGGCGCTTGCGCCAGCGTTTCGGCCCCGATGGTGTGCGTGTGTGCGTCGATGAGCCCAGGTAGCAGCGTCTTTCCCGTGCCGTTCACGATTTCGGCGCCGGCCGGAGCCGTGACCGCCGCGCCGACGGCGCGAATCACGCCGCCTTCCACCACGACGCTCGTGTCCGGGACCACGCGTGTGCCGTCGAACACACGCACATGCTCGATCACCAGCGGTTTGGATGCGGTTTGCGCGGCGGCCACTGCCGTCCACGTCACAAGAGTTACCAGCGCTCGTTTCATCTTCGATTACCTCTCGGTCAGCTTCTCACGAAGGACGGTGGCGCGGTAGTGAAAGGTGTCAGATGGAGCGGGTGACGAATGTCATGTTCGGGCGCCGTCACTATCTCGCCCGCACCACTTGACAATCGAGATGAGTATAGCTAGATTGTCGAGAGGAGGATCTCATGCCGGAAAAAGGCGCCCTGGTGCAGGGCACGCTGGATATGCTGATCTTGAAAACTCTCGCCCTCGAGCCCATGCACGGGTACGGGATCGCCCAGCGCATCGAACAGATCAGCCAGGGGGTCTTTGCCGTCAACCCGGGCTCGCTCTTCCCCGCCTTCCGCCGCCTCGAGCGGGAAGCCTGGATCAAGCCCGTGTGGAAGCCCACGGACAACCACCGCCAGGCCAAGTATTACGCGCTCACCGCGCGCGGCCGCAAGCAATTGCAGTCGGAGACGGAGACCTGGGGCCGCCGGAGCGCCGCTATTGCGCGCATCCTGGAGGCCTGTTAGCGAGGCGCTATGGCGATCGGGCACAGACTACTCGGCGCGGTGCGCGCGCTTCTGCACCGCCGCCAAACCGAAGACGAGATGGACGCGGAACTCCGCGCGTTTGTGGAAGCCTCGGCCGAGCGCCGAATGCGCGCCGGCGTGCCGGAACAGGAGGCGCGCCGCGCCGCGCGCTTCGAAATGGGCAGCCTGGAATCGGTAAAAGACGGCATCCGCGACGCCGGCTGGGAAACCGCCGTCGAAGCTTTCTGGGCGGATGTGCGATATTCGGCGCGCGTGCTGGCGAAGGCTCCGGTGTTCACCGGCGTGGTGGTGCTGACCCTGGCGCTCGGCATCGGCGCCAATACCGCCATCTTCAGCCTCATCGATTCGCTGCTGCTGAAAACGCTGCCGGTCGAGAAGCCGGAAGAACTCGTGCAAATCAACGATTTCGTTCTCACCAATTCCCTCTGGGAACAGATCCGTAATCGCCAGGAGTTATTCTCCGGCGTGTTCGCCTGGGGGTCGGTCCCGTTCAATCTCTCCACGGGCGGCATGGTGCGAAATGCCGACGGCCTTTGGGTGAGCGGAGATATCTTCCGCACTCTCGGATTGCGTCCGGCCGCCGGCCGCCTCTTCACCGTGGATGACGACCGGCGAGGCTGCGGGGCTCGCGCGGTGCTGAGCTACATCCTCCGCCGGGTAATGGGCGATGTCGCCCGCGTGCTCGCCTGCGGGATTGCCGCCGGAATCGCCATCGCGTTCGCCACCACACGCCTGTTGAACGCCCTGCTGTTCGGCCTCACCGCGCGCGATCCGTTCACCCTCGCCCCCGGAGCGCTGATCGCCGCCGTTTCGCTTGCCGCCGGCCTTTTCGCCGCCCGCCGCGCCGTCACCATCGACCCCATGACCGCGCTGCGGCAGGAGTAACGGGAGTAGACTGGAGTTCGAGGTCCAGCAAGCAATGATCGCAGCCTCGCAACTCCGTCCCGGAACCGCCATCCGGTTCGAGGGACAGCCCTACAAAGTAATCGCGGCAGACTATCATCCCGGACAGGGAAAAATGGGAGGGGTGGCGCACGCACGTCTCCAGAATCTCAATACCGGCACTTTTTGGGAGCACAGTTTCCGCTCGGAACTGAGGCTCGATGAACTCTCGGTGGAGCGGCGGCCGCTCGAATTCCTCTACTCCGATGCCGACCACTGCTGTTTCATGGACCCGGAAACTTACGAACAAACCGAGATCGAAAACGCAGTCGTGGGCGAGCGGGCGTCGTTTTTGGAGGCCGGAATGCGATTGTCGGTGGAGTTCGTGGAAGGCCGGCCGGTCGGCGTGCTGTTCCCGGACGTCCTGGAAGTCAAGATCGCCGATACCGCGCCGCCCATGCACCAGCAGGCCGATAGCGCTTTCAAGCCGGCGAAACTGCCCAACGGCGTGGAGGTGATGGTGCCGCAGTTCGTGAAGACCGGCGATGTGATCCGCCTCGATCTCTCCACTCGCCGGTACATGGACCGCGCCAAGGTGGAAGCCCGGGGCAGGTGATCGCAAGGGACCTGCAAAACGTGGCGCAGAGAGCCTGCGCCACTGCCGCTCGTCGCTGCGCCGCGGGACCCAACAACGTGCCCTCGTGCCGGTAGTTCCCGGCGGTGGGCGCGGCGTCGATGCCGCGGCTTCCGTGCGAGTGGATGTCGAGGAACCAGGTGGCGTCGGCCTGCCGGACTCAGACCGGCCGCGGCGCCCGTGCACGCCAATGTCAGAGTGCGCAGCAGTTTCAGCGCGCGCGCGCTTGGCGGCGGTACAGTTCCGCGATGCGCTCGCGAATCCGCGGTCCTGGTTCGCGATTGGCGATCATTTCGTTGCGTGCCTGCGCAAGCCGGTCGAGGAGCGGCCCGTATTCCGCCCCGTAACGGCCTTCGAGTTCCTCGCGGAGTATGCTGGCGAAGGCCGGGCAGCGTCCGCCGGTGGAGACGGCGATGGTCAAATCGCCGCGATGCACGGTGGCGGGAACGGTGAACGTACAGAGCGCCGGGCGATCCACCACATTTACGAGCACGTTCCGCACCGCGCAATCGCGCGAAACGCGCGCGTTCAATTCCTCGTCGTCGGTGGCGGCGATCGCCACGAACGAAGCGCCGATATCGCCCGGCTGGTACGGCCTTCGGTGAATGCGGACGCGCTCCGCCAGCTTATCGATTTCGGCGCCGATATCGGGAGCGACGACGGTGACGCGCGCGCCCGCCGCAAGCAGGTCTTCCACCTTGCGGGCGGCGATTTTCCCGCCGCCGATAACAAGCGCTTGTTTGCCCTCCACCACGAGGTTTGCCATGTAACCCATGGCCCAATTATCGCGTGTGGCGCGAGGCTTCCGGACAGAAACTGTCCCGGCCGCCGACGCTCGCTCTGAAGATAAACAGCTTGCCGGCCTTCCCGGACAGTTTCTGTCCAGCCGGTGGCGTCCGCAAAAGGCCGCCTGCGGGCGGCCAACTCCGCGGTGATCGGAGCGGGCGGGTTGGCCCCCTGCGGCGCTGTGATACTCTGCGCTGATGGCCCGTTTGTTACCCTTTTTCCTTGCCTGTGCCGCTTCGGCGCAAGTGCTGGTGCTCAACGACGCGAACCTGATCGACGGCACCGGCGCGCCGGCCCGCGCGCACATGCGCATCGTGATCCGCGACGGGCGAATCGCGGCGGTGGAAGACGCATCCAAGAGCGAAGCACCCGCCGGCGCGGAGGTTCGCGATCTCAAAGGCATGACCGTCATCCCCGGACTGATGGATGCGCACGTCCATCTCACGTCCGGCCCCGGAAACGAGGACCAGATCGCCAAAACGCTGCGCTTCGGACTGATGGGCGGCGTCACTTCGGTGCGCGATATGGGCGGCGATGACATCGTGCTCGCGGAATTGGCAAAGAAGGCCGCCGACCCGAAAGAGCCCGCGCCGCGCATTTACTATTCAACCCTGGTGGCCGGCCCGCAATGGTTCAGCGATCCGCGGCCGAAGGCATCGTCGCACGGCGGAGTGGCGGGCGAAGTGGCGTGGATGCGCGCGATTACCCCCGCAGCGGATTTCGCCGCGGTGATTCGCGCGGGAAAAGCCACCGGCGCCACGGGGCTGAAGATTTATGCCGATCTGACCCCTGCCACCGTCGCCCGCGTGACCGCGGAGGCGCACCGGCAGGGCCTGAAAGTGTGGGCGCATTCGGCGGTATTCCCGGCGAAGCCTTCGGACGACGTCGCGGCGGGCGTGGACGTGATGTCGCACAGCAATTATCTGGGCGCGGAGGGCATGAATCCGCCGCCCGATTCGTACGAAGCGGCGCGGCACGGCCAGGGAATCGATTATTCCAAGAGCCCGGTGGACGGCGATGCCATCACTTCGTTGTTCCGCACGATGAAAGAGAAGGGCGTCATCCTGGACGAGACGCTTTTCGTCACCCATGCCGGCAGGCACGGCGATGACGACGCAATATGGCGTTTCACCGTGGCCGCCACGCGCCGGGCCCACGAAATGGGCGTGACGCTGGCCGCCGGCACCGACAATTTCGGCAATCTCAGCCGCGATGCCGTGCCGAATATCCATGGCGAAATGAAGCTGCTGGTGGAGCAATGCGGTCTCACACCGGTCGAAGCCATCCGGGCCGCCACTTACAATGCCGCCCGTACCGTGGGCATGGAAAAAGACCACGGAACGGTGGAAACGGGCAAAGTCGCGGACCTGGTGATTCTGCGCGGCGATCCTTCCGCCGACATCGGACGCACCAAAGACATCGCCACCGTCATGAAAGGCGGCGTTACTTATCGGCGGCAGTAGGCGAACTCCAGATGGAGTCCAGCGCGCGCCGCCAATTCTCGCCGAGAATCAGCTTGATCTGGGCGTCGGTGTATTTGCGGCGGATCAGCGCCTCGGTGAGCACGTACGTCCGGTTGGGACCCGCCAGATCGCCGACCGCCTCGCGACGATGCACGCGGTAGCGCTTGTCGGCGTGCGTCAGGATGTTGTTCAGCACCTCGGGCGGCGCAAAATCGTTGCTCTCGATGCCGAAATCGCTGCCGACGCCGACGTGTTCGATTCCCACCAGCCTGGTGACGTAGTCGATGTGGTCGATCACGTCGCCGACGGTGGTGGGTTCGTGGTCTTTCACCATGAAGCTGATGAAATTGATGCCCATGACGCCGCCGGTTTTCGCCATTTTGCGGATGGCCTCGTCGGTGACGCAGCGCGGATGGCCGGGATTGAGCGCGCGGCAATTGCCGTGCGAGATGATGACGGGGCGCTTGGAGATTTCGAAGGCGTCGAGCATGGTGCGGTCGCCGGCATGGCCGCAATCCACGGCCATTCCGGTGCGGTTCATGCGCTCCACGATGGTGGCGCCGAACTCGCTGATGCCGTCGTCGTGCGGTTCGAAGGCGCCATTGCCCACCAGGTTGCGGAAATTGTAGGTCAATTGCGAGACGCGCTGGCCGAGGCCGTAAAAGGTGTCGACATCGTCCGGCCGGCGGAAATGCGCCGCGTTCTGGATGCCGAAGAGAATGCCGTAATGACGCGACGTTTTGGCCTTTTCGAAATCGGACGCCGCGCCGATGCGGAGCAGCCAATCGGGATATTGCGCGAGGAAGCTGTTCCAGTTGGCGAAGAGGCGGATGGCGTCTTCGTAGGTGTCGGCGCCGTTGCCGAAACTGGCGGCGTTGATGCCGGTGTCGAGGAAACGCTGAAAATCGGCCGCGGTGAACGCGCCCGGCTGCGAAAGCCACTGCCGCAGTTTGGCTTGCTGATCCTGCCGGTAGAGGAACTGGTTCAGCATGTCGATGACCAGAGATTCCTGAACCAGGCGGATGGCGCGCCCGGAATACTCGGCGTTGGATTGCGCGAAGAGGCGGAAGCGTCCCAGGTTCAGGAACGGCGCGGCGATGAGCGCCACGGCGGCGCGGCGAGTCGGCATGGGAGTAAGTCTAGCAGGAATGACGCCGCGCCCCTCGCGGTCCCGGCGCATTGCGTAACCGCCGCCGATCGGTGGCTCATTTTCCGGCCTGCCGCGGGGAGCGGTGCCTTTCCGGTCCGTTCCGGATCGGGCGGTTACCGCTGGCGGTGAGTATGCACTTCCTCGCCTCGCTTGTGCCGGTGCGCATGAATCAGGTTGGTGCGGCGCAGCAGCGCGGCATCGGCCAGGATTTCCGCGGGCGTGCCCTCGGCCACCAGCTTGCCGTTGTCGAGCACGTAGCAGCGGTCGGCGATATCTTCGAGATCGCCGAGATCGTGCGTGGCGGTGATTACCGATTTCGAGCCGCCGCCCCACTCCACCATCAGGTCGATCACTTCGCTCTGGCTGCGCGGATCGAGCGCGGCGGTGGGCTCGTCGAGCAGCAGCACGGCCGGGTCCAGCACCAGCACGCTCGCCAACGCCACGCGCTTCTTTTCGCCGCCCGAAAGGCGCTGCGGAATACGATTCTTCAGGTGCGAGATGCGCAGGCGATCCAGAATCTCGTCCACGCGCTCGCGGATTTGTTGTTTCGGCCAGCGAAGCTGCAACGGGCCGAACGCGACCTCGTCGAAAACCGTCGGATTGAAAAGCTGCACGTCGGGGTTCTGGAAGACCATGCCGACGGTGCGGCGGAACGGCAGAGCCCACGCATCGTCGAGCATGTGCTCTTCGGAAACATCGTCGCCGCGGAACAAGATGCTGCCCGACTCGCCGAAAATCAGGCCATCGAGCAGGCGCAGCAGGGTGGATTTTCCGGACCCATTGGCGCCCAGCAGCGCCACGCGGCTGCCTTCGGGAATGGCGAGCGAGAGCTGGTCGACGGCGGTGACGCCCTCGTAGCGATAGGTGAGGCGCTCGACTTCGAACAGCATCATCGCCCCACCAGAATGGATGCCGCCGCCAGCGCCGCGAAGGCCGCGAGCGCGAACCAGTCGCGCGTTTGCATGGCGAAATCGTCGAGTACGTAGACTTCGCCGCGAAAGCCGCGGGCCTGCATGGCGAGGTAGACTTCGTCGCTCATCTGGAGCGTTTTGTGGAGCAGGACGCCGGAACTGGAGATCGCGAGGCGGCGATTTTCCGCCGGGGTCAGGCGATTCACCGTGCGGCTCTTGCGCGATTCGAACATCTGGTGCGCCGTCTCCAGCATCAGCAGAATGTAGCGGCACGTCATGCCGAGAATCACCACGAACACCACCGGAACGCGGAAAATGCGCAGCGCTTTCAGAATGTGCGTCCACGGCGTAGTGTATGCCAGCACGAGCATCAGGGTGGCCGCGGTTTCGGCGCGCATCACCAGAAAGCTGCCGGTGCGCACGCCCTGAAGCGTGATGGGCAGGCCGTAGAGCGGCGTTCCCGGTGTCAGGAAAAGCGCCGGCAGCGCGATCGCTCCACTGAAGACGAAGGCGCCCATCCAGGTTCGGCTGGCGACGGCACGGATGGGAACGGACGATACGGCGACGAGTGCGACGGCCAGCGCGAAAATCGAGGCGATCGCCCAGAGCTTCGCCGCCAGCGCCACCGAGACCACCATCGCCAGGAAGCCCGCGACTTTCACCCGCGGGTCGAGCCGCTGGAGCACGCCCGTGCGCGCCGCCGAAACCTCCGCGGAGAGGGCTCGCTCAATGGCAAAATGCAGCCCTTCCAGCGTGTTCTCGATGAACCCGCCTTTGGCATTGGGATGGAAATCGCTCATGCGGAGTCCGGCCCCGCCCGCATGGCGCTTCGCGTGAAGCTGCCCAACACCAGGAACGCGGCCACGATCAGGCCCACGCCGAACATCGCCGAGAGGAGATATCCGAACGCCGCGCCGCGAATGTACGGCGGCGCGTAGCGGGCGAACGGCGCCGTCCACACGGACGAAAGCCGCGCCAGCCCTTGCGGCGCCCGCTGGGGCACGGCAGCGTTGAAGGACGCCGCCGCGATCTGATGGCGCGCCGCGGCATCGGCATAATCGGACGCCATCCATTCGCCCCACGCCGATCCGGCGGCCAGGATGCCGAGCGGCGTCAGCACGCAGAGGGTAGCGAGCCCGACCCATAATGGCCGCAGCGAACCCGGCGCGGTCTGCGGGCGCGGCTCTCCGGACTCGCGGACGGTGCCCGCCGTTGTGCGCAACAGCGAAAGATCGGAACGCTGGAGGAACGCCACCACGCCCGCGGAGACGGCCAATTCGGCCAATCCCGCGATGGTCAGATGGCCGATCATCATGGCGGGAATGGCGATGCTCAGGGGATAGGGGCAGTAAAGCGGGGCGCCGGCCGCGTCCTTATAGAAGTGCGGCTGGATGCCGAATTCGAGCGCCGCCAGCAGCGCCGAGAAATTGATAGCCACATATCCCGCCACGCCCGCCGCCACCACGCGGCGGGCGGACGCGAGCGGCGATCGCCCGGCCACCAGCCGATATATGAGATATGCCACCAGCGCGCCGACGATGGCCATATTGAAGCAGTTGGCGCCGATGGCCGTCACGCCGCCATCGCCGAAGAACAGCGCCTGCACCACCAGCGCGACGGAAACCGAGAGCATCGCCGCCCAGGGGCCGATCACCACCGTGGCGAGGCCGATGCCGGTGGCATGGCCGGTGGTGCCGCCCGGCAGCGGCAGGTTGAACATCATGATGACGAACGAGAGCGCCGCGAACAACGAGAGCAACGGCACCTGGCGCGAGTTCATCGACTTCTTGACGCGCTTCAGCGCCACGCGCCAGAAGGGCACCGACGCGGCATAGGCGGCCGCGCAGGTAGCGGGGCTGAGGTATCCGTCGGGAATGTGCATGGCGCCATCTCGGCAGTCGCTACAATCTTCAGTGTATTACGATTTGCGGAATCGTAGCACTGGCGGACTCGCCGGCCAGACGGCGGCGTGCGTCGGCGGCCTGCGGGAAGGCGAAATTGGGATTGAGCTCGAGCGCTTTGCGCAGCATTTGCCTCCCCTCCGCCACGCGGCCGCCGGCCATGGCGATCACGCCCGCATGGTAATAAAACATAGGCTCCGGCGTATTCTGCGCCATGGCCTTCGCGCTGGCGTCCAGCGCCTCGCTCTGCCGACCGGCACGATAGAGCACCCAACTGAGCGCATCGTAGGTGTACACATCCTTGCGGGTGGCGAGTTCGCCCTGCGCGAGCTGGAGCGCGCGATCCAGGCGGCGATTTTCGTCGGCGAAGACCAGCGCGAGCGCGCGATTGCCCTTTTCGCCGTTGGCCGCGCCGAGCTTGTCGATCACGTCGAGCAGTTCGCGCTGCCTGGCCGCTTCCGCGGGCTGGCCGAGCTTGCCGGCGAGCGCTTCCAGCCCCGCGGCGTACTCGGGCAGCGGAATCACGTCCTGCGCTTTCTGGAAGTTGCCGGCGGCGCGCTGATATTCGCCGGCAGCGGCGTAGAATCGGCCCAGGGCGGCATAGGCGCGATGATAGCCGGGGAGAGTTTCGAGAGCGCGGCCGTAAACCGTGTGGGCTTCTGCGGCGTACCCGGCCTTGAAAAGCATGTCGCCGAATTCCACCAGGCACCAGGCCAGATTTTCCGGAATCGCGCTTCCTGACTGCACGGCGAGATTCATCCACGCCAGCGCCTGGCCGCTGTTGCCGGTGACGAAATCGTGGTACGCCAGGCGATTGTAGCTGGTGAGATTGGGCGAGAGCTCCAGCATGCGGCGATATGCCTTGTCCGCGGCATCGTATTCGCCTTCTTCCATGAGCGAATCGCCCAACATGCCGAGCATGCCGGTGTCGCTGGGATTGCGCTCCACGAGTTCCCGCGCCAGTTCGGCGGCCTTCGGGAAATTATGGCGATGGGTTTCGATTTCGATGCGCAGGCGGATGGCGTCGTAGCTTTTCGGATCGGCCGCGAGCATCTTGTCCACCAGCGCGGAGGCGCGATTCAGATATGCAAAATCGGTGGTTTCGCGCAATTTCTGAATAAACGCCTCCGCCAGCCCCGCCTGGATTTTGGGATCGGCCGGCGATTCCCGCAACAGCTTCTCATACGCCGCGATGCGCTGGTTGGAAGTGAGGCGGGCGTTCTTCACGTCGCGGAATCGCGCCGCGGCGCTCTCGCCGGTCTGGCAGAATAGGGGCGCCGCAAGCAGGCACGCCAGGAAAATCGTCAGGATCGATGATTGCTTGATCATGATTGGCTCCATCAGGAAAGAAAACGCATGGGCTGAATCCAGCCCGCGGAAGCGGCGGTGATCGCCAACCCCAGAACGATCACCACCACCGACGAAAACACCGGAATCAGGCGGAACGCCGGATGTCTCCCAGCCTTCCGGCTGTCCGGCAGCAGGTGCCGGGCATACAGCGCCAGGGCGCCGATCGCCATCAGCACCAGGGCGAGGCCGGAACTGAATCCGATGAGCAGCACCAGGCCGAGTGCCGGCCGGCCGAGCGCAATCGCGCTGAGCATCAGGATCAGGGCCGAAGGGCACGGCACGAGTCCGCCGCCCACGCCCAGCGCGATCAGGCTCGCCGGCGTGATCTCGCCCTCGGGCACCTGGTGATGATGGCGATGTTGGCCGGCGGCGAGCAGCGATTGCGTCCGGCGATACAAGAGCGAGACTCCGACCGCGACGATCGACAGTCCGGAGAGAGCGCCCAGGGTGGGAATGACTTTCTCGGGGACTATGTATTGCTGGAAGAACAGCACGCCCAGGCCGAGCAGGAACACGGTGAAGGTGTGGGTGAAGGTGACCACCAGGCCGAGCAGGGCGGCATGCCGCAAAGTGCCGCGCGAGCCCACAAGGTATGCCGCCACGATGGTTTTCCCGTGGCCGGGCGACATGGCGTGCATGCATCCGAGGCCGAAAGCCGCCGCGACACAGAGGAGAGTCAGCCGCCAGCCGAGACTCCTGCGTTGCAGCATGCGGGAGAGGAAATCGCCGCGCACGACGGTACCGGGCGCGCCCGGCTGCTGTGAGGCGAAAGAAGTGGTGGGGGCAGCCGGCGCCACGGTGGCGGTCGCCGGAACGGCATGCGCGGGCGCCCATTCGATGGAGGCGGTGAGATCCTGCGGCGGCGTCACGGAGGGGTCGGCCGGGTACACGGTCAGCGCCTGGCTGATGTCCGCCGGGCCTTGCGTCGAGCTATGAATCGCGGCATCGGGCTCGTGATCGACGACGATTTCCTTCCATCCGGCCCGCCCCGGGAAATTTCCGTCGCGATATTCGACCTTGCCGGCCGCGAGCGCCGCGTCGGCTACAATTACCACGCGCAGGGTCGGCATGCCGCCCGCGCCATCGGACTTCTTCGCCAGCACCGACCGGACATGCCAGGCTACCGGCAAACCGCCCTCGGTCAGCACCAATTTGCGGACCCACGTGTCCGCCAGCTTTTCAGGCGTGCCCTGCAATTGAAAGGTGGGGATCTCCGCCAGGTCGAGAACGTAGGTGATCTCCACTCCCGATTGCCGGAAATCGAGGCGCGAATAGTGATTCACGCTGAAATTGCCCATGGGGTGGGCCGAGGCGGCAACTGTCAGGACGGCGAGCGCCAGGCTGGTGCGGATGAAGCTCATTTCGTTCCCTCACCTGAGCTGTACGAGGCGGGGGTGGGAACGGATTTCGTCCGGCGGAAATTTACAACACGAGAGGCACCTGGCGGCCGCGGCTCCCCGGGGCCTCTCAATCCCGCTGGTCCGATGACGGACTAAGGTCCGCCCCACAAACGGCTAATCGAAGACCACGGTTTTGTTGCCGTAACTGAGGATGCGGTGCTCGAGGTGCCATTTTACGGCGCGGGAGAGGACTGAGCGCTCGATGTCGCGGCCTTTTTGAATCAGAGACTCCACCTGATCGCGATGGGAGACGCGGAGCACGTCCTGCTCGATGATCGGGCCATCGTCGAGCGCGGCGGTGACGTAGTGGCTGGTGGCGCCGATCAGCTTCACTCCGCGGCGGAAGGCGGCATGGTACGGCCGCGCGCCCATGAAAGCGGGCAGGAAGGAGTGGTGGACGTTGATGATGCGGTTCGGATATCGCGCCACGAATTCGGGTGACAGAATCTGCATGTAGCGCGCCAGCACCACCAGCTCGACTCCGGCCGATTCCAGCAGCGCCAACTGTTCGCGTTCCGCCGCCTGCTTGTTTTCGGGCGTCACCGGAATATGGTGGAACGCGATGCCGTAGAAGTTCGCGTGGGGCTCGGCCGCGCCATGATTGCTGATCATGAGCGGAATCGAGCACGGGAGTTCGCCAGTCTGCCGGCGGTGCAGGATGTCCACCAGGCAGTGCAGGTGCTGCGACACGAAAATGGCCACGCGCGGAACTTCCGACATCACCTGGAGCTGCCACTGCATGTGCAGTTCGGCCGCCAGGGGCTGGAATTCCGTGCGGAACGCGGGCAGATCGAAGCCGTCGAGCGTCCATTCCACGCGCATGAAAAAGAGGCCCGCCTCGCCGTCCTGGTGCTGGTCGGCGTGAGTGATGTTGGCGCCGAAACGATAGAGCAGGCCGGAGACTCCGGCCACCAGCCCCTTGCGGTCGGGGCAGTTGATGAGAAGAACGGCGGTGTTGGTCATGTATCGATATCTATAGGCCGAGCGCCGCCACGCGGGCCCGCACGGACGCCTTGAACGATTCGTCCGTGATGGAAGCGAGATTGACGTTCACGTTCTCCAGCGCGCCGATTTTCGCCGCCGCCACGAGCGCCTTGGCGACCGCCAGGTCAGACCCGTAGCGCGCCGGAATATCGAGGGTCTTGAGCCGCGCCTCGAGGGCATGCGCGCGCTCCAGCGCTTCGAGCGGCACCAGCGTGGCGCCGTGCAGCGCTTCCTCGACGAAGGGCGCGCGTTCGTCCTTCGGGCGCTTGTAAGCCGCCATGACGTGCTGGAACGCCTCGGCGTCCCGATCCACCGCCTCCGTAAAATAGCGGCGGTCCTGTTCGAACGGCTCGGGGTGCTGCCTGGCGAGGCGGGTCACCATGGCGCCAAGCGCCGCCGCCATCGCGGCGGCGGCGGCGCTGGCGCTGCCTCCGCCGGGCGTCGCCGTGGGCGCGGCGACAGCGTCCAGGAATTCCGGCAATCCGCTGCGCGAACCGACGGCTTCGGCGATGCGATTCTCGAGCACCAACTCGGGTCGGAAATTCTCGTACCGCAGGAAATATTCGGCCGACATTTCGATGGCTTTTTGGGGAATGAGCCCGACAATCTCGCTGCCGACCACGGGAACGCCGTAGCGCTCGGCTTCGCGGCGCACGGTTTCGAACACCAGGTGCATCGGCGTCTGCTCGAAATCGGTGAGATTGATGGATACCTGCGCCTGATTGCGCGTGGCGAGCATCACGCCCATCGACTTCACGAACCGGAATCCGCCCGTGGAGAAGCGGATCGTCCTGGCGATCTTCTTCGCGATGGAAAGATCGGGCGTGCCGAGATTCACGTTGTAGGCGATGAGGAATTTGCGCGCGCCCACCACGGTGGCGCCGGCGGTGGGGTGGCAGACCGGGTCGCCGACATCGGGGTTGCGTTCCGGCACCGCGCCCATCTCGCGCACCAGCGCTTCGAACTGGCCCCGGCGAATATTCTCCAGGTTGACGCGATCGGGACGTTTGGCGGCCGATTCATAAAGGTACACGGGGACGCGCAGACGGTTCCAGATTTCGCCGGCGACACGCTCGGCGAGGTGGACGCACTCTTCGAGGGTGACGCCTTCGATGGGGATGAACGGAACGACGTCAGCCGCGCCGATGCGGGGGTGCGCGCCCCGGTGGGTGGTGAGATCGATGAGCTCGACGGCCTTGGCAACGCCGCGCAAGGCGGCCTCGGCGGTGGCGGAGGGTGGGCCAACAAAGGTAATGACGCAGCGATTGTGATCGGCGTCCGCTTCGCAATCGAGCAGGACGACCTCGGGAACGCTCAGGATGGCTTGGACGATGGCGTCCATCCTGGCGCTATCGCGCCCTTCGGAGAAATTGGGAACGCACTCAACCAGTTGTCGCGGCATGAACTCATACAGTACCGCGACTGGGCCCCCGAAAAAAGCACTGCCGCGGCCGCGGCTTATCCCCGCTGAGCCGCGGCCGCGGCGTTATGCCGCCATCAGAAGCGCACGGTACCTTTGATTTCCAGGAACCGGGGCGAACTGCCGGCGCCAACGAACGAACCCAGCAGGCTGGTGGGAGGTCCCACGGTGGCGATGCTGGAGCCGAACAACGGATTGGAAATGTCGTTGACGGGCTGGTCGAAGTTGGCGTGGTTGAAGAGGTTATACGCCTGCGCTCCGAACGAGAGCAGAACGCGCTCGGTGATGCGGACATCTTTCATCAGCGAGGCATCCACGTCCCAGAAGTTCGGACCGTAGACGGAATTCCGGCCCATGGTGCCGAAGCCCGTAGGCGTGCCGTTGGCCGCGGGCGCGAACATCGAGGGGGTCAGGCAGGGCGTATTGACGGCGCCGGCGCCGCAGGAAGTCGGAACGTTGGTAACGGGAGTAGCGAAGATCGGGCCGTTGAAATTCAAACCGGTCAGGGGCGCCTCGGCGCTGGTATCGACAATGTTGAACGGCAGACCGGTCCGCCAGAACCAGTTGGTGGCGAGGGTCCAGCCGCTGAAGATGCGATTCGGTCCCCAGTGGAATCCGGCATGCCGCAGCATGTCGTCCCATACGAAGCTCAGGCTCACATAATCGCGAACGTCGTAATCCGCCGGCCCGTAGTTGGCGCGCACATTGTGCGGATCCCGCATGGTGGTGATGCTGGGATCGGTATCCAGAATGCCGAACGGCAGGTTGGCGACTCCACCGTTGGAGACATCGTCGAACGCGTGGCTCCAGGTGTAGTTCAGGTTGAAGTTGATGCCGGCCGACATGCGCCGTTGCAAGCTCAGCGTCAGTCCGTTGTAGTTCGACGTGGCCGCCGACAGGTACTGGTTGACCGTGCCGAGAGCGGCGTTAGGCACGGTGGCGGGCAGACCGGTAAAGCCGGCCGGACAAACCGAAGGCGGGCAGTAAGCATTGAGTCCACCATCCAAGATCGGAATGTGGATTCCGTGCATCCCGGAGTAATTCGCGGTGAACGACATTTTGGTTCCGATCGCCTGTTCGACTTCGAGATTCCACTTATAGTACGCCGGCTGGTAGAACATGTTCGGAAACGAGAAGAAATTCGGAGGCGAGAAACCGGGGACCGCCGCGGAAATCGAATTGAAGCTGCCCCCCGTCTTGAACTGGCTGACCAGAGCCTGATTCGCGCTCGCCGCGGTGGCGAACAAGCCGCCCGGCACTCCCGGCGCCAGGGTGCCGTTCCCGATGGTGAAGGCGTTCAAACCGGGCGCATTGAAGGCGGCATCCTCGGTCAATCCGCCGGGCAGTTCGTCGGCGAAAACTCCGGCGCCCGTGCGGATGACAGTGTTGTCGTTGTGAAACGGCTTCCAGGCGATTCCGACTCGCGGCTCCCAAACCAGCGCCTGGGTATTCGGATACGCGCTATGCAGACCGCCCACGATGAACTGGTTGTACGGCGTGGAAGCCGCGGCTGCATCGGGAGCTCCGCTGAACTGCGAGCCGAATTGCGAGAAACAGTCGGCGTCGCAGGTCGGATTGGCATAGCTCTCCAGCCGCAGATTCAAGGAAACGGTCAGGTTGCGGTTCACCTTCCAGTCGTCAGCCACATAGCCGCCGAAGGTATTGAAGCGAATGCCCTGCTCCGGCGAAGAAGGGAATGCCTGCGATAAAGAAGTGTCCGGTCCGCCGCCATTGAAGAAATCCCCGATGGTGGTCGTGATAGACCCGTATATGGGGCCGGCCAACGCCTGAAAATCCAGATCGGTGATGGTATCGTGCAGCCAGCTAAAGCCGGCGCGGAACGTGTGCGCGCCATGCACGTGCGAGAAATCGTCCAACACCTGGTATTGAAACACGCGGCGGCCCTGTGGGAAGAAGAACGGGCCGGGTTCGCCGTACGCTCCCGTGCCGGTAAACGGCGTCCCGGCAAACGAGATGAAGGTCGGCAGCGCCGAAAGGGCGCCCGTCGGATCCGACGGCACGAAAACCGCCGCGTAAAACAGGGACGAACCCTTGAACTCATTCACGGTATTCGGCCCGAAAACGTGGGTTTCGGAGATCTGGCCGGTCATCTGCGGCTGGTTGCTCTGATCGTTGAACGTAGGTCCGAACGGGCTCGTAAAACTGGGTTGATAGCCGTTGTCTCTGGCCACGCGGACGTAGCCGTGGTCCCGGTCGCTGAAATTGTGATCCACGCGCGCCGACCACAGATACTCCTTGTTGGTGTTGGGGGGAGTGGTGCGGAACTGGAGCGCGCACGGAACTCCGGGCGCTAAACCGGTGAAGTCCTGGCAGCCGCCGTTGGCGGCAACCGGAACGGCCGCGCCCACCCCCGGGGCGTTGTTATAGACGGCAAACAACTGCTTGTAAAAAGGGATTTCGCCGGCATTGCCATTCGTCGCCAGGTTAGCCAGCGTCGCCGCCTGGAATTGCGGGCTGGGAACCAGCGTC
>Ga0335078_10005190_pt1 | contig 19252 bp, 21 predicted proteins | sample Lox_Sample_32_FD_206711 | JGI IMG/M metagenome (GOLD analysis project Ga0335078, IMG submission 206711) | Soil microbial communities from Loxahatchee National Wildlife Refuge, Florida, United States - Lox_Sample_3.2 | ecosystem: Environmental > Terrestrial > Soil > Wetlands | place: USA... | reverse complement strand
CTGTGCAGCGACTCGCGCTGCCGGGCGGGCTTGGCCATCGGGTTGACCGAAACCCCGTGGTAGAGCCAGCACGAGTTGTCCCGCTGGAACAGGTGGTTGGGCAGCGGCGGCAGCACGAAGTCGTCCGCGTGCAGCACGTCCCAGGTCAGGCTGTGCGGGCGGGCCGCGCTCAGGTCAGCCTTGAGCACGCCGCCGATCAGGAACTCCGCCAGCGCCGGGCCGTCGAGGTCGTCGAAGAGCCGCCGCACGGGCCCGGCCAGGTTCGGGCCGAGCATCTCCGGGACGCAGATCCGGTCCAGGATGAAGGCCCGGCCGTCCGGCACCTCGAGTGTCTCGGCCAGCAGCTGCCCGAAGTAATGCACCTGGACGCCCTTGCCCCGCAGCGCCTCGGCGAAGGCGTCGTGCTCTTCCTTGGCCCGGCCGGCCCACAGCACGTCGTCGAAGAGCAGCTCCCCCACGTTCCCGGGGGTGAGCCGGGAGAGCTCGAGCCCGGGCCGGTGCACGATGACCTGGCGGAGCTGCCCAACCTCGGATTGGACGCTGAAGTTCATGGTGCCTCCGGTTCCCTCGTCACGCCTGCCGGCAGGCGGCCGGGCTCTGCCTCCGCCGGGTCGTCCGGCCGCGGCCGCTCGCCGCGCGAGACCTTGGTCCCGCCGCATCCGGCCCGAACGCCCTGGCCGGCGCTGGTCTGGTGAGATCACGATAACGGTGCGGAGTCCGGGGAGGACCTTCAGAGGAGGAGCAGCAATGACAGGGAAGCCCATCGTCGCCGCTACCGACGGTTCCGAGGATTCCTTGCGGGCGGTCGAATGGGCCGCCGCCGAGGCCCTCCTGCACGCCGCGCCGCTGCGGATCGTGTCGGCCGTGTCGCTGCTGCCCTGGATGACCGGGCTCCAGGTCGGGCCGGACCGCGACTACGCCGCCGATCTCATCCGCTCCGAACGCGACCGGGCCCTGGACATCGCGGCGTCCAGGGCCGCCTCGACGGCTCCCGGCCTGGTGATCGCGACCGATCCGCTGGCCGACTCGCCCGCGCGGGCGGTCACCGAGAGCGGGTCCGGTGCGCTGATGCTGGTCGTCGGCTCCCGCGGGATCGGGGCGTTCACGGCCATGATGCTCGGTTCGGTCAGCCGGTACGTGACCGCCCACGCCAGCTGCCCGGTCGTGGTTGTCCGCGACCCGACCCCCGCCACCTACGGGCTGGTCGGCATCGGCGTGGGTGACCCGGACGACTGCGCCGGCTCGCTCGCCTTCGCGTTCGAGGAAGCCCGCCTGCGCAAGGCCAGCCTGGCCGCCGTCCATGCCTGGTCCGGGCCCGGCCTTCAGGCCGGGGCGGCCGAAGCCGCCAGGACACTGGCGGGACTGCTGGGCCAGTGGCGGGAGAAGTATCCCGGTGTCCGGGTCAGCCAGGAAGTCATGCCCGGTCATCCGGGCCGGGCGCTGGTCGGCCTGTCCGCCCGCGCCGACCTGACCGTCATGGGCCGGCGCGCGGGGCATCCCGGCCCGCAGGGGCCCGGCACGGTCCGGCATGCCGTCCTGGAGCATGCCCACGGCCCGGTCGTTATCGTCCCGTCCGGGAGATGAGGGTCACAGGTCGCCGGCGGTGGCCACCATGACGGCCTTGACCGTGTGCAGCCTGTTGTCGGCCTGGTCGAACGCGATCGAGGCGCGTGACTCGAAGACCTCCTCGGTGACCTCCAGGGCCTCCAGGCCGCGCCGGCCGCAGAGCCGCTGGCCGATCTCGGTGTCGCGGTTGTGCAGGGCCGGCAGGCAGTGCATGAACTTCACCTCCGGGTTTCCCGTGGCCGCCAGCAGGCTCCGGTTCACCTGGTAGGGCAGCAGCAGGTCGATGCGCTCGTCCCAGGCCTGTTCCGGTTCGCCCATGGACAGCCAGACATCGGTGTACAGGTAGTCCGCCCCCGCGACCGCGGCCGGGATGTCCGCGGTCACCGCGAGCCGGGCGCCCGAGTCGGCCGCGAGCTTGCCCGCGATCTCCTGCACCCGGGCGGACGGCTGCAGCGGCGCGGGCGCGCAGATCCGCACGTCCATGCCCAGCATCGCCCCGGTCACCAGCAGCGAGTTCGCCACGTTGTTCCGGCCGTCGCCGACATAGCAGTAGCGGACCTCGGCGAGCGGCTTGCGGGCGTAGTCGCGCATGGTCATGACATCGGCCAGCATCTGGGTCGGGTGCCACTCGTCGGTGAGGCCGTTCCACACCGGCACGCCGGCGTACTTGCCGAGCGTTTCCGCCGCCTCCTGCGCGGCGCCGTGGTACTCGATCCCGTCGAACATCCGGCCCAGCACCCGGGCGGTGTCCTTCATCGATTCCTTGCGGCCGAGCTGTGACTCCTCCGGGCTCAGGCAGGTGACCTGGGCGCCCTCGTCATGTGCGGCCACCTCGAACGCCGAACGGGTCCGGGTGGACGTCTTCTCGAAGATCAGCGCGATGTTCCGGCCAGCCAGCCGGCTGATCCGCAGGCCCATCCGCTTCTCCATCCGCAGCCGATCGCCCAGGTCGACCAGGTAGAGGAACTCCCCGGGGGTGAGGTCGATCTCCTTGAGCAGGTTGCGTCCTTGCAGGTTCATCTCGTGCTCCCTTCAGGCAGGGTCGTGCTCCCTTCAGGCAGGGTCACGCTGGATCGGGCAGGTCATGCACCGCGGTCCGCCCCGGCCGCGGCCCAGCTCGCTGCCGGCGATCGTGATCACCTCGATGCCGTGCTTGCGCAGCATGGTGCTGGTGGCGACGTTGCGCTCGTAGCCGACGATGGTGCCCGGTGCCAGGGCGAGATGGTCGGTCCCGTCGTCCCGCTGCTCGCGCTCGGCGGCCCTGATGTCCTCGTCGGTGCTCAGCACGGTGACCTTGTCCGCCTCGAGCACCGTGGCCCTTATGAGACTGGACATTGAAGCCTCCTTCCGGGGCGCCCTCGTGAGGCGCGCCGGTAACGTGTCGTACTCCAGCTTGTCCATGAGGCGATTTGTGTCAGCAGAGGCGTAAGTCCTTGACCATCTGGGCAGAAAGCCACGCTGAGCAGGAAGAACTAACGACGGTCGCGCCGCGGTGCTCGCGGTGTCCCCGGGTTCACCGGCAACTACGCGTGGACGATGCCGACCGGGCAGGGCGCGTGGTGCAGCACGACCTGCGCGGTCGAGCCAAGGCTCATGCCCTCGAAGCCGCCCCGGCCGCGGGAGCCCACCACGATCATCTGGGCTTCGGCCGCGGCGGCCAGCAGCGCCGCCCGTGGTGCGCCCGGCGCCAGGTGCCGGACCATCGTGACGTCCGGGTACTCCTTGGCCGCGTCGGCCGTCAGGTGATCGAAGTCCGCTTCCATCTGGTGCCGCTCGCCCAGCCGCACCGGCGAGTCGGTCAGGGCGCACACCGCCACCAGGGGCACGTCACGCAGCGCGGCCTCTTCGCAGGCGAAGGCGAGCGCGGCCTGCGACGCCAGGGATCCGTCCACGCCCGCCACCACCGGGCCGGGCGGCTGGTTGGCCGGCCGCCACTCGCCGCGGACGACGACGACCCGCCCGCGGCCGTGCCCGGCTACCTGCCAGGAGACCGATCCGAGCCGCAAGCCGGGCAGCTCGCTGTGCCCGCGGCAGCCGACCACGACCATGTCGGCGGTCCTGCTGCGTTCGCACAGCGCATGAGCGGCCGACCCGCTGGCCAGCTCCGCGTGCACCCGCCCGGGGCCCAGCACCGACTCGGCGTACGGCAGCCCCCGGGCCAGGATTTCCTTGCCGTGCTGCCGGGCCAGATCGCAGATCGCCGACTCGGCGGGCAGTGCCATGTGGTCTGGCGTCCAGGCGAGGCAGACGGTCAGCGTGGTGTCGCGTGCCTTGGCTTCCCTGGCGGCCCAGCGCAGGGCCTGGCTGCTGCTTGGCGACCCATCGTAACCGGCCACGATACCGTAAGTTATCCCGGTCATGGTGACCTCCTTGGCTACCAAGATCCGGCTTCAGGTGCCGCATTCTTGCATCAAATCTGGCCGCCGCCCGCTCTTGTTTAACAGGGCACAAGGTCCCCCGCCGGGTGCCGGACGTCGGTACCCGGAATCGTCATGCTGCCGTCGCGTGAGGAGACCAAGGGCCCGGCGATAGGGCCGTAGGACTCTGCCCGGCGCGCCAGCCGCGCGGCAGGGTGGGCACAGGCTGGCCGGGACGGGCGGGTTTCGTCCCGGCCACCCGCCTGGCCCGCTGGAGGTGACCGTGATGCGCAGCCACGAAGCCCGCAGGCAGGGAACGCGCATGGCAGGCTGGGCCCGGTGGCTCGGCTTGGACCGCAATCCGCTGCGCCGGGGGACGGACCGCGTCGAGGCGGCCCTGCGGCTCGTCCTGGTGATCTTGCTCGTGGTGGCCGTGCCCATCGCCGCGGTGGTCGCCGGCCGGCAGGCCGATCATCTGGCGCTGCGCCATGCCCAGGCTCAGCGGGCAGCGGATCGCCTGGTCACCGCCGTCTTGCTGAAGGACGCCCCGTCGGCGGGGACGCCCGACCCGTACACATCTATTCAGACGGCATGGGTGCCGGCCCGCTGGCAGCTCGCCGGCCACCCGGCCAGGACCAGCGTGGTCCTCGCCCTGGCGGGGGCGCATAAGGGAAGCACCGTGCAGATCTGGACCGACGCCTCGGGGGCGGTGACTGATCCGCCGCTGAATCACCGTGACATCACCGGCCAGGTCTGCGTTGCCGTCATGGCGACCTGCCTGGGATCACTGCTGGCGCTGCTGGCGGCGGGCGTCCTCGCCCGCTGGGTCCTGGACCGCCGCCGGCTGAGGGCGTGGGAGGCCGAGTGGCGGGCCAGCGAGCCGCTCTGGAGCGGCCGCCGCCACTGAGGCATCACGTCACGGCGCGGCGGCGAGCACCACCCAGACCGGGCCGCGGGCGAAGGTCATGACCTGGCCGGACGCGGTAGTGAACGTGGTGCCGCCGTCGGCGTCCGGCCTCGACCAGCGCACGGTGTAGGCCTGTCCGCCGCGCAGCACCACCGCGGTGCCGGCGCCGGTGCTCTCCGCGTACGGCGGCCGGACCCCTTCCTCCAGGAACCGCGAGGTCCGCACCTTCGTGTACTGGATCACCACCGTGGGCGCGCTCAGCTGGCCGCCCTCGGCCGCCATGGCCGGCGCGCCGTCCATCCACACCAGCCAGCGCCCGTCCCTCGCGGACCAGCGGAACAGGAACCTGGCCGCCGGGTACGACACCGAGAACGAGGTCATTACCCGCCCGCCGGACGGCGCGGGGCCGAACCGGAACCCGATGTCGTGCGCCTTGCTGGCGCCGGGCGCCTCGGCGAGCAGCTGCGGGGTGCGCGCGTACAGGTTGTGCGGCGCCACCCGGCGCGGATCACGGAAGTAGCCGCCGACCCGGCCGGCGTACAGATCGGCCGTTCTCGCCTTCTCCACCACGGGGAGCAGTTGGGGCTGCGCCCCGGAATAGGCGAACGCGGGCCGCCCGAACTGCCTGAGCAGCTCCAGGTCGTCCTCCCTGGCACTGCGCACCGGGCCGATGACCGGAGGGAAGTGCGAGGAGAACACGGCGAGGAACCGGCTCAGGCCGCCTTCTACCGGCAGGACGTAGACGATGTCGACGCTGGTGAGCCCGGTCTGAGGCCGTGCGGGTGCCAGGTTGTCGATCTTCACGGCGAGCACCGGGCCGAGTGCCGGTACCGGCTCGCCGGTGAACGGGGAGTACAGCCGGGGTGAGCCAGCCGGCGCGGGGGGCGGCGGCGTGCTGCGCCCCGGCAGCACGACCGCCAGCGCCGCCGCCAGCCCGATGGCCGCGGTGGCGGCGCAGGCGCCGATCACCAGATTCCGGCGGCGCATCAGGCGTAAGGGCCCGGCTGGCCGGGGACCGGGGTGACCGGGTAGACGAGGCGGTCGCGCACCGCCACGACGCCCTGGACGTGGCGGGCCCGGGCGACGATGCCGTGACCGATGGAGACGGTCTCCGGGGTGCCCTCCAGCGTCACCACGCCTTTCCTCACGATGACGGAGTACCAGCTCGGCTCCGAGCAGTCCGGGATCACCTGGCTGACGATCTCCGCGCGGATCTCGTCGTCGGGGCGGTCGAAGACGGCCAGGACGTCGCCCCGGCTGATGATGCCGATGAGCCGGCCGGCCGGGTCGACCACGGGAAGGCGCTTGACCTTGCGGGCGTACATGAGCCGCGCGGCGTGCTCGACCGTGTCGTCCGGGGTGGCGGTCAGCGCCGGGCTCGTCATCAGGTCGGCCGCCGTGACTGCGTCCGCCTTCGACCGCTCCGCGTGGTGCACAAGGCCGGCGATCGTTCCGCGCACGCCGCCGGGCCGGTCCGCCGCCGCCTCCTTGGCCAGCAGGTCCGCCTCCGAGACGACGCCAGCCACCTTGCCGTCGGCGTCGAGAACGGGGAACGCGCTCACCCGGAACTCGCGGAGCCTGGCGGCTATCTCCTTGTACGGCGCATTCTCGCTTACCGAAACCGGATGCATGGACATGACGTCCCTGACGACGGCCTTCATCCTTATCACCCTGCCTGTCGCTCGCTACACTCCAGCCTCCTCTTCAGCAGTCCTGAAGGGCAGGGCCGTTGGTCGGACCCGGGCAGGCTGAAGGTCAGCTGTGCCGCGGGGGCCGCCCCGCCTGGGCCGTCCTCACGCCGCCGGCGCGGTGCCGCTCGCCTGCGCGAAGTGCCTGGCGAACCAGTCGCCTGCCAGGTCCGTCACCTGATCAAGGGCTCCCGGCTCCTCGAACAGGTGAGTCGCGCCGGGGATGACAACGAGCCTGCTCTCGCACGTCAGCTGGGCTTGAGCCGCCCGGTTGAGGTCGAGGACGGGCCCATCGGCGCCGCCCACGATGAGCAGGGTCGGCGCCCGGACCAGGGCCAGCCTCCGGCCCGCCAGGTCCGGGCGCCCGCCGCGGGACACGATGGCCGTGACCGGCGGCGGCGGGCTGGCGGCCGCGGCCCCCAGGGCCGCGGCCGCGCCGGTGCTCGCCCCGAAGTAGCCGACCGGGCTGACCGCGGTGGCGGGCCGGCCGCGCAGCCAGCGGGTTATTCCCGTCAGCCGGGTCGCGAGCAAGGCGATGTTGAACACGTACGCCCGGCTGAGTTCCTCGTCCGCGGTGAGCAGATCGACCAGCAGGGTGCCGAGGCCGGCCCGGTTCAGGCCGGCGGCCACGAACCGGTTGCGCGGGCTGCGCCTGCTGCTGCCGCTGCCGTGGGCGAACACGACCAGGCCCCCCGCCAGCGGCGGGATGACCAGCGACCCGGGCAGCCGTAGGCCCCCGGCGTCGACCGTGACCTCCGCCGGGTCCGCCGTGGCGCCGGCCGGGCCGGGCTGCGCCGGTGCCTGGCCGAGCAGGCTGGTGACCTCCTCGTCGCTGACCTGGGAGAAGTCTTCGTACCACTCACCGATCGAGAAGAAGCGCGCCGGGGTGTGCAGGCAGATGACCTTGTCGGCGGCGTGCCGCAGCGACTTGGCCGCCTCCGCCGAGCCCACCGGTACCGCGACGATAACCAGGCTGGCGCCCCGCGCCCTGGCCACCATGCAGGCCGCGCGCGCCGTCGCCCCGGTCGCCATCCCGTCGTCCACCACGACCACCGTGCGGCCCGCCAGCGGCACCGGCGGGCGGTTCCCGCGCAGCTTGCTCACCAGCTGGTCCAGCCGGGCGCGTTCCCGCGTCTCCACGCTCGCGATCTCCGGCCCGGTCAGCCTCGCCTGCCGCACCACGTAGTCGTCGACGATCCGGGCGCCGTCCTCGCCGATGGCCCCGAAGCCATACTCCGGCTGGAACGGGACGCCGAGCTTGCGGACCACGATCACGTCGAGCGGGGCGCGCAGTTCCCGTGCCACCTCGAACGCGACGGGCACGCCGCCGCGCGGCAGCGCGAGCACGGCCACATCGGTCCCGCGCAGCTGCGACAGCCGCCGCGCCAGGTGCCGCCCCGCGTCCGCACGGTCAACGAACAGCATCTCGCCACCTCCCGACGCGGCCACGCCACCAGGAAGCGGACGAGAGCGCTAGGGACTTCCTGGTACCTGATGGATGACAAAGGACCCACGCGACTGGTCCGAGGCGAGACCTCTGACTCTTTGCGCCCGGGCACAAAGCCACTACTGGCTGGCTCCCCGCGCGGCGAGAGTTGGCCGCATGCAGATATTCCGGCACCACAGGACCGTGACCGCGGCCGACCGGGCCAGGCTGGCCGCGGAACTGGCCGGGATCGGCATGGCGATCGGCGTCGCCGAACGGGCCTGCTGCTGCCCGGCCAGGCCGGTGGTCAGGGTGGTGATGCCGGCCACGGCCAGCCGTCCGGATCCGGTCGACCTGCTGATGTGCGGCCATCACTACCGGGCCGGCCGGGCCGCCTTGCTCGCCGCGGGCGCCGCCGTCTACGACCCCCGGGGCACGCTGATCGAGGGCGAGCCCGCCGGGCGGCGATCCCGGCTGCGCAAGGTCGCCGAGGCTGCCTAGTCCTGCTCAGGCAGCGCGGCCGGGCGCCGGGAAGAACTCACCGGTCGACGGGTCCTCGTGGTAGGGAACCGGCGCGTGACCGTCGGCCACGGCGGCCACGGCAGCCAGCAGCCGCCGCACGTCGTCGCCGGATGTGCCGATGCCCGCGCTGACCCGGACGGCCCCCGCCCGGCGGACCTCGTCGCGGCCGAGGCCGAGCAGCTGGATCAGGTAGGGATCGGCGCCGAGCCGCCCCGCCCCGATCGCGTATTCGGCGCCGAGCCGCGCGGCGACCAGCGCGGGCCGGACGCCCGGCACGGTGAACGTGGCGATCGGCAGGGTCCCGGCGTCGGGACCGAGGACGCACACGCCCGGGATGGCGGCCAGCCCGCGCCGCATCGACGTCGCGATCCGGCGCTCATGCGCGCCGATCGCGCGCCAGCCGGCTCCGGCCAGCGCTTCCATGGCCGCGTGCAGGGCGACGGCGCCGATCACGTTGGGCGAGCCGTCGGAGTCCGGCTCGGCCGGATGAGCCGACGGGCCGGTCATGGCGGCGCCCTTCCCGGCCAGGATCCGCCGCGGGCCGGCCAGGACCCCGATGCCGAACGGCGCGTACATCTTGTGACCGCTCCAGACCAGGAAGTCCGCGTCGGCGGGCAGCGGGCGGTGCGGTGCCAGCTGGGCCGCGTCGACGAGCACGGGTACCCCGCGGCGGTGCGCGGCCTCGATGATGTCCCGCAGCGGCGGCATCCATCCGGTTATCCCGGATGCTCCCGTGACAGCCAGCAGCGCCGGACGGGGCCACTGGTCGAGCGCGGCGGCGACATCCCCGGCGTCGAAGGTCCCGTCCCGGCCGCACCCGACGTGACGGCAGGTGGCGGTCAGGGACCAGGGCAGCAGGTTCGCGGGATGCTCCGCGACCGTGGTGACCACCACGTCGTCCCGGCTGAGCTGCAGCCGGCCGGCCAGCCGCCGGATGGCCTCGGTGGCGTTGCGGCAGAAGACGGCGGTATCGTCCGAGGCCGTGCCGCGGCCGGCGAAGGTGAGCGCGGCGAGCCGGGCGCTTTCGTAGGCGATGGCCGAGGCCTGCGACTTGTAGCCCGCACCGCCCAGCACGCTGGCGTACCAAGGGGTGAACGCCTGCACCGCGTCCAGCGCGCCCGGAAGCGCCCCCGTGGCCGCCGCGGCGTCGAACGACAGGTACCGGCGCTGACTGCCGTCGACACAGGGCACCCGCAGCTGGTCGCCGCTGAGCGCTACCGGCAGGTCAGTGGTCATGGGATTGACCGTGGCCACTGGAACAGGCGCCCCGGTAGGGCCTTTGGTCCCGATGGACGTGCCCTCCGCCCCTGCCCGCTCAAGACGTCCCGTTATGGGATCGATATGAAGGCACAGGCATCACCAGAGAAAGGCAGATGAGATGAGCACCTTGCTGCGCAGGGATCCGAGGGCGGTGTTCCCGGACCTGATCGAGTGGTTCGAGGAGCCCTTCATGACGCTACGTCCCTACCTGGCCCAGCCGATCAGGGTCGAGGACTACCTCGAAGAGGACTGCTACACGGTCCGGGCCGAACTTGCCGGGATCGACCCGGCGAAGGATGTCGAGGTGACCATCGGCGCCGGCTACCTGACGATCCACGCCGAGCGGCACGACAAGACCGAGGGCAAGCACCGGACGGAGTTCCGCTACGGCACGTTCACCCGCAGCCTGCCGCTGCCGGCCAACGTCAACGAGGACGACGTCAAGGCGAGCTACCACGACGGCATTCTCACTATCACCATCGGCCTCAAGGTCGAGAAGAAGGAGCCCGTCAAGAAGATCGAGGTCAAGCCGGCCAGGTAAGGTTCCTCGCGCCCGCGTCACGGGCGCTGGCCCCGCTCCGGCGGGCGCGGCCGGCGCCCGCCGAAGCGGTCCAGCTCGCTGTTGCTCGCGGCGCTGCAGAGCGGATGCGGTCAATAGCGGAGCGGATGCGGCCAATCTCTGCGTCGGCATCTGCCCAGGTTTCAGCACAAGCGCCGCCGGGTCAGCTCGGCGGCGCACAGTTCAACAGCAGGAAGGGCGCCGTTGAGGCCGAGCACCTCCTCCCCGCGCTGGTGCAACGTGCGGGCCAGGGCCACGGCCGCCTCGTCTGGCATCGGCAGCAGGAATGGCGGGTACGGCGCATCACCGCCATGCAGTTTGCTGCGATGACCGGGTGACGGCGAGTTCTGGCCGGCCGGTCGTCCTTCGCAACGGCGCCCAAGCCGAAGATCCCCGACGGTGTGCCCGTCCGCGGCAAGCGTTCCGGCGCCGATGCTGTCAGCTCCGGCGGGCGGACCTTCACGCTCGGGCGTCTGCACGGCAGGACACCACCGCCGCGGACCCGCGACCCCAGCCGCCTGGCTACCCGCCGCGGGCGCCGGAGCCTGCTGCCGCTGAGGCCCGGCGTCGTGACCCTCTTCTGTCCCGGACAGCCCAGCGGCACAATTGGGCGATGGACCCCCAGCCGGGCAGCACAGACAGGCAGGCCAGCAGTTCGTTTCCGGCCCCTGTCGCCGGGGCGCAGATCGCGAGTCAGGTCATGCTGGCTGAGTACGCCGCGTTGCGCACTGAGGTGGACCGGCGGGCGAGTGTGCAGTGGAACGTACTCGCGCTTCAGCTCACCTCGGCAGGCGTGATAGCGAGCCTGGCGATCTCGCATGTCTCAGATATCGCGCTGCTCCTGGTTATCCCTTTGTCGTCGTACATGCTGGGCAGCCGCTACATACTGCATGACTTTCACCTGAAGCTCATCAGCAGGTATGTCCGCGATTCGCTGTCGGGACGGCTCGGGGGCCACCTGGCGTGGGAGAGCTGGAAGATCAGCCAGGTCACGCCCGATACGGGGCCGCGAGGCTGGCTCACGCCGGCCGCCTGGAATCTGCTGCACCCGACCCGGCTGGCCTTTGAGGGGGTAGCGTGGCTTGCCCTGCTGACAGCCGCGCTGGCGGCCGCATATAGCTGGCGGGACGAGGCTCCCGCCTGGGGGCTGATACTCGGGTTCGCCCTGCTCTGGGTCCTTGGCGCGCTGAGTACTTATTTCCTGCACAGGTCGTTCAATCGTTCCGCAGGAACATAAGGCATACCGGCAGAGCGGACCCGCAAAGACCGGCGTTGTCAAACCGTCGCACTCATTTGCCTGCTGACGGGACGTCCGAGACCAGCAGTTGACACCAGCCGTTCCGGATCCGGGACAGCGGTGCTATTACCCGGGGCCGGGTTCGACGCAGAACTCGTTACCTTCCGGGTCTTGCATCATCGTGTGGCCGGAGTAGCTGCGGACCACGGTGGCACCCAGCTCCTGCAGCCTCGACACCTCGGCGGCCACGGTGCCAGGAGCTCTCAGGTCGAAATGCACCCGGTTCTTCGCGGCCTTGGGCTCGGGCACCCTGGTGAACCACAGATTCGGGCCACCCCAGCCTGCGGCCTCGACGAATGCCTTATCTGCGGTCGAATCTCCATCCACATCCGAGCCGAAGACAGCCGCCCAGAACCTGGCCAGCGCGAGCGCATCCGCAGCGTCGAAGGAGACAGACTTAATCACACTCGGCATGTTCATAACCTAACCGCGGCCCTCCGTCAGGGCACTGGCTAGCGGCACAGGCCCTGAACGCGCCACGATCAGGTACCTCGCGGCATCCTCATTTGCTTTGCGCGTGTCGCTGCAGACCCGGAAACCCTGCGCCGCCAGCCCGCGGAACCGGCGAGCTGGAAACACGAAGCGCATCAGCCTTCCCGGAGCAGTATGAGGCGCGCTTTGGCCAGCATCCGCTTCTCCCCGGCGGACAGGCCGCGGCTGGGTGGCGAGCGGGAAGCCCGGCCAGGATGATCTGGACGCTGTGATGAATACCGCCCGGTTCCTATCTCGGGTACATGCCGCCGTCGAGGGAGATGACCTGGTTGGTCAGATAGGCATTGGCCAGGATCGCGGCGGCGAGGTCGGCGACCTCGGACGGCTGGCCGAGCCTGCCGGCCGGTACCTGCCGGCGCAGCTGAGCCGGGTCGCCGGGCCGAATTGAGGGCGTTGCATATTCGTACACTTATGCGTCTTCCTGCATGCCGCTAATGGTTGCGGCACCGTCGATTCGGTTTTCGTTGTTTATGAAGAGGGCGCGCCGAACACTGATTCGGAATTACTCGTAGGGTTAGCAGAGGGAGTCGATGCCGCCTGCAGGTCGTTCTGTTCTGACCGCCGCAATGATCGGTCCGAGGTGCTCATGCGAGGGGGCCCTCCTGCGGCGTTGATCCCTGTAGGTCCGCATGATTATTCAGTGGTGAGCCCCGTGTCCTGGGCGGTTTTTCCGGAACGGCGACTGCGATTCCGCTCCACGAAGTCGTTGAGAACGTCCTCTAGGGTCATGTCGTCGCCGGTATCAGCTGTGGCGGCGACAAGTGCCTTGGCGATCAGGTTCAGCAGCTCGGCGGGGGCAGGAGGGGTGTGATCCGGGCGTGGGGACAGCATCGCCCGGAACATCACGCCCTCGCCTGCGGCATGCAATGCGCAGCCAAGCTGAGCGAAGTCGATACCCTTGCGTAGCTGCAGCCCGAGTTTGGCATAGCTCCGGCGGGCGAATTCCGTCCAGGCATCGACATGTGCCTTGTCGATGCGGTACAAGGCATCGGCAACCTGGGCGTCATGCGCCAAAGTGGCCTGGAAGATCATCTGCAGCCGGAATGCCGGGTCTCCCTTCAGTGCCTGGACCTCTGTGGCGGTGATCTCGCCAATGGCGGCGGGCAGCGCGCGATCATCGTCCCGGACGGCATCGATGATGCCGTCCGCGTACTGGATCTCCTTCGGGCGCCTCATGCGCGGACTAAGCGCCCAGATGGCCAGGTCTCGCAGGTAACCTGCCTGGGTACGCCACCGGTACCGGTAAGCCGCCTCGGTCGGGCCAGCGTCCCGCGGCTTACTCGGGTCCGGCTTGGAGGCACGCAGAGCCTCAGTCACGACACGGCGCCGGGAGAGCCATGCCAGGACCTCCTCGAAGGGGGGTCGTCCCTTGGTGGCGGCAGCGCGTCCCGCATCCCGCACCAGGTCGGTGTGGAGCAACCGCTCTCCAGCCTCGAGGAAGTCCCTGGTCCGCGGGTTGTTCGCCATCCTGTCCGCGTCATACACCTCGGACAGCAATTCCGTCAGGTCTTGCGGGGAGGGATGTGCTGAGTCTTGCGGGGAGGGAGATGCTGAGGGAGTCATCCGCGTTCTTCCTGCGTGTCGGCTTCCGGGGTCTCGACTCGATGTTACAGCCAAGGTGGGCTGTGGGCTTCCCTGGCTAGCCTACGCGAGTGCAGATAAGATCTGAGATCTTACGCTAAGCGGGCACCGTCCTCTGGAGTGGAGGACACCCCCTGTGCCATCCACAGCACGCAAAGTCGGCGATGTGCGGAATGACCTGGCGAGGAGGCACCTATGGAACCACTCCTGGCAGCCGGCCTGCCCCGTCACCGAGCCATTGTCGCGGTCGATATCGAGCGTTCCGCCATCCGGCCTGACACGGTCAAGGCCGAACTGAGGAGCAAGATCTATGAGTTGTTCGACGCCGCGCTGATCGAGGCAGGAATCCGTGAAGGTTATCGCGACCCGTTCATCGACCGCGGCGATGGCGTTCTGGCACTCATCCATCCGGTGGATCAGGCACCCAAGGTGGTCCTGCTGAATCAGGCCATCCCCGCCTTCAACCTGTCCCTGACCGACTACAACGCAAGCCTTTCGCGCTCCGGCGAGACGCAACGGCAACTGAGGGTCCGCGTGGTGGTGCACGCAGGGGAAGTCCACTACGACGCCAACGGCTGTTTCGGTGAGGCACTGGACGTCTCGTTCCGCCTGCTCGACGCACGCCGGCTCAAAAGAGCGCTCCGGGAGGCGGCCAGCCCGCTGATACTCATCGTCTCAGGTGAGATCTACGGCTCCGTCGTGCGTCATGGCTACGCCGGCATCGAGCAGCATGCTTTCCGCCCGCTTGTGCGCGTGGAAGTCGCGGGCAACCGCTACCAAGGCTGGATCCATATTCCTGAATAGGCCGCCCAGCATCAGGTAACTGAAGTGGCCCTCAGGTGCGCCGGTCAGGAGGTTTCCGTATGAGCCTGGACATCCGGGAGGAAGTCCTCACCCCCGCCGCGCTGTCCGGGCATGCGGCCATCCCCATTGCCTTCGTGGTCGACCGGGTCCTGGAGGTCAGGCTCCTTGATGACGGCCTGGGTGGCATGTCCCTGACGGAGACCGCCGTCACCGATCCTTGCGTGAAGGACTACGACGCCCTCGAGGGCGCGGGGCCGCGGTGCTGGCCGGAGCGGTTTGACGTCTCCGAATGGGGACTCATCGGCGCCCGCTGGGACGGCGTGCGCGTCGGCGGTGCCGTGATCGCCAGCAAGACCCCTGGTCTCCACATGCCCGGCGGCCGGGATGACGTCGCCGTGCTATGGGATATCCGGGTGTCGCCGCGGGAGCGGGGCGGGGGCATCGGGTCAGCGCTCTTCCGGGGGGCCGGGGACTGGGCGAGAGCCCGTGGCTGCCGGTGGCTCAAGATCGAGACCCAGAACATCAACGTGCCGGCCTGCCGCTTCTACCAGAAGATGGGCTGCACCCTGGGCGCCATCGACCGGTTCGCCTATCCTGATCAGCCAGCGGAGGTGCAACTGCTGTGGTGGAAGGCGCTGGCACCGCCTGACACGAACTCCAGCTAACCTGATCTCGGCGCTCAACGTCACGCTGGCGCGCCCGCTTCCTCGCAGGCCAGTAGATCGGCGAGCAATCCGGCTTCAAAACGTATGCCGCTCATGCCGATGAGCGCGCATTGCACGCTCATATATTTATACGCTGTGCAGCGAACTCATAAAGACTTCCGGGGGAAGTTACCTGGTGGTAGATGTGCGGCATGCCGCTATCCCCAGGCCGGGTGGATCGTTTCCGCATCATCGATAGCGAACCGAGCACGGCGCGGGCCGCCCGCAGAGATACTGGATGACGTGGTCCTGGATGGTTTCGTTCGTGCGCTCGATGGCTTTGAGGCCGTGCTTGCCGGGGTCGCACCTGACCGCTGGGATGCGCCGTCGCCATGCGAGAGCTGGCGCGCCGTCGATGTCGCCGGTCACGTGATAGGTGAGCTGCGGGCGGTTGAGGCCTACGCGACCGGGCACGACGAGATAGATAGTCCTGCCGATCCGAGACCCGCGGCCGGAGACGATCCCGTGGCGGCGTGGCGTGCGGCGCGGGCGGACATGATGGCAGCGCTTGACCCGGCGGCGCTGGCCCGGCCCGTGCCGCTGCCGTGGGGCGGGCAGATGCCGCTGGGCGAGTGGCTGGAGCGATATCCGGTCGAGTTCCTGGTGCACACGTGGGACCTGGCGCAGGCCACGGGCCAAGCCGCCGGGCTGGATCGGGGACTGGTGCGCGACGTGCTGGAACCGGCGCGGGAGTTTATTCCTGTGTTTCGCATGTCTGGCTTGGTCGGCCCGGAATGCCTCGTGGCCCAGGACGCCGACGACCTGACCCGGCTGCTGGCGATCTTTGGCCGACGTAACTCCGAGGATTAAAAGATCATTAAACAGACATCAGGAACACCGGGTCACATCACACAAACACGCCGGGGCCGTGGCCTCGAGAGCAGCCTCCCGCCGGGACTGGTTCGCCTTGCGGTATATCAGCCTGGAGTGCCGTGGCGATCCCGGTTCACGCAGGGCGGTTACCGGGTCTCGCACGGTCCGCCTACCGGGGAGCGGCCGGAGGCCGGCCTGCGGCGAAGTTCCCCGTCCGTGAAGCGAGGGTCATCTTCCGGCCCGCGATGGACAGGCTGCGGTGCCGGGTCGTGGTTCGCGCTAACCGCTATGACACCCCAGGTAGGAACGGGCTGATCTGCCTGCTGGCGGTGCGCACCGCGTTCCACCCTGCGCCAGAGCTGCCCCAAGGCCGGTGTCCGGTCCGGGACCCAGCTCGCCGCGCTGGCCGGCTCCGGCGATCCTGTTAAAACCCAGTGATTTGCCCGGTGCGCCGGGATCTGCCGCGGGATTACGGTTGGCTGCGGGTGACCCAGCGGACCGGGGGAGAAACGCCGATGAGTATCACCCTGACCGACGTGCCCGCTGCGGCCGGCTACGTCTGTTGGCTGCTCGATTGCCTGCAGGGGGTTAGGTGAGGTACATGGGCGATCAGACGTTGCTGTGGATCGGCTGTGGCGGATGTTCCGGGGAAACCCAGGCTCTGCTGGGGGTAGAGGGGCAGGCGTCGGACCTGCTCGACTTGATCGATGCCGACGGGCTGCGGCTGCTGTGGCATCCGTCTTTGGCTGAACTGGATCTGCGGCCTGTCCATCAGGCGCTGATGGAAGGCCGGGAGCACCTGACCGTGCTGTGCGTGGAGGGATCGGTTGCCCTGGCTGAGGACGGGATGTTCGACATGGTCGGCGGCGCCGGGAAGTTTCGCCTCGTGCGGTCGCTGTGCGAGCGAGCGGACTACGTCCTGGCGATGGGCGCGTGCGCCGGCTACGGGGGCTGGCAGGCCCAGCCCCCTAACCCCAGCGGCGCCGTCGGGCTGCAGTACACGCTGGACACCGCCGGGGGGCTCCTGCCCGCCGGGTGGCGCTCCCGGAAAGGCCTGCCGGTGATCGCCGTCGCCGGATGCCCGGTCCCCGCCGAGACCCAGGTATCGGCCATCCGGTGGGCACTCAAGGGCGCTCCCGGGGGCCTGGACCGGCACGGCCGGGCGCCGATGGTGCAGCCTTGCCTGCCCAGCGTGGAGTACCGGGGGTGCGGGACCCCACGGCGCATCGGCATGCGCTGTACCGGCTGCACCGGGCCGAAGTTCCCCAACTTCACGGACAGGCCGTTGGTGCGTTGGGCGTGGTGAGCCGTGACCGGCACCACGAGGAAGTGCCGCGCAGCGAGGGTGACCTGCGCATCTACTGGGACGAGGACGCCGGCCGCATCGCCGAGGCGTGGTGTCAGGGAACCCTGTACCGCGGCTACGAGATGATCCTGATCGGGCGTCATCCCGATGACGCGCTCGCGACCACGGCTCGGCTGTGCGGAATCTGCTCGACCAGCCACGTGGTGGCAGCCACCCACGCCCTGGAGGACGCCTGGCACATCACCCCGCCACCCCAGGCGGTACGCCTGCGGAACCTGTTCCTCGCGGCCGAGTCGGTAATGTCCGATGCACGGCAGGGAGCGCTGTTCTTCGGGCCGGGCCTGTGCCACCAGTCCTTTTCCTGGCACCCCCTCTACCGGGAAATCACCGGCGCCTTCGCCCCGCCGTTCACGGGCTGGCTGACCCGGCAGGTACGCGACTCCTCCAAGCGGATCCTGGGCGTCATCACCTCGTTCACCGGGCAGTGGCCGCATTCAGTTCCCTTCCGCCCAGGAGGCGCGACCTGCCCGGTAGGGACCGATGAGATCCGCCGCGCCCGCGCGGCGGTGGACGACTACGCCGCCTGGTACGCGCCGACGATCCTGGGCGGCACTCTGGATCAATGGGCCGAGGTCGCCACGGCCGGGCAACTGGAAACATGGCTGGAATCGCACCCGCACAGCGTGATCGCGCTGTTCTCCCGGTTCGCCACGGCCGCGGCTGGGCTGCACCGCGTCGGGCAAGGCAGCCAGAACCTCCTCAGCGGCGGGCTCTACCGCGACCCCGGCTCGCCGGCCAGGCCGCTGATCCGCGGCGGGGTCCTGCTCGACGGTCAGCCCCACGAGTTCGACCACGCACTGGTCCGCGAGCACACCCGGTACTCCTGGTTCAGCGACGCAGGCCCGCAACACCCCTGGCAGACGGTGGTAAGACCGGACCGGAGCCGGGCGGAGTCCTACAGCTGGGCAACCGCCCCGCGCTACGGCGCCGATGACCGGGTCATGCAACTGGGGCCCCTGCCCGAGTTGCTGATCGCCGGCGACCCGCTGGCCGCTGACCTGATAGCGGCGCACGGCACCAGCGCCTTCGTCCGGCAACTCATCCGCTGGACCCGCGCCGCGGCAAACCTGCGCCTGATGCGCCAGTGGCTAGACGAGCTGGAGTCCTGCCTCGGCCAGCCAGCACTCCAACCTCCGCGGCCCGCGGACATCGACCCCGACGCGCAAGGATTCGGCCACGCCAATGCCACCCGCGGCACCTTGATGCACTGGGTAAAGCTGAGCCAGGGCAAGATCGCGACCTACCAGGTGATCACCCCCACCACCTGGAACGCGAGCCCGCGCGACTCCCACGCCGTGCCCGGCCACTTCGAGCAAAGCCTGGTCGGCCTGCCAGCCGGCGAAACCGGCCGCGGCATCCGCGCCCTGGTCCTGGGCAGCCACGATCCCTGCCTCGTGTGCACCACCCAGTAAAGGCAATCGTGCCCCGCGACCTGATCACCCGGCATCTGCCCAGGAGCAGGCTATTAGGCTGCGTATGTGGCCAACCGTGCGATGCTCTTGGCTCTGGACTCCGCTGATCCCCCGGCCGGGCATGACGGGATGTACCCCCGCGGCGCCTTCCTCGCCGTATGGACCGAGGAACTGACGTGGATGGCGGATGGTGGTGATGAGACCTGAGCCGCTGACCTCCGCGCCTACCTGAGCTGTCTCGACGATCCGGGATCGGCCGGTTTCCGTGAGGCGCTGGCCCAGAGTTCCCTTTACTCCGATGGGAGCCGGCTTGAGCCCGCCGATACTGTGGGGCTCGTGACCGCGGGTTACACGTGGGCTCGCCAGGCGCCCTGGGGCGGCCTCCCTGCCGACTCGGTACCGCTTGCAGGTGGTGGTCGCGGGGCGGTTGAGCGGCACAGAACAACCGGTTACGTGCCGGGCGGCGCACCCCTGGGCCGGCTCGCTCGGGTCCGGTGA
>Ga0335078_10005189_pt1 | contig 19258 bp, 16 predicted proteins | sample Lox_Sample_32_FD_206711 | JGI IMG/M metagenome (GOLD analysis project Ga0335078, IMG submission 206711) | Soil microbial communities from Loxahatchee National Wildlife Refuge, Florida, United States - Lox_Sample_3.2 | ecosystem: Environmental > Terrestrial > Soil > Wetlands | place: USA... | reverse complement strand
GTCCCTGACGGGGTGAACTCCAACGTGTCGCCGATGCCAAACCGGAAGCAGGTTTCATCGACCAATTCGAAGCGCTGCACCTTGATTCCCAGCATGCGCGGATCGTCGCCGATAACTTGCTGTCCTTCAGCCATCGCCGCACGCGCCGCCGATTGCGGGTTGGCGACGTGAAGCTCCAACCGGCAAGTCGGTTTGCCGGCGAGCTGCGAGGCCGGGAGAATGGCCTTCGCATCCACCGGGGCATGGCGCACGAAGAAGCTCCAGTCAGCGACCGGCATGCCATCCAGCAGCACCTGCACGCGAATCGGGTCGCCTTTCGGACCTACGAAGACTTCGTTGACGCGGAAGACCGCGGCCACATCCCGTTCCAGGCGCGCGGGAGGTTCAAAAACAATTGCCGCGCGGCAACCATCGGTCCAACTTCCGGTGTAATCCGTGGCCCCCCAATGACCGTCCTTAAGACGGCCAGGCTGTCCCGCGGAGGTGAAATCGATACCGTCCCCGACCCCTACGCGAGGCGCGGAAAGGTCGTCGACATGGTAACCGAAAAAGCTGCGCATGGCATCTTCGGTGTTTCTCCAGTTGTTCGACCGGTAGCGCCGTTCCTCGCCGATGCGCGGCCTCCCGCGCCGCACGTGGGTAGCGAAAGGCGTGAACGTCAGCAAAAGGAATTGATTGACGAAATCGCGAAACGTGTGATGGTTGGCGTTGATGGTGAGGCAGTCGGGGACGTGCACTCCTCCCTTTGCGGCCCGCTCGGCGCAGTCTTCCAGGACCTGCGCCACCACACCCAGGCTGTAGCGTAGGTCGCGCGGCCAATCGGTCACCCGCTCGATTTGGGCCGGAACGCGGCCATCGCCAGGGAGGCCAAAATCAAAGATCAGAACATCGAAATTGCTCAGAAGATTGTCGGGCAGCGGCTCGGCATCGACGGGGATGGCTGCGGCGGGTGGAGCGCCGCTGGTCAGCAGCCGGGCAGCGAAGTGCAGCGGATGCTCGAAGTTCATTTCCGCGATCGACCGCGTCGTGAGTTCAAGGGTGCGCGGATTGTTGCCGATATAGACACATCGAGTGCGGCGGGGATAGACCGACAGCTCGCCGGCAACGTAGGCGAGAACGTGCTCCGGCTGGCACCACACATAATTCCGCATGCCATTGGAATCCGACTCGTAATAGCCCGGTTGCGGTGCTCCCAGGGCCTTGGCCACGGCCGCTGAAAAGCGGGGAGAAGGATCGTTTTGAAAATCCAGCTCTTCGATCGGCTCATCCGGGATGCCCCAGGTTTCCTTTTGATGCCGCGCCAACGGATCGGTAATCGAGAAGACGAATTGCTGGACGTTGTTATCGACCTTCATGTCCATGTTGTGCATGCCGGTGACAACGCGCGTGTGGTCGCAGTGATAGCCCTTCATCCGATCGGCCAGGCTTCCGGTGCTTCCGTAGTAAAGGAAAAGCCGCTTGGCGATGTTGGAATCGCAGTGCCAGCCGTGAATCATCCGCTCGTCGAATCCGTGAACGTCAAAGAGAATCTGGCGCGGCATGAGCTGGAAATCGCCCACCTGGTCGTAGCGGCTTTCCGGCAGCGACAGCGTCACTTCGTCCAGGTGCAGACGAGGCCCGAAATCGCGACACGTAGCAAGTATGGCCGCCGGATCGGCGCGCGGGAAGGACTCCCAGAGCGGCTCGGGAAGCTCGAACCGCGGCAGCGTGTAGTGGCCCTCGGGCAGATCGCGGAAGACGTCATTGAGGTCGCGGAAGCCCTCGCGCGGGACGAAGATCATGTCCGTATTGGTGTTCAGCACCCAGTGATTCCGCGGATTGGAGCGGCGGATGGCGATGTTCCGCGGCTGCGGTTCGATCACAACCAGATGGGTATGCCCCACTAGCTTGCGGTGAAGCTCGGGACGGACCCGCAGCACGCGTAAATACGACCTGGCACGGTCCGTGAGTGTGTCGTAGATGGCTTCGATGAAGGTCGGCAGCTCGTTGGGAGTGTTGTAGTCGACGAAAATGATCTCGTCGTCGCTATCCGACAGCAGTTCGGCAAAACAGTTCACACTGATGGCGGCGCGCTTGTGGAGGTTGTAGCCGTATGCATCGTTGCGGCCATACAGGATGACGGTGATCATTCGGGTCTGTTGACGAGGTAGACCAAGAGTATAACCCTCGGCGCGGCCGCCGGTTCAGACGCCGCGAAGGCGCTCGGCCGCGATTTCGGCCGTGATGTCGCGCTGCGGCTGGGCCAACATCTCGTATCCCACCAGGAACTTGCGGACGGTAGCCGAGCGCAGCAGGGGCGGGAAAAAGTGCGCATGGAAATGCCACTCGTCGTGGGGAGCGCCATCGGTGGGGTGCTGGTGAAATCCCATCGAGTACGGGAAGGAGACGCGAAACAACCGGTCGTAGCGGGCGGTGATGCGCCGCAGGATGTCGGCCAGGCCGTCACGCTCCGAGCCGGTGAACGCATCGATGCCGGCAAGGTGCCGTTTACTGATCACCATCGTCTCGAACGGCCAGACCGCCCAGAAGGGGACCACCACCAGGAAGGTGTCGTTCTCTTCGATCACCCGGTCGCCAATCGTCACTTCCAGCCGCGAGTAGTCGCACAGGAGGCACGATCCGTGCTGCTGTTTCCAGGCAAGCTGCGAATTCTGCTCGACGGCGATGCCGTCGGGCAACGCCCGGCCGGCCCAAATCTGGCAATGGGGATGCGGGTTGCTGGCGCCCATCATCGCACCGCGGTTTTCGAAGATTTCGACGTACCCGATGAAGTCGCGATTCCCCAGGTCGAGGAACTGCTCCACCCACGTATCCACGACTTTGCGCAGGTCGGCCGGTTCCATGTTGGCGATGGTAAGGTCGTGCCGCGGCGAAAAACAGATTACACGGCAGATTCCCGGCTCCGCATCCGCAATCAACAAACCGTCCTGCTCAAAGTGTTCGATGGGAGTAGATGGCTTGAGCGCGGCGAAATCGTTGTCGAAAACGAAAGTGGAATCGTAGCGCGGATTGCGGACGCCGCCGGCGCGCGCATTTCCGGGGCAAAGGTAGCAATCGGGATCGTAGGGCGGAGGCGCCGCACCGGCCGCGTCCTCCGACTGCCCCTGCCAGGGGCGCTGTGTCCGATGGGGTGAAACCAGAACCCACTGGCGCGTGAGCGGATTGTAGCGGCGGTGCGGATCCTGCTTCCAGTCAATCATGTCGCTACCATAGTAACGGCTTGCAAGGGCCGGCCCGCGGGGCTGCGTCTCATCTGCCGGCACTGACAAAAGCGTTGCCGCGGATGAAAAAGCGCAGCGGACGGTCAGCGCAATGGCGGATGCCGATTCTCGGCGTTACTTCGATTTCGATGGCCCGCGGCGCGGCGGGTTCCCGCACCACCAGGCTGCCGCGCGTGACATCGATGGCGTTCTGCGCGCGCGAAATGCCCATGGCCAGCGTCAGCTTGCCCGGGCCCGAGGCCAGATCGTGAAGGCTGCGGGCGCGAGGACGGCGGAGGCGCATTACGTCAATGCCCCTGACCGGCTCCAGGGCGCGAATGAGCGCGCAGCCGGGAGCGCCGTCGCGCTCCGCCACCAGGTTCAGGCATTCGTACATCCCGTAAATGAAGTACACGTATGCATGGCCGGGCGGTCCGAAGATCACGCGCGTGCGCGGCGTGATGCCGCACGCCGAGTGGGATGCCAGATCGTCGCCGCCGGGATAAGCTTCGGTTTCCACGATGATGCCGGCGGTCGCGTCGTGGACGAGAACCTTGCCGAGCAGGTCGCGGGACACGGCGATGCTGTCGCGCGCGTAAAAAGGTCGCTTGAGAATTGGGCCGAAACGCATGGGCTTTTCGTCATCTTAACGTTGGAGGTATCGTGTAGGGGTATGAGAACGCGACAGATTCTGGGCGCCGCTATCCTGGGCGCGCTGGGAATACTCTGGGCACAGCAGCCCGCTCCGGGCCCCGACGAGAAGGCGCTTACGGACCGGATGCGCAAACTGCGGAGCCTGCCCGATGATGAATGGGCGAAGAGCGTGGCCAGCCTGGCGTCGGATATCCACGCCATGCCGGCCGGGCCGGCCAAGACCCGAGCCATCAGCGGCCTGCAAAACCTCGCCACGGAGGGCGATGCCGGCCATGCCACGCTGCAATTGATCGCGGATACGATCGTCGACGTGATTCATTCGCTCCCCGCCGATCAGCGCGGCCCGCTCTGCGGTTCCCTCGCCCCGCTGGTCCGGTACGAACACCTCAGCGTCCCGCTCGAAGATCCGGCGTATCGCGCCGCCATGGAAAAACTGGCTGCCGAAGACCAAACGCGCATGAACGCGGATTTTTCTTTGACGGATATCCATGGACAGGCCTGGCGATTGCGGGATTTGCGCGGCAAGGTGGTGCTGGTGAATTTCTGGGCGACCTGGTGTCCCCCCTGCCGCAAGGAAATGCCGGATATGCAGGCGCTTTTCGAGCGGTTTTCCGCGCAAGGACTGGTGATCCTCGCCATCTCGGACGAAACACACGACAAGGTGGACCCGTTCATCGCCGAGAAGAAGTACGCCTATCCGATTCTTCTCGACCCGGGCCGGACCGTCAACACGCTTTTCGCGGTCGAAGGCATTCCCAAGAGCTTTTTATATGATCGCAGCGGCAAACTCGTAGCGGAAGCTATCGATCGCCGAACGAAACGGCAATTCCTTGAAATGCTGAAAATGGCCGGCGTCGAATAGCGCCGACCTCACGAAGATGCGCCTGTTCACCGCTTTGGACTTACCTGCGCACGTGGTCGCGCGTCTGGAGGAGCAGCTGGGCCGGCTTCGCCCCACCGCCCGCATCAACTGGAGTCCGCCCGCCAACCTGCATATCACGGCCAAATTCATCGGTGAGTGGCCGGAGGCGAGATTGCAGGAATTGAAATCGGCAATGGCGCCCCTGCCGCCGGCCGAACCGATTCCGGTTCACATACACAATCTGGGCTTTTTCCCCAATGCACGGTCGCCGCGCGTGTTCTGGTGCGGCATCGACGCGCCCGGGCTGGCGGAGTTGGCCGGCGAACTGGACCGGGTGTGTGGTGAACTCGGAATCGCGCGGGAGACGCGCGCGTTTTCGCCGCACCTCACGCTGGCCCGGATCAAGGATCGATTGAACCTGGATGCTCTGCATAGGGCGATCACAGCGCTGCCTTCGACCGATTTCGGGGAGTTTCACGCCGCCAGCTTCTTTTTGTATCAAAGCGAGTTGCGACGCGGCGGTTCTGTGTACACTAAACTTGCGGAATTTCCGCCCGCATCCGAATGATCCCTATACTGCTTTTGCTGGCCGCTTATCTGATCGGCGGCATCCCGTTCGGGTACCTCCTGGTCAAGTGGACAACCGGCGCGGACGTGCGCTCGGCGGGCAGCGGCAATATCGGCGCCACCAACGTCCTGCGGACGACCGGACGGAAGGCGGGCATCGCCACCTTGCTGCTCGACATTGCCAAAGGGTACACGGCCGTCTGGCTGATGGCGCATTACACCGGCAATAACGCGTTCTGGATCAGCGCGGCGGCCATGGCGGTAATGCTCGGACACGCGTATCCGGTGTTTCTGCGGTTTCGCGGAGGGAAGGCCGTCGCCAGTTTCTTGGGAGCGTTCCTCTTCATCGCGCCGCTGGCCGTGGCAGCCATAATCGTAGTCTTTCTAGCCGTGTTAGCTTGGACGCGTTATATCTCGATGGGCTCGATCGTGGCAGCGGCGACGTTCCCCCTGGCGGTTTGGCTGATCCTGCAGCCGGAGAAACCGGTAGTGGTTGCCGCAATTCTGGCCGGGGCATTTATAATCTACAGACATAGTAGCAACATCAAGCGCCTCCGCGAAGGAAAAGAGAACGCCTTCCGGTTTGGAGCCGCGAAATCGTGAAGCGCCTCTCGATTATCGGCGGCGGGAGTTGGGGGACCGCTCTCGCGATCGTGTTGAGCCGCCGTTTTGACGAGATCCGGCTGTGGGTCTATGAACCGGACCTCGCGCTTCGCATGCTGGCCAGCCGCCGCAACGATGTCTATCTTCCGGACTTGGTAATACCCGGCAATATATTGATTACCAGCGAGTTATCCGTAGCCATTGAAGACGCCCCGATGATTCTGAGCGTCGTCCCATCGCACCTGGTGCGGACGATATACCAGCGTATGCTGCTGACACTCGATCCCGGCATGCTTTTCGTAACGGCTACGAAGGGTCTCGAGAATGGCAGTCTGCTACGAATGTCAGAGGTCATTAGGGACGTCGTGCGCGCGCGGTTCGAACCGAGGGTTGCCGTGATTTCCGGCCCGAGTTTCGCACGGGAGGTAGCCAGGGGAGATCCTACGGCGATAGTGGTTGCCTCGGATGACAATGCGCTGGCCGGGCAGGTCCAGGAGGGCTTCTCAGGGCCGACATTGCGCTTGTACACAAGTAATGATCCTATCAGTGTAGAAATTGGCGGGTCGATCAAGAATGTCGTCGCCATCGGTTCTGGCGTATTGGCCGGCTTGGAGTTAGGTCATAACGCCACGGCCGCCCTGATTACCCGGGGCCTAGCGGAAATGACCAGGCTGGCAGTGGCGCTGGGAGGCCGTCCGATGACCATGGCTGGTTTGGCCGGCTTGGGTGATCTGGTGCTGACGTGTACAGGAGATCTCAGCCGGAACCGCAGGGTGGGTCTTGAATTAGCCCAGGGACGAAACCTGGATGAGATCGTTAACTCCATGAAAATGGTCGCTGAAGGCATAAAAACTACAAATGCAGCAGTTGATTTGGCACGCCGTCTGTCTGTCGAAATGCCCATCGCTGAACAGATGTTTCAGATGCTACACTTCGGGGTATCTCCGCGGGAGGCGATTCGGTCGCTCATGGAACGGTCTCTTAAGGGGGAATGACCCGAATTTACACCGCGGAACCGCAACCTCGGATGGACGAACGGGTTAACAGGGATGTAGGGGCTGTAGTGACGGCACTCGATCTGGACGCTGAGTTGATGCTTCGCGTCAAAGACGGGGACGGCGCCAGCTTCGGTATCTTGCTCGACAAGCACCGGGTGCCGGTCGTTCATTTCCTCTACCGCATGGTTCAAAACCATGCCGTGGCCGAAGAACTGGCGCAGGAGGTATTCTTACGGGTCTACCGTTCGCGGGCGACTTACGAACCCACTGCGAAGTTTACGACGTGGCTCTTCCGCATCGCGACGCACCTGGCGTTGAATTCGCTCCGGGACGGCAAGCACGACCGGACGCAGGAGAGGCTGGACGACACCGCTCCGGATATGCCCGTCCGGCAGGTGCCGGATGTGAAGCCATCGGTCGAGCAGTCCATGGTTCATCAGGCCAAGATGGAAGAGGTTCGGAAGGCGGTGGCGGCTCTGCCGGAGAAGCAGCGCGCCGCGGTCCTGATGCATAAATATCAGGAGATGGAATACACGCAGATCGCAAAGGTGCTCAACTGTTCCGAATCTGCGGTAAAGTCGTTACTTTTCCGGGCGTACGAAACGTTGCGTGCCCGGTTGGCTCACATGGCGTAGACTATCAAGGGCGGAAGTTGCGGGAACCGCCATTTTTGGTATTCTATCCGGTCGGGCCTTTAAGGGAAGAAGGATGGTATGAAGTGCCCAATCGATTCGCGGGAGACTGAAATCCTGGTGGCGTACTGTTCCGGCTCGCTGGCGGCCGAACGCTCGCCTTTGTTGGCCTCGCACCTCGAGGACTGCGCTGCCTGCCGGCAGTTTGTGAAAGACCAGCAGGCGGTTTGGGATGCGCTGGATGGTTGGCAGGCCGCGCCCGTCTCGGCCGATTTCAATCGACGGCTGTACCAGCGGATCGAGCAGCCCCACTCCTGGTTTGATCGGCTGGCCCTGTCCCTGCACTGGAGCGGTTTGCGGCAGGCGATTCCCATCGCCGCCAGCGCAGCCGTTGTTCTAATGGCGGGACTCCTTCTGCAACACAACTTCTCCGCGCCTCCCGTCGCTCACCATAACAGCGCTGTAGTGGAAGCCATCCAGCCGGACGATCTGGAAAACGCATTAAGCGAGATGGAGGCTTTGAGCCAGCTCAGCCGCCCGGTTCGTTCTGACAACGCCGGTTCCAAGATGTAGGGTCGCTTCCGGAAGATGGCCCGCCTTTTCTATTTTGCGGCGACGCTGGTCGTCGGTTTGAGTCCCCTCTGGTCCGACGACCAGGCTAAGGAGCCTCCGAAAGCTCCCGCGCGAGTTACCGCGCCCAAGGTCCCAGCGGCCAAAGTGAACAACAAGGCCCGGGGAGGCGGCGTTCCCAAAGCCGGCGCGAAGGCTTTGCCGACGATTCCCAAAGCGCCAAATGCCCAGATTCAGCGTTTTTTGCGTATGACGCCGCAGGAGCGCGAGATTTACATCGACAAAGCCCCCGTTCCCAACCAGCAAAGACTACGGAATCTGGCCGAGCATTGGGACAGTCTTCCCCAGGAAGAACGAGATCGGCAGCTCCAGCTTTTCGAGTCCTTATCGAGGCTTCCCCGAGACAAGCAGGATCTGGTCAACCAGCGGTTGACGGAATTCCAGCAACTCGGGCTGGATCGCAGGGTGGCCATTCGCCGGGCGTATCAGATGCTCAGCGAGAAACCCGAAGAGGAACGGCAGCCCATCATCGACAGCCCGGCGTTCAAGGAACGCTTCACCCCCATGGAACAGCAGATCATTACCGATCTGGTGAAGTACTATCCCAATCCGCGCATGTAGGCGGAAACCGCTCTCTTGCGATCGCGGCTCAACAACGCGTTTCACTTTAACCTATGGATTGCACCGCCATCGCGGCGGCGGGGCCGGAGCGGATCTGCGCGCCAGAAGGAAGATCCGGCCGGGAGGCGCGGAGATCACATCGTGTGCCTGCGCTGCCGCATCCGTGACCGCGCCACGGTAACGGTCGGGCAGGAAAAAATCCGCATCCGGGTGAGCGGCGATGGTGTCTGCGAGCTCCGCCGGTGTGGCGGCGATGATCATAGTGCCGACCGCGTCTGTTTTCGTCAGTCCCCATTCCCGAAGATGCTTGCGGAAGCTCGGCATCCAAGGCGCGAGGTCATTGAATTGCGCGGCCGTAAGAACGATCCCCATCGAGGCGAAATCCATGCCATAGGGGCCGGTCGCGGGCATGCCGCCGATCAGAAAGTAGCGGGCTTTGGGCAAGGGCAACACACTGGCAAAGAGTTCGTCCTGGGGTTCCACCAGGATCAGTTCGTTGCCTCGGCCCCGTTCGCAGTAGGACGAAAGCATGGGGGCCGTGGCTATGATCGTGCCGCCTTCGAAGGAAATCCCCCACGGGGCGACGGGTGTGGCCAGCTTGAGAAGTAAAGCGGCGGTGGCGACCACCGCCAGCCACTTTGCCGATCGAACCTCGCCCAGAGTACCGTATGCGCTGGCCAGGATGGCCGCCGCGGGAATCAGGGGAAGCAGATACGTGACGTTGCGGTATTGCCAGAAGAAAAGCGCAGCCATCAGGACGGCCATCCAGCAGCCCAGGAGAACCGCGGGCGCGGAGCGGCGTTTCAAATCCGCCGCGAACGCCGGGAGCGAGACCGCCGCCAGCGCCACCAGCACCGGATCGAGACGCAAAATCCGCATCAGGTAGAACAACACCTGGTTTTCCTGCGACGTCTGCGGCGGAGCCCCGCCGCCGTAGCCGAGAATTTCGACGGCGACATGCTCGGTCCAGAACCAGCGATGATGTACGATCAACTGGTAAACGAACCAGGGCGCGGCCAGCGCCAGAATGGCAATGCCTGCCGCCAGAATTCGCAGGAATCGCGGCCGGTATTGGCGCGGGGCCAACAGGAAATACAGCCCGAGGACGGCGACCGGAAGCAGCCCGGCCACGCTCTTGGTCAGGATGGCCGCCGCCACCGCAGCCACGAACCCCCAGAAGGCCGGCGGCGATTCCAGCCAGGGATCGGAAAAAAGACAATACATGGCCGCGGTGTAGAAGGCCGCCAGCAATCCATCGGTCAGGCACATGCCGCACAGAACGTGCCAGAGATGGTTCGACGCCAGAAGCAGAACGGAGCAGGCGCCCGCCTGCCAGGAACGCATTTCGGCCGCCCACCAGAAGATCAGCCCGGCGGCCAGGGCGGACAACAGCGCCACGGGGAAGCGCAGCGCCAGGCGTGAAATGCCGGCCAGGCGAGCCGACAAAGCCGCGGCCCAGATGAGCAACGGCGGCTTGTATAAAGCCATCCGGCCCATGAATTCGGGCGTGAGCCAGCTTCCCTGGAGCGCCATGTGAATGGCGGTCGACGCGTACAGCGCCTCGTCCTGCGCGCGGACACTGCCGATGGGGTCGAGCGTATCGCCCGCCAACTCCATGCGGGCCGACCGGATGAGCAGGGATGCGAGAGCCAGCAGGGCGACGGCGGCAAAGGCGCGCGGCACGTGTTGACGATAGCAGGTTGCGCCGAGGACGGCAGATTTCCCGTGTAAACGCTACTGTTGGTGATCGATGTGGATGATGTCGGAGCTGTACGGAGTCAGCAGCGGAATCAGAACTCCGTTGGCCATGAGCTGAGAGCCCGTCAAGGAATACACCGAGTGATTGACTTCGAACCAGACGGTATACGTGGAATTGGGGTTGAGGCCCAGCGGCCGGAAGTTGTATTGCGGGGCCGAGCTCGCCGCTCGCGTGACCACTCCCATGGCCGAATCGAGGGATGCATTGTAGCTCATTATGGCATCGGTGCCGCCTGCCGATGGCGGCTCGAGGTGATAGACCTGGCTGCCTTGAAACGCGGTGCGCAGAATCTTATAGTTCGCGATTTCCTGCCCCAGATAGCGTCGCTGGTCGGCAGCAAGGCCGGCCAGCGGGAACATCAGGACCCAGTTCCCGCCGAACATGTAGCTATGAGCCGAGTACGGAGTCAGCCCGTCCGACTGCGGCATATACCGCTCGGAGTAGCGCATGGAAAACGGGTACGTGGCGCCGAAAGCGGCCTGGCGCGCATCCAGCGAGCCGGAGGCATCGTTGGTGATGGACGTGACGTAGTTCTTCACCATGTTGAACGTCATCATGTTGCCGCCGTCTTCGCAGTTCTCCCAGCTCACATTGGGACGCGCCGCCTGAATGGCGGAGACGACCGCGTCGATTCCCTGGACGGAGTTGGCATAATTGCTGTCATTCGGGTCGTGAGTGTGCGTGGTCTTGGTGCAGCTTTTGACCATGTTCTCGCCGTCCTGCAGAATCCAGTCCACCTGGTAATCGTCTATGATGCGAAGCGCCTGCTGGATGACCCAGTTTTGCGTCGCCTGGTTGGAGAGGCACAGCGAACCGGCTCCGAAGTAGCCGTCATTCTCCGTGGATGTCCAATCGGGATTCGCCTGCAGTACCGGGCTGGAGGGATCGGCCTCGGCGAGGGCGAAATGCAGGCCGAACTTCATGCCGAGAGAGTGTACGTAGTTGGAAACCGATGCCAGACCGTCGGGGAATTTAACGGGATCTTCGTACCAATCCCCGATCGCGCGGGCCCAGCCGAGATCCACGATGAATAGCTCCACGCCCAGATTCGCCGCCGCGCTGGCGTTCTGCATCAGGGTCGCTTCGTCGATGCTGTCTTCGTATGCCCACGAATCCCAGACGACATAGGGGAACGCCGAATCGGGAACTGGTTTGGCCAGCACTTTCTCGACGAAAGACTGCGTGAGAAAGCCCGCATCGCTAAATGCGCCATGGAACAGCCCGATAAACGCGTAGGGAGTTTCGAAGGTGGCCATAGGCTCCACGGGATGGTTCAGGTCGGGAATCGTGGAACCGAATTGCAGAACATTCTGGTCGGCTTGCTGGGCCGCTGTGACCCGCGCGCGTCCGTCGAATTCCCACCCGGCGAACAGGCCGCGGTTCATTGAATCGCGGATGGCAAGCCAGGAGCACTGTTGCCCGTGCGCGCCCGAATACACCGTCACGGGCGTGCCGTCCGGAGCCACCGCGCTCTCGACGGTTTCGAAGTTCACCGGTGTTCCCAGTATCGACCACTGATTCACGCTGAAAGACGTGTACTGCTGATTGTTGTCGAAGAACGACCAGGGCAGCATGTCGAAGGCGGTGATGAAGGCGGGCGAGCCAGTGAGATTGCGGTAGCCGACATGATATCGCAACGCCGGCTGGTTATCGAAGAGGTCGAAGGTCACCGTGAACTGGGCGGCGCTGTTGATGTCCTGGAGTTGAATCACCTGACGCAGACCGTTGGGCGCAACGGTTGTCGTGTACTGATCGAGCAGCGAGTATTGGCGCAGCGCGTCGAAGCTCTCCGATCCGGCTTGCAGATGAATCGGCGAAGCCGGCTGTGAAGCCGACAGGAGCCACGAATCGCCGCTGTGAATGTCGAACAGGGATTGGACGTAGAAATGTCCATCCGGCGTCAGTTGCAGAATCACCTGCAGCCAGCCGTTGGTCAGCAGCCAGGTGTTCTGCGCCGGATCAAACGAGGCCGTAGCCGCATTCCCGGTGGAAACTACGGCCGCCATCAGCAGGATCAAGAGCAACTTGTACATGGCAGCCCTGTAAATAGAAACGCGCCTGCCGGTGAAAGGTTTCGATGTTACAGCTTTTTTCTAATGCCAATTAAGTTTAGGGAACTATAACGAGATTGCCGAAGATACTAACAATATGTACGGAAGATAACCTAAGGTATCTGGGGGATATCCACTATCGGCTGCTTCGCGCCCGCATATCGCGGTGATTCACCCTCACCTGGAAACCCGCATCTGCAAGATTCTTACGAATTTGCTCCGCCATCATTACGGAACGATGCTGCCCGCCGGTGCAGCCAAAGGCGATCGTGAGATAGCTTTTGCCCTCGCGAATATAGTGCGGCAGGAGGTACGTCAGGAGGTCGGTAATTCGGTGGATGAATTCCACGGTCTGCGGAAAAGACCCGATATATTGCGCCACGGCTGGATCTTTTCCGCTGCGATTCTTAAAACGAGGAATGTAGTTCGGGTTCGGCAGGAAGCGGACGTCAAACACCAGGTCGCTGTCCGGAGGCACGCCGTGCCGATAGCCGAAACTGGTCACGGAAATCAGAATGCGCGACGGATCGCTCTCGCGGCGAAAGCGCTCGCCGATGAATTCGCGCAATTCGTGCACCGTGAACTTCGATGTATTGACGATCAGGTCCGCCATGGCGCGGATGGGCGCCAGTTGACGCCGTTCGGCGCGAATGCTGCGCAAAATAGATCGATCTGTGCCGAGCGGATGAGGGCGGCGGGTCTCACTGAATCGCCGCACGAGCGCGTCGTCCTCGGCTTCCATGAAAATCAGCTTTGCCTCCACCGATCGGCGGATGGCGGACAGAACTTTGGGAAACTGGCGGAGCCCTTCGCGCTCGCGGATGTCCACAACCAGGGCCGCGCCGGGGATGTTGGCGTTCTCGCGGATCAATTCCGCGAACTTGGGGATCAATTCCACCGGCAGATTATCGACGGAATAATACCCCAAGTCCTCCAATGCCTTCAGGACTGACCCCTTGCCGGAGCCGCTGATCCCGGTAATCACGACCAGTTCGGCTTTTCGCGAAGCGGGCTTCGCTTTGCGCCGGGGTTTTCGCGGCATGCGCCGCTATGCCTCCACCAGGTCGAGATGTCCGTCGCGGCGGCGGATGAGCACCGTTGTACGCCCCGTATCGGCATCGCGGTAGACCACGTAATCGCGGCTCTTATCCAGGTCGAGAACCGCTTCTTCCACTGTCATCGGCTTGCGCTTTTTGTGCTCGTCCACTTTGTAGACCCGCTGTTCTTCTTCCGGCAGCTGCGCCATGGTTTTCGGCTCGACGCGCCGGCCGCGGACTTTTTTGGGTGGAGCAGGGGCCGCGGGTGCGGCCGCCTCCTCTTTGCTTCGCGGCAAGCGCTTGGTGTCGCGCCATTTCTCGCGCGTCCGCAAAGCTTGCTTTTCCAGTTTCTCCGCCGCCTCATGGATGGCATTGAAGAGGTCGGAGCTGGCGCCCAGCCCGACCAGTTGGTGATTGTAGTAGTGCACGGTGGCTTCCGCCCGATGCAAATGGCGTTCCAACGAGAGAATCACGTGCGCTTCACACTCCCGCCGGCCATCCAGAAGTTTCCCGATCTTTGAAAATTGCGCCTCCAGCTTTTTGGCCTGCGCCGGGGCCAACTCAACCTGCCTGCCCGTATATTTGATTTTCATGGGGTCGAGACGCGTCCTTTCACTACCAGTTATAACGCGTTTGCCCGCCAGGATGGCGCGTTCAGTCAAAGATTGCGGAGGGTAAAACGCCGATTGTCCGGCTGAATCAGTTGCGGATGCGGCGCTGGTGCGTAGAGGGGATTTTCATGTCCTCGCGGTACTTGGCGACGGTGCGGCGGGTGACATTGATGCCCTGCGTCTGCAGCAAGGTCGTGATCTGCTCGTCGGTAAGCGGCTTGGTGCGATCCTCTTCCTCGATCATTTTCTTCACCATGCGCTTCAGGAGCAATAGCGGCGTAGCCCCGCCCGAGGGACCCTGCACGGCTTCGGAGAAGAAATAACGGAGTTCGAAGACGCCTTGCGGCGTGTGCACGTATTTACCGGCTACGGCGCGGGAGACGGTCGAGGGATGCACGCCGACTTCTTCGGCGACTTCCTTGATCATCATCGGCTTCAGCGAATCGAGGCCGTGCGACAGGAATTCCGTCTGGCGCCGGACAATCGCCTGGCAGACTTTCATAATCGTCTGCTTGCGCTGCTCGATGTTCTTCATGAGCTGGATCGCCGAAGTGTAGCGCTCGCGGACGTAGTCGCGGACTTCCTTGGTGGCCCCGTTGTCGCGGTCGAGCATACGGCGGTACTGCGCGTTGAGCCGAAGCTGGGGCACGTCTTCATCATTCATTTGAATGATGTAGTCGTCGCCGTCCTTGATGAATGCCACGTCCGGTTCCACCACCCGCGCGCCCGCGCCGGAGTAACGCAGCCCCGGCCGGGGATTGAGGTGGTGGATCATGTTCACGGCGACTTCCACGTGCAGCGGCGGACGACCGAGCAGCCGCGCGATTTCCTTGTACTGCCGCGTCTCCAGCAGCCGCATGTGGCTGGAAATGATCTGCCAGGCCACGCCGCCCTTGCCGTTGACGCTTTCGATTTGCAGCAGCAGGCATTCCTGCGGGTTGCGCGCGCCGACACCGGCCGGATCCAGGGTTTGGACGAATCGCAGGGCCTCCTGGACGTCCGCCAGCTTATGTTCCCCGGCGGAGGCGATTTCTTCCAGTGACGCCGACAGGTAGCCGTCTTCATCCAGGTTGCCGATGATGGACTCGGCGGCATTTCGAACCTCGCCAGAGATGACGCTGACGCTCAACTGCGACCGCAAATGGTCGGCCAGGGTCACCGGAGCGGAGAGGAATGTCTCAAACGACGGCTTCTCCACCGATTCCGATGCCGGGCTCTTATAACCGGGATCCAGGTAGTCGTCGAAAAACGAGCCGAAATCGATTTCGTCGAAGGGATCGGTGGCGGGGGGAGTTTCCAGCGCCGGATCGTTGACCGATGTGGGGACATCGGGCTCGGCGACGGCCGCCGCGGCTTCTTCGGCGTCCGGGAAGAGATTGCCGTTGATGGCGACGTCCGGGGCGCCCTCGACAATGCTGCTTTCGCTGAGAACGGCGGCGTCGAGAATCTGCTTATCGGCGGGATCGAGTACCGGCTCGGCCTCCAACAGCGGAAGCAGTTCTTCCGGCGTTACCTCTTCTCCGGCCTCTTCCGTGGATTCTTCCAGAACCGGGTTCTTGACGATCTCCTGAGTGATCATCTCCTTTAACTCCAGCCGATTCAGTTGCAGCACCGTCACCATCTGCACAAGGCCGGGGGTGAGGATTTGCTTCTGCGCGACTTTCAGTTGGAGTCTCGGGGACAGTAAGCTCATCTCTGTTTCCTATGGTATCACCGGAATAAGGCATACCGGCGCAAAAATGGCAACGCAGTAGCATTTTTCGTGCCGTTTGCTAAATTGCAGAAATGAATGGGCGTTAAACGTACACTCGGCGCACGCGCGCGCTGATGCTACAGAGAATGTTATAGGAAATGGTGCCGGCGACACGGGCGATTTGCTGCGCGTCGAGAGTCGATTCGCCCTCCGAGCCGAGCAGGGTCACGGTGTCGCCCGGCGCCAGCGAGGCCGTGTGGCTGAGGTCGATGGTGGTGAGATCCATGGAGATGGTGCCGAGGATAGGGGTCAGCTTGCCGTCCGCGATCACTTTCCCCCGGTTGGACAGCCGGTGAAACATGCCATCCGCATATCCGGCGCCGATGATGCCGACCCGCATCTGCCGGGGCGCGCGGAAAGTGGCGCCATAGCCGACCAGGGCGCCTTCGGGAATCTCCTTCACTTCCAGAATCCGCGCTTTCCAGGTGAGCGCGGGCTTGACGTGAAGGAGCGGCGCGGGCGCATCGCCGCGAGCGGGCGATACATATCCGTAAATCGCGTGCCCGGCGCGCACCAGCCCGTGCCAGCCGTCGCGCCGTCCGTAGGCTACGGCGATGGTGCTCGACGTGTGCAGAATGGCCGGTTTGATGCCGGAGCGCTCGAGTTCGGCCGCCACCTCGTGAAAGCGCGCGAGCTGGTCGGCCGTCTGCGTGCTGCCGTAGTTGGCGGCCGATGCGAAATGCGTCATCAGCCCCTCGATGCGCGCCAGGCGAGTCCCGGCCAGGACCGCCAGAATCTCGCCGGGAGCCGCAAGTGTGCCCAGGCGTGACATCCCCGTGTCAATTTTGAGATGAAAAGCGATCGGTTTGGCCGCGGCCTGCGCCAGTTGTTCCACCAGCCGAATCTGCGCCAGTGAGTGGACTACGGGTGTAAGTGAATGGCGGGCGATCTGCGGCGCTTCGTCGGGGAGGAAGCCCCCCATTACCAAAATCCGGGCCGCCTGGATTCCGGCCTCGCGCAAAGCCACGCCTTCCTCTACCGAACTGACCGCCAGCCAGCGTACACCCTCGGCTACGAGGACGCGCGAGACCTCCAGCGCGCCGTGTCCATACGCGTCGGCTTTGACCACCGCGGCGACCTCGACACCCGGCCCGACCACCGAACGCACGCTGCGGTAATTCCGGGCAATCTGATCGCGGGACACCAACACGTAGGACCGATAGGGCGGAGACACGGATTGATTTTAGCAATCGGGCGTCCATTGCCCGCGTCAGGTCCCCGGTGCAACAAGGCCGACTACCCGATTCCCTCCAGCAGCCGCTCATACGCGTCCGTGACCGCATCCCACGAGTACCGCTCGCGGACACGATCCATGGCACGACGGCGGAACACGTCGCGCGCCGTCTCGCTCATCCGCAGCACATCGGCTATTTTCGCCGGCAGCTCCGCAAACTCGAACGGAATTCCCGCGTCGCCCGCGACCTCGGCGTTCTCGGCTGTATTCCGGTACAGCACCAGCGCGCCGCGGCCCATGGCTTCGATAAGCGCCGGGTGTGTGCCGCCGACCTCGGTGGCGTGAATGTACGCGAAGCAGTGCGACTCCAGCTCGTGGTACCCCTGTCCATATACGGCCCCGGGCATGACGATCCGCGGGTCGCGCGTGTCCCGAACGCGGCCGATATACTCCTGGGAATACGGGGCGTCTCCGATCAGCGCGAGCTTCATCGGCGTATCGACCTGCTCGAAGGCTTGGCGGACTTCGAGCGGATGGTTCTCCGGCTCCATGCGGCTGACATAGAGAAAATATCGCCCGGGTTCGAGTCCGAGCTTGTCCGGGACGTCGGCGGATTCGATTTTCCCGACGGCGGCGCCGTACGGGATGAAGACGCTTTCTTTGGCGTAGCGCCGGAGGTAATATTCGCGAATCGTCTCAGCGTCCGTCACCACCCGCGTGGGACAAAAGGTCGCCAGCCGTTCGGAGACGAGATACCAGGTCTTCGCCAGCCGATTCCATTTCTTGCGCAGCCGCTCGATTCCGTCGACGTTCAGCGCCACCGGCATGCCGAAGAGCCGCGGCGCCAGGGTGAAGATGGCGTTGGCTCCGTTGCAATAGAGCGCGGCATCGGCGCGGTGAAACAGGAGGTGCAGCGTCGAGAGCAAGGTGTGCGCCAGGGTGTCGAAGTATTTATGGCGGATCGTGGGAATGTATTGCAGGCGCACGCCGCGATAAGTCTCGGCTTCATACCGCTGCCGGCAATAAACCGTCACCTGGTGGCCGCGCGACGCGAGGCGCGTGGAGAGCTCTTCGGCAAAGGTTTCGAACCCGCCGTAACCGGCCGGGATGCCGCGCGTGCCGAGAAGCGCGATGCGCACGCCGGTGGATCCCTGCTAGGTGCGCGCGGTTTCCGAGCGCGTCAGCATGCGGACCATTTTCCTGGGCGCCTGCTTGCTCACCGGCGCATACTGGAACCAGCTCGCCATGTATTCGTCATCGACGCGCCGGCTGCCCTGCACCAGACGGCGCTTGGCGAACACTCGCGGCATGTTCTTCACCAGAAACCAGAAGGCTCTGAGCGAGGTGTGCTCCCACAGCAGGCAGCACATCACCACCACGAAGTCGCGCGCGGTGATCGAAAACAGGTTGCGGCGGTACAGGTTCGGTGAAATGTTCTTGATGCGCATCAGGAACCGGTTTTTCACCGAGTGCATGTTGATTTCAGGCGGCAGGGCCCGGCGATTTCCGGGCAGCACCTTGCGGACATGATATCCGCGCGCGTAAGGCGCATAGAGGCATTTCCAGCCCAGCAATTGCGCGCGCCAGGCGACGTCGGCATCCTCGCGGTAGACGAAGAAATCCGAGTCGAAGAACTCGCCGTCGAGGGAAATGTCCTCGATCATGGCGCGGCGGTAGAGCGCCGCGGCCGCGGTTGCGCCGAACACGTATTCGTATTGCAGGTAGTGGCCGTTATCCACTTCCTGCGATCCGCGGTCGAGGTGCCGCAGCATGGGGTTGAAGTAGATTCCGGTGGAATCCACGACTGGCTTTTCCGGGATTTCGAAGTGCGCGGTCATGGTGAGCAGCTTGCCGCACACCGTGCCGATGCGCGGATCGAATTGGCCGGCATCCACCAGGGCCTGAATGAAGTTGGGCAGCAGTAGAACATCGGGATTCAGTGTCAGAACCCAGTCGCCATTCGATAATGCGATCGCCTGGTTCTGGGCGGCGGCGAAACCGATGTTCTCCTCGTTGTAGTAGACGCGGATGCGATCCTCGAATTGCTCCAGAATATCAATGGTGCCATCGGTGGAAGCGTTGTCCACTACGATGATTTCTTTATTCGGATATCTTTGGGCCAGCACCGATTCGAGGCAGCGTTTGATAAAACGGCCGCTATTATAG
>Ga0335078_10005188_pt1 | contig 19260 bp, 20 predicted proteins | sample Lox_Sample_32_FD_206711 | JGI IMG/M metagenome (GOLD analysis project Ga0335078, IMG submission 206711) | Soil microbial communities from Loxahatchee National Wildlife Refuge, Florida, United States - Lox_Sample_3.2 | ecosystem: Environmental > Terrestrial > Soil > Wetlands | place: USA... | reverse complement strand
CGATATGACAACCGAGGAAGACCAAGATACGAGAGCCAAGTTCTATTCAAGTCGATCGTTGGCCAAATACATCGTGCTAAACGGAGTGCCGAGAAGCACCCACGCATTCAGCGACATGGTGGCTTCGGGTTCCTCCGAAGACCTGACAAGCGTGAGTGGCATCAGGCTGATTGCGTGCTTGGGACAGGTGGCGTTCCTTAGGCACGCCCAACAGACCAACATCATGGACAAGACGAACGGCAGAATCATAGCGACCATTACAAGATAACCAACAGAAGTCTCGGTCAGCTAGATCTGCAGCGTTTGACGCCGAGTGGTTCCCACATACGGGAGGTGCTTGACGAGAACAGGCTCCAACCCTAGGAGTCTACGCGCCACTCTCGCTCGTCAGTTCGAATATTCTGTTCCTCAGTTGACGCATGCCATCGCCCCGCGTTGCGGAGGTCTTCACCGTGGAGAACCCCTCGAAGAGATCGTCGGGTACGGCCGCGTCCGTCCGACCATGCGCCAGATCCATCTTGTTGAGCACCAACAGCGTCTTCTTGGGGTCGACGCCGAGCTGGCCCATGATGTCCTTACAGCTATCGAACTTTATCCGAATGCTCTGCGTAGTCTCACTCGCGTCGACAACGAGGAGGACGAGGTCCGCGTAGGTGAGCTCTTCAAGCGTCGACTTGAACGACTCGACGAGGTAAGTTGGCAGCCTCGAGATAAAGCCGACCGTGTCCGAAAGCATGACCCTTCTCTTCGACCCAGGAATGGTTATGGCTCTGGTCGTGGTGGTGAGCGTAGTGAAGAGATTCGGCGACTCCTCCTTCGTTTCGGAGGCAAGCCGGTTGAAGAGGGTAGTCTTGCCGCTGCTCGTGTAGCCTGCAAACGACACCAGTGGTTCACCCAGCTTCATACGTTCCTTCCTCCGGACCGTCCTGCTCGACTCGGCACTGGCGAGCTTGCTCCTGATCGTAGCCATCCTGTGCTTGAGGGCCCTGAACCTGACATCCACGGCCGTCTCGCCCATCCCCGAGAACCCCGCCCTCTCCCCCTTCACCGAATAGCGCACGACGTCTCTGGCGCGGGGCATTTCATAGCGCAACTCCGCAAGCTGGACCTGCAACTTCGCCTCCGTTGTGGTCGCGCGAAGGGCGAAGATGTTGAGAATCAGCCTCTCGCGGTCTATCACCTCGACGTGTGTCACCTTGGCAAGGTTGTTTGCCTGTGATGAGCTGAGACTCTCGTCAATGATGAGTGTGTCCGACCCGTTGTCGCTGACCAACTCGAAGAGTTCCTGCGCCTTGCCCACCCCGACCCCATAGCCGGACTTGATCACCTGTTTCTGGGTGACGACGGCTTCCACGGAGTAGCCACCCGCCCTGGCCAGCTCCTGAATCTCGCGTCTCGCGAACTCGTCGGGATAGGTGACTATCGTGGCCCTCATGAGTGAATCAAGATTCCCTCGAAACCTGGAAAAGCACGGATGTCCGGACACTCGTCCCTTGATCGCTTGTCGCGTCTACCTGAAGCCCAAGCCAGAAGAGTCCATTCTCCTGACGCAATTCTCGCATTTGAGCCCACGGGGCGTCCTGTAAAGGCGTTCAACGCTGCCGCACTCAGGGCATGCCTTGGGAAGCTTTGAGGACACTTGGATGACTTTTGCCATCGAGCTAGCGCCTCCTGAATCTCCTTCGAAGCGCCTCTTGGTTGGCCATTTGCGCGCAGATTGGACAAGTCGGGCGGGTGTTCGCTCCGTCAGTTTGTAGTCTAATTTGATGATTTGGGCACAGCTCTGGTTGTATTCGGCTCATGGTAAGTCCGTATTCTCGTCCCTATTAAGGGAGAGTCCAAACCATATTAGTGGGTCCTTTCGAATAGTCGATGAATTGGAGCCAAATGGAACGGGCAGCGACACGCGACTCAAGGAGATCTTTGTTTCGTTCAACAAGGCGTGGCTGAAGTACTGGGAATCCTACGTCAGGCTTCAGGACCAGCTCTATGAAAGCCTGCGGGCGGGAAGAGAGGTTTCTTGGCTTGCAGCAACCGATGAGAGGAAGCTCAGCGAGATCAATCAGGTGCAGCGCGAACTCTTCTCAGGGATGCCCCGCCGGCTGGACTATTCTCCACTCGGGCAGATATCGCGCGACATGAACAGCGCGCCAAGCAAGATCGCTGACTTGGAGGCCGCCCTCACCAAGGAAGAAGAGGGCTGCAAGGCTCTTGAAGCCGCGATCGTCCTCATGAAGGAGAAGGTCGAAATGATGAAAGAAGCCATCCTGACCGAGGGTCCCTGAGGAACCAGCTGGTCGAGAAATCTTCAGCCAAATCGTGGTCGGAATCCGGCACGCGGCGGATCAGCCCATGCCCGAGTCAACGTGTCTTTCCCTGATGAGATGGAAGTGTTCGAGTGCGACCCCTAGACTCGACTCTCGACATCGCATGCTGTACCGCTTCCCGCTCCGAGGAGAAATCACGCCTTTCTAGCAGGAGGGCATTGATTCGAATCGTTTAATTCCGCCAATGCCTCGTTCGGCCAGGTACGCGGAGACCTGATTGCCTACGCAACGACTTGGTTTCTCGACAGAGGGCCTGAGTATCTATTGAGCGAGACGAGCCGGGGCTTGGTCGGCGCCACCAAACAGGTATTCGGTGTGATCAGGACGCGCCTTGTCGAGGTAAGACTCGTCGACCGGTACCTCTTGTCTCTGAATCCGAAGCTGAGAGCCCGAAATGCGAGGTTCGTCAGCAGGGGTGCCCCCGACGGTCTCCCAATCCCCCCTCCGTCTCTCGTATACGACGTCTTCGAGCGATACGACATCGAGGGCTTCTTCACGAGAGGTAGCCTCTGGGCCGAGTGCATCCGTGAAATCCTAATCAGGAACGGCTTCAACATCGGCGAATTCGACTCGATCCTCGATTTCGGTTGCGGGTGTGGCCGGGTTCTTAGACAATGGCGGAGCCTTGTAGGGCCGACCTTGTACGGCTCGGATTGCAACCCGCGGCTTGTGAAGTGGTGCCAAGAGTCACTCCCCTTCGCCAAGGTATCGCGCAATGACTCCGATTCGAATCTCGGCTACGAAGACGCTGCTTTCGATTTCGTCTACGCAATTTCAGTCTTCACACACCTGTCCGAGAGCGCGCAGCGCTTTTGGTTCGAAGAAATTGCCCGAGTTCTTAGGCCCGGCGGCTGCCTGCTGGTCTCGGTCTATGGCCCATCGTGGATTGACAGGCTGGCCCCGGCGGAGCGACGCCGGTTCGAGTCAGGTCAACTGGTTGTTCATAACGGAAGATACTCTGGTAAGAACGTCTGCGAAGCCTTCCATCCCGAACTTTACATTCGGAACCAGCTTGCCAGGAGGTATTCAGTAATCGACTTCGTTCTAACGGGAGCGAATTACGCTTACCAGGATGTATTCTTGTTGCAGAGGAAGAGCTGAACAGGCGACGAGGGACCAGCGCCCAAGAAGGCCCTTGGGAGTTGGTGGATTCCACGACTAGCCGAACTTCGCAGGACCGACCCAGCGGGGACTGGAGGAATCTAGAGCCTCGCCAGGTTCGCCTGATCTTCCTTGAAGACGGTCTCCAGGAAGCTCAGGACAGCCCCCTTGAGCACTTGCTCCGACACGCCTGGGGAGACCCATTGTCCGACTACGGTCACTCCCGTCTTCGATCCCTTCGGAGTGTAGTATTGGAACGACTTCGAACCTGCCATAGGACCCTCCAGAGTCTCGAAAGCGACGCCAACGGGAGGAAACAACGTGAGCCTGACCTTGTTCTTTGCCCAGCTGCCGTCTGGCATCTGAGTCTCATAGTGAAGTATTGGGTGTTCCCCATCCATCTCGCTTCTTGCGTTCCTCAGGCTGGGATGGGAGTGGGACCCCTCCGTCATGTTCAGCTTCCAGACCTTGTCAAGGGAAGCGTCGAACTCGCTCCCTCCGTCGGATAAGAAGACCATACCCGACGTGTCTGGAGCCGATATATTTAACCATTCGGTTAAGTATTCGCGAACTGCATCGGGGCGTTCGTCAGCCGGCGTGGAGAGCGCGGAGCTTATATCGCCAGAGCCTGGATTGGGGCCACATGCCTGTTCAGGTCAAGATCAAGGACGCGATAGTCAAGCGCATAGTCTCCGCCGACGGCCAGGAGTCAGCAAAGAGGGGGGCGGAGCTCATGATTGAGCACGAGGTCGGCTCGATTCTTGTAACAAAGGATGGGAAGTACGTGGGAATCGTGACCGAGAAGGACATCCTCGGGAAGGTCTTCCTCCCCGGCCTAGACTCCGAGAAGACGTTCCTCGAAGAGATAATGAATTCGCCGCTCGTGACGATCAGGAGCGACCAGACGCTCGGAGAGGCCGCACTCCTCATGCTGCGACGCAGGATTCGCAGGCTCCCAGTTGTCGAGGACGAAAAGATCGTCGGGATGATTACCGAAGGTGATCTGGACCGGGCTACTCTCGATGCGATGATGCTACTAAGCGGAGGCTTCTGAGCGCGGCGTTATTTCGATGCTCTCGTACCTAGGAGCTCTTCGACGTCGACTTCCTCCGTGCCACTCGGGCCCACCAACTCTGTTGTCGACTTGGTCCGGCTGACCACGACCTCGCCGTCTCTCACCACGTAGAGCGGTGGAGCCAGACTTGCTATGGCCCGTATTTCCGACTTCGACTCGGTCACCATGAAGCTTGCCCTCTTACCCTCTGCCACGCCGTACGAATCCGTAATCCTGAGTGCCTTCGCAGGGTTCTCCGTTATCAAGTCGAGCGCGCTGAGTAACTCCTCCCGCCCCGTGAGCTGCCCGACGTGGATCGCCATGAAGAGGGCCTGCATCATGTCGCCCTTGCCGAGCGGATACCATGGGTCCATCACGCAGTCGTGGCCAAGCGCCACGTTCACACCCCATTGCGAGAGCTCCTTCACCCTCGCCATCCCTCGCCTCTTGGGATACGTGTCGAACCGCCCCTGCAGAGCTATGTTGATGAGAGGGTTGACGACGATGGTTATTCCCGCCCTCTTCAGTATCCTGTACAGCTTGGCGGCGTACGCGTCGTTGTAGGAGTGCATTGCGGTGGCATGCCCCGCCGTCACCCGCCCCTCATAGTGCGCCCTGATGGCCTTCGCCGCGACCACCTCCAAGAACCTCGACTGCTCGTCGTCGGTTTCGTCGACGTGGCCGTCGACGTCCTTGCCGTACTTCACGGCTAGGTCGAAGGCGACATCTATCGACCTGACTCCGTCTTCCCTTGTCAGCTCGTGGTGGGGAATCATGCCGACGTTGTCGGCCCCCAGCTCGAGAGACTTCTCCAGCATCTCGGCGTTAGGGGCTTCCGTAAGTATGCCGTCCTGCGGGAAGGCGGTCACCTGGATGTCGATCAGGTCCTTGAACGACTCTTTCATTTGGAGCAGGGCCTTCATTGGCTTCTGGCCGGGCTCGGTGACGTCTGCGTTCGTCCTGAGGAACTGCGTTCCGTGGACAGCCATGAGTTTGAGCATCCTCGCTCCCCTACTGTGTATCTCGGCTTCGGTGATGCGCTTCTTCTTCTCGCCCCAGATTTCAATCCCTTCTAGGAGGGTCCCCGACACGTTGAACCTGGGATCGCCGTAGGCGAGCGCGGAGTCGAGGTGGAAGTGCATGTCGACGAACGGCGGGAGCACCAGGTTGCCTGCCGCGTCGACTTCTCGCTCACCCTTCTGGGCGATTGAATGAGACACCTTGACTATCCTCCCGTTGTCTGCGCCTATGTCATAGGTTCCGCTTCGGCCCCGGAGGCGTGCGCTGCGGACGACTAGCTGCAACCGCGGCTCACTCCGGAGGAATCTCTTTGAAGGTCAGCGAGATGTCGATTCCTCTCTTCTTGTGGTACCACTTCGAAAGCGCGTAAATGACGACGGCCGCGACCGCGGCCACCACCAGGTATCCGTAGGCAAGGTTGCTGGCGCCCCATATCTGGTATCCGAAGGTGTAGAACTCGTAGACCAGGAAGAGGAAGGCGAACGCCGAGAGGACCCCCGCGATGGCCAGCACGGCCCGGGCGGACCCCTTCTCGTTCCTGAGGGCGTAGACCACCGCGGCAACCCCGACGAACATGAAGTAGATCATCGGGCCGATGATGGTCCCGTAGAGCGACACGAAGGTTCCGTAAAGGTAAGATGCGCCTGCAACCATCACTAGGATGATTACGAAGTCGATGGCGTGGGCGACCCACGGAGACCCTTGCTTGTTGACGGACGTCACCTTGCTTGGCAGGAACCGGTCGAAGGACTGGGCCATCAGGTACCTGGCTTCAACAACTATCAGGTACGCCAGGATGTTGATAACCCACAGAATCCAGCCGATGCCGATGATCCAAGAGAGAAGCGCGTTGCCGGAAGCCCCCATGGCCAGCGTCCAGAAGTTGAATGAGTAGTAGTTCACCATGGTGGAATTGCTCAGCGCGCCGTTGACGAAGTTGAACCCGCCCACATAGTACATGGTGGCGAAGCCTCCCGTGACGAGGGCGAAGACCAGGATGGCCGAGACTGGCACATTCCACTTCAGAGCGCTCTTTCCCTTGATCTCAGACGCGACCGCGGGCCCCGCGTTGATCCACGGGTAGCTGAAGAGGGCGAAGAAGGGGACGAAGACGAGGGTGTTCGACCAGTTGAAGGTCGACCCTGTGTAGTTCTTGACGTAGGTGCTTGATATGTTACCGTAGCTGAGGGTCGAGTTGCCCAAGGAGGCAACGTAGTTCTCCACCCCGGTCCTCCCCACCGCAAGCAGCGTCACTATGGCCAGGACAACCGTTACGATTCCGATTATGGTAAAGACGGTGATGAGCTTGTACGCTGCTCTCGGCCTGTAGACGTTAATCGCAAACAGAATCGCGAGGATGACGGCGGCGACGATAAACTCGTTCGTCCCGGCGGAGAAGAGACTCGAAAGCGCGGGCACGTTCATGACGGTGCCGACGGCGCCGATGGCGAACACGGCGGAAAGCGCGATCAGTGCGGCGTAGGGCAAGTTCCCAAGAGTGTATCCGATAAACGCCAGCACGTTTCCTGCGAATCCTCCGAGTGTCCTAGAGGTCCACACGTAGTCCCCGCCGGTGCGGGGCATCCTCCGCGACATCATGGTGTAGATGACGATCTGCGGGATGACCAGCGCGAAGGCTATGATGGAGGCGTACACCAGGTTGACTCCGAACATGGTCGGAAGCAGCAGAGTGGTGAATCCGATGGTTGCGAGAGCCGCCCCTGCCGAAGTGTCGCTGAGGTTCAGCGAGACTGCGTCCAACAACGATACGTTCTTGACGAGGCCTGTGGCCTCCCGAACAAACAGCCGTGCCTTGCCTTCCTTCTCGGCTTGGTCCACGGGAATCCTCGCTTGCCTGAAATTCTATATAAGGCTGGCTCCTAATTGCATCAAAGAGATGCGCGTTTGCGACAATAGGTCGGCGAAAGACTCAAATTTGAAATCTGAGCATCTCGCGTTTCCCATCTCGTCATAGGGCGGTCTTTGGGGCCTAAGGCGTTAGGGAGAACCATAATACGGCTTCCGAACTCGGAAATTTCGTTAGAAATGATGACAGAGATACGTCTTCATGGGAGGGGTGGCCAAGGAGTTGTATCAGCCTCCCGTCTCATAGCCGAGGCCGCGATCTTGGAAGGCAAGTACGTCCAGGCCTTCCCGGAGTTCGGGGCCGAAAGGTCGGGGGCACCGATCGCGGCATATGCTAGACTCAGCGACGAGCCCATCGAGATACACTCGTTCATCTACAACCCGAGCGTGGTCGTTGTCGTGGACAGGTCCATGGCGACTAGCGAGAACACCATTTCGGGGCTGTCGAAGGACGGCTCGTTCATCTGCAACTTCGACGGATTGCCGTCCGAGGTCCGGGCCAAGCTCCACTTGGGCGAAGGGGTGAGGGCATTCGCAGTCGACGCGACGGGCGTCGCACTCAAGAGCTTGGGCAAGGACTTCCCGAACACCCCCATGATGGGAGCACTTGTGAAGGCAACCCAGGTGGTCAGCCTCGAGTCAATGGGGAAGGCAATGAGCAACCGGTTCAAGGGACCAGTCCAGGCGAGCAACGCCGAGGCGCTCAAGCTCGGCTACGAGGGAGTGAAGAACGGATGAGCTGGAAAGAGCTTGCCGAGGCGGGCGTGGTAGAGGGAGGCTCCTCCACCAGATACATTACGACGGGTTGGAGGGTCAACCGTCCAGTGATCGACGAGGCCAAGTGCACGAACTGTCTCATATGCTGGATCTACTGTCCAGAGCCAGCCATAGTCAGGCACGAGGGAGCGAAGGTAACAATCGACTACGACCACTGCAAGGGCTGCGGAATATGCGAGGCTGAATGCCCATTGAAGGCGATCAAGATGGTGAGGGAGCCTTGAACGTCCTCCAAAACAAGCCGGTTCCAATGCTGGGAGACGAAGCGGTTGCCGAAGCCGTGAAGCAGTGCGACGTGGATGTGGTCGCGGCCTACCCAATCACCCCCCAGACGATAATTGTAGAGGAGCTGGCCGAGTTCGTCGCGAACGGCGAGTTCAAGGGGCAGTTCGTACCTGTGGAGTCAGAGCACAGTGCAATGTCAGCCTGCCTCGGTGCATCGCTGACCGGCGCCAGGGTCTTCACCGCGACATCCAGCCAAGGGCTCGCATTGATGCACGAGATGCTGTACAACGTCGCAGGGCTCAGGCTGCCCGTGGTCATGGCAGTGGCCAATAGAGCGCTCAGCGCTCCGCTGGTACTGAACGCAGACCACAGCGACATGATGGGCTCGAGGGATTCGGGCTGGATCCAGATCTACGCCGAGAACGTGGAGGAAATCTATGACAGGACAATCCAGCAATTCAGGCTGTCCGAGGACCCGAGGGTGATGCTTCCATCGGCTCTCAATTTCGAAGGATTCATCCTGTCGCACGACATGGAGGCAGTCAGGCCGCTAAACGGGGACGCCATAAGGAAGTTCGTGGGAAGGCCGCACTTCAAGAGCCGCCTAGACCCAGACAAACCCGAGACCTTCGGCGCCCTATCCTCGCCAGACACCTACTACGAGTTCAAGATGCAGCAGGCCGAAGCCATGAAGTCCGCCCTCGGCGTCTTCAAGGAGGTCGAGAAAGAGTTCTACAGTTTCAGTGGAAGGAAGTATGGCGCCGTGGACGCGTACAACACGGAACAGGCGGACACGATAGTTGTCATCAACGGCTGTTCATCTGGCACCATGAGGGCAGCCGCCCGCGTTCTCAACAAGTCAGGCGACAGCGTCGGAGTTCTCGCCATCAAGATGTACAGGCCGTTCCCGACCAATGAGGTGGTCGATTGCCTGAGGGAAGCCGAATCAGTCGTCGTGATGGACAGGAGCATAAGCCTGGGCGCGCCGTCTGGCCCGCTGGCCGAAGACGTGAAGTCGGCCCTTAGATGCGCCGGCCTTGAGACACCGGTCATGTGCCTGGTGTACGGAATCGGCGGCCGAGACTTCTCTATCGAAGACGGGAAGAAGGTGTTCTCCCTCGCGAAAGACAAAGGATCCTACGGATCGATGCCGATAATGTACGGGGTGAAGAGCTAGATGTACGAGCCAATCAAAGGTCTGAAAGAGATTCCGACAGAGGAACCACTCGCCCCCGGTCACCGACTGTGCGCGGGCTGCGGAGCCCCCGTGGCGATTAGGCAGATCCTGCTTGCAGCGCCGAAGGACACCGTCGTGGCCAACGCAACGGGATGCGTCGAGGTCTCGACTACCGTGTACCCACAGTCCGCTTGGAACAGACCCTGGGTCCACTCGGCTTTCGAGAACACCGCCGCGGTAGCTTCTGGCGTCGAATCCGGCTTCAAGGCGCTAGCCAACAGAGGAGAGGGGAAGGAGCACCCCGTGATAGCGTTCGGCGGCGACGGCGGAACCTACGACATCGGCCTCCAGGCCCTTTCGGGCGCTTTGGAGCGAGGGCACCGCTTCCTATACGTCTGCTACGACAACGAGGCGTACATGAACACTGGCATACAGCGATCAGGAGGGACGCCTAAGGGCGCCTGGACCACGACTTCACAGGTGGGCCCGGTAGGCTACGGGAAGTCACAGTTCAAGAAGGACCTGATGGGCATCGTCGTGGCACACCACATACCCTACGCCGCGACCGCTTCGATATCGCACTGGAAAGATCTTATGACCAAGGTCAGGAAGGCCCTTGCCCAGGACGGCCCCACGTTCATCCACGTGCTGGCACCGTGCACCAGAGGCTGGCGATACGAAATGTCGCAAACCATCAAGATGGCAAAGCTGGCCGTCGACACGCGCTTCTTCCCGCTGTACGAGGTCGAGAACGGCGTCTACAGGCTTACGGTCCCAGTGACCGCTCCCAAGCCCGTGGAGGAATACCTGAAGGCGCAGGGACGCTACTCGCACCTGCTTCAGCCGAAGTGGGCCGCCGAGCTAGACTCCGTCAAGAAAGAGGTCGAAGCGAACTACAACAGAATCCAGAGGCTCACCCAATTCACGGCTCAGCCAATCGTGAGATGAAGCTGGCCCCGGTTGGACGGCACCGCAGCCTGCTCAGGCCCTGGCGAAGTCAGTACTGCGGCATCGTGTGGTCAACTTCGAGCGACCAGGCCCTGATCCCGCCCGTCAGGTTCCTGGCCTTTGCGAAGCCCGCAGCCCGCAAGAGTTCGACCGCTCGGGCGCTGCGCACGCCGGTGTGGCAGTAGACGACTATCTCGCCGGCAGGGTTCAACTCGCCGAGCCGCGCCGGAAGTGCACCAGTAGGAATCAGTAGGGCGTCCGGCAGGTGGCAGATGCTGTATTCGAAGGGCTCCCTGACGTCGAGGAGTAATGGTCTCCTGCCTTCGTCAATCCGCGCCTTCAACGAAGTCGGCGAAATCTCGCGGTCGACGGATGCCTCGTTCCGCTTTAGCCCACAAAACTGGTCGTAATCGATGAGCTGTGTGACTCTGGGGTTGTCGCCGCAGACAGGGCATTCCGGATTCTTCCCGATCCTAAGCTCAGTGAACGTCGTGTCTGTGGCACTGAAGACCAGCAGCCTGCCGATGAGCGTCTTGCCCTTGTTGAGGAGGAGGTTGATGGCCTGCACTGCCTGGATGGACCCCATGATTCCGGGCAGAACCCCCAAGACGCCGCCTTCAGCGCAGCTGGGAACCGAATCGGGCGGTGGAGGCTCTGGGAAGAGACACCTGTAGCAGGGCCCTTCCTTGGCATAGAACACTGAGGCTTGGCCGTCGAACCTGAAGATGCTCGCATAGACGTCCGGCTTGCCGAGAAGGACGCAGGCGTCGTTTAGAAGGTACCTGGTCGGGAAATTGTCGGTTCCGTCTATCACGACGTCATAGTTTTTCAAGACGTCCATCGCGTTGGTCGAATCGAGCACGAGGTTGTGGGGCTCGAGGTTGACGTTGGGGTTGATCCCTGCCAGGCGGGCGCGAGCTACGTCCACCTTGCTCCGGCCCAGGTCCGCCTCCGTGTAGAGGAACTGCCTTTGGAGGTTGCTCTTCTCTATCACATCGTTGTCGACCAGACCGATCCTGCCCACGCCCGCAGCTGCCAGGTAAGTCGCAGCGGGGGTTCCTAGTCCCCCCGCGCCTACCACCAGAACGCTTCCAGACTTCAGGGAGCGCTGCCCTTCGACGCCTACCTCCGGGAGGAGCAGATGTCTGCTGTAGCGAACCAGTTCGTCGTTGGACAGGCCTGGAGGCGCACCCCCGGACGCTAGATTTCTTGCCAAGTTGAATGGGCTTTCGCCAGATTTCGACCTGCTCCTTAAGAATAGTTCGGTCTTCGTGGATGTGCGGTCAAGGAAGGTTCTATTACGGAACAGTCCGCAAGCTGTGACGCGAAGAATTGCTGAAGCTGGATTCCGTCAGTGGCGGATACACAGGCAAGGAGGTACTCCACTCGATTTCGCTCGAGGTCGCGGAGCCCGCCATCTACGTAGTTCTCGGCCCAAACGGAGCGGGAAAGACTACCCTCTTCAGGACCGTGGCGGGGGTCATCAAGCCCTACGGCGGCAGCGTGTTCCTCGATGGACAGGACCTCTACTCATCTGGTGACGTGCGGCGTGAAATCGGCTATCTGTCACACCTCTCAGCCCTTCCTGAAGAGATGACGGTGCTTCAGGCCCTGCGGTTCTATGGCTCAATAGAGCACGGAAGCGCGGACGTGGCCATCACCGCGCTGGGGCTCGGCAGCCTAGCAAACCGGAAGGTGAGCGACCTCAGCCAGGGCCAGAAGAAGAGGGCGTCAATCGCGAAACTCTTCCTAAGAGAAAGGAAGCTCTACCTCCTAGACGAGCCAACGTCGAACCTAGACCCTGTGGCTGCCAGGGAGGTTCGGGACATTCTGCTGGGTCTTAGCAAGGAGAGGTACCTTCTGTACTCCTCCCACAACCTGTATGAGGCGCAGGAGATCGGCGATTACATAGTTCTGGTGAGGGACGGGAAGCTCGCTTTCTATGGAAGAAAGGAGGAGCTGAGAAGCGGCTCCTACAAGATCGGCGTGAAGGCCTCGACCGACATTTCCCACCTATTCCCAGATGGACGGTACGAGAAGGAGTACTTCGTGCTCACGGTCAGCGGTCACGAGGAAGTGGGGGACGTCGTGAAGAAGATGGTGGCCGCGGGAGTCTTGGTTTACGAGGTCAGGGAGATCGGGAATCCTCTCGAGGACCTGTTCACTGGAGGCAGATAGGCGTTGGACATTTCGAGGCAGGTTTTCAGAAGAAGCTCCCGCATGGGACTCATGTATGTAATCATCGGGCTGCTGATGGGCGTTGTCCTCACGGTCGTGCTGGACCTCGCAGGGAGCGTCGGCAGCGTGACGCAGAACGGAGCCACTTTCGACGTGGGATCGTTCACTGGTTCCATCGTGGTGTCGTTCGGGGCCCTTGTGGGCATCGTGGCGGCGACCCCCGTGTTCTTCCTGTTTGTGTACGACAAGAACGCCGGCGTTCTCGAGTACCTGCTGGCGGTCGGGATGACTCAGCGTGAAGTCTTCAGCGGGTACCTCAAAGGCGCTCTGGAGCTCGCTCTCGCCGTCATGGCCCCCAGCATTGTGATTAACCTGGTCCTCTCTCCAAGTGGTATCGTCTTCGGCGCCGAATCGGCCATGATCTCCCTGGTCCTGGGGCTCGCTGACGTATCCCTGGTGACGGTGCTGATGACGGGGTTCAGCTCCATGCAAAGAAGGCCCAGTGGGATGAACTCTCCATTGGGTGTGGGAGTGGGGATGGTCCCTGTGCTCCCCGGGCTCGTCCTCGGCGCCCTGGTTGGGCCTTCGATCTTCTGGCTCGAGGGCGGTCTCGCCTTGATCATACTGGTCGTCGCGGTCGCGCTGCTGCTCTCTCTCGACCGCTTGGTTAGTAGAGAGAAGTTCCTTCCCTAGGCGGTTCAATTCTCGCTCGCGCCAGGATAGGTTATCTCTTCGCCGATGACCAGTGCGAACTTGGTGAGAGTGTGAGGCCTTGGGGGCGCTCTCCCGAGAATGTGCAGGACTTCGAATCCTCTTGCAACCAGTGCGTCCGCCACCAGGGATCGGTGGTATCTCCAAGGGACAGCCTCCGCGCACATCATGGCAGTCGGGCGCCCCGAGGCAATCCGGATCAGCCTGTCGATGCTTTCGCGGAAGTCCTCGGTCTGCATATGATCGGCGAAGCCTCTGAAAGAGGAGTTGCGCCAGCCCGTGTTCTTGGAATCTGGTAGGGGCCGTCTCAGTCCCCCCAGCCCCTTCATCCAGACGTAGTCGACTCCTGATTCGCGCAGGCTTCTCTCAATGGTCTTCGATTCGAACTGCGGATTGTGCTTCGATCTTGGGACCGTCCTGATGTCGACAAGAGTCGTCACGCTGTTCCTTTGGAGCAGCTCGATGAACTGGTCAGAGGCCATTGTCGAGTGCCCGATGGTGAATATTCTCTTCAAGCCGGACATGGGGTCACCCTTTCAGCGGCTGAACCCTTATACGCAAGGCTTGGTCGGGGAGCCCGGAACCATCATGCCAGAAGTTGGCCAAAAAGCGCCGGACTTCAAGCTGTTCGACGCAGACAAGAAGGAGCGCAGCCTGTCGGAGTTCCTCGTGAAGGGGCACCGGACGATCCTTGCGTTCTTTCCAGGCGCATTCACCGGTGTCTGCGACAAGGAATTCTGCGCGTTTCGAGACATGTTCGACGAGCTGAAGAACCTGAATGGGGAGCTCGTTGGAATCTCGGTCGATGCGCCCTGGGCGGCGAAGGCCTTCGCTGAGAAGTACGGCTTCAAGTTCCCTCTTCTGTGCGATTTCAGCCGGGAAGTCGTGCGTAGCTATGGGCTCCTCTGGAACGACCTCGGGGGCGTGAAGGGCTACAACGTCTCCAACCGGGCGATACTCGTGCTGGACGACATAGGCACGATTAGGTTCAAGTGGGTAGCACCCAACCCCGGCGTCATGCCAGATTTCGAGGCCATCAAGAAAGCGCTCCAGTAGTCTCCTCGTCGCGGCCAATTCTTATATTCGAACAGAATTCGACTAGCCAGTTGTGGCCGCGATGGTGTAGTTTGGTTAGCATAGGAGGCTGTGGACCTCTCGATCGAGGGTTCGAATCCCTCTCGCGGCCCTCTTATATGGGTTCTAACACTGCATTTAATAGATGATTGGACGATAGCTAAGGTATGAGCCGACGCGCGGAGCGAGTGGAAGACTCATTGGCCACGCTGATGGCTTCCATGAAGCTCTCGGAGACCACCAAGCGAACCTACAGGGACAAGGTCAATTTGTACCTCGATTACGTCAAGATGCGGCCGGACGAATTCGTAAGGTCGGTCAAGGCGAATCCGAGGAAGTTCGAGCAAGACTTCGTCAAGTTCATCCGCAAGACGGGAGAAAAGTCTGGGCCGAGCGCCACATCCGCGTTTCGCTATTCCCTCATGAAGTTCCTGGAGATCAATCGGGTGATGGGAGTCAACTGGTCATACATCGGGGAGTTCGTGCCTCGGTCCAAGAGCGCGGGGCAGGATAGGGCGCCGACGGTGGAGGAGGTTCGGAAGATTGTGGACGTCGCCGACCTTAGATCAAAGTGCGTGGTTTTGTTCCTTTGTTCTTCTGGAGCGAGGATAGGCGCTCTGCCCGCATTGAGGTGGCGAGACATTGAGCCAGTGAAGCGGGACGACAAGGAGTTCGCGAAGGTTACGGTCTACAGAGGCGAGTCTGAGGAGTACATCACGTTCATTACTCCAGAATGTCATGTGTTCCTCCTCCGGTACAGGGAGTTGAGAGAGAAGGTCGGCGAGAAGGTTACGGATGCATCGTATGTCTTCACCACCGAGGCGAACAAGGAGGATTTCGACCAGAGGGGGGTGAGACCCGTGTCCGTGAAGACGCTGAAGAACATGCTCGGGAAGCAGTTGAGGCACCTGGGAATGCGCTCCGTGATCAGCGAGAGGGCAGGCTACAAGAGCTACGAGTTCCGACAGGCTCATGGGTTCCGGAAGTTCTTCAAGACTCGGCTGGAGGTCACGGGTGTCAAGTCGCTTGCCATCGAGACGATGATGGGCCACAGCACAGGAGTGACGAGGAGCTACTACAAGCCCACGACAGACGAGCTCGCCCGGGAATATGTGAAGGCGATTGACAGTCTGACAATCGCTGAATTGAAGACGCGGAGCAACGAGGAAGAAACGAAGTCCACCTTCAAGAAGCAATTACTCCTCGTAGCGGGATTCAAAGAGGAGGAAGTAAACAAGATGGATCTCTCGAAGACCAGCGACGAAGACTTCCAGAAAATGGTTAGAGGGAAGCTTCTTGGTGGAATGGAGAACAACGGGAACCACCAGAAGGTTGTGCCGCTCGTCGAGGTGGATAGCTACATTTCAGAGGGATGGGACTTCGTGGCAGCACTCCCAGACGACAGGGCCGTGATGAAGCTGCCCAGTTGAGTGACCGAGATGAGGTAGGACGAGACACCGGTTACGTCTTGCCTAACACCATGTCCCCGATGTCGAGAAGGATGGCACTTGTTTCGTCCACAACGGTCGCACGGTCCGGCCGGGGCCTCATCAGGAGCCCGCCGAGTTCGTTTCTCCATGCCTTCTCTGTGACGGACTGTCTGATCTTCGAAACTATGTCGGCCATGACGTAGGCTGCGGCCTCTTTCTTCTTCCCGAACGGGGCTGCATCGTAGCTGCGCTGCAGCTTGTCCCTGAGCAGCTCCTTGTCCAACCTGCGACCCTTCTTCTTGATCAGGAACCATACGTCGAACACATCCCGAGGCTTTCTCCTCTGAAGGAGAGCTCGAGTCTTCTCGGCAAGGATCTCGCTCATGTCCAGCGCGCAAACGGTAGGACTCTCGGAGAAGTAGGGCTCGACGTTGACCTTCAACCTTCGGATGGGCCTGATCGGAGACGCGGTGCTGAGATTGAACGTGATATGGTTCGTCTGCTGTAGGACCGATGTGTAGTAGATTAGAAAGTCCAGCCCTCGCTCGTTTCTGTATTCCACCTCGCTCTTCTGGAACCTGGTGACACCCAGGTCCCTCTTGGTCAGTCCGTCTACCGCATCCAAGAACAGGCCCAGATTGTCAGTGTTGAGGCCCAAGAAATCGAGGTCCTCGCTGAACCTCCCTTCCTGCGGGTAGAAGACCTTCTTGATGCAGGTCCCACCCCTGAAGACCATCTTGCCAGCGAGGTCTGAGAACCCCGGGAGTCCAGCCATCAGCATGAACAGGACCGAGATGACGAAGTCTTTCTCGACAGCGACCCTCCCGGCACCGGTCCTGTCCGCCTCGCGGTTCAGCGCGTTCCTGTCGAAACTCGAATTCCTTATGATGCCCAGGACGTCGTCATTCAACGGCGGACACCTCGCTCAGCTTGCCAAGGTAGTCAGCGCTCACGTGAAGGTGCCACCTCTGGAAGTACGTCGTTCTTTCCTCCTCACGACCCCAGTTGTACGTTGCCCGGGTTCCTGCAACAATCGTCTCGAGCCTGGTAAGGAGCTTCTCGGCGGCCTCTTTCCGCTGGCCCTGGCGCCCCTCTCGGAGGGCAAACTCAAAGAGGAATCCCAGCCTCGATGCGACCGAGTTGACCCTTTCGTAGACTTCGCCGACAATGCCCTCGAGCTCGTTATACTGGAGGTCTTTGCTGAGGGCGGATTTCACCCAGAGCAGCGCCTCGCTGGCCCCCCCGATCTCTTCCGTATAGGTCACAGCGTCAACTATGGTCCTCTCGAGTGTAGACACGGGGAGCTGAACCCCTTCCATAATCGCCTGCGACACACCCCTATCGAGAGCCGAGCCAGAGCGAACAGGGAGCGGCGTCAGGCTTCCCCCAATGGCATCCTCATATCCGTCGAGCATCTTGCACCACCTCGCGACCCGCCTGGTCTGGGCCTCGCCTGTCGGGGCATAGACAACGTGGTAAGAGCGCGGGATTTGAGGGGAAAGTCCCCAGTGGTTAGCCATGGCGTTGAGGCTGAGGTAGAACATGGAGGGCCTGAAAATCCACGGAATGAGATCCACGACCTTCGGCGACTGGCCTGTGCTCACGTTGAGATAGACGCCCTTCCCCACCCTCTTCAGGACATCCTTCGACTCCAGCGACGAGAGGGTGTGGGCGAGGCTCTGGGATCCAGTCGTGCCTCTCAGGATTTCCATGGCAACAGCTGGCGTAAGCAGCCTTGGGGCGTCAGGCTCGACCAATCGCCTGTAGATGGCAGCCTGATTGGCGCCTAGTGTGCGACTGGGTTGGCGCATGCCTCCTGCGTGTAAACAGGATAGATAAGTATTTAGTAAGTCATTATCAGTCATTTTTACACGCCGCCTCTGGATTCATCGTAAACCAGTCCACGACGGCATCTCAGCAGCATGGTGACCCTAATGCTCAGTCGTAGGCTACGGAAGTGAAGAGACGGCGCTTCTGTCTCCGTCTTCGACGTCATGTCTCATAAGGAGTATGATAAGAGGTTCGGCTGCCGAACTTCCTAGCTACTCTTTCGCTCATTCTGCTGCCTGCCACAGAACTATTCCCCTGTCTATGTTTTCGTAAAGAGGACGGTCACCTTTCTCCATCTTGACGAGCTCGTTGCCGTTGACTACTATTGGATTTATCTTCCTGGCAAGCTTCTTGTTGAAGTTGCTGATTTCTCTGCGCACACCCTCCTTCTCCGAGGAGAGTACGAACAAATCGATGTCGCTTTCCTGTGTGTCTGTTCCTTGAGAAACACTTCCAAAGAGTATGATTTTCTTTGAATACGACTTGAGCGAGTCTATCAGGTCTTTCAGCGCGAATGTGTTGCGAAGAATCTTGAATTGTTTCGAAATGGCATCGTCAGAATTCAATCTGTAGAACACCATCCTTCCTTTTGTCGATTTGGAGAGCAGACCTTTGTTTGTGAGCAACCTCAAGATGTTGTTTGCAGATCCCTTGCTCACTCCTGTCAACCTGAGTACTTCCCTCTCATAGTACTCCGTCATTGGATTGTCTAGAAAGAGCGAGAGGACGCTGATGACCGTGGGAGTCAAGAAGCCTAATTCATTGGGCATATGCTCAATTTTCTGGACCATATGCTCATTACTTTATACCATACATACTTAAGCCTACCGAGTGGTCGGGAGTTCGTCGTTGCCGGACTGCCAGACGAAAGGGCAATCCTCAAACTCCCCACCTGTCCCTGGACGACTAGACAAACTGCGAAGGTCTACGATTATCTTTAGCGAAGACTACCAGGTTTCACGGAATCGCCAGTCCGCTTGCTCCTTTGACGAGCTTCCCTTCCTTGATGAGTTCCTCGATTCTGCTTCTTAACCTGTAATCCGGATAATCGATGAGCTCCTTAATCTGTGGGAGCGTCCTGACTTTCCAGCGACCCACCGCGTCTAGAATCGTGTGATCTATGCAGTGGTTCACAAGCTTGTTGTAGAAAGGCGCCCTTATGTTTGCCCGCTCTTGGATTATCTCCAAGCTGTCGAGCAGGCCCAGACAGAAACGGCCCCTGACGGCCTCTTCTTGGCTCAGGAGTTCCTCAAGCACAACCTGCCATTGGAAATCTCGCGCCTTTGCCAATTGTATCATGTCGTAGATGTCGCCTTCTCTATCTGTGACCGATTTCAAGAGGAAGATGTCCTCGTTGCTCATGAGGCAGAAGTTCAATCTCCCGTGTCTTTCGCAGGTACTCCTGTCCTTCATTTGCTTCGATAGTTTGAACTTTCCGCAGATTGTCTTCACGAAGATATCGACCCGTGGATAGTTCTCGTGAACGAAGATCCCCGATGGTTCGAGCTTCTTGTCAGCCGAGCTTATCTCCCTGCCTCCGAG
>Ga0335078_10005187_pt1 | contig 19261 bp, 17 predicted proteins | sample Lox_Sample_32_FD_206711 | JGI IMG/M metagenome (GOLD analysis project Ga0335078, IMG submission 206711) | Soil microbial communities from Loxahatchee National Wildlife Refuge, Florida, United States - Lox_Sample_3.2 | ecosystem: Environmental > Terrestrial > Soil > Wetlands | place: USA... | reverse complement strand
ATGATGTTCGACCCTTGGTTCGCTCAGGTCAGGAAAGACCCGAGGTGGGACGCCTTCGCAATGCGTCTGAAGGTTCCGCAGCCTTAGTCCTTTGCCAACGACCGGGTTGAGGCAATCCTCCTCCCTGTCCCTACCGAGGGGCGTCTACTGGACTTGAACCTGTAAGCCAATTGGGCCCGATTTCGTACACGTAACTTCGCAGGGCGCGCCGGGCCCGCCATCAATTGGCTCATATTGAACCCCCGTTTGGCTCAGCTCGTTTTGCAGGATAGCTGCGCGGGGCTACCCGGGGAGAATGAGCCCGTAGGCCACCTCGTCTATGTCCGCCCCCTCGTTCACGAAGATGTGCCTAGTCTGGGTGAATTCCATGATGCCTTCGAGACCGAGCTCCCTGCCGACTCCGCTCTTCTTGAAACCTCCCCGTGGCGCAGCAGCAGACAGCAGGTGGTACTCGTTCACCCATATGGTACCTGCATCAATTTCACTCGCCACTCTCTTGGCCTTTTGCATGTCTTTCGACCAAACGCCTGCCGCTAGACCATAGTCCGTGGCATTCGCCAGATTGATTGCGTCCTCCTCCCTGTCGAATTCGAGGGTGACAAGCACAGGGCCGAATATTTCCTCTCTCGCCACCTCCGCGCTTTCCGGAACGTCGGTAAGCAGACTCGGGGAGTAGTAGAGGCCTCCCTTGGGTACCGCCTGCGCGATCGGCTTCTGATAGTACATGTGCGCACCTTGACCCAATCCTCCCTCCACCATTCTCTCAATCTTCTTCTTCTGCTCCTCGGTTGTTATGGCGCTTACGTCCGTCTCCATGTCGAACGGGTTCCCTGCCCTCATCTTCTCCATCACTCCCTTCAGCTTCGCCAGAAACTTCTCCCTGATGGACGAATGAACTATGAGCCTGCTTCCAGACTCGCACAGCTGACCTGAATTCAGGAATATGCCGAACAACACCCCTTTCACTGCCTTTTCGAGATCCGCGTCTTCAAAGACGATGTTAGGAGATTTCCCACCCAACTCAAGTGTGAACCTCTTCACCCCGGCTGATCCAGACAGAAGTCTTTCCCCGGTGGCGGTCGATCCAGTGAAGCTCACAAGGCTCACCTTGGGGCTAGAGACAAGGGCCTGACCGACGGTAGCGCCCTTCCCCGTGAGCGCGTTGAGTACACCAGGCGGGAAACCGACATCGAGACTGTCCTTCGCGAGCTCGAGAGCCGTCATGGGAGTGTGGTGAGAGGGCTTGAGGACTACTGTATTCCCCGCCAGAAGTGCCGGGGCCACCTTCCACACCGCCATCAGAAATGGCAGGTTCCACGGTGCAATCGCTCCCACGACACCTACGGGAGCATATTGGATGATCCCCCTGGTCCCGGGAAACTCTGGATGCTCTATCTCCCTTGTCGACGGGAACTCCTTCGTCGCGCCGAAGTAGCGGATGTGCTCGATCCCGAGAGGGACGTCCATCATTGTGCTCTGTCTGATGGTCTTCCCCGTGTTCAGAGTCTCAATGAGGGCATATTCGTCGGATCTTGACTGAACTCTATCCGCGAGCTTCAGAAGAAGTTCCTGCCTGTCGCGGATTGAGGTCCTCGACCATTTCTTGAATGCGTCGGCGGCCGCATCTATTGCTTCTTCCGTTTTCCCGCGGTCAGCGTGCGTGACCTCAGTAATGAGGGAGCCATCGGCTGGACTGTGCAACGTCACCGACTCCCCCTCGAAGTCCTCCCTGCCGCCGATTAGGTTGCCGTACCTCTCCCTCACGGTCGCTCCTCCGAGAAAGCCCTCATGAAAAGACTCCTTAGTTCCGGTGAACCTGCATCCTTGGGGTTCGTCACCATGCCTGTGGACTCCGAAGCCAGCTCAACGAGGTTGTCCAGATTCGCTTCGTATTCTGCTTCAGCGATGCCCGCCTCAATGCCATTCCGTGCCTGGCCGATCGCCTCTAGGATGTTCTCCAGGGATTCCGAGAAGCTCGCCTCCCGGAGTTGCTCTGGGACAATCCTGTTCAGACGGTCGTACCTTTCAGGACAGGCGTCGTAGTTGTAGGCAACGACGTGAGGAAGGAAAAGGGCCACAGCCTTCCCATGCGGCGTCTTGAATTGAGCGCCTAGTGCGTGTCCCAGCGCATGTACCAGGCCAATCTGAGAATTCGAGAATGCAAGTCCGGCCATTGATGCGCCCACATGCACCTGGTTCCTCAGCTCAAGATTCTTCGGATCTCCCATCACACCGGTTATCCCTCCCAGAATCAGCTCGAGCGCTTTCTCTGCCATGGCATCAGAGAAAGCGTTGTGCCAGGAGCTCCCATAGGCTTCAACGGAGTGGGCGATGGCGTCAGAAGCAGTGTTCCTTGTCTGCTCTGGAGGGAGTGAGACGACGAATGCTGGGTCAAGGATGGCGTAGCGGGGCATGATCTCAGGAGAAGCGAGTTCGTGCTTCCTCTTCTCGTCTTCCACGGTAAGCATGGCGGCCCATGTGCACTCCGACCCTGTCCCGCTGGTGGTGGGTATCGCAACCAGCCTGCTCTTCTTCCCCAATCCAAGCTTGACAAGGGGCGTGATGTCATAGACGCTGAGGTCGGGGCGTTCATGCAGGGCGAAAAGAATCTTAGCAGTGTCCATGGCCGACCCGCCCCCCACAGCAAGGAACCAATCGGGCGCGAAGTCGTTGATTCGGGAGAGGTGCGCGGTCATCTCGGAAAGGGGAGGTTCCTCGGAGATGTCCCCGAGGACCATCGAGTCGGCCCCTTCAGGGAGCGCCTTCTTGACGAGGCCGGGAATTTCCGTCCTCAGGAGGTTCCTATCTGTGATTATCGCCGCTTTCTTGATGTCAAGGGTGGAGAGGTAGGAGACGGAATCCTCGCCAAACACTATTTCGGGGGACCTGAAGTACCACATTTCCCACCATCAGAACTCTGTCTGCACAAGCGCGGTCGTGTTCACCATCTCCTTGGCCGCCTTTGTGAACCTCATCACCTTCATCATCGAGCCCTGCAGCTTGAACTTCCCCGTGAGCAACCCCTGAATTGGGTCGATCTCCTTGTTGATGAGCTTCCTCCAGTTGGTGTATGGTCCGCTGTACTTGAACTCCGGGGTGGGAAGATCAGTTTCGACCAAAGAGAACTTCGCGTCCCTGCATTTCCCGTGGTACAGGTCTAGGTAGATGTATCCATCCCTGTCGAAGGCTGCGTCCTTCTGCACCATGAAAGTCATGGCACCCTCCCAGTTCCTGCCTGCGTCCTCGTAGGCGGCGTTTGAATTCAGCTTCTCCATGTACGCCGTCACCCATTCCTCGCTCGGAAACTTGGCCATACCCGGCACCGGCCCGAGGGAGGCCACCGAAAAGCGTGCTGGTCTCAGCTAGGAACGAGTTCGGAGGGAAAGATGCTGCGAAAGGGAGAGCGCATTACGTGTGGCTACAAATGTGGTTGTTCGTCTGATTCGTAGCAGCGCTTGGATAGTAGGTTCCGTTGATCAAGACAGCTCCTTCGCCGAACAGACAGAAAGAAATGGATCCCATCGGAGCAGTCGCAATCTGAGACTGCTGAAACCTAACGGAGAAGGTCTCCGTCACGGTGGGGGTCTGGCCCAGCGTCACCACCGGAGCCAAGAAGACGAAGCCCCCGAGGATGATCGCCAAGCAGGCAACGACAGAAATGGTCTTTGCGTTTCTCGACATTCTCTTGTCGAGGGCCGGATTGGAACACGCGGCGCAGTCCCCGCAGAGGCATCCTTCGCCGCAGACCTCGCATACGCATTTCGCCGACAGCTGCTGGAACACCTTCAACTCGCATCTCCTCGCGTGTGCACCACCGCTTCCCGATGGTCTAATCTAGGCTTTTCGGAAGGCCACTTCGACCTCGTGGCTTCCCGGCACGGCAGCGCTGGAAAAGCCCTCTACCAGAGATCTCAGGAAAGCTGGCGAGCGTAGATCCAGCTCCCCTTGGCGAAGGGAACAACCTTACGGAAGCCGATTTCCTCGAAGAGTTTCGGTGTGCCACTCCAGAGCAGCCTAGCTGAGCGCTCCCCTTCGACCGGGTACGCCTCCACCGCACTGACCCCCGCCTTCTTCATCGCCCTAACCGATTCTCTCACGGCATAGGTGGCCAGCCCCGACCTGCGGTGGCCCGGGGCAATGAACAAGCAGGTGACTCTCCAGGCGTCCGGCGAAGTGGGCCTGTACCCTTTCTTTCGGTCGATTCTAGCAAGCTCCTCCTTCGGGCCGAACTGGCACCAGCCGACGGCGTCCCTGCCGCAGAAAACTATGGTCCCGTGGGCCTTCCCTTCGGAAGTGAGCTCGCGCTTTGCCTGCCTGTTCTCTTCATACGCCTTTGAGTCGAACGTGCCGGGCTTGTGGTAGAACATGCACCAGCAACCTCCCCAGACGCCTCCGTTTGCTGAGAAGAGCTCCTCGAAATCGGGCCATGTTTTCTCGGTCAGCTGGCGGGAGGTGACTTTCCCGTGAACATGGGCGGGAGGCGTAGGCTTCAACGTCATCTTGGTACCGAGAACATATTTATACAAGAAAGCTCACGTATACAACCATTGGTGTATGACCCTTGAGCCAATCTGAACTCGATGCGGTGCTGGGTACCGTGGAGAACCCGATTAGGCGGAGGATCATCGCGAAGCTCAGCGAGGAGCCGAACTATCAGCTGCAGCTTTCAAAGGAGCTTGGGATAAGCCAGCAGCTGGTGGCGAAGCACCTGGTCACCATGGAGGATGCGGGCCTGGTGAGCACCGTCGCCCAGGACAGCCCGCGAGGGCCACCCAGGAAGGAGTATCTGCTGAAGAAGAGCTTCTCCGTGACAATAGACCTGGCTCCCAACCTGTTCAGGGCGAGGATGTTCTCGTTCGGGGCAGTCCCAGGAGTTCGGGAGAACGAGGAGAGGGCTCAGATGGCTGCCCAGGTTGGAGAGGCGCTCAGATACCCCGACGGCGCATCTAGGATAAGACCGCTTACGCAGGTGGTCGCCGAAGTCGACAAGAAGCTGAAGGACATGGAAGAGGAGAGGGCCGTGCTTCTGTACGTCCGCAGCCTGGCCCTGAGGGAGGCTGCGAGGATAACCACGTCGCTCCCGAGCGTAGACAGGAGGAAGGTCTTGAGGTACCTTATGAGGGAGGAAGGAGACGGGATAACGGGAATCAGCACATCCCTCGGTATCCAGAAGCAGGTTGTCGGAGAAATCCTCGAAGAGATAGAGACAGAACTCATCGGTACGGACTAAAAAGGGAATAGAGGAGCTGAGCTCCTCTACAGTCCTACGTTCGGAAAGCTGGCCTGAGGAACGCCAAGCTGGCCCTGGAGTGTCCTTATGCGAGTCGCATATTCCCTCATGCGGGCGTTGTCGCCCTGGACCTTCGCAATCCGGTACCCCTTCCACGCCTTGCGGAGTGCTCCCCAGACTTGTCCTTTCTGATATTCAGTCATTCTGTTCGTACCCTTGCCCTTTCGTTCTGCGTGTGGTATTTTGCGAGCGGGGTCTATTCAAGTTGAGCCGCTTATCAACGCCGGCTACTCGCGAAATGCGTTCTAGACCAGCGATCTCAGGAGGAGCCAGATGTTGCTCGGATGTTCAGTTATCCTCCGCTTCGAGTAGCCATACCACCTGTCCCCGTAAGGGAGGTACTCGGACACTTTGTAGCCTGACTTGACGAGCTCAAGCTTCAGCTCATCTCTGATCCCCTTGAGCAGCTCGAATCGGAAATCTACCTTCCTCGACCCGGCCAGCTCCTTCGCCCTGTCAATGAGCGCCGAGTCGTGGGTCCCTACGGCGAACCTGTCGCCCTTTTCGAAGAGCATTCCGAGAAGCTTGGTGAAGTTGTCGTTAATCTCCTTCTTCGTGGGATAGATGAAATCGTGGCTCTCTCTATATGCGCCCTTCACCAGACGGACCGTCCCTCCTGCGTCGAGGATCTTCTTGAGGTCGTCCTCGCTTCGCCTGGTGTAGGCTTGGAGGGCCACCCCCATGCGGGGGTGTCTAGAGAGCGCGTCCAGGTAGACCTTGAGGGTGGCGTCTATCACTGGGGAGTTCTCCATGTCCACCCAGAGCAACTGGTTGAGGCGGTCCGCGTTGACCGCTATCTTCTCCAGACGGGCAATGGTCCCCTGTTCGTCTGAGCCCAAGCCCAGCTGCGTCAGTTTCACCGAAGCGAATCCGTTGATGCCGTTGTCTGCCATGGTCTGCTGGAGCCGGAGGTACTCGGCCGCGTGCGCGTCGGCCTCGGCGGGGTCTTTGATCTCCTCCCCGAGAAAGTTCACCAGGACGCCTATCCCCTTCGAGTTCGCCTTCTTCGCGTCCTGCATCGCCGAGTCCATGTTGACTCCTGAAATCCATCTCTTGGCCAGCGGCAGGACAAACGTCTCTTTGAGTCCCAAGACAGGTCGCGCCGCGGGATATGACATATTAATCATGTATGCGAATGTCAAAGGCGGGAATGACGCGAGAGGCAATCTACGGCAGGAGGCTAAGTACACTGGAAAAGCGGCTGGACAAGAAGGGCCTGCGGGGTGCGATAATTGTTCCGGGCCCGAACATGACGTATTTCACAGGCGTCAGTTCGTTGCTGCTGGAAAGACCGTTCATGCTCCTGATACCTGTCGACGGGAAGCCCCAACTAGTAGCCCCAGCCTTCGAGGCAGGCCCCTACGCCGGTGGACCTGTGGAGATGAAGATCCATTCGTGGACTGACTCCGAAGGCTCCGCGGGCGCCATCTCCAGGGCGTCGAAGGAGGCGGGACTGAAAGGGAAGTGGGGGGTCGAAGGGAAGATGCCCTTCCTCTACTTGGACGTGCTGATGAAGGAGGCGTCCCCGAAGTTCAGGAATGCCGAGCCCATACTACAGGGGATGAGGGAGGTGAAGGACGAAGTGGAGGTGAACCTCCTGAAGAAGTCGTCGACGATACTTAGCAGAGCATTCGAGGAGTTCCCGTCGACACTGAAGGAGGGTTTGACGGAGCTCGAAATTGCAAAGGCGGCGACGGACGCAATCTATTCGAATGGGGCTACCCATGTCGACGACATGCTAGTCCAGTCGGGCCCCAGGGCTGCAGACCCGCACGGGCTCCCTTCGGCGAAGAAGATACAGAAGGGGGAGAGCATCATCATTGACGTCGGAGCCACCTACGAGGGGTACTACTCGGACATCACGCGGGCGTTCTGCTTGGGAGCCAACGCGGAAGTGGAGAAGGTGTACGGGAAGGTGCTCGAAGCGAACATGGCTGGCATATCGGAAGCCAAGAAGGGAGCACGGGTGGGGGACGTGGATGGAGCTGCCAGAGAAACTCTGAAGAAGGCGGGGCTTGGCAAGTACTTCACCCACAGGACGGGGCACGGGCTCGGGCTCGAGATACACGAAGCACCCTACATCGTGGAGGGAGGAAACGAAAGGCTGGAGAGCGACATGTGCTTCACGGTGGAGCCGGGTGCCTACATCAGAGGGCAGCTAGGGGTAAGGATCGAGGACGACGTCCTGATTGAAGGAAAGAAAGGTGTGGCCATCACGGACGCGCCCAAGGAATTCGGCTGGTGGAAGTAGCTACTTCGATTCTGAGTACTGGGACACCATCGTGTTTGTGTCCTGCACGTGCTTTATCTTGGTTATCTGGTCCATGACGAGGTTGTAGACTTTCTGGTCCCCTGGCACTACTATGTCCTTCTGGATGTTTAGGACGGCCATGATGTCCCACTCCCCCGGGATGACGTGGGCCTCCTGGACCTCCTTGATCCGCAAGAGGTCCTCCACCACCTTCTTCTCGTGCCCCGGATCTGCCTTGATGAGAACGAATGCCTTGTGATATACCGGCAAGTGAAAACTTGCCCGCCCCTGACTCCTTTTAAAACTCTTGCCACAAGAATCCGCGGGTTGAGGAACAGCGAGGTTGCCGATCTCCTCGACAGACTGGGGGAGTTCGTCGAAGCCAACGGAGAAGACAGGTTCAAGGTGATTGCCTACCATCGCGCCGCGACCAGCGTCAGGAACATGGATGAGGATGTTGGGAAGCTCTGGAAGGAGGGCAGGCTCGAGGATATCAAGTACGTCGGGGCGGGGATAGCAAAGAAAATCGACGAGTACCTGACGACTGGGAAGCTCCAGGCGCTGGACAAGCTGCGGGATAGGACGCCTCCCGGTGTGCCATTGCTCATGAAGGTTCAGGGGATAGGGCCAAGGACGGCCTACCACCTCTCTCATGACCTTGGGATAAGGAGCGTCGAGGAACTGAAGAGGGCCCTTGGCTCCGGCGGGCTGGACGCCGAGTTCGGGCCGACCGTCAGGGAGTCCTTCCGCCTAGGCATCGAGAGGCTTCAGAGCTTCGAGAAGAGGATGCTCCTGCCTGATGCGGAGGGGCATTTCCAGAAGCTGGCTTCATACTTCGAGGCGCTCGGCATCGACGTGGGAATGTCGGGAAGCCTGCGGAGGGGAAAGAGCACCGTTGGGGATATGGACCTCCTATCGACAGACCGCAGGGCAACGGAAGCGCTCAGGGGTTGCCCGGGGGTTGCCCAGGTGCTGGAGAGCGGTCCGAAGCGGACGAGCATAAAGCTTGAGGACGGCGTCCAGGTAGACTTGAGGATATTCTCGAAGGAGGAGTACGGAGCCGCGCTGATCTACTTCACTGGGTCCAAGGACCACAACATCGCGCTCAGAAACAAGGCAATTGAGAAGGGATGGAAGCTCAACGAATATGGTCTCTTCGACAAAGCAGGAAAGAGGAAGGCCGGGGGGACGGAGGAGGAAGTCTACAGGAAGCTGGGGCTCGACTACATCCCTCCGGAGCTGAGGGAGAACGAAGGGGAGTTAGAGGCGGCTGCCGAGGGGGCCCTTCCCCACCTCGTTGAGTTCAGCGACGTCAGGGCGGATCTGCAGATGCACTCGACCTGGAGCGACGGCGTTGCGACCATCGAGGAGATGGCGAAGGGCGCGAAGGAAAGAGGGTACGAGTACATGGCAATCACTGACCACTCCTACTCGGTGAGGGTGGCCAACGGCCTTTCGGAGGAGAGGTTCAGGATGCAGTGGAAGGAGATCGAGAAGCTCAACGACGAGCTCTCACCCTTCAGGATATTGAAGGGCGTGGAACTGGAGATCAAGAGCGACGGCTCTCTTGATTTCGAGAGGAAGTTCCTGGACGAGTTCGATCTTGTGGGGGCGTCCCTCCACCAGAACTTCAAGCAGGACGCAGCGAAGTTGACCGAGAGAGCGGTAAAGGCGCTGTCGAACCCTTCGGTCGACTTCCTGTGTCACCCGACCAACCGGCTCATCGGTAGGAGAGAGGGGAACCCCATCGACCTGCGCACGGTGATTCGGACGGCCAAGGAAAACGGGAAGATGCTGGAAATCGACGGGCAGCCTCACAGGCTAGACCTGGACGATGTCTGGGCAAGGAAGGCAATGGAGGAAGAGGTCCCCATCGTCGTCGATTCTGATGCACACTCGGTAGGGGAGCTCGACAATGCGGCCTACGCGGTGACCGTTGCCAGGCGGGCATGGCTGGAGGCGAAGGACGTCACGAACACCCGAGGCCTGAAGTCGTTTCTCAATTCGGTCGCATAGCCCTGCTCCAACGTTAATAATGGAAGGCCACCGCGCGCGCCTTGCGGGGGTTGCTGAGCTAGGCCAAAAACGCAGAAGCGTTGGAGGCGGGGGACTTAAGGCGGAGACTCCGAGAGATCCCCTCCCTCAGGGGTTCGTGGGTTCGAATCCCACCCCCCGCACATTGTTTCACTCAACCCCAACCTACTTGTTCGGAATCAAGGACTACGATGAACCTGATTGCTACACCGAACATATATTTCATGTCACGAGAACCCCATAATAGATGACTGGACAAAGGAAGTCAGAATCCGAGGACCATGTGGGCAAGAATCGCTTAGCCTGGAACCGTTTCGCACGAGAGTATGTAGAACCTGCCCAAAGAGCTTGGAAACAGAAAGAACCGACTTGGGGTATCTGGGACATACCGGAGAGCGAGGCGCACCTCCTACCAAAGCGGGTCAGAGGACTTGAAGTGATTGAACTTGGGTGTGGGACTGCCTATGTCTCAGCCTGGCTCGCACGACGCGGCGCTCGCGTTACAGGGATTGACAACTCTGAAGAGCAGCTCAAGACTGCCCGCTCTATGCAGGAGAAACACGGACTCTTCTTTCCGCTTATCCATGGTAACGCCGAGAAGGTGCCCCTGCCTGATGCTTCATTCGATTTGGCGATAAGCGAATATGGCGCTAGCATTTGGTGCGACCCCTACCGTTGGATACCAGAGGCATCACGATTGTTGCGACCTGGCGGACAATTGATTTTCCTCGGCCATGGGACCATCCTGATGCTGTGCGCCAATGATGACGGAAATATTCCTGCGTCGCCCATGCTTATCAGAGATTACTTCGGGATGCATCGCTTTGAGTTCCCTGATAGCGAGGGGGCGGTCGAATTTCACCTCGGATACGGTGACTGGGTCCACATACTAGTGGCGAATTCCTTCGAAATTGAGAATCTGATAGAACTTCGGCCGAAAGAGGGAGCTAAAACGAGTCTTCCCTGGGTGAGATCAGATTGGGCGCGCCGTTGGCCCTCAGAAGAAGTCTGGGTCGCCCGTAAGAAGCGCGGTTCAGGCTGAAGTGATTTCGCAATCCGACGACACTATGATGAACGGGGAGTTCGGCGCTCCACCTTTATTGAAGACACCGGTCTTTGAGTACAATTTATTGTGTTGAAATCCCACCCTCCCCGCACCAGGCAGGCCCGAAAGTTTCCGTTCACCCTCCTCGAAAGGAAGAGCTTTATTGAACACAGAATTCGTTTCCTTCTGATCGTTTTAGTCTCAGGCATTCTCCCCTTGCCCGGTCCCGTTAGAACCTCCGGTAGGCAAGACACCGTGGTCTTGGGCAGCTTGGGTCTCTATGCCTTCATCCAATCTTCCGTTGCCATCATGTGGCCGCCGAAGCCGATGGACCAGAGCAGTGCGGGGTAAACGACCATCCTCTCCATCCCACCGGGACCGAGGCCGAGGTATGTGTCCGCGACATACAGGAGAAGAGCGGCGAGGGTGAGGATACCTGAGATGATGGAGAAGTAGAACATGGGCTTTTTCTGGAAGCGAGCCGTCGTGAGCGCGGCGAGGCCTGCAAAGAGGAATACGATGAGGGAGAAGACACCGTGCACAATGCCGGTAGTCTCGGGGAAAAGGCCTACCCCCAGTGCACCAATTCCAGACAGGGCGACCATTACGGTCGCGGGGGTGAGACGGAAAGCGCGCTGAAGGAAATAGGCACCCAACAGTATGAGCAGCCCGAGGATTGCGATAGACACGTTGAATATTATCGAGGTGGGCTCGTTGATCACGCAGGCTCCCGAGCTGGGACAGGTGGCTCCTAGGTCACTGACATAGTTTGTCGAGACGTTGTAGCCAGGATAGTAAATCTCTGCGAGAATAAGGAAGATACTGAATTGGACGGCTCCTACGAAGATGGCAACGCCGGCTTTCGAGGCGTTGGAAATCGCCATCACCAGGCACTTGCAAAGTTTGGCTAAAAACCCTGAGCCGCGTTCGACGGTCGGGACGGCCAGAAGGGCGCGAAACCAGGAAGGGCGCCTGGACGCCTATTCAGTAGCATCCGGTCAGTCTTGATGGCGTTTGCGAGGACCCAGTCGATGGAACTCAACCCTGTGAGCTTATTATGAGCGACTTCTGCCTTCGAAGGAGATGGACCTCCTTGCAGAAGCAGAGCGCATTGAACCAGAGATAATCAGAACCAGAAGAATTCTGCACCAGCGCCCGGAGCTCGCCTACCACGAGGAGGTAACATCAGAATTTGTCGCAAGGAAGCTCGAGAAACTACACATCGAAGTGCGCAGAGGAGTCGGAGGGACGGGAGTCCTAGGGATATTGCGGGGGGCGAAGAAGGGTCTTGTGGTGGCCCTGAGAGCAGACATGGACGGGCTTCCAGTAAAGGAGATGGCCGACGTGGAGTTCAGGTCCAAGGTGGACGGAGTCATGCATGCATGCGGCCATGATACCCACATGGCGATGCTCCTCGGGGCCGCGAAGATTTTGTCAGTGAACAGCAGGGAAGTGTGCGGAACCGTGAAGTTCCTATTCCAACCAGCCGAAGAACATGGGGGGAGAGGAGGGGCCATGCCAATGATTGAGGACGGAGCGATGGAGGACCCGAAGGTCGACTTCGTCTTTGGTCTCCACATTGAAGCCACGAGGCGGTCAGGAGTCTTTGGTGTGAGAGAGGGAGCCATTGCGGCGGCGCCGGACACCTTCAAGGTGAGGATAGTGGGGAAAGGGGGCCACGGGTCAGCTCCCCACGAGACAGTAGACCCCATTTACGTGGCGGCCCATGTGATTCTTTCGCTTCAGGGAATCTCGTCCAGGATGATCGACCCGGTGCGCCCCTTTGTGATTACAGTAGGGGCTGTGCATTCAGGGACCAAGGAGAACATCATCCCTGACATTGCAACCCTGGACGGGACCATAAGAACCCTGGACGAAGCGACGAGGAAGCTTGCGAAGAAGAAGGTGGAGAACGTTGTGAAGGGGGTCTGCCGGAGCTTCGGAGCGGAGGCCGAAGTGGAGTTTGAGAAGGATGCGTACCCGGTCACGGTAAACGACCCGAAGACGACGGAAAAGGCGATCAGAGTTCTCAAACAGATTCCGGGGACCAAGGTGAAGAGGGTCGAGGCGATGCTGGGGGGCGAGGATTTCTCCAGGTTCCTCCAAAAGGCACCAGGGACCTTCTATTTTCTCGGGAGTCGGAACCCCGCGAAGGGGTGCATCTACCCCAACCACAGCTCGAAGTTCAAAGTTGACGAAGACGTCCTGAAGTTCGGTGCAGCGTCCCTGGCGTTGCTCGCCTTCGAGTTCGGAAACCCGAGAAGTTCTTCCCAGGAGCGCTGAGTTGTACGCAACGAAGGTCTCGGAGCGCATCTACATCCTGGACACCTACGCGTTGGGCCAGCCAGGGACAGTAGGTGCCTATCTAGTGAAAGGGCCGAAGCCGACCCTGGTGGACTGCGGCTATGCTTCTTCCTTCGGAAACGTGCTAGAGGGCCTGGCAGAGGTTGGAACGATGCCATCGGATATCCGATACCTCGTGCCTACTCATGTTCACCTGGATCACGCCGGCGCGGCGGGGAGACTCCTGCAGGAGATGCCAAACGCGCAGGTTATAGCACACGAGAAGAGCGTTCCTCACCTCGTCGACCCGACCAGGTTGATAGAGAGCTCGACGAAGGTCTTTGGGCCAGCCATCATGGGCCTCTACGGCCTTCCTGACCCCATCCCGGCAGACAGGATAACAGCCGTGGGTGAGGAAGCCAGCCTAGACCTCGGGGACGGATTAAGCGCGACCCTGATCCACACGCCCGGCCACGCACCTCATCAGATTTCGGTGGTCCTTGATAGGACCAAAACCATGTTCACAGCGGACGCCGTGGGGATAGTTTACCCTGGGATGAAGGCGCTCATCCCGACAACGCCTCCACCCAGCTTTAACCCAGCGGACCTCGTGGGGACCATTGGGAACCTGAGGCAGACCAAGCCGGCCGAGCTCCTCGTGCCGCACTTCGGGGCGAGAAAAGACGTCGACTGGGTCTTTGAAAGGACAACCGAGCTGGTCCAGATGTGGGTCGAAGAGGTGAAGGGACTCTGGAAGAAAAGGATGTCTTTGGACGAAGCGACGGCGGCCATGCTAGCTGAAGTATCGAGGGATGCCGGGAAAACCGACCTGCCCATCTATGCCCAAGTGTCAGTGAGAACTTCTGTGATGGGCATAATCCATTATTTGGAAAAGAACGCCTGAGGGGCCAGAAAGAGCCTTCCTTCAAGACTCGGACGAACTTACCACGGTAAGGGTCCATACCAAGGGAACAGGAAGCCGATCGAGAGATTCAACGTTCAAGACCCCCCACAGCCAAACGAGAAGCTGCTCGGACTGAATGCAAGGCATCCGAAGGATCAGCCTACCACTCGAATTTTAGATGCCTTACGCTGCCGTGGAGGTGGGACCCGGGACTATCTTGTCCGCTCCTTGAGTGTTAGTGGGGTTCGAGCACAGAGGTTCAAGGCTGAACTGAGGGGGCTACCAGCCAATGGGGGATAAAACGCTATTCTGATCCTTGAACAGTGAACAAACCTAGCACATGTAAGAGAGACGAGTTCCATTAGGAATGGAGTGTGAAGTGGCCCGGGAACCTGGACACGCGAGGCAGAAGCCTCGTGGGCATAGCACACCGCCTCGAGAAGAATTTTTGAACAACGCGTTGAACTCTCTGCGGCCTTTGCCACTAGTCTACGCCTGCATAGCACCCCATGGCGGAGAGCTGGTCCCCCCATTGGCGGGCGGGAAACTGAAGCTGTTCTCGCCCACAAGGAGAGGGATGAGGGTTCTGGCAGCGGCCATGGAAGAGGCAAGGCCAGACACCATAGTTCTGGCGAGCCCACACAACCTAAGGCTGCGCAAGCACATAGGTGTCGTTACTGCTGAGAACTCATCAGGGAAGACGGAGGAAGGGCGCAGGGCGATAAGAATGCGGGCGAAATGCGACGTCGAGTTCGCCACTGAGCTGGCTGAGGCTGGAGAAGCGGCAGGGCTCCCCGTGGTCGCCGCCAACTACGGAGTTTTCGAAGGCCCGCTCTCCGACATGGCCATGGACTGGGGGACGATGATACCGCTCTGGTTCTTCTCGAAGTTGACGCGACCGAAAAGCAAGCTTGTGATTGTGACGCCGTCCAGGGAGATCCCGCTGGCAGAGAATGTGGCGTTCGGGAAGGTGATTGCCGAGACCGCTGAGCGAGAGAAGAAGAGGGTCGCCTTTGTCGCAAGCGCGGACCAGGCCCACAGACACCAGAAGAGCGGTCCCTACGGGTTCGACAAGCGTGCAGCCGTGTACGACAGGCAGGTAGTGGACCTCATCCGCCATGACGCGCTGCAGGAGATTCTGAAGATGTCACCGAGTTTCGTCGACGGGGCGAGGCCTGACAGCCTCTGGCAGATGGCCATGCTTGTCGGGGCCCTGTCGGTGGTCCCGATGAAGGCTGAACTGGTGTCCTACCAGGTCCCGACTTATTACGGGATGCTCTGTGCCAGCTACCGCCCCATCAGGGTGTGACCAGCATGGTCCTCAGCTGATGTGGCGGTAGACTTCAGTGAGGGTTCTTACTCTGGGGCAGTCCAAGTCTGAGTGGGAGCCGTCCCTGTCTATGAGGACCCCTATAATCCCGGCATTGCGAGCCCCCAAGACGTCGGCCTCGTAGAGGTCTCCGATGTGCACGGCTTCACCCGCCTCTACTCCCGACTCCCTGAGCGCGATCCTAAAAATCTCCGGGTGAGGCTTCGTGTACCCGACGAGCCCCGATATTACGACCGTGCCCAGATACTTTTTGAGCCCAAGCGCTTCAACCGCCTTCAGGGTGTAGGCGGGAGCGTTAGAAACCAGGCCAAGAGAGTAGCCGTCGGCCAAGAGACTTCTGAGGGTCGGTTCCGCGTCCGGGTATAGTTGGAGTGGTATCTCCGTCTCGAGTTCCGGCCATCGCTTTCTCACGAGCCTCGAGACCCTGGAGGCCTCGGAATCGCTCTCCTTTGGATAGAGCGTGGAGAACACCCTCTGGTCGAGCTCTCTGTAGGCTTCCTCCGTTTCGTCCGCCGTCAGGACCTTGGCGCCATAAAACGAGAGCCATGAGGATTCAACCTCCAGATACGCTGAGTGTATCTCGTCAAGCTCTGCGGGCCGTCCCTCCTCCTGGAGCACCCTACTGAAGATCCTGTCACGACGCATGACAAGCAGCGTACCGCCGAGGTCGAAGAAAACGGCCTTGGTTCTCATCTGCGGGATGGAGCTCATCGCGGTGCTAAATACGTTCCACAGCTCTGAGCAGCCTAGGCCTGGAAGCCTGGGATGGATGGGGTCACGAAGATGCTGAACAGGAGGAGAGCTAGTACGACCGCAGTTATCACGACGTAGATTCGGTCCCTTTCTGCCGCGAATAGGAAGACGGAGATCAGAACCCTCGCGACCGGAGTGGCTATGAGCACGATCACACCCAACTCGATCAGGGAGAATGCGGAGAAAGTGAACAGGCCGTGGAGGAGCCCGGCCGGACTGACGTCGATGCCGTCATGCGGGACCGCAACTGGGTTGTATTCTAGGAACCCGGAGGTCTCGGAGGTGCCATTGGACGCCACTAGAACGATTGTTCCGAGAATGACTATTATCCCAGACAAGACGACGCCGTACCTTAGAACCTTGCCGATGACCACGTTCATTGATTCGGGGTCCTTCAGGTTCATGGTATTACTCCGGCTGCGCTCAGAATCATCTCAAGGGCAGCGATGGCCAGGACCGCCGCGAACGCTTTCCGCACGGTGGTGTTACGAGAGCGGAGGAGGATGCGGGCGCCGACCGCGGCTCCAATGAGGATACCCAAGGCGACTGGAGCGGCTATCAAGGGGTCGACGTCCCCTCGCGCGAAGTAGATTCCAGCGCTCGCGGCTGCTGTCACCCCTATCATGAAGTTCGACGTCGTGGTGGAGACCTTCATCGGAAGCTTCATGGCAAGATCCATAGACAGGACCTTGAACGCGCCGCCGCCGATTCCCAGGAGTCCCGAGAGGACTCCGGCGACTAGGGTTCCAGCCAGGCCCTCAACGGGGCGTGTGGAATTGTAGTCTATGACTCGGCCGTCGGTCTCCGTGTATTTCCCCTTCAGCGAAAGGCGCTTGGAGATCCCTCCGAGTTCAGGGGACTTCGGTATGTCCTCTCCAATCTTGATCACCATGGGCACGAGGGAAATCAGAAGAATGGTCCCGAAGATCGCTTCTAGGGCGGCAGACTGGGTGTAGGCTGCCACTGCGGCGCCAATGATGGCTCCGCTGGCGCTAGCGAGCTCAAGAAACATCCCCACCCGCAAGTTCGTGACCTTGTCCTTCACGTATGTGGAGGCGGCTCCGCTGGACGTTCCAATGATGGCCACGATGCTTGCCCCTATTGCGAAGTGAATGTCCACCCCTAGGAGTATGGTGAGCACCGGTATCACTACGACCCCACCGCCGAGCCCCACAACCGAGCCGAATATTCCCGCGAAGATCGACACGAAGAACATCAGTAGGATGAACTCGACGATGAACAAGTGTCCCGCTTGTCTTTTCCTCCATACTTAGATTTTGCCAGCACGGAGGATTCCGAGCGGTACATTCGTCACTGTGGAGTATCGAGGGCAGAGACTATCCTCTCGTGGCTCTGTTGAATCCCTTCCACGCCCGTGTTGAGGATGATACACGGGACCTTCCAATCTTCGAACATCGCCCTGAAGAAACCCGCCTGGCGCTCGTCGTCAGGCTCGAGAAGGTAGGGGTTGTACCAGGGCTCGTAGGAGGTCGTTCCCCACTGTTCTTTTGGCCCCGCTCCTGGGAGGACCATGTACTCACCCTTCCGCAGGATGCCTATGGCCTGGTCTGGGGCCAGCTTCACTTCGGCGGGACTGTGGTCGTCTCTGCGGAGGAGCACGACCAGGTTGATCGGGACCTCGTCCACGACCTTTTCGGGGCCGATTATGTCCTCACGTTTCACCAGGACACGTGAGTTCCCGAAGGAATAGTAGCAGCACTGCTTCCCGCCATCGAAGACGCACCTATTGCCCGTGAGCGAGCACCCGTGGTCGCCTGTAGGATACTCGCAATCCATCTTGCGGGTTGTAACGTTCTCGTTCATCGACCTGTCGAAGACGTCCCTGAGCCACTCCTGCTCCTTCTGTGACTCGGAGCGCATGTAGAGGGCCCTTTCAGGCTGCCGTGCGATAAGGGGCGTGGGGGATCCCGGGCTGACCTCAGATGGGAACTGGACGTATGCCCAGTCGTCACCGCAGATCTTACCTTCGGGGTTCATGAAGATTCGGAAGGACTGAGTCGTCTTTCCGGTGCCCGTCGGGGCGACTATTACCACTCCCTTGCCCTTGTAGAGGGCGGTGGCGCCGTGAATCGAGAGAGTGTTCGACTCCTTCTCGAGGATGGCCGCGGCCATGCCGAGCGCCCAGGATTTGCACTGGCCGTAGTACTCGGTGTTGACGAAGACGGCTGCGCGCAGCTCGGGGCAATAGTAGGCCGACGGCTCCAGGCCCTCTACATCGCTGGCCGAGTAGATTCGCGCCTTTGGGACGTCGGCTGCGTCTCCAGGCCACCAGTTGTGTGACCAGAATTCCGCCTGATGCCGACTGTTCGTGCTAAGCTCTACGATCACGCCGTTCAGGTTAGCCTTAAGCGAGGTGTATCCTGACTTCTCTAGGGCTGACTTGGCCTGCTCCAGGATTGGGCGGAACTCCTGTACTGGGGTACTCTTTCTCCCCTTTACCCGCGCCCTGGACTGGGTGACATAGTTGTTGAATGGTTTACGCTCCAAACGACGACTTTCGCGAAGGCCGATTTATCTTCCCTTAAAACAATTGGCAGCCGCGGGTCAGGATTATTCGACGGTAGAGCAAGACGTTGCTAAGCGCGAACCATCGGGGCCTGCAGCGGCCCTCTCTCAAGGCCGAACCCATCCACCTTTTCCACGTCGAGCCCGCCCCGCCTGCACCTGTTCTTGACGACTCGGAACATCCCCCAGGCTCCGACTGCCATCATGCCTCCCGTGATGTACTTCGTGAAAGGATTCTGCTCCGACGAGGCGCTCGTCGCGTCTCTGGTCGCTATCTTCAGCAGGTGCTTGTATGACGCGTAGTAGACCGCCAGCTGGGACTCGTTCAGCTTGACCGATGAGAAGTCCCTGCTCTTCAGCAGCCCCAGGGGAACGTTCTGCATGGGTGTTATCGTGAACTCAAACGGCCTTCCGTTCTCCGTTGTAGAGTTGCTCAGCCGGTTGATGAGGGCTACCGTCTCCCAGTTGTCCTCAGGGGTCTCCCCGGCCTGCCCGACCTGCACCGTGAACGCCGGACGCCAGTAGTAGGTGTTCAGCACGTAGGTCCCCCTCCAGACTATGTCTGCCCAGCTCCCGTCCGGGCCGATCTTCATCGGAAGTGTCTTGTTAGGCATGTGTTCGGAGGCGAGCCGGTCGCTCCCAGTCTCCACCCCTATCTGTAGGCCTATCCAATTATTCGGGCCGGCGCCCATGATCTTGGACAGCCGGCGGATGAAGTCTGGGTACGCGGCTGGAATCGAGATTCTGCCGTGGGTAGGGTTCGTGCGATTGATGCCCCTGGTCGACATGACCGCCGAGAACAGGTCTTCCAGCGCCTCTTCGTTGGGCACGAAGTTTCTGCCGTG
>Ga0335078_10005182_pt1 | contig 19274 bp, 22 predicted proteins | sample Lox_Sample_32_FD_206711 | JGI IMG/M metagenome (GOLD analysis project Ga0335078, IMG submission 206711) | Soil microbial communities from Loxahatchee National Wildlife Refuge, Florida, United States - Lox_Sample_3.2 | ecosystem: Environmental > Terrestrial > Soil > Wetlands | place: USA... | reverse complement strand
TCACGCCATCGGGAGGCCAGATCATCTCTCCGGCGCCCAAAAGCTTCACCGGCTCGGGGGCCTGAACCGCGTTCACGCCGCCAGATCGGCGACCACGGCATCGAGCACCGGGAAGCCCGGCATACTGACGCGAAGGCGGCCTTCGGCTGTCGTTTCGATGAGACCGTGTTCGCGAAGCGCCGCGATCCGCGCCGGATCGAGCGAGCGGTTCATCAGCGTTGCATAGCGCGCCGGGTCGATGCCTTCCGCCAGTCGCAGCCCCATCAGCAAAAACTCGTCGGCCATTTCTTCGCGCGTCAGCACATCGTCGGTGATGAGTCCGTGCCCGTTGCTCTCAACGCGCTGGAGCCATGCTTCGGGGCGTTTTTCTGTTGCAGTCGCATGCCGGGAACCGTCGATGTCCAGACGGCCGTGGGCGCCCGGTCCGATGCCGGCGTATTCCTGGGCGCGCCAGTAGACCAGATTGTGCCGGCACTCGCTGCCGGGACGCGCGTGATTGGAGACTTCATAGGCCGGCAAACCATGTGCCGCGCAAACGTCCTGCGTCGTGTCATAGAGCGCCCGCGCCGCCTCATCGTCCGGGATAGTGAGCTTGCCCGCCGCATGCAGCGCGGCGAACGGTGTTTCCTGTTCGATGGTCAGTTGATAGAGCGAAAGGTGCTCCGCGGCTTCGTCCAATGCGCGCTTCAGCTCTTGCGCCCATTGCTGCGGCGTCTGCTGCGGCCGCGCGTAGATGAGATCGAACGAGTAGCGCTCGAAAACGCTGCGCGCGATCGCTACGGCATCGAGCGCCTCGCGCGCCGAATGCAGCCTCCCAAGCGCTCCGAGCGCGCGATCGTCAAGCGCCTGCACGCCGAGCGACACGCGATTGACGCCGGCGGTCCGGTAGCCGCGAAAGCGTGCGGCTTCGACGCTGGTGGGATTGGCTTCGAGCGTGATCTCCGCATCGGCGGCGACGTGCCAATGCCGCGCTACGGAATCGAGCACTGCCGCGATCGTTGCCGGCTGCATCAGCGACGGGGTGCCGCCGCCAAAGAAGATCGTGGATACGGTGCGACCGGGTACGCGGGCGGCAGTCGCTGCAATTTCGGCGGCGAATGCGCGCGCGAAGCGGGCCTCGTCGATGGCGGCGTGGCGGACGTGGCTGTTGAAATCGCAATACGGGCACTTGGACAGACAGAACGGCCAATGGATGTAGACGCCGAAGGCCGCCGGTTCATCGTTCAAGGCACGCCTCCGCGAGTTTCAGAAAGGCCCGGGCGCGATGCGATAACCCTTTGCCGCGTGGTGGCAGGCCGTGTTTCTCCTCGCCGCTCATCTCGCCGAATGTACGCGCGTGACCGTCCGGCAGGAACATTGGATCGTAACCAAAGCCTTGGTCGCCGCGGGGTGGCCAGACCAGCGCGCCGTCGACGCGGCCCTCGAATTCTTCCACATGGCCGTCCGGCCAGGCGACACAAAGTGCGGAGATGAAATGCGCCTTGCGACGATCGGGCGCCGTCGCGCCGAGCGCGCGCAACTTTTCTTCGATCGTCTCCATGGCTCGGCTGAAATTTCGGTCCGGCCCCGCCCAGCGGGCGGAATAAACGCCAGGCTCACCGCCAAGCACATCGACCGCGAGACCGGAATCGTCGGCGAAGGCCGGCAGGCCCGACGCTTGCGCGGCGGCTTCCGCCTTGATCCGCGCATTCGCGGAAAATGTCGTTCCGGTTTCGTCGGGTTCGTGAAGGGCCATCTGTGCTGCTGATATGGCTTCGATCTGGTAGGGCGCCAGCAGTTCGCGCATTTCTTTGAGTTTACCTAGATTATGCGTCGCGATCACGAGGCGGTCTGTGATGCGGCGATGACCCTCACTCACATCACCGCCATTTTTTGCAGGTCAATCAGCTTGGTGACGCCTTTGCGCGCGAGCGCGAGCAGGGTGGTGAGCTGTTCCTCCGAGAAAGGCACCTTCTCGGCGGTGGCCTGCACTTCGACGATATTGCCCGAGCCGGTGAGAACGAAGTTGGCATCGGTCTCCGCCTTGGAATCCTCGGCGTAATCGAGATCGAGCACCGCGACACCGCCGCACACGCCGCAAGAAATCGCCGCGATATGATCGCGCAAAACGTCCTGACTGATCATTTCGCGCGTTTTCATCCAAGCGAGAGCGTCATAGAGCGCAATCCAGGCGCCGGTAATCGAAGCGGTACGCGTGCCGCCGTCGGCCTGGATGACGTCGCAGTCGATGGTGATCTGGCGCTCGCCAAGCGCTTTCAGATCGACGACCGTGCGCAAGCTTCTGCCGATCAGGCGCTGAATTTCGACAGTGCGGCCATTTTGTTTGCCGGCTGAGGCCTCTCGGCGCGTCCGCTCCAGCGTGGCCCGCGGCAGCATGCCATATTCGGCGGTGATCCAGCCGCGGGCCTGACCCTTGAGCCACGGCGGGAGACGATCCTCCAGCGTTGCCGTGACGAGCACATGCGTATCGCCGAATCTCACAAAACACGAGCCCTCGGCGAACTTCACGACGCCTCGCTCAAGCGATACGGGTCGTAATTCGTCGGGCTGTCGGCGACTCGGCCGCATGTTAGACCCTCCCTACCAGGCGGCGGCCACGCCGCGCCGAAACTATTCGCCAGTGCCAATTGGCCCAGTGTTTTAGGGGCGGGAGCCAGGGCCGACAAGGGCAGGGCGGCAGGGCGCGCGGACTGACTCAGAATCCGATGGCGGCCAGGCCGACCACGACGATCAGCACTACCCACCCGAAATGCCGTCCGCGCGTCGCCCAGGCGTTGCCGATGGCGCCGGAGCCAAACGTGACGATGCTCGTTGCGATGATCCAATTGCGCGCAGCATCGGAACCGAGCTTGGGCGCGGCAATGAGGAGGATCGCAAGACTGACGCACGCGATCGTGCCCCATAGCCAGACCAGCCGGATCAACCGGCGGACCCATTCCGGCTCGATCCGGGCGCGGGCAAAAACTTTGGTCTCGCCCAGCACGCCGTGCAGGATGGCTGCGGCCACGGCCAGTATTCCAGCGAGCTGAACGGCGAGGTCACGCATTGCCCAACTCCATACAGTGATGTATGGTTACATATCATCCCGATCTTGGCTCGTCAATACAGTGGTGTATGGAAATGGCCGACAACCGCCTCCGGCCGGCAGCATGGGTCGACGCCGGGCTCAAGGCGCTGGCAAAATCCGGATTTTCCGCACTCAAGGCCGACACGCTCGCCAACCGGCTGGGCATCTCGCGCGGCAGCTTCTATTGGCACTTCGCCGATGTGCCGGCATTCCACGCCGCGATCCTGCGGCGCTGGCGCGAGATCGCGCTGGAGAACATCATTGACGAAATCGAGGCGGCCGCTGACGATCGCCTCGAAGCGCTGGCCTCGCGCGCCTTTTCACGCGACACCGGCATTGAACGCGCGGTGCGGGCCTGGGCCACGGCCGACGGGCGGGCGAGAGCTGCGGTCGAAGCGGTCGACGCTGAGCGGATCCGGTATCTGCGGAAACTGCTGATTGATGCGGGCGTTCCACCAAACGTGGCGGGGACGCGCGCCTGCCTCATCAACTGGTGCTATCTCGGCTTCGCGTTGTCGTCGAACAAACTGGATCAGCACGTATTGAGGCAGGTGATTGGCGACCTCTCGCAATTAGCTCGCGCGAAACCTCTACGAGACGGTGAACAGGTGCGCGAGCCGGAAACGGCCGCGCGAACCAGGCGCCGCAAGACGCGGCGCGCTTGACGATAGGCGGCAGTGCGTCATTAGCACCCAATCTGGCTGGTTTTACGGGATCACTTGAAAATGCGCCGCGATATCCATTTTTGCCCCAAAAACGGGGCATTGTCCGGCGCGGCTACGAGTACAAGCTGCGATCGATTTGCCCCGATCCTCGTCCTGCAGATAAGCTTGCCTTGAAACAACCGTCACGAGCCGACAAATCTTGTAAAGAAGTCTTGTAAACAAATATCCAAAGTGAATTCGGCGCCGGCTTCTGGAGCTAACCTTGGCCAGCCACGACCTGCCTCTTGCAACGAGCCAGTTGAGCCTTGCCCAGCTCAACGAGCGCTCGCGCGAGATCTTCCGCCAGATCGTGGAAAGCTACCTCGCGACCGGCGAACCGGTCGGCTCGCGCAATCTGTCGCGCATTCTGCCGATGACGTTGTCGCCGGCGTCGGTGCGCAATGTGATGTCCGACCTTGAACAACTTGGTTTGGTCTACGCCCCGCACACCTCTGCCGGACGGCTGCCGACCGAAATAGGTCTTCGCTTTTTTGTCGATGCGTTAATGCAGATCGGCGATCTTACCGAAGACGATCGCAGGGCCATCGAGGCACAGGTTGCGGGCGCCGGTCAGCAGAAGTCGCTCGAAGGCGTGCTGACCGAAGCCTCGGGTCTGCTCTCGGGCTTAAGCCGCGCCGCCGGCGTCGTGCTTACCGCGAAGTCCAACCAGCGACTCAAACACATCGAGTTCGTGCGGCTCGAACCCGAGCGCGCGCTCGTGGTCCTGGTTGCGGAAGACGGTCAGGTCGAGAATCGCGTCCTTGATATTCCGGTTGGCCTGCCGACCTCGGCGCTGATTGAGGCGGCCAATTTCCTCAATGCCCGCATTCGCGGGCGCACGCTTGCCGAGGTTCGGACCGAGATCGAGCAGCGGCTGCGGGAAGGTCAGGCCGAACTCGATGAGCTGACGAAAAAGATCGTCGCCGCCGGCCTTGCCAGCTGGTCGGGCGGCGAACGCGACGAGCGCAAGCTGATCGTGCGCGGCCAGGCGCACCTGCTCGAGGACCTCAAGGTGCTCGCGGATCTGGAGCGTGTCCGCTTGTTGTTCGACGATCTCGAGACCCGGCGTGAAGTGGTCGATCTGCTCGGCCGCGCTGAACAGGCCGAGGGCGTCCGGATTTTTATCGGCTCGGAGAACAAGCTGTTCTCGCTTTCAGGGTCTTCAACAATCGTCGCGCCATACCATGACGCGTCAGGCGAGATTGTGGGAGTACTGGGCGTGATTGGGCCGACCAGGCTGAACTACGCGCGGATCATCCCGATGGTGGACTACACCGCCAAGGTGGTGAGCAAGCTGCTCGGGGGCTGAAGCTGGTTAATGCGGGTCGCGTTCCCGTTCGGCCGCCGCGCTTGATTTTTGCGGTTCGAACCCTGATATGCCGGACAGCAACGGATGGGTATTGATATGACGGAACAGACCGCGCGCGCCGAGGACGCAGCGGATTCGCCCCAGGAAGCCGCGTCTTCGGCCCAGTCGGCCGCGGCTCCAGAGGGCGATGCAGCCGCGCTTGCCGCCGACTTCAAGGACAGGCTCCTGCGGACGCTTGCCGAAATGGAAAATCTGCGCAAGCGGACCGCGCGCGAAGTCAATGACGCCCGCGTCTATGGCGTGACGTCGTTTGCGCGCGACATGCTGGTCGTCGCCGATAATATGCGTCGCGCGCTCGATGCGGTGTCTCCTGCGATGCGGGCCAGCGCCGAAGCCGGCGTGAAATCGCTGATCGAGGGTGTCGAACTGACCGAGCGGGAGCTTCTCAAAGGGCTGGAGAAGAGCGGCGTGCGCCAGTTTACCCCGCGCGGCGAGAAATTCGATCCGAACGTCCATCAGGCGATGTTCGAAGTGCCGAATCCATCGGTTCCGGCCGGCAGCATCGTCGAGGTCGTACAGCCCGGCTACATGATCGGGGAGCGCGTGCTGCGACCGGCCATGGTCGGTGTATCGAAGGGCGGTCCGCGGGCAGCACCGGTGCAGCGGTCCGCCAACGACAACGCGACGGGCAATTCCTAAAGAAGTTTTCGCTACGACGTGGCTTGAAGGTTCACTTCAGCTCGACGCTATCGCGAACCGTTCGCAGCCGCGACAAAACGCTCGTCCACGTGTCGGCGGGACCGACACCAATCATCTGCATGAACCCGCCGCTGCCGAACCGCAGCCACTGCACCACCATGACATCGGCGCCGCTGCGCGCGTCCTTGGCCTCCGCCATGGTCTGATAGCCCGACTGACCGCCGATACGCAGCGGCTCGGACATCGTCACATGAACGTCTCTGATCCCGCCGATTTCGTTGAAAGACAGCCGGGCAAAATTCGCATGGTCACTTGGTTCTGTCGGACCGCCCGGCAGCGCCGCAATGAGCAAACGCGCGTCGGGAGCTCCAATCAGGAGCGCTCCCTTGGCATCATCCTCGGGATTTTCATTGTGCGAGTCGCTCAAGACGAGCATCCGGCCGCGAAGGACACCGTCGATGTGGAAGCCGGCGAGGTCGGCCACTGCAAACGGCAGGAGGCTTAGCTCCTCAGCCTCCGGTACCTTGGGACGCACCGATAACGTCGCGAGCGCCGCGCGCACAATACGATCCGAATAGAGCGTCTCCTGCTCCGGGACCTGGACTGTGACCAACGCGGTAAGATCGTCGGCCGCAGCGACCAGCAACCACTTGCGGTAACGGGTCTTGTCGGCCACCTGCCGGCCACTGATGAGAAAACCCTTGCCGGTTTCGAGCTTGATCGGCTCGCGTTTCTCCAGGCTAACGCCCTGCTTTTTCAGGACGTTGCTGTCCATGGTTTTCTCGAACTGGGAATAGGCCGCGGCCGGCAACACGGTGATGAGGATGGCCGCGTCCTTTCCCGGATCAGCAAAACCGTCGAACGCATTGCTTGGGATCATGCCGGGTGGCGGGACCAGTCCGACGCGGGAGCCGGGCGGGAAAACTGCGTCGGCCGCCGTAGCCGCGGTCGCCAGGATTGTGCAGAAGATCGTCGAGGAAACGATAAGCGCTGTTACTGTGGCGATACCGGAAGCTCGGATAGCGCGGAAAGTGCAATAGCTGAGCATGCCGAGCCTCTAGTGACGGTGAAAACTGGAGCCCTCGGGCGCGCTGCGCGTCACCCGGCGCAAAGTGAGATTGATCCGTCCGCCCTCCGGGAGCAAGCGCGATGTTCCCGGGTAAATGCGGTCGACGCCGTGGAGCGCAAGGCGCGACGCGCCGCCGAGAACGAGCGCATCGCCCGAGCTGAGGCGAAAGGCGTGCGTCGGCTCTGCACGTTTTTGACCGCCGATTCGAAACAGGCAGGAATCGCCGAGGGAGATCGAGATTACCGGTGCGGCAAAGTCCGCCTCGTCCCGATCCTGGTGCAAACCCATTTTTGCAGTGGGACCGTAGAAGTTGATGAGGCAGGCGTCGGGCGGCTCCGGGTATCCGCCAAGCTCATTCCACGACCTGAGTAGCGTTGCGGGCATCGACGGCCAAGGGCATCCGGTCTCAGGATGCGTCGCTTGATATCGGTATCCGGCCTTATCGGACACCCATCCAAGCGCTCCGCAGTTCGACATACGCACCGAGAACGGCCGGCCGGATTTCGGCATCCGCGGCGTGAAGAGCGGCGCCGAAACCAAGACGTTGCGTATCGCGGCGAGCAGCTCCATCTGGGCCTCGCGGTCGAGATATTCGGGATGGATTCGTAATCCGGAAACGTCCGTCGACGGGTTCATCCGCTCTCTCGTCCGGTCGTTGGCAAATCGTTCTGTAACCGTGCGCTCGCTTGAACGTCGAAGCTGTCTTGCGGCCTGATCATGCTCTCCTATATGACCCAAGGATGTCGCCTGGAAATGGGCCGGGCGACTAAAAGGGGGTCGGACGAAGGGTGCCTTTGGGGCCTGCCCGACCTGCCGCGAAAGAGAGGGTTAACACCATGGCCAAGGTTATTGGCATTGATTTAGGAACCACGAATTCCTGCGTCGCGGTGATGGAAGGCAAGACGCCTAAGGTCATCGAGAATGCAGAGGGAATGCGTACCACGCCGTCCATCGTCGCTTTTACGGACGAAGGCGAACGGCTGGTAGGCCAGCCGGCCAAGCGCCAGGCGGTCACCAATCCCGAGCGAACGATTTTTGCGGTCAAGCGGCTTATCGGCCGGCGCTATGACGATCCGATGGTGGAGAAGGACAAGAAGCTTGTCCCCTACAAGATCATCCGCGCCTCCAACGGCGACGCCTGGGTCGAGGCCGAAGGCAAGAGCTATTCGCCGTCGCAGATTTCCGCCTTCATTCTGCAGAAGATGAAGGAGACGGCAGAAGCTTATCTCGGCAGCAAGGTCGAGCAGGCCGTCATCACCGTTCCCGCTTACTTCAACGACGCGCAGCGTCAGGCCACCAAGGACGCCGGCAAGATCGCCGGTCTGGAAGTGCTGCGCATCATCAACGAGCCGACGGCGGCGGCGCTCGCCTACGGACTCGACAAGAACAAGACCGGCACGATCGCGGTCTACGACCTCGGCGGCGGCACGTTCGATATTTCGATTCTCGAAATCGGCGACGGCGTGTTCGAGGTGAAGTCCACCAACGGCGACACCTTCCTCGGTGGCGAGGACTTCGACATGCGGCTCGTCAATTATCTGGCCGACGAGTTCCAGAAAGAGCAGGGCATTGATCTGCGCCGCGACAAGCTCGCGCTGCAGCGGCTCAAGGAATCGGCCGAGAAAGCCAAGATCGAGCTGTCGTCGACGACACAGACCGAGATCAATCTGCCGTTCATCACGGCGGACGCGTCTGGTCCGAAGCATCTGACCATGAAGCTCACCCGCGCCAAGTTCGAGGCGCTGGTCGATGACCTCGTGCAGAAGACCATTGAACCGTGCCGGCAGGCGATCAAGGACGCCGGTTTGTCCGCGGCCGAGATCAACGAGGTGGTTCTGGTCGGCGGCATGACCCGCATGCCGAAGGTGCAGGAAGTCGTCAAGCAGTTGTTCGGCAAGGAGCCGCACAAGGGCGTCAATCCCGACGAAGTCGTCGCGGTTGGTGCTGCGATCCAGGCCGGCGTGCTGCAGGGCGACGTCAAGGACGTGTTGTTGCTCGACGTGACGCCGCTGTCGCTCGGCATCGAGACGCTGGGCGGTGTGTTCACGCGATTGATCGATCGCAACACCACGATCCCGACCAAGAAGAGCCAGGTGTTCTCCACGGCCGAAGATAGCCAGACCGCGGTGACGATCCGGGTGTTCCAGGGCGAACGCGAAATGGCGTCGGACAACAAAATGCTCGGCCAGTTCGACCTGGTCGGCATCCCGCCGGCGCCGCGCGGCGTGCCGCAAGTCGAGGTCACGTTCGACATCGACGCCAACGGCATCGTCAACGTGTCGGCGAAAGACAAGGGTACCGGCAAGGAGCAGCAGATCCGCATCCAGGCTTCTGGCGGTCTCAGCGAGGCTGACATCCAGAAGATGGTCAAGGACGCCGAAGCTCACGCCGAAGAGGACAAGAAGCGAAAGGCGCAAGTCGAAGCCAAGAACCATGCCGAGGCTCTGGTCCACTCAACCGAGAAGACACTCGCCGAGCATGGTTCGAAGGTCGGCGAAGCTGACCGGCGTGCGATCGAGAACGCCATGGCCGACCTCAAGGAAGCCCTGAAAGGCACTGACGCCGACGCGATCACCGCCAAGGCCAGCGCGCTGTCGCAGGCTTCGATGAAGCTCGGTGAGGCAATGTACAAGCAGTCGGCTGAGCAACCGGCCGGCGGGTCCGAAGCCGAAGCAAAGCAGGATGACGTCGTCGACGCCGAGTTTACGGAAGTTGACGACGACAAGAAGAACAAGAAGTCGGCTTGATCCGGCGGGGCGTTTGATGCCGGCGATCGCTAACGACAGGCTGCAAAAGTCTCCACCCCCGGGGTTGACCCGGGGGTGCATCTTTTTTGAGAACGTCAGGACGGGCTTTTGCTCGTCGAAGGGCTCATGCCCGTAGGGGGATCGTGCGCAGCTGTGATGCTGCGCGGGTAAGGCAGGGTAAGAGCGGGAATGGTCAAGCGCTGCTATTACGAAACGCTGTCGATCGAACGCACGGCAAGTGATGGTGACATCAAAGCCGCCTTTCGCAAGCAGGCCATGCAGTGGCATCCGGATCGCAATCCGGGTGATGACACTGCCGAGCACCGCTTCAAGGAGCTCAACGAGGCCTATGAGATCCTCAAGGACCCCGACAAAAGGGCCGCCTATGACCGCTTCGGCCACGCTGCGTTCGAGCAGGGCGGCGTAGGCACCGCGCACGGTTTCGGCGCGGATTTCGCCACCACGTTCTCGGATATTTTCGACGATCTCTTCGGCATGAACGGGCGCCGCGGCCGGGGCTCCGGGCGCGAGCGCGGTGCTGACCTGCGCTACAACATGGAAATCTCGTTGCAGGAAGCCTATTCCGGCAAGACAGCCTCGGTCCGTATCCCCACCTCGGTCACCTGCGAAGCTTGCTCAGGCACCGGCGCGAAGCCCGGCACCAAGCCGAAGGCCTGTTCGATGTGCGGCGGGCAAGGCAAGGTCCGTCACGCCCAGGGCTTCTTCACGCTTGAACGCACCTGCCCGAGTTGCCACGGCCGCGGTCAGGTGATCGAGAGTCCGTGCGCGTCGTGCAGCGGCTCAGGCCGCGTGACGCGCGAGCGGACGTTGTCGGTGAACATTCCGGCCGGCGTCGAGGATGGCACCCGCATCCGGCTTGCGGGCGAAGGCGAAGCGGGCGTGCGCGGCGGGCCGGCGGGCGATCTCTACATCTTTCTGTCGCTGGGTGCGCATGAGTTCTTCCAGCGCGACGGCGCTGACCTGCATTGTCGTGTCCCGGTCTCGATGGTGACCGCGTCGCTCGGTGGCGAGTTTGAAGTGCCGACGATCGACGGCGGCAAGACCCGGGTCAAAGTGCCGGAGGGTATGCAAACCGGTCAGCGCTTTCGCCTGCCCGGGAAGGGAATGCCGGTGCTGCGGTCGCGGCAAAGCGGCGATATGTACGTGCAGGTCGTCGTCGAAACGCCGCAGAAGCTCAGCAAGAAGCAGCGCGAACTTCTGGCCGAGTTCGACCGTCTCTCCTCGCCGGATACGCAGCCTGAATCGACGGGCTTTTTCGGCAAAGTCAAAGAACTGCTTGGAGGCAAGAGCACGACCTCCGCCTGAATGTATCGTACTTCCAAGAACTTGCTTCCCCAGAAGTTGCTTTCCAAGAACCTCGGCAGGGTATTGGCGGGGTGCGCATCGTCTGCGCGCGGCTGGTCATAAGTCTGCGGATGTTCTAGAACGACACCATTGCGTTGTAGGAAGCTATGCTGGTTCCGGGGCTGCAAAAGTTTGAACAGAAGGTCGGGCGACAGCTCCGCTTATTGGAGCTGAGCAAGACCCTTATCGAGCGCAAGCTCGAACGCCAGTTTCGGTTGCTCGACCAAAAGCGCGGCGGCATCGGCAGAAAGATCGAGCAACAAATCCGTCAATTCGAACGTAAGCGGGGCATTCGGCTCGACGACGAGGTGCGCTTCCTGCGCTCCTGGCTCGAACGGCCGCTGACCGTCGGTGCGGTAACGCCTTCGGGAAAACTTCTCGCCCGTACGATGGCGCGCTACGTCGATCCCGACAGCGACGGCCCGGTTGTCGAATTAGGGCCGGGTACCGGGCCGGTCACTGAAGCGCTGGTCGAAGCCGGCGTCGCACCTTCGCGTCTGGTGCTGGTCGAATTCAATCCGACATTCTGCCGGCTGCTGCGGGCGCGTTATCCGGACGCTACTCTGGTGCAGGGCGATGCCTACAGCATGCGCCGCCTCTTGGAAACGCTGCTGCTGCAGCCCGCCGCCGCCGTCGTCTCCGGCCTGCCGCTCGTGACCAAGCCGATCAAGATGCGGCTGCGGCTTATTCGTGATGCGTTCGATTTGATGCTGCCCGGCGCGCCTTTCGTCCAGTTTACCTATTCGGTGGCCTCACCGGTACCGCGGCGGTTTGGCGGCTTCTCGGTGGAAGCATCTGAACGGATCTGGATGAATTTGCCTCCCGCGCGCGTTTGGGTTTATCGCAAGGCTTAACTTTTAAGGCTTGAAATTATCATGGTTGCTCCGAAAATTCTGGTGATGGCCGGCTCACTGCGCTCGGGCTCGCACAATGCGCGGCTTGCCGCGCTTGCAGCCAAGGAACTGGCGCTGGCCGGCGCCGAGGTCACGCGCATCTCGTTTGCCGATTATCCCTTGCCGCTGTTTGACGCCGATCTCGCGACTGACAGCGGTCTGCCCCGCCACGCGCTTGAGCTTAAACAAATGCTCGGCGCGCATCCGGGCGTGTTCATCGCCAGCCCCGAGTACAGCGCTTCGGTACCGCCGCTGGTCAAGAATGCCATCGACTGGATTTCGCGCGGCCGTGACCGCAACGAGCCGGCCTACACGGTCTTCAAGAACCGCGTCTTTGCCGTAGGCTCGGCGGCCAATGGCTCAGCAGGCGGCTTGCGCGGACTGATGGCGCTGCGGCAAGTGCTGGAGCTGGGCTGTGGTGCGCTGGTGCTTCCGGAGCAGGTGACGGTCGGCCGCGCCGCCCAGGCGTTTGACGACATGGACAACCTCAAGGATGAAACGCCCGCAGCCGCGCTCAAGGCGCTCGTGCGCCGGCTCATTGACATGGCCGGCCTGATGCCCCACGCAACCGCGTGAAAAGGGGCGCGAAGGAATAGGCAATGCCGATCGAGCCGCGCGACCGGTTGATCGTCGCGCTCGATGTTTCGTCGGTCGAGGCGGCGCAAGCCATGGTCGCCCGGTTGGGCGACGCAGTTTCCTTCTACAAGATCGGCTACCAGCTCGCCTTTGCAGGCGGCCTTGCCTATGCGCAGACGCTCACGGACGCCGGCAAGCGCGTGTTTCTCGATCTCAAGCTCCATGACATCGGCACGACGGTGGCGAACGGCGTCAAAAGCCTGGCGCCCATTGGGGCAACCTTTCTCACCGTGCACGCCTACCCGCAGACCATGAAAGCCGCGGTCGACGCCCGCGCCAACGGTCTGCGCATCCTCGCCGTCACGGTGCTGACCTCCTACGACGACAACGATTTGGCCGGCGCCGGCTACGATCGCTCGGTGCGGAAACTTGCTGCCGAGCGCGCGGCACAGGCCCGCGAGATCGGTGTGGACGGGCTGGTTTGCTCAGCCGAAGAGGCCGCAAACCTCCGCGCCATTGTTGGGCCGCAGATCATGCTGGTGACGCCGGGCATCCGCCCGGCCGGAGCCGACAGCGGGGATCAGAAGCGCATCATGACGCCGGCTGCCGCCATTGTCGCGGGCGCTGACTATCTCGTTGTCGGCCGGCCGATCATCGCCGCCAGTGATCCGAAGGCCGTCGCAAAGGCAATCGTTACGGAAATAGCGCAGCAAGCAACCAGGGAGAACTGACGATGGCCAAGGGTTATTGGATCGCGCACGTCGACGTCCACGACCAGGAGGGCTACAAGCCCTACGCCGCGGCCAATCTGGCGATCTTCAAGAAATTCGGCGGCCGCTTTGTCGTGCGCGTTGGAAAGTCCGAGACCATGGAAGGCGCCAACAAGTCACGCAACATCGTGATCGAATTTCCCGATTACGCGACGGCGCTTGCCTGCTACCACTCGCCTGAATACCAGGCCAACATCAAGGTCCGGCTGCCGCATGCGGCCGTCGACCTCATCATCGTTGAGGGTTACGACGGCCCGCAGCCCTAGCGTTGCTGCCAGTCGGCAAGCCCGGTATATCCGCGCCCAGCGGAGATAGCGTTATGGCTGCGGCAAATTCCGACATGCGACTGGTGATCGCCGGTGCTGGCGGGCGCATGGGGCGCACGCTGATCCATGCCATCGCCGCAACCAAAGGCGTAACGCTTGCCGGCGCGGTCGAGGCTGCGGGCTCCGCGGTCATCGGACGCGATGCCGGCGAGCTCGCGGGCCTGGGCGCAAACGGCATCAAGGTGGTCAGCGATCCCACGCCGCTCATCAAGGCGGCTGATGGGCTGATCGAATTCACCATCCCTGCCGCGACGCTCGCGCTCGCGGAACTGACAAGCGCGGCCGGCATCGTGCACATCATCGGCACCACCGGCCACTCCGGCGAAGAAGAAGCATTGATCGCGCAGGCTGCGACCCGCGCGCCGATCGTGAAATCCGGCAATATGAGCCTCGGCGTCAATCTGCTCGCGGCCCTCGTCAAGCGCGTGGCGCAGACGCTCGATGAGAATTACGACATCGAAATCTTGGAAATGCACCACAACAAGAAGATCGACGCGCCGTCCGGCACGGCGCTCATGCTCGGACGCGCCGCCGCCGCCGGGCGTGGCATTAATCTCGCGGCGCATTCGGTGCGGAGCCGCGACGGCATGATCGGCGCGCGCCGCGCGGTGGATATCGGGTTTGCGTCGCTGCGCGGCGGTACCGTGGTCGGCGATCACTCGGTGATCTTCGCCGGCCCCGCCGAACGGCTGGAGCTTACCCACCGCGCCGAGGACCGCATGATCTTTGCACGCGGCGCACTGCACGCGGCGCTGTGGGCGCGCGGCCAAAAGCCCGGGCTCTACGCGATGGCGGATGTGCTGGGGCTTAAGGACATCTGAAAATCCCCGCCGCAACCCGGCACCGTCCCTCCGCGCCCGGCGTAAGCTGAATTTTAATTGTTCGTCGCTATTGATGTCGGCGTCGCGGGCGATTCGGCGTCGTCTGGCGGAGCATTGCGTATCCCAATGTTGGGTATCCCGATATTGGGCCTCCCATGGCGCCGCTGTGTTTCCGCGCAGCAGAGGCAGTCATGGCGATGATGAAACACATCATTCTTTCCGCGTTCGGCATCCTGGTTTTTGGCGCGTCGGCGGCCAGCGCGGCCGATATGGGAGCGCCAGTCTACAAGGCGCCTTATTTGCCACCACCGCCGCCGGTCTACAGCTGGACCGGCTTCTATGCCGGCGGCAACGGCGGCTTTGGCGGCAACGACGTCAGTTATTCGAGCACGATCGCGGGCGTCACCGGGAATACGTCGCTCAACTCGAGCGGCTTCTTCGGCGGCGGCCAGGTTGGCTTCAACTGGCAGGTCGCGCCGCTCTGGGTGATCGGCGTAGAAACCGATTTCGATGCAGCGGACATCGACAGCAACGCCAGCGCATCGACGGCGATTGCCTCTGCGAGTGCCGGAACCAAAATAGACTGGTTCGGCACCGTGCGCGGCCGCGCCGGGTTCCTGGTCACGCCGGTTGCCCTCCTCTACGGAACCGGCGGCTGGGCCTATGGCCACACGACGTCATCGGCGACAGCCACGGCGTTTGGCACGACGGCTTCGGTTTCGAGCGGCAACGAGCAAAATGGCTGGACTGCGGGCGGCGGGCTCGAATACGCCATCAATCCGTGGCTGTCGTTCAAGACCGAGTATCTCTACGTCAATCTTGGCTCCGCCAATGTCGCCGGCAACGTCGGCGGCGTGCCATTTTCGCTCAGCGAAAAGACCACCGCTCATACCGTCAAGGCCGGCCTCAATTTCAAATTCGGCGCCTGGACGCCGTAGCGGCGTTCCCGCCCAGCAAGAAAGCCGTCGGCGCCCGCGCCGTTTCAAGGGCGCCGCCACGAGACCGATCGCCTGCCTTTTTGCACGGCGGAGTTCGGCTTTTAACTTCCCGGCCGCTGGCTTATAGCCATTCGCGGGCAATCCTCCCGGCGGGAAAGCTGACGTGGAATTGAGCGAATGAGTGATCGCCTCCTTGTGCTCGTGCGCCATGGCGAGAGCGAGTGGAACAAAAAAAATCTGTTCACCGGCTGGCGCGACGTCGGCCTCACTGAAAAAGGCATCGCCGAAGCCCAGGCCGCCGGGCGCAGGCTCAAGGCGCAAGGCATCCGTTTCGATGTCGCGTTCACCTCGGCGCTGGTTCGCGCCCAGCACTCGCTCGACCTCGTGCTTGCGGAAATGGGACAGACGGACATTCCGGTCGTCAAGGATCAGGCGCTCAACGAGCGCGACTACGGCGACCTGTCGGGGCTCAACAAGGACGATGCCCGCGCCAAATGGGGTGCCGAGCAGGTCCATGTCTGGCGGCGCTCCTATGATGTAGCGCCGCCCGGCGGCGAGAGTCTGAAGGACACCGCCGCGCGCGTGCTGCCGTATTACATCCAGGAGATTCTGCCGCGGGTGTTGCGCGGCGACAACGTGATCGTTGCTGCACACGGCAACTCACTGCGTGCGCTGGTGATGGTGCTGGAGAAGCTGTCGCCGGAAAAGATCGTCGCCCGCGAAATCGCGACCGGCGTGCCGCTGATCTACCGGCTCAACGCCGACTCCACCGTCGCCGAGAAGCGCGACTTGGCGGCGTAACTCGTCATTGCGAGCGAAGCGAAGCAATCCAGTCCGGCCGCGAGCTCTGGATTGCTTCGTCGCTTCGCTCCTCGCAATGACGAGGACGGAATCCTACGCCGCAGCCCCGACACGTCCCGCTTCCCAGCCGAGCATCGCCTGCTTGCGGGTGATGCCCCAGTGATAGCCGGTCAGCGCGCCGGCTTTGCCGATGACGCGGTGGCACGGCACCACGAATGACACCGGGTTCTTGCCGACCGCGGTACCGACGGCGCGTGCGGCGGCCGGTGCGCAAACTTTGCCGGCGATGCCCGAATAGGTCGCGACCTTGCCCATCGGGATTTTCAGCAGCGCCTCCCAGACCCGCACTTCCCAATCGGTGCCGATCAGTACCACGCGCAGCGGCCGGTCCTCGCGCCATTCCCTCGGATCGAAGATGCGCCGCGCGATCGGCGCGGTGCGGGCGGGATCGGCGACGTAGCGTGCTTTGGGCCAGCGCCGCTTCATGTCGTCGAGGCAGGCGTCTTCCTCGCCGGCATCGGCAAAGGCGAGGCCTGCGAGCCCGCGCTCGGTCGCCATCACCAGCGCTTTGCCGAACGGCGATGGCTGAAAGCCGAACCGCACCGTCAAACCTTCGCCGCCAGATTTCCATTCACCCGGCGACATCGCTTCGTGGGTCACGAACAGGTCGTGCAGGCGGCCCGGGCCTGAGAGACCAACTTCGTAGGTGGCGTCGAGCACGCTCGCGGAATCGCGCAGCAATTGCCGCGCGCCATCGAGCGTCAGCGCCTGCACGAAAGCCTTCGGCGTCAGCCCGGCCCAGCGCCGGAACAAATGGTGCAGTTCGGTCGGGGTGACGCCGGCGGCTTCCGCGATGGCGTCAATCTCCGGCTGCTCGCGCCAGTGCTTGCGGATGTGGCCGATGGCGCGGCGCACCACGTCATAATCGGCCGCTGCGGTATCGAGCAGCGCCAGGTCGGGAATGCGATCGGGTGACAGCATGGGTGCCTCCATTGATTGCTCCCGATCTAGGCCGCGGGCGAAGCGCAAACCACCCGATTTCTGACGGGCGAATGGCGAAATGGCGAATGGCGAATAGTGCAGGGGCGGCAGGCGCTTTTTCGCTCGCTACTCGCTATTCGCCCTCCTATTCCAGCACCGTCCGCGTCGGCCCCCGCTTCGCCTCGCCGAGCGCGCTCGACAACGCTTGCGCAAAACTCGCCTTCTCGTCCGGCCCGAGGAATGCGGCAATCGACAGCCGCCGGCCGCGCGACACCAGGAACAATCGCTCGATGCCGAATTCTTCGTGCACGATGCGGTCGAGCCGGACCCAGACCGGGTTGAGCGTCCATTCGCGCACCCCGCCGCGCTGATTGACCTTGCGCACCGTGAGTTCCGAGGCCGTGACCGTCACTTCCTCATAGGCGCGCGCGGCGCGAAAATTGGCGCGGAACGCAAAGTAGATCAGCGCCACGTCGAGGCCGAGAAAGCCGAACACCGGCCAAGCGCCCAGCAGCAAAAACACCATCCCGGAAACGAAGCTCACCCCGCCGATGCCCAGCATCAGGATGAGAAAGCCGGTCGAGCCGAGCGAGCGGTGCGGCGTGATCACGGCCGAAAAGATCGTCGGCTCGGCGAACGTCGCGCTGTCGTTGCGGCTGTTGTCTGCGGAGCTGTTGTCGGCGGTCATGACCGTCACTATAGGGGAAACATGGCGCGCAAAACCACTGCCCCCTCCTCACCCTCCCCCGCACGCGGGGGAAGGAAGAGTGGGGGTAAAGCTGTCGGCAGAGGTAAGGCGCAGATCAAAGGCGGCAAGGCCCGCGCCGAGGCGGACGCCGAGGCCGCCCACGGCGAATTGCCGCAATGGACCAAGGCCGAGGTCGAGGAAGCGTTCCGCCGCTTCGCCGCCGCCAATCCCAATCCCCGCAGCGAACTGCAATACATCAATTCGTTCACGCTCCTGGTCGCGGTCGTGCTGTCCGCGCAGGCGACCGATGCCGGCGTCAACAAGGCGACGCCGGCGCTGTTCAAGCTCGCCGACACGCCGGAGAAAATGGTGAAGCTTGGCGAAGTGCGGGTGCGCGCGCTGATCAAGACCATCGGCCTCTACCGCACCAAGGCAAAGAACGTGATCGCGCTGTCGCGAAAGCTTGTCGCCGAGCACGGCGGCAAGGTGCCGGACGACCGCGAAGCGCTGGAAGCGCTGCCCGGCGTCGGACGGAAGACCGCGAACGTGGTGCTCAACGTCGCCTTCGGCGAGCCGACCATCGCGGTCGATACCCACATTTTCCGCGTCGGCAACCGCACCGGACTTGCGGTTGGCAAAACCCCGCTCGACGTCGAGATGAAGCTGATGGAAGTCGTGCCGAAACGTTATCTGCTGCATGCCCACCACTGGCTGATCCTGCACGGCCGCTACACCTGCCTCGCCCGCCGCCCGCTGTGCGAAACATGCATCATCGCGGATTTGTGCAAATGGCCGGGGAAAACGACGTTATCCGCCCCCGCACGAAGTGCGGGGGAGGGGGACCATGCGAAGCATGGTGGAGGGGGCGTGCAGCGCAGGGGCTAACCTCACCGCCGTCGCCCCTTCCACCGCGCTGCGCGCGGTCCCCCTTCCCGCTATCGCGGGGCAGGAAAAGAATTATCCCAGACTTGATCTTCGGAATTATCCCCGCACCGTGCCGTCATCGCGCATCAAGTGGCGCGGCTGGTGTGCCCTCGGCTCGCGTGGGAGAGGGTGGCGCAAGCGTTGCAGCAGGCTCGGTTGGGTGAGGGTCGGCGCCGACCCTCATCCATTCTTTTATACGGGCCGCAAACTGACGCGACCGTTACAACATCGTGTCGGCATTGGCGTGCATATTGGCCGATACGGCAATGCGGTATACTGACAATTGCTAAGTGCAGCGAGCGGTCACCATGTCTGCAGGCGATGCGGTGTCTTCGTCGTTACAGCCCGTCGATAAAGCGGGCCTGCCCGGCCAGATCGTGCTGGTGATGCAAGGCGGTGGTGCGCCCGGGTGCTACCAGGCGGGCGCTTATCAGGCGCTGCACGAGGCCGGCATCGAGCCCGATTGGGTGATCGGCACCTCGATCGGCGCCATCAATGGGGCCATCATCTGCGGCAACAAGGTTGAGAACCGGCTGGAAAATTTGCAGGAATTCTGGGCGCGTCTGGAAACGCCGCCATGGCCGCTCGGGCAAATC
>Ga0335078_10005181_pt1 | contig 19277 bp, 21 predicted proteins | sample Lox_Sample_32_FD_206711 | JGI IMG/M metagenome (GOLD analysis project Ga0335078, IMG submission 206711) | Soil microbial communities from Loxahatchee National Wildlife Refuge, Florida, United States - Lox_Sample_3.2 | ecosystem: Environmental > Terrestrial > Soil > Wetlands | place: USA... | reverse complement strand
TGCGGGTTTGGATTAATGCCGTCTACTCTGGAATCGACGATCAGATCAAGAAAAATCAAGCATCGCTTCAACACCTTCTAGCCGAACTGCGCTCCCCTCAAGAATCCAGCCCAGGTTTTCACGAACTTCGCGAATTCGCGAAAATATTGCGACTCTGTAATGAGCAAATCCAAGCGTTTTGAAGGGCTTACCGATTGGCGCTTGCATTGCAATGATGAGGCCGAAGGACCGCTACGGAGAAGGAACAAAATGAAAAGGAGCAATACCATGGACAGAATGCTGGTGGTTGTCTTTGATACGGAACCCAAAGCGTACGAGGGAAGGAAAGCGCTTCATCAATTGGAAAGTGACGGCAGCATTACAGTCTACGCCTACGCTGTCGTTACCAAGAATGCGGATGGCACCACGGCGATAAGACAGAGTGATGAGGCAGGACCCTTCGGGGGTATAGCTGGAACCGCAGTGGGAAGTCTCATTGGACTTCTCGGCGGACCGGCCGGGTTTGCGGTGGGTGCCGTCATGGGGTTAGTTGCTGGCATCGCGGTGGACGTCAATAGCACCAGGATTGCGCAAGACTTTCTTGAGGACGTGAAAAAGGAACTGCAACCGAACAAGTTCGCAGTGGTCGCGGAGATTCAAGAAGACTGGACCACTTCGGTGGACACCCGCATGGAAGCGATCGGTGGAAAGGTATTCCGGCGGGCGCTGACCGAAGTGAAGCACGTGGTGAACGACGAAGAGGTCGCAGCCATGAAGGCCGACCTCGCGCAATTGAAGGCAGAGCACGCCAAGGCACGCGCCGACCGCAAGGCCAAGCTCGAAGAGAAGATCAACCAACTCGATTCCAAGATCCAAGCTCGGCTGGAGAAGAACAAGCAGCGACGCCAGGCAGCGGAGGCCCAAGCCCAGGCCAAGGTCGAGGCCCTTAAGGCGAAGGCCGCAAATTTGAAGGCCAAGGCGACAGCGGCTCATACTTCTTAGTACCCAATGCGTTGTCTTGGTTTCAAGCGGAGTGGTTGACGGGGATGGCACGGCAGTTGGTAGTGTCAGATGATGTTTCGTCGACACCTTTACATTTTCCTCCCTCCCCATGCAGGGATTCTCGCCGCTGTGGTTTTATCGTTTGCCCGGTGCGGACGCAGCAATCACGTCCTTCCGCGGTGACTCTCGAAGCGCAGGGCTGCAACCCGTCGTCTGTAGCGGGTAATAGCGATGCTGGAAACGACCCGCCCCTAGGGTGGGTGTTCTACGATTTACTCTGGAATCGAAGACCATAGCGATGAAGATCAAGTGGTATTCCCTTCGTACCTTCCGTCTGGAACCTGCTCCCCTTATGAAACCAGCCCAGGTTTTCACGAATTTCGCGAATTCGCGAAGATATTGCGAATCTGTAATGCACAAATCCAAGCGTTTTGAAGGGCTTACCGATTGGCGCTTGCATTGCAATGATGAAACCGAAGGACTGCTAAGACGAGAGGACAAAAGGAAAAGGAGCAAAACCATGGACAGAATGCTGGTGGTGGTTTTTGATTCGGAACCCAAAGCGTACGAAGGAAAGAAGGCGCTCAATCAATTGGAAGGCGAGGGCAGTATTGTCGTCTACGCCTATGCCGTGGTGGGCAGGAGTGCCGACGGCACCACATCGGTAAGGCAAAGTGATGACCCGGGACCCCTCGGGACTCTGGTTGGAACCTCGGTGGGAGCCCTCATCGGTCTCCTCGGCGGGCCGGTCGGCGCCGCGATCGGCGCGGCTGCGGGGTTGGCTGTTGGCGGCACGGTGGACATCAACAATGCCAGGATTGGTGAAGACTTCATTGATGACGTGAAACAGCAACTGCAACGGAACAAGTTCGCCGTGGTTGCGGAGATTCAAGAAGACTGGACGACTCCGGTGGACACCCGCATGGAAGCGATTGGTGGAAAGGTATTCCGGCGCGCCCTGTCGGAAGCGAAACACACGGTTAACGAAGAGGACATCGCGGCCATGAAAGCCGACATGGCGCAAATGAAAGCCGAGCATGCCAAGGCTCACGCCGACCGGAAAGCCAAGCTCCAGGAAAAGATCAACCAGCTTGACTCCAAGATCCAGGCGCAGCTTGAAAAATCCAAGCAGCGACGCCAGGCAGCGGAGGCCCAGGCAAAAGCTAAGGTCGAGGTCCTTAAGACCAAGGCGGCCGCGTTGAAAGCCAAGGCGACGGGAACACAGGCTTAGTACGCGAAGCGCCATTGATCCCGGGTTCAACCGGGGTGGTGGAAGGGGATGGCCCTCCAATTTGTCCAGCAGGCGTGGCGGGGGGATTCCGTGTCTGCCCTAGGGTACATGACCGCGAGATAGAGACGCGCCGAAGGCAGAACACGGATCCCCGCTAGCGAGTGGGTGGCTTATGGGGATGAGAGGCGATGACCAAAAAGCGAGCGTACGACCTCACGGAGTTCCTCGACGGAAGGCGCTCCTGGTGGATGAATACCCGGAAGGTCTTCAATTTTATTCCACCGTCCTCGAAGCGTATGGATATCGGATTCGACGATGCAGGTCTTACCTCGAGGGAGTCCGCTGCCTGGGGGAGGAAGCCTTTGATTTCGTGATCGTGAGTCAGGGGACTCCCAGCTTCGAAGGGAGTTGGGTGCTGATGCGCGCGATAGAGGTGAACCCCAGCTTGCCGGTTTTGGTCGTGGCGCGATGTCTCGACGTGGACTGCTACCTGGAAGCAATAAAGTTGGGGGCGATGGATTATTTGGTCGAACCCTTGACGGTGTGGGAGATAGGTCGCTTGTTAGAAAGGCATTCGCGGGCTGAGATCCCAGGGAACGTTTCGGAAATCGCCCTCCGACGGCCGGACTTGGAAGGACGAAATTGCGGGCAAACAAAAAGTGCTGAGGCAGTTTTAGAACGAGGCGCCCAAGAGTCAAGCATGTGATGAATGGGGAAAATGCGCCCTGGGCGATTAAGGGCAAACTTCGAACGGGAGGTGGGCGATGAGTAACACCACGGTTTCTGACAGCCGGCGCAAGTGCGCTCACGAGCAGTGCAAGTGTCAGGTCGCATCCGGGGAGAGGTTTTGCAGTGATTACTGTAAGGATGCGGCTGAAATCGAAGAAGTCGAGCTCCAATGCGCCTGTGAACACTCCCCATGCGCTCTGGACTGAAGGCAGGCTTGATCGGTACGCAGCGGAGGCCGAGGCGGCTCGGGGGAGATATACCATGAATGCACTTACACTACTTCGAAACGCAGTCCTTTATGCCATCGCTGCGGCGCTCTCTCTTGTGGGGGCAGGAAGCCAGTCAGCGGCGCAAGGGCAAAACCAGGACGAAGAGCTGGAAATGGGTCAGGAGGTTTTCAACGAGTTGAAGGCCAAGGGCGAGATCATCCAATCGTCCCCTCTCTATGACACGTTGAATCCGATTGCCGATGCCATCACTCGGGCAGCCCAGCCCCGCTACAATCACCCGTTCAAGTTCTATCTGGTCCACGAGCCGCAGCCAAACGCGTTCTCAGCTCCGGGTGGCAACGTGTATGTCGTCGATTCGCTCCTGTACTTCGTAAAGAACACGGACGAACTTGTCGGCACGCTGTGTCACGAGGTCTCCCACACTATTCACCATGACACCATGACGCTGATGGAAAGGGAGGAGAGAATCGCGGAGCGGGAAATCGCCGCCGCCGTGCTTCTGGGCGCCGATCGCCTCCAATTGCTGGGCATAGTCATGCTAGGGAAGCTCCATTCCCTTAGCTACTCGCGCGAGGATGAGTCACGAGCGGACCTGACCGGCTCCGATATTTGCGCCACAACGGGATATAACCCGTACGGGTTGGTGTGGCTCTTTCAAGATTTTCAGAATGCCAACATTGGAGATGTGCCGCAGCTTTTGTCGGACCATCCCGGCAATCAGCAACGCGTCGACACACTCAAGAAGCATTTCCGCAGAAACCCATCGGTCTTTGGGAAGTTCAACACTGATCCAAGGTCGGCGAGACCGATTTCGGCCCCGAAGAATTCCTCGGAGGTGTTCTTGCACTGAAGGCGGTCAAAGCAGTCGCGGGCGTAAAAGGGCATTGAAGCCGTTCTTGCCCGGGGGAATTAGACCATGAGTGCGCTTGAACGGGTTCGAAGAGCGCTTTTGTATGCTTCCGCGGCAATGTTGTGTCTCGGCGGGGTTGGGAGCGGAGGGACCTCCGTACCGGCTCAAGGGCGGAACCAGGACGAGGAAGTCGAGATGGGCCAAGAGATTTTCAGTGAACTGAAGGCGAATGGTGAAATCGTGGAATCTTCCCCTTTGTACGATCACTTGAGGCCGATTGCCGACGCCATCAGCCGGGCGGCGCAGCCGCAATACGATCATCCGTTCAAGTTCTATTTGCTTCATGAAGATCTGCCGGACGCGTTCGCGGCGCCGGGCGGCAACGTGTATGTTGTCGATTCGTTCCTGTATTTCGTAAGGAATACCGACGAGCTTGCCGGAGCGCTGTGTCACGAGGTCTCCCATACCATTCATCACGACACAGTGGCGAAGATGCGGAAGGAGCAGAAGATCACGGAGCGGGAAACCAGAGTGGCCAAGCTTCTGGGGGCCGATCGCGCCCAAAGGTTGGGTCTCCCCCTGATTGGGAAGCTCCATGCCCTTGGTTACTCGCGGTACGTGGAGTCACAAGCGGACCTGGCTGGCTCCAATATTTGCGCTGCGGCGGGATACAACCCTTGGGGATTGGTGTGGCTCTTCCAGGATTTCCAGAATTCCGATCTGGAGGAATTACCACAACTTTTGTCCGACCATCCCGCCTTTCAGCATCGCGTCGACTCACTCGAGTGGCATTTCCGGGTAAATCCATTGGTCTTTGGGAAGTTCAGCTCCGATCCAAAATCGGCGCGGCCGATTTCAGTTTCGAAAAACGCCTCGGAGGTCTTCTTGCACTGAAGGCGGAGAAAGCGCCACCTCAAGGATCGATCTGCCAGTAGTAACAGTAAGGTTCGAAAAAATTCAATATGCGAAGGGAGAATGACAATGTCTACGCTTTCTGATGTTTTCGCGGCGGGGTTGGAAGAAGTTAGAAAATCATGGGGCTGGTTCCTCGTATTGGGGATCCTGCTGATGATTCTTGGCGCCACCTGTGTTGTCAAAGCCCAGACCGCAACCACTTTCTCGATCCTGGCGTTGGGCTGGGTCCTTGCGATCAGCGCGGTGTTCTGGTTCATCGGTTCGTTTCAAGCCCTGGGCTGGGGCGGGTTCTTTATCTACCTGCTGAACGCGCTCATTCGCGGAGTGACCGGATACCTCCTGATTCGTCACCCGGACGCCGGCGCGGCAGGAGTGACCATGGTGCTCGCGGTACTCTTCATCGTCGGCGGGTTGTTCCGCTTAACCGGGGCGAGTGTTATTCAGTTCCCCTATTGGGGGTGGACAGTCTTTGCGGGACTGGTCTCGGTCGGTCTCGGCGTCTTCCTGCTGGCCACATGGGCTACGACCAGCACCATTTTTGTTGGTATCGCCATCGGCGTCGACCTCATCTTCGACTCCGGGGCCCTGATAGCCTTCGCCGCCGCCATTCACAGTTTGCCTTCGGCGCACAGCTACAGGACCGCCTGATCGCCCACTGGGCACATGGCGTGTAAGGGGCGGGATAGCGCAGACGGTGGAACGTGGGAGTAGAGGAGTATGTTCTCGCTCGACAATCGTGCCGGGAATGTAATCACCACGGCGGCGGTCTACATGTTCGCGGCGGCGGTCCTCTATATCGGACGCTGGGCGTTCCTCATTTTGCTGCTGTCCCTGCTCTTTGCGTACTTGCTGGAACCGGCGGTCACGTGGTTACAGCAGCATTCGTGGCTGGGCCGGAAGAACCGCACTTGGGCGATTGCCCAGGTCTACTTGATCGGGACCCTGGTGCTGGGCAGCATGGGGTACAAGTTAGGCCCCCATGTCGCGGCGCAAATAAGGAACTTGAATGCGGCGATGCCCGAGATCCTGCATAGCCTTTCCACGGGAAAGGCCCCCGCTGGTCTGGTGGGGAGGCACGGCTTAAGCGCCGACCAGCAGCAGCGGATACAGGACCTGTTGGCTCGTAACCATGATTTTGTCGCCCGTGTTTTCGAGCGCGGTGCGACGGCCATAGGGTATATCGCGGCGAGCGCAATCTGGCTTTTCCCCATCCCCATTCTCGCCGCATTCATCTTGCGAGACGGGCGGCAGATGGCGGAGGCAATGCTGGAAGCCGCTGGACAGGGGCGGGAGGAAACACCTTTCAAGAGGATAGTGCGGCGGGTTGATACGATGCTGGGCAAGTACATTCGCGCCCAACTGGCCTTGGCGGGCCTCTCCTTCGGCTTCTATAGCATCTCCATGCTGGTCCTGGGATTCCCCTATGCGATTGCGCTGGGCCTCCTGGGGGGCGCTCTGGAGTTCCTTCCCGTGGTGGGATGGATCATTTCCGCCGCGGTTATTCTAACGGTTGGTTTCCTGACCCACGCCCACTGGATCTGGATGGCAGCATTGGTGGTGGCGTGGAGGCTGGTGCAGGATTATGTGAACTCGCCTCGCATCATGGGTAATAGTTTGGAGTTACAGCCCCTGACCGTGGTGTTTGCGCTCATGGTAGGAGGTCAGGTGGGTGGAATTGCGGGCGTCTACCTCTCGGTACCCACGGTCGCGGTGCTCCGAATTGTGTGGCTGGAATGTCTCGCGGCCCGGAAGTCCTCGCCGGCCGTCGGCGATCGGCCGCTCATGCAGGTGAAGGCATGAATTGCTGTAAGCGCCGGAGCGGTCTTGTCTTGGCGGCAGCGCAGCGTTCAAGGAGCTAAGGTGATCACCATAACTCTAATCGGGCCCGACAATGCGCAGTCCGTAGTCGAGATAAGGAAGGACACCACCGTGCGCGACGTGGCGACTTCCAAGTACCACTTGTTTTGGCGGACCACGAAGAGAAACGGAATAAAGGTCATTCCATTTACTACGACAGTTGCGGATGGCGATACCGTGACCGTGGAAAACGCGTAATTATGGTTGAATCGACAACGCGAAAACGCTACTTCGCTGGAATTTCAAGGGATACCGTTCTTCTGGCATTCACCAGTCTGTTTTCCGATATCTCGTCGGAGATGCTTTATCCGGTCTTCCCGATCTTTCTCACCCAAATGCTGCATGCCAGCGGCAGCATCGTCGGACTGGTGGAGGGAATTGCGCAGGCAACCCAGAATATCGTCCAGGGCTTCTCAGGTTGGCTCTCGGATAAGCTGCAAAAAAGGAAATCTCTGGCGGTGGCTGGGTACCTTTTGTCGGCGGTAGCCAAACCGCTGATCGGTTTTGCCCAGGTGTGGCAGGGCGCGCTGGGCGGACGGTTTCTGGACCGTCTGGGCGCCGGATTCCGGTCCGCCCCACGTGACGCGCTCATCGCATCTTCGGTGGCAGAGGAAAACCGAGGGCGAGCTTTTGGTCTTGAAGGTATTGGTGATAATTTAGGCGCCTTTTTAGGGCCGTTGATTACAGTAGCTCTCTTGATGTCGGTCCATCCTGACATCCTTTGGTTTTTTTATCTTGCCATCATTCCCGGTTTGCTCTCTGTATTCATGATCCTGCTTGTCCACGAGCGGCCCGTGCCGGTGGCCGCAAAATCCAAGATCGATGTCACCCTGCGGCAATTTCCCAAAACCTATTGGACATATCTGTTGGTCACAGCATTGTTTGGGGTCGGCAATTCGAGTAACTCGTTTCTGATTCTGCAAACTAGGGGCATGGGTGCTTCTCTCGGGGCGACCATCTTGATTTATGCGGGTTTCAACTTGGTGGCCGCGCTGATTTCCTATCCGGCGGGATCTCTTTCCGACACATGGGGCAGAAGAACCCTCCTTCTCATGGCATTCCTCATCTTCTTTATCTCCTATCTCGGTTTTGCGCACGCGAAAAACCTTGTTCTCATCGCGACCCTATTCGTTTTCTATGGATTATTTCAGGGAATATTCCGCGCCGTCGGCAAGGCATTTGCCGCGGATTTCGTACCGGAGCACCTGCGCGCCAGTGGAGTTGGGTGGTACAGCATGACCGTTGGTCTACTGGGATTGGTGGCAAACATTGTGGCGGGGCTGCTTTGGGACCGGATCGGCCATGCGGCCGTGTTTTATTACGGCGCAGCCTTTGCCTTGGCGGGCAGCATTGGATTGCTCGTATTGATTCCAGGGAAACGGATCAATCAACCTGTTGCTGAAATTCCAAACTGACATTAACCCCGCACCATTTTTAACGAGGTTCGCGAATTCGCGAAGAGATTACGACTTTCTGATATGCGGGTCGAAGTGTTTTCAAGAGCTTAGGTTTGGCCTTCGTATTGCCCAAATCCAGGGAGACATCGCGGCGGAAAGTCACAGGCGTGACGAAACCTCCCGATCAAATCAATGGGCAATCAGTCCAAAGGAGGACTTATGGCAGACAAAGCGAACAAAACGGTTTTCGTGTACGTCGCGAGTTACGCGAATCTCGAAGACGCGAAGGCAGACTATGCGGCGGTGAAGCAGCTTTATTTTGACGGCGTCATCGGCGTGTATGACGCGGCAGTGGTCAGCAAAGATGCGACCGGCCAGGTGAAGATCAACAAGACCGAGATGCCGACGCAGTACGGGGCATGGGGTGGATTGGCAGTTGGGGCGCTCGTGGGCATCTTCTTCCCTCCGTACCTGGTGTGGGAGCTCGCAGCCGGCGCAAGTGCGGGATCTCTGATCGGGCACTTCTGGGCAGGGATGTCGCGCTCTGACCTAAAGCAGATCGGGGACACCCTTCAGGCGAGCACGGCAGCTCTGATCGTGATCGGCCGGTCGAGGCTGCAAGAGGCTCTGGCGGACGCGACCAAACACGCCGTGAAGCAGTTCGAGAAGGCACTGAGCACCGACGTCGACGCTTTTGACAAAGACCTAACGGATGCCGTCAACAAGTCGCTGAAGGCCGCTTAAGGAAAGGCCCTAAGTGACCCTAGCGCTTCGATATACTCCGACGGGCCGGCATATAGGATCCGAGGGCCTGATTCCGACCCTCGCGCCTGCTCGGCATTAGGGTCGGAATGACGACGTTCGCAGTCGGGGGGAAGCGCAGCGCACTAGCGGGAGAGCGAAGCGGAAGTTACTACAGCCGATTAGAGGCGTCGGGACCTCGGTTGGAGTAACCTCCGCCGCCCTCCTGCAAGGCGCGAAAAACAACGGGATTTCACATTGAAATCAAATGTATGAGGCGAGGAACCGTCATGGACAGAATGCTGGTAGTGGTTTTTGAAAACGAGAGCAAAGCCTACGAAGGAAACAAGGTGCTTCAGCAACTGGATGGCGACGGCAGCATCAGTGTTTACGGCCACGCGCTGGTGGTGAAAAATCCAGCCGGCACCACCACAGTGAGGCAAAGTGATGATCGGGGCCCCCTCGGGACCCTGGTCGGAACCCTTCTGGGAAGCCTGATCGGTCTGCTAGGCGGGCCGGCCGGTTTCGCCATTGGCGGTGCCGTGGGGTTTGTTGGCGGCGCTACGGCGGACCTGAACAAAGCCAGGATTGGTAACGACTTTATTGTTGACGTCGCTAAGGTTCTGGTGCCGAACAGGGCGGCAGTAGTGGCGGAGATTGAAGAAGACTCGACTACGCCCGTGGACACCCGTATGGAGGCGATCGGCGGCACTGTATTCCGCAGGGTTCTCTCAGAGGTTAAACACACGATCCACGACGAGAACATTGCCGCCATCAAAGCCGACCTTGCCCAGAAGACGGCAGAGTATGCCAAGGCTGATGCGGACCGAAAAGCAAAGCTCCAGGAAAACATCAACCAGCTTGAATCCAAGGTACAAGCGTGGCTGGAGGAAGACAAAGACCGACGTCAGGCGGCGGAGCGCGAGGCCCAGGCTAAAGTCGCGATACTCAAGGCGAAGGCAGCCGTCGCCAAGGCCAGGGGGGCTGAGACACACATTTAGTCGTATCGGTTCTATTGAGGAGGCCGCAGATGGAATCCAACATCAAACTCGGAAGAATATCTGGAATCGAGATCGGGCTTCACTATAGCTGGTTTATCATCGCCGCCCTGATTGTATTCTCTCTCGGTGAACACTTCCGCCAGGTCAACCCGAACTGGGGCACAATCCAGATCTGGATCACCGCGCTGTTCACTGCTGTCCTGTTTTTTGTTAGCTTGCTGTTACACGAACTCTCCCATTCATTGGTGGCCCAGGCCCGCGGGTTGAAAGTCAAGGCGATCACCCTATTCGCGCTCGGCGGGGTTTCTCAAATCCAGGACGATGCCACCGACGCGAAGACAGAATTCTGGGTTGCGATCGCCGGGCCGATCGCCAGCCTGATTATAGGGTTTGGCTGCCTCGCCATCGCGGTCAGCCTGGGCTGGCACCGTCCGGCCGAACCGCGGACCGCGATGACCGCCGTCCTGGTGTGGCTGGGATATATCAACGTTATTCTTGCGGTTTTCAATATGATCCCTGGCTTTCCGCTCGATGGTGGCCGCGTGCTGCGCTCGATCGTGTGGGCGATTACCAAGAACGCATACGGCTCCACCCGTATCGCCGCGCGCGTCGGCCAAGTCCTGGCCTTTCTGTTCATTGTCGATGGGATATGGCAATTTTTTTCCGGCGCCGGTTTTGGGGGGTTGTGGATCGCATTTATCGGCTGGTTTCTGATGGATGCAGCCAAAGCAAGTTATGGACAGTCGAAGATTACGGCGGCGTTTCAGGGAATGCGAGTCTCTGAGGTTATGTCAAGCGACTGTGCCACTGTGTACCGCACCATGAGTTTGCAGGAGTTTGTTGACACGTACCTTCTGCAGACCGGCCAGCGCTGCTACGCCGTGGAGGATCATGGTCACCTGGTGGGCTTCATTACCCCACGCGATGTTGGCGCCATCCCACGCGAGCGTTGGGATAAGACTACCGTGCGCGACGCCATGCGCCCGCTGGAGAATTTGCACATCATCACTCCTGACACGCAGGTTCTGGATGCGCTGAAACTCATGGCCGCGAGCGATGTCAACCAGTTGCCGGTGGTGGCCAATGGCACGTTGCAAGGGATATTCTCACGTTCCCAGGTCATGCAGCTACTGCAGGCTCGGTCGGAGTTGCATCTCCCGACGGCCCAGTATCCGCCCATTACAGCGCATGGGTAGACGCGTTGTCATTCGTTTGTCCGAGGAGAGTGGTGAAAGAGTCCAAGAGGCAAGAGATCGAATCAAAGAATGCGCACACCAATTGGATTTGGCACAAAAATACCTCGTGGTGCCGCCCTCTCGCGGCGCTTTGCAATTTTCATCGCCATTTTCTTCGCGACCAATCTTGTTGGATTGGCCCAATCCATCCCATCTGGCCGCATAGTGGGGCCCCGTCAGTCGGCCCTCTTGCGCACGCATCATAAGCCCAAAGGTCCAAGTTCCCCCTCACTTTTGACGCCTCTGAAACCGGAGACGCTGGAGGCACCCTATCAATCTTTCACGCCTCGACAATATCTCCGCTGGTTCACCACCAACACGATGGACCCGGCGAAATTGGCAGGGGGAATTTGCGCGGCCGCCTTGGGAACGGCTCCTGCCCGGCCGAAAGAGTATGGGCCGCACTGGGGAGGCTTTGCCGACCGCTATGGAATGGGTATGACCGGAAGCGTCACAGGGAATGCCATTGAGGCAGGCGTCGGCCTTATCCTCCGGGAAGATCCGCGCTATTTTCGTGTGCCGGACCGGCCCTTCAAGGCTCGCGTCGGAAACGTAGTACGGCTGGCGTTTGCTGCGCGGGGAGGCGGCGGCAGCTTCGGGCCCGCCTATGCCCGTTACATTGCGATTTTCGGGGATAACTTCCTCTCAAACTCCTGGCGCGTTCACAGCGAAGCCAATTCGCACGACGCGCTCTTGCGCACCTCGGAAACCTTCGGCGGACTCCTGGCAGCCAATGCCTTTGAGGAATTTTGGCCCGACGTCAAGAAGCACGTCTTCCACATACATCGCTAATATCGGCTCGTCCAGCGGAGGTCAGATGCGGACAGAGCGCGCTATAGGGCTTTTGCAGTGAGACTGCGAACGCAGAGTGAAACCCCTAGCTGACAACCACCCCGGTCATTTTTTAGCGAGGTTCGCGAATTCGCGAAGAGTTGGTGACCCTATGGTTTGCATGTCGAAGTGTTTTCAGGAGCTTAGGTTTGGCCTTCGTATTGCCCAACTCATGGGGGTCGGTGAGCACGCATTCTTCACGGGCACCGATTACTAAGGCCCAAATCACGAATGAAAGAGAAAGGAGTGACACCGTGAATGAACAGAATGCGGGGGTAAAGTCATTCGCACAGACGGCCAGAGCGCAATTGCAGAAAGCCAAGCCGCAGATTGAGGAGATCGAAGCTCGTGCCAAAGGAAAGGCGAACTAATGCCGCCCCTCCCCAGCTACTTCAAAGTGCGCTCCTGCTGCTGCCCATTTCTGTTGTTCATCTTACTTCTGGCCGGCTTCCCCGTTGAGAATGTCCATGCGGAACAATGGAAAAACCTCAACCCCCAGGGGTACGTCAACGACTTTGCCGGAGTACTCAACGCGACGACGGTGGAAAAACTTACCGCGGTGAGTACGGAAGTCGATCAGAAAGCCAAGGCCCAGATCGCCTTGGTCACGATCAAGACTCTGGAAGATGACACAACGGAAGACTTTGCCAATCACCTTTTCCAGAAGTGGGGCGTGGGGGCCAAGGGGACGGACCGTGGCGTGATGGTTCTGCTCGCCACTGACGATCACAAGTACTGGACGGAGGTCGGCTATGGCCTTGAGCCCATCCTTCCGGATGGCAAGGTGGGCGGTTTCGGACGCAGCATGGTTCCATTGTTGCGCCAGGGCGACTATAACGGCGCCGTCGTGCAGATGGTCAGCCAGATCGCGGAGGTAATTGCGCAGGACAGCCACGTTTCCCTGGATAGCTTGGCCGGCCTCCCCGCGGCCGCCCCCGAGGGCGACGACGTGCAGGAAATACACCTGACAGCCGGAGAGCGCATTCTTCTCTTCATTATCCTCCTCATCGGGGTGCCCATTTTGTTCTGGTTCTTGCCCAGATTCGGAGGAAGCCGAGGGGGCGGTTTGGGTGGGGGTGGTTTTGGGGGTGGCGGCGGAGGCTTCGGTGGTTTTGGTGGAGGTTCCTCCGGTGGGGGTGGCGCCGGTGGAGGCTGGTAACAAATCCCCATAAAGAGAAACACTCCGGGAGCGAAATACATGAAAGCAGAGCAAGACCTGACAGACCTTGTCACAAGATTGAAGAAAGTCGCGGGAGGCAACCTGCTGTCCGTAATACTGTACGGTTCCGCGGCTACGGAAGAGTTCCATCCGAGCCACTCCGACTTGAATGTCCTCTGCGTCATGCGGAGTCTGGGCCGGGACGACTTGACCAAGTTGCACCCCGCTTCCGTGTGGTGGGCCAAGAAGGGACACCCCGCGCCGCTATTCTTCACACACAGCGAGCTACACGATTCCGCCGATATTTTTGCCATCGAACTGCTGGACATCAAAGCAGCTCACCGGATTCTTCACGGCGAAGATGTAATGGTGTCGCTCCACGTTCCCATGGATCTTCACCGCCTGCACGTCGAAAGGGAGTTGCGGAACAATGCCTTGCGCTTACGGCAGCGTTACGTGATGCATCCCGCCGACTCCCGAAAGACCCTGGAACTGATGACTTCATCCATTTCAACGTTTGCAGCGTTGTTCCGGCATGCCTTGATTGCTCTGGGGGACAATCCCCCACCAACCAAGAGAGGTGCAGTGGATCGCCTGGGATCCGTCCTGGGATTTGATCCCAGTCCCTTTCACACGATCTTCGAGATTCGTGAAGGTCACAAGCGTGAACGTGACGTGGATGCCCAGGCAATATTCGATGCATACCTGGACAGGGTCTCCCAGGTCGCGACAGAGATGGACCGCCGGTTGGCAACTCCACCGGCAAATGAATAAAGAAGCAATTCTGGCGGGCGTCTTAAGGCACTCGCCCCTGATTTTAGAGGAGGAAGGTCATGAAAATACTGTTGGCGGTGGTGGGATTCCTGGCGCTGATGGCACTCATTATTGGAGGAGCTTACGTCAGCAGCCGAAACGAAATGGTTCGCAAAAATGAAGCCATCAAACAAGCATGGTCGCAGGTGGATGTGGTGCTGCAACGGCGCGCCGACCTGATTCCGAACCTCGTGGCAACCGTAAAAGGTTATGCGCAGCAGGAGCAGAAAGTGTTCGGAGACATCGCCAATGCCCGCGCCGGCCTGTTGAACGCCCGAACACCAGCAGACAAGATCGCTGCCAATGGCCAATTGGATGGTGCCCTGGGCAGGCTGCTGGCCATCGTCGAGAACTATCCCAATCTGAAATCCGATCAGAACTTCCTGGCCCTGCAGGACGAGCTGGCCGGGACCGAAAACCGCATCGCCGTCGAACGCCGCCGGTATAACGAGGCCATCCAGGATTACAACACCTACATCGGCCTTTTCCCCAACAACATCTTTGCCGGGTGGGCTGGATTCCAACGGAATAACGACTACTTCGCTGCATCCGAGCCCGCGCGCCAGGCTCCCAAAGTGGATTTCGGCGCGCCGAAGCAGTGACCCTGTTGTTTTTTAGCGAGGTTCGCGAATTCGCGACGAGATCGCGACCATGTGGTTCGCATGTCGAAGCGTTTTCAAGAGCTTAGGTTTGGCCTTCGTATTGCCCTACCAATGGGGGAGATCGATGAGGTCAGTCACCGGTGTGACAAACGCTCACGATCAAATCAAATTCGCATGACGCTGAGAGGAGAACAATTATGGCAGAGCTGATCGTAGTTGGTTTTAAGAAAGATATGTACCGGGCATCGGAAGTGCTCAACAACTTGTCGGACATGAACGACGATTGGGTGGTGGATCTGCATGACGCGGTAGCCGTCTACCGAGACAACAAGGGCAAGCTGCGAGTCGATCAAAGCTACCAGATGACCACGGGCGAAGGCGCCGCGTTGGGCGGTCTCTGGGGCTTGCTGATCGGATCCACGCTGGCGATTCCGTTCACGATGGGGGCAAGTGCGGCAGTGGCGGCAAGCGCCATGGCGGCGGGCGCACTTGGCGGGACCGGACTCGGCATCGGGCTGGGTGCCGTCGACGCGGCATCGTGGAAGGATGAGTTTGGCATTCCCGATGACTTTGTTCAGCGGGTCGGCGCGATGATCCAACCCGGCGACTCAGCTATCTACGCAATTCTGCGGGTGGGAGATCCCGAGGTCGTAGCCGATAAGTTCCGCGGCTACGGAGGCACGATCCTCCGCACGACGTTGAGCAAGGATCAGCAGGCGAAGGTGGAGAAAGTTCTTACCGCTAGCGCCAAGTAAGAGCGCTCTTCTCACCAGGGTGATCAGGACTCCTGGGCTGCGAGTCCCGGGGTCCTGATCTGCACCGTGAAAACACAAGGCCATGACAGGAATCCTCAAACTCGCCTACAAGCTGCTCGTCAATGACAAGGCCAAGTTTTCCGCGCTGCTGATCGGGATTACCTTTGCCGTCTTTCTCATGATGTTCGTTACCTCGATGTTCAGCGGGGTCATGAAACACGCGTCCGCCAATATCATTAATATTGGAGCACCCTTATGGGTCATGGATCCGGCCGTCGAAACTGTATCCAATTCGGTCGGAATGCCAGCTTACGTCCTGGACGCGGTTCGAAGCATGCGAGGCGTGAAATATGCCGTTCCTCTTTATTCGGGAGGGGCGCTGGTCAAGCTTCGCGACGGAAACTATCAAACCGTCACTGTCATCGGGTTGGACGACACCAGTCTGTATGGCCGACCCGAACTTATTGCGGGAAAGATTCAGGATATTTATGCGGAGAATGGATTCATTGTGGTGAAGGATGCGGAGTTTTCCAAGCTCGAGAATCCCCACATTGGCTCGGAGTTCGAGCTGAATGATAATCGTGGAGTCATTGTGGGAATTGCCGAGGTGGCGACTTCCGGCTTGTACGGTCTCCCGACCTTGTACACGACCTACGAGCGAGCCATCCAGTACATTCCCAATCCCCGGTTCACGATCTCATACGTCCTGGTTGAGCCGAAGAGCACCAACGATATCCCCCGGATCAAACAGCAAGTCGAGAGGCTCGGCTACCGCGCACGAACCAAGGAAGAGTTCATGCAAAATACCGAGAACTTCTTCTTATACAAGACCGGCGGTGGCACCAACTTGCTCATTATGATGCTGATCAGCTTCATTGTCGGGCTGTCGCTCTCGGGTCAAACTTTCTATACGTTCATCCTGGAAAACCTGGAACGGTTCGGAGCGCTGAAGGCTATCGGGGAGAAGAGCCGCGACCTTGTCTTGATGATTCTGTTCCAGGCCACGTTCACGGCATTCACGGGCTTTGGCCTGGGAATCGGAATGTGTGTGCTCTCGGTCCTACTCGCCAAGGCAAGGCTTCCCAGCTACGCGGCCATGATTACCTTCGGCAATCTCGGGATTTCTTTTGGCATGGTGGTGGTGATTGCCGCGGTCTCCAGCTATGTCGCGGTCCGGCGGGTTCTCAAAATTGAGCCCTTCGATATTTTCCGAGGATGAAATGCCGAAAATAGCCATTCAAGCGAGCGGACTGGTCAAATGGTTTGGCGAAGGAGAAGCCAAGACGATGGCGCTTCGCGAAGTCAGCCTGGAAGCACAATTCGGGGAGATGGTTTATGTCGTGGGGCCCTCCGGCAGCGGGAAAACGACCTTGCTCAGCGTTCTTACCGGCATTCTCAAACCGAATGCGGGGAAGGTTTTGCTGGAAGGAACCGACATTTGGGGTCTGAATTCCGACCAGCTTGCGGACTTCCGGTTGGCGAAAATCGGTTTCGTATTTCAGGACTTCCACCTCTTCCCCCGCTTGACCACGGCGGAGAACGCGGCGATTCCACTAATACTCAAGCGAAAGCCATGGGACGGAGCAATCCAGGAAGCGGAGAAATACCTCGACGTCGTTGGACTGAAGAACCGCGCCGAGTTGCCTCCCGTGAAGTTGAGCGGCGGAGAGCAGCAGCGCGTGGCCATTGCGCGGGCCATGGCCAGTCAGCCGGATATTCTGATTATGGATGAACCGACTGCCTCGTTGGACGGTGACACCGGCGTGTCGATTTTGAGTTTCGTCCAGAAGAACGTCCTCAACAAGGATCGCTGCATTGTGGTCGTGACCCACGACGACCGGATTTATAAGTTCGCGACGCGCATCTTGAACATGGAAGACGGCCGCTTGAAGATGTCAGAAAAGAGTACGTCATGAAAAACAAAATGGTTTTCATCATCTCCTTCATAGGAGCCCTTAGTGGGATCGGGGCTGCAATCCTCTCCGGCATTACGGAGCCTGCGCTGCCTCCGGCTTACAATCCCGCGGCGAGCCCCTATCCGAGCGCGATCTATGCCGAGGGCATTGTGGAGAGCGCCCAGACCAGCGGGGAGAACATCAATATCTATCCGGAAGTGGCGGGCACGGTAAAAGAAATTCTTGTTTTTGAGGGCCAGCAAGTCAAAGCGGGCCAGGCGCTGCTTCTAATTGACGATTCGATCCAAAGAGCGACGGCGGAACAGCAGGGTTCATCGGCAGAAGCTGCCGCGGCGCTCGTGAGAGAGCTGAAAGCCGAGCCGAGAAAAGAAAACCTCGACGTTGCCGACGCACAAGTGGTTGCTGCCGAAGCTACCTTGAAAACCGCTCAGGACACGTTGCAGAAAGACCAGGCGGCTTACGAGATCGATCCGCGATCGGTGAGCAAAGATGCGTTAGACAGCGCCTTCAATTCCGCCGCGGTAGCGAAAGCCAACCTTATCGTTGCCAAAAAGCAGGACGATTTGATCAAGGCGGGAGCTTGGGTCTACGACATTCAAAATCAGGATCGACAGCAGCACTCCTTGGCAAGGGCTTATGCCGCCTCCCAGGCGCTGCTCGCCAAGTATACCCTGCGAGCATCGCGGGATGGCGTTGTGCTGGCTATCAACACCGTCGTCGGGAACTATGTATCCCCGCAGGGATCTTATGACGCTTACACACAGGGGGTGGATCCCGTCATCAGCTTGGGGAGTTTACCATCCTCTCTCCACGTTCGCTGCTACGTCGACGAAATTCTGGTCCCACGGTTGCCCCTCGGCTCAAAAATGAAAGCGCAAATGTCCATCCGCGGGTCGGATGTCAAAATTCCTTTGGAATTCGTCCGGGTGCAGCCGTATGTTTCTCCGAAAATCGAGCTTTCGGATCAACGTCAGGAGCGCGTGGATGTTCGCGTTCTTCCCGTGATTTTCAAGATTGAGAAGCCCACTAATGTGAATCTCTATCCCGGTGAGCTGGTCGATGTCTACATCAGCGAATGAGATCAGACAAGGCTGCGAACGAGCACCCAGTTTCCGTACCCAAGCCGGACGGCCGTGGGAGAAGGTCGAACCTCCAGGGCAAGAGACCGATCGAGAGGAACGCGACATGGAACGCTACGTTAGGATGAGCCGGACCGTCTTGCCAGTCGCACTCGGCACAATCTTCCTGTTGGTTACAGGTTGCGGAGTTGGCCCTAGGTATGTGCGACCACCCGTCCCGAGCCCGCCAGCCTACAAGGAGACTCCGCAGGCCGCGGCGAATGGAGCGGAGCTTTGGCGGACAACCCAGCCGAAAGATGGCTCAAACCGTGGGAACTGGTGGAAGGTCTTCAACGATCCGCAATTGAACGAACTGGAAGAGGGGGCGAGTTCTTCCAGCCAGGAAATCGCCGCGGCTGCGAATAACTACCTGGCGGCGCGGGCCCTGGTTCGAGAAGCGCACTCGCAGTATTTCCCGACCGTGACCGCCAATCCGAGCATCCTCAATTCACGCCCCTCGCCAGGACAATTCGGGGGCCTTCAGGCGGGAACCGCGTCGGCGTCCGGATTGACCGTCAAATCGTACACTGATTACTCGCTGCCTTTTGATGCCTCATGGGAACCCGATTTCTGGGGACACATTCGCAGTACGGTGAAGGTCAATACTTATGCTGCGCAAGCCAGCGCCGCCGATCTTGAGAACGTTCGCCTGAGCGTACAAGCGGAGCTTGCCGCCGATTACTACGAGCTGCGCGCCCAGGACTCCCTGAAAGAGCTGTTTGATTCCACGGTCACCGCCTACCAGGATTCTCTCAAACTCACACTCGCTCAGTACCGCGCCGGCCTCGGTTCCGATGAATCGGTGGCACAAGCTGAGGCCCAGCTAAAAGCTGCGCAAGCTCAGGATACGAACCTGGGGATCCTGCGTGCCCAGTATGAGCACGCCATCGCGGTGCTGATCGGCCAACCCGCCTCG
>Ga0335078_10005180_pt1 | contig 19279 bp, 15 predicted proteins | sample Lox_Sample_32_FD_206711 | JGI IMG/M metagenome (GOLD analysis project Ga0335078, IMG submission 206711) | Soil microbial communities from Loxahatchee National Wildlife Refuge, Florida, United States - Lox_Sample_3.2 | ecosystem: Environmental > Terrestrial > Soil > Wetlands | place: USA... | reverse complement strand
TTCTGTCGGATTGACCTCTCAGCACTATGCTGAGAAGGAAGACTGCAAAGAAGACCATGAATCGGTCATCAGGCGCGCCACCGAACGTTACTGCTACTAATCCCCATACAAACAATTGTGTATACAAGGCGAACGCGGCCACCGCGTAGTATCGCATTCGCAAGGTGGAAGGCTGCAGTAAAGGCTTTTTCAAATTAAGCAAAATGATGACATTCATGATCAGGATTGGGATCAGCCCTGCCAGTCCGTTGTTGTACAGGACCTCCAGAAAGGAATTATGCATGTTGCCCGCTTCCTGGAATGCGCCCGGCACTTCCTCGGACAGGAATCTCGATGCTCGGTATCCCTTGCCAAACGCGATATGCGCCTTAATTTCCGGCCAGGTCGCATCCCAGAGATTGGTTCGGCCGGTAAGGGTGCTCGCGTTCTCAGATTCGCTATATTTCTGCAGCGACCTCCCCAGGGGAGTAAATGCACACGCCAGTATAAAGATGACCGTAAATACAACGCACGCGACCAGAGCTTGCGCTGGCCTTTTCAGCATGAAGAAGAACACCATGAGCGATACGAAGCTGGCAACCATGCCGCCTTTGGTGCCTGCCAGCATCATCACCACAACAGAAAAGATCGCGCATAGAAGAAACCAGGGGTTCTTTTTGAGCCAGAGAAAGAGCAGACTCAAGAGGAGCAGAATGCCGCAGGTACCCGAAAGTCCGATCATGGCGCCGAGCCGGCCGCCCGCAAAGGGATCCGGCCCGAGAAACGGAGTTATAAACTCGGCCATTACAACAATTAGCATGCCTGCGAACAAGGCCACAAAGACCTTGTGGATGCCGGCCTCGTCGTCGACCGCTTCTCCCATTGCACAGAGGATTAAGACGATCACACAAAGCTTGAATGCCAACGTCAATGAGTACAAAGGCTGCGAGGAAAGCGGGCAAGAGAGGACCACAACAATCGCGAAAAGAGGCGCCCATTTGATTGGACCAACAAATATGCGCCGCAGGTAGGCGGGCCGGAACCAGGTGATGAAGGCGAGCGCGAAAAAACACAGGATCCAGGATATGGCCTGGTACACGGCGGTGGGGTCAACATGTCCTTTCGCGGCGCTTGCAGTGCTTTGGTTATGAACGAAGGCTACACCGGAGATCATCAAGAAGACCCAAATCACCAAGCTGGCTGAAAGAAAGCTCTCTTTTTTCCCGGCAAGTGTGCGGCCGGAAAGTGGGCGCGCCAGGCAGAGTGCGACGGCAAAAATTGCTGTAACGAGAAAGAAGGAAAACAATTCCCACGACACTCCTGCCAGCAGCAGCACGATAACCGAGAAAATCGCAATAGAAAAAAGCTTGAAGGTGGCGCGGAATATACCGCCGAGCCTCCCCGCGGCGCGTAAGGGATAAGTTTGGAGTGAACTGGTCATCTGAATTAGCTGGTTCGGACTAGACCAGTAACCTTGTAAGTGGCTGCCAAAGGAGTTGCTCTCGACAAAACTTCCCGGTAGAGAGCCTCGGCCAGTGCGGCGCGAGTCGGCCAACTGAGGGTCTTGGCGAAAGTCCAGGCATCCTTGGACATTTGGTTCTTTCTTTCGGCAGAAAACGAAGCATAGTCTCCAATGGCAGTTGCGAGATTGCTTACGGTTCTCGCAAGATCGCCCACCGCAACTTTCAGAGAGGCCCCATCGGGCACAAAATCGTGGGCTCCATGCAGGTCCAGCGTGATCACTGGAAGTCCCATGGCCATAGCTTCAAGCACCTGGGAACCGAACGAATCGCGAATGCTGGTGAAGAGCATGGCGTCATGCTGTGCGTAGGCCGTGCGCAACTCTTCGAATGTTAGGCGGCTCCCTTTCCAGGACACTCTATGCTGAAGATTGCGGTCTCGAATCATCCGGTAAACTGTATCGGAATCCAGCCCGTCGCCCGCGATCGTTAAGCGCACATCCTGCTGAGCTACTTTCAGAGCATCGAGAGCGAGTGGCAGGGCTTTTCGCGCCAGCATTCGTCCTACCCAGAGAAGCCTGAGGACGCTGTTTGGTTCTCGAAAGTTACGAGGTTTCTCGGCAAAGTAGTCTGTAGGAATCGCGGTGTCGCACATCAGGGTGGCGTTCGTGCAGCCAAACGATCGGACTATATCCAATGTGTCGTGGTTAGCCGCCAGGATGAAACTCATTCGTTTTAGCCAACGCCTATGGAGCGGCGACAACCTCAGCGCCTTAGTCACTGACGAGCGTAGCTGTTCTCTGGACTTCTTGGCGCCGAAGTATGGCAACATGCTCGGCGGAGCAGTTTGACCTCCGCCCACCGGACCAAACACCACGGGGATTCCCAAGCGCCACAGTTGCGAAGGCACATGGAGGCTGGCATAAGTCACATGGTGCGCCAGTTGAATGTCGAACCTGCTGGCAAGCTCTCGAGCTGCTTTGATGGCTGCGAATTGCCAGGCCACGTAATGCAACGCCTCGTTTTTCTTGGTCCATTCGTACGGGGCGGCGACATACGTAAAATGCAGGTTCTCGACGGGGTTGAGCCGCAGGCCGGCTTCGATCGCTTCCCGGTTGCGTTTGGCAACAAGAGCGTGGACTTCAATGCCCCGAGCGGCCAAATGCGTTGCCCAGTTCCACCCAACTCCTGGCTCACTGCCTGCGTTCGGCCGGCAAGCGTAAGCGGAGAGCAAAAGTCGCATGGCCATTGACGCGAAGGCGATTTACGCCAGGTTTTAATAATTAACGTGCAGGCTCGTTCAGGCGGCCTGGCTGGCTGACGTCACGCGGAGACGTCCTGTGTTCCTGAGTTCGTTCTCGATCCAGCGATAGGTAACTTCGAGGCCTACCTCGAGCGGAATGGACGGTTCCCAACCCAGAACCCGCAGCAGCCTTGAATTGTCGCTATTGCGACCACGCACGCCTTGCGGCTTTGTCAAGTTGTAACGCTTCACAAGGCGCTTTCCTGCAATTGCCATGGTCAGGTCAACCAAACCCTCGATCGCGATCATCGTCGACAATCCGAGATTTAACGGCTCGCGGTAATCCGAGGCCATGAAGCGGGAAAGCCCGTCAAGACAGTCATCGATATACATGAATGACCTTGTCTGTCTTCCGTCGCCCCAGATTTCAATCTCGTCACCATCGCTGGCCAGGGCTACCTTGCGGGCAACGGCCGCTGGCGCCTTTTCTTTTCCGCCGTCATATGTGCCAAGTGGACCGTAGACATTGTGAAAGCGGACAACTCGAGTATCAAAGCGGTAATCGCGCTGGTAATAACGGCAAAGCTCCTCGGTGAAGAGCTTCTCCCATCCATACCCCGGCTCGGGATCGGCAGGATAGACGTCGTCTTCCTGCAGCGGCGTGAGATCAGCGGCCTTTTGTTTGTAGCCAGGGTAGACGCAAGCCGACGAGGAGAACAGGAATCGAGTTACCCCGTTCAGGCGGGCGGCCTCCAACATATGAGCATTGATGAGGACGTTGTTCCTGGTAATTTCTGCATGTGAGGTGCTGATGTACCCAATACCTCCCATGTCCGCCGCAAGATTGTAAACATGGTCTATGTGGCCTCGCGATGCCTGCAAACAACTGTCATATCTTCGTAGGTCGAGAATCTCGAACTCATCTGCCCGGCTCGCCTCGTATTCCGGCGTCTTAAGGTCCACGCCGCGTACCCACTGCCCTTCATCTTTTAGCCGATTAACAAGATGATGGCCGATGAAACCTCCAGCCCCTGTGACCAGGGTTCTAACTTGCTTAGCCATGAGATAGGGTCCTTTTGTATGTTGTGAAGTTTTGTTTAAGCACTGAGAGGCGGATTAGGAGAACGAGGCAAAAGTCCAACCAGCTCCAGAAGAACCAGGCCTGCGGCTTTGGGGATCGAAATGAGGTAGCGCCGCCACAATCGATAGGGCTGGGTCGATAAACGAAACAGCCATTCCAGCCCATTTTCTCGCATCCAGGCAGGAGCCTGGCGAACTCTTCCGGAATGGAAATCGAAAGCAGCGCCAACGCCGAGCATCACAGGAACCGAAAGCCGCTCACGATTTTCATGCATCCATTTTTCCTGCTTCGGAGTGCTGAGCCCGATCCACAACACATCGGGAGAGGCTGCTCCTATGCGTGAAGCAACCTCCCGCAGCTCTTCTTCAGTCAGCGGGCGGTATGGAGGACAATAAGTGCCCGCCACGACAATGCCGAAACGTTGCCGCAGCAAATCCGCCAGCTGTTCTGCGGTTCCGGGCCCGCCTCCGAGAAAGAAATGGCAATAGTTCGCTCCGGTTTCGCGGCAGAATGTTTCCATCAATTCTGGTCCGTAGACCCTGCGTTTCAGGGGATGCCGATGCCATCGGCCCAACCAGACGAGCGGCATGCCATCCGGGACTACTAAGTCAGCCGAGTCGAGTGCGCGTCGGAGATCTCCGTCGGCGCGTGACTCAGCGATCCCATGCATACCTGTAACGGCAATGTAACGCCCCTTCGAGCCGTCCCGGATCCAGCTTTGGATTTGCGAAACGACTCCCGGAATCTGCACGGCATGTACCGGGACACCTAGGACGCGAAAACTAGGCGGCGGTTGGAAGTGGTCCGTTCTGCTCGAGTCTGGAGTGCGTGTGAATTGCAGAGGCATAAATATTCATCAAAAGACCATAATTCGTATTGGCCGTGTAGCGATCTTCGTAAGTTCGTCGCGCAGCTTTCCCCATCGCGGCCATTTCTGGTAAGTGTGCCCAGGCCCAATCAACTATCTCCGCCAGTGCGTCGGGGTCTCCGGGCGCGAAATGCAAACCAGTCACTTGGTCGCTAAGCATCTCTTGAATTGCACCCACGAATGCGCCAACTACGGGGGTTCCACATGCAAAGGCCTCCGCGGCAACCAAGCCGAACGGCTCGTACCAGATGCTGGGAATAACTAGAAATGCCGCCTTTTTGATGGCGTCGAATTTCTCGTCACGCCGCAATTGACCGGTAAAGCGGACCCATCGGAGTCCCTTCCTTTTCGCATCAGTCTCGAGCCGATGGCGTAGGGGCCCGTCCCCGGCAATCACGAGTGGAACTTCCCGCGGCACGCGTTCCCACGCTTCCAGAAGCGTTAACAGGCCTTTTTCGGGTGAAAGACGACCGAGAAACAGAGCATAGTCGCCCGGATGGGACCGCTCGCCGGGGTCCGGATCCACAAAATTCGGCTTCACCGATATCTTGCCCGCTGGAAATCCGGCTCCTACGAACTTATCTCGCAAGAAACTGCTAATCGCAATGTAGGCGTCTATGCGGGTACTCCAGGTTTGGCGCGAACGATGCATCTGGAGCATGAGTGCGATCGCGCCGGACATCGAGCGCGAGTCCCGGTAACATCCGTATCGAACGCTTCGTAAAAGTCCGTGTGTCACACACTCTTCGCAAGGCGTTCCGTCTCGACAGAAAGTCGATGCGGGACACAAAAGCCTGTAGTTATGGAGCGTTTGTACCACCGGAACACCTTCGTCGTTACATGCCTCATAGACAGAAGGCGACACCATCGCAAAAGTGTTGTGAACGTGAACGACGTCCGGTTTGAGTTCTCGTAGCAGGCCCCTGACGGCACGCTTGCTGTCGTCCGCGGACACGATCCGGTGGATCAGGCCGAGGCGTTGTACCAGAGAGAGGCCACCGATCTCGTCATTGCTGCGCTTGTAGATGCTGACACTGTGTCCATTTCGGCGCAGCAACTCGGCTTCTTGTCCAACTACGACATCCTCTCCGCCGGGTTGCTGATAGCTGTTATGAATGATGAGAATCTTCACCGGGCGGCCCTGGATAGAAAGAAAGTAGAAGTATGGGCGTTCGACTCAGGCTTTAGGCAGCACCCGAACCTCTCAAGACTGCCGGAATTGTCCGCGCTAAAATCTTCATGTCGAGCCAGATTGACCATTCATCGAGATATTGAAGATCAAGCTTCATCCAGTGCTCAAACCCAATGTTGCTCCGCCCATTGACCTGCCAAAGACAAGTAATGCCCGGGCGCACGCTGAATCGCCTTCTTTGCCAGTCCTGGTCAAAACCCTCATAATCCCGCAAAGGTAGAGGCCGCGGACCCACCAGGCTCATGTCTCCGCGGAGCACGTTAAATAGCTGCGGCAGTTCGTCCAGGCTGGTGCGTCTAAGCAGCCGGCCAATCGGGGTTATTCGGGGATCGTTCCTGATCTTAAAGACAGGCCCTCCGGCCTCATTTAAAACTTCAAGAGCTGGCAGTAGTTTTTCTGCATTCGGCACCATGGTGCGAAATTTGTAGATGAAAAACCGTCTCTTGTTTCGGCCAATGCGCTCCTGGAAGAAGAAAATTGGGCCCTTGGAAGTTAACTTAATCATCAGTCCGACGATTAACAATATGGGTGAAGCCGCGACCAGCAGAACAAGCGAAAGGATCACATCCAAGAATCGCTTCACTAAGGCCGGCCATCCGTCCAGCGAAGAAGGGTATGCCGTGATATGGGCTCTGCCATCAAGTTCCTCCGCATGAGCGCGGGCGATCTTCAGGTCGAAGATTTTGGGATCGAAGCGCATGCAGATGCCATGCTGCTCACAGAGGCTCGCGATCCGAAAAGAGTTTTCATAAAAGGACCGCAAAGGAAGATAATTGGCGATCTCGTCGACTACATTGCGCCGCAAATAGTCCGAGAGTTCGTCGAGACTGCAGCACAGCGGATATGGTCTCTCCAGGTCAGCCGTGCTCACATGCCACGCATGGTCGACAAATCCCAGAGCCCGGTAACCCCATTCGGGCGTGGTTTCCAGTCGACGAGCGAATTCGATCGCGCGCTTGTTGGTCCCCAGAATCAGTATGTAGCGAAGGTTCCGGCCATGTAGACGGACGAACCCAAGAAAACCTCGCATCAGCAGCCTCGATCCTGTCACCAGCAGGGAAGCGCAAATCCAGAATTGAAAGAGAAAGACGGGCGTAACCATACTGATCCCAAACATCATGGCTACGACGCCCAGGAAAAGGGAAGCGATCGTGGTGGATCGAATCGCGCTCCAGATGATGGTGCCCAGACGGGCCAGCCGTTGCGAGCGATACTGTCCGCAAAGCGAAAAGATCGCGTGCCATGCCAGCAGAAGCAGGCAAAAGATTACAAAATTAACCACCTTCACCCTGATCGAAAGGAACGCAGACAGGGGTACACCTCCGTCCCGTTGTGGAATCTGGAGGATGGTCGTGATTCCGAAAGCGGCAATCATTAGCCCAAGGTTAAACACCTTGAGCATGGCGAGATAGACGCGCCGTTTAGCAGTATTCACAGTCGATTCGATACAGGAAGGAAGATTGGAAGTACTGGAATGCGAAACCGCACCCGCAACTACAGTCTGCGATAGACGAAATCGGGAATGGGAAACGTTCGTTGGTTGAGAACTGCGCCCAGAACCTCAATCTGGGCTTCACGCAGGCTCTCCAAGCCTCTCCGTGCTGTTTCCCGGCGAGTGGACTCAGCCTGAAGCACTACTACCAATCCGTCCGCAATTCGGCCCAATGCGATGGCATCTGCGTAAAGATTCAGTGCCGGGGCATCGATGAGGACGTAGTCAAATTCTTTGCGCAATTCCTGCAACCGGACTTTGAGGCGGTCAGAATTCAGAAGGCTGGCCGATTCCGGCCCAAGGTTGCCACCGGAGAGTAACCACAGATCAGATGGTTTCAGGCGTTTTGCGAAACTTCGTACGTCGCCTTCTCCGATCAGTGATTCAACCAGCCCATGATCGCTGGAAACGCCGAAGAATTTGGCCAGAGCAGGAGTCCGGAAATTCGCATCTACAAGACAGACCGAACGGGAAGTAATTCCTGCCAATGCGCGGGCAACCTCGATACAGATTCGGCTACAACCATCTCCCCGGTCGATTCCTGCGAATACCACGGCGCGGGCAGTGTTTGCTGGCTGCCCCATAAAAACGCGCTGGACCAACTTAAGGCACTCTTCCTGCGCGCGCCGATCGAAATCCGAAGAACCCGCGGGAGCTTTGGCATCCGCTTCGGAGTCTGGAAAGACGATTATGGCAGCGTCTGGACCGGCAAGAGCCCTTTGCTGCGTTTCCTTCAAGGCCTCTTGCATTAGCTCGAAATTCTTACTCATGCCGCTTTTTCCGTTGCCATCCGGCAGCTCGCTGGCGGACTCGAGAGTCTATGGATGCTTTCTGGGCTAACTTTGAAAACCGTCAAACCCTGACAGAATAACCTACCCGGGCCGTGGCTGTATACGCCATGTCGATTTGGAAATCACGCGACTAGAGCCCCATTTATCGCAAAATCACCCTGAAATCGACTCCGGGCAACCTGCGGAACTGTCCGGCGTGCCAAGCAGGGTCTGGAATGGAATGCGTCTTAACCCGCCATCCACGGGGCCACCCAGGCTGCGATTCTTTGTCGCCAGGTGAAACGTTCCTGAGAACCCGCCGGCTTCCTGCCAGCAAGCCCTCCCCTTTCACCTTTCTTCTCCATGGGCGCAGTGACTCCCGCGTCGATATCCAAGTCGGCCAGAGCCTCGCGTACCACCTCCTCCCCAATGCTTTTTTGTTTCAAAGCGGAACCCAATGAAAGAGCACTGAAGCAGATGTTGTTGATGTTTCGCGGAATTCCCTCGCTGAACTCGGCGATCAAAGCCGTTGCTTTCGGCGTGAACAGCGAAGTCTTCCAATCGAACCCCGCCACCCTAAGACGGTGGCGCACATAAAGGCGAGTTTCCTCGGCATTGAACGGTTGCAGTCGCGCGAAAATGGATATTCTCTGTCGTAGCTGAAGTAAGCCAGGCGACGCCAATCTATCGCGAAGCTGAGGCTGACCAGATAGAACAATCTGCATCAGCTTGTAACTGGTCGTCTCGAAATTTGACAGCATCCGCAACAGTTCCAGAGCAGAGTCTTCAACATTTTGGGCTTCGTCGATTACTACTACAACTCGACGCCCCAAACGGGCCTCGGCTGCCAACAAACGGTTCAGTTGCTCCTGCATGCTGCCCGTGTCGGCCTCATCGTCCACAACGATGCCAAGGTCACGGAGCAAAGCGCGCAGCAGCTCCGTTGGCGTACTAAGGGAGTGGAATAGAAACACCGTCCGAGCCCCGCCTTCCAGTTGGTTGAAAAGTCGAAAGAGGATGGTCGTCTTGCCCATTCCGGGCATGGCGACAAGCGACATGAAGCCGCGACGACTTTGGATTCCGTGCGACAGCGAGGCCAACGCCTCGCGATGGCTGGCGCTTAAGTAAAGATAGCGCGGGTCCGGAGTTACGCCGAAAGGATCTTCCCTTAACTTGTAATAGTCCAAAACCATTTCGTTTACCTGTAAACCCTCCGCCGGTAAAAGCTGGCCGTGGAAGGTTTTCTACAACGCGCTAAGCTGTCTGCTTCGGCACGCTGGCCAGCACCGGAATTCTGAGAACCTCGAGCACCTCATCCGGAGTGCGCAGAGACGGATTGAGATACTCGGCGAGAAATGCGGCACCCGCACTGAGAATCACGGCCAGACACAGGCCAATCGCCATGACCAGGACTGGCCCAACCCAGGGAAGGATAGGAAGGATTGGCGGGACGGCGATCGCGACATTCGCGATCCGTTTCTCGTCCAAGGCATCGGAGGTGCGCTCTTGCTCCCTCTTTGAAAGATATAGCAGGTAGTTCGCTTCGTTCGCCTTAACGTCGCGACTCAAGTCCGACTGTTCCAAGGCCTCGAGATCCAATTTGACGATTTGCTTCTGCAAGCTGTGAATGCTGTCTTCGAGCGCTTGCGCGGTCGCCCGGTGAGAAGCAAGATCGGCCTGCGTTTTGGTGATGTCTCCCTTCATTAGCTCGAAAGTGGGATCACGATCTGTAGTCTGACTGGTGAATTGCTCTTTGCCGGCGGACGTTATCGCATCTTTCGTTTGGGAGATCTCCCGGTCAGCCTCCTGGACCAGTGGATAAGTTGACTCATACTTCATCAGGAGCTGAGTTTTTTTGACTTCAGTCGCCAGCAATCCAGCCTGAAGGTTCTGCGTCAGCGATTGAGCAGGGTCCGTTGACTCCGCGGCCAGCGAGCGTTCCGGAGTGAACTTAATACGGTTCGTCTCGTCTTCGATTCGATGGTCATCGGCGGCAATCGCCTGCTGGGCTGACTGGAGTGTCGCGACTGAATCGACTACCTGCTGGGCCATTGCTGTCCGCTGCACGTCAGGAGCTGCGGTGCCCATCTTTCTTGTAAATTCGGCCAGGCGCGCCTCCGAGTCGGCAAGAGCCCGCTCATAGTTGTCGGTCTGCGTGGCAAAGAACTTGAACGATCCCGGCGGCCGGTGGATCGCGAGATGTTGTTCCAGGTATAACTTCCCAAGCGTATCCAGGACGTTGTAAGCAAGATATGGGTCGCCCGATTTGTACTCGACTTTAATCAATCTGCTCTTTGACACCGCTTCGATGTCTAATTTGCTACCCAAATGGTCGGTGGCCCGGGCAATGTACCAGGCCTCGTCCGCTCCAGGGTGGAAATAGTGCGTAAACGATTGGCGCTCTCTATCCTGAAGCTTATTAGCGATGACGACCCCCTGGAGGAGATTCGGGCTGCTCAACAACTCCACCTCGGAACCGATGTCATAGTCCCCAACTGGGGGAATCGCCGCTTGTCCTTGGGTTGACTGTGAAGTAACCGTCGGCTCCGTCCGCTCTGAATTTACGAGAATTTCCATGTGGGCCTTATGAATGTTATTCAGAATAAAAGCGGCCACCACCGTGCCGAGCATAACCCCGACAAATGTGTAGACAAAAACCCGCTTGTGACGGAACAGCGGCGCGAGCAGATCCCGAAGCGTAGGGTCTGATTTCTGTTTCAACACATCTTCCGTCTTTGGCTCAACCATTTTCTGTGATCTCCCAGACACATCATTGATTCAAGAGAGCCGTTCCACTAAAGCCCAAACCGGTACCGAGGCCATAAGAATAGGGAAGGTATTTCCTGAAGTTCGAGATGAACTTGTCAGGTACAAAAATCATGTCACCCGCCTGAAGATGGACATCCTCGTGAATGTTGTGGCCGTTTAGAAGTTGCTTTAGGTTGAGCTTTTTGACCTCTACCCAATCGGTGGAGATGCGATGAAAGAGAAACACCTGTGTCTTAGCCGACGCTAAGAATCCACCGGCAACGGCGATTCCCTCCGAGACTGTGGTATCGATACGCAAGGGGTATTGGCCCGGCTTCCCAACCTGTCCATTCACGGTGAAAACAGGCGGCTGAAAGTTCGTAATATCCACATTTACGATAGGGTTGTGCATCGTCGTGGAGTAAGCCTTGGTCAGAGCGTCCACAATTTGCGGGATCGTCAATCCCTTGACAAACATAGTCCCCACGCCGTTTGGAAGCGTGATGAAGCCATCCGGTTGAACCGTTACCGAGATAGTTTGGAGCTCAGGGATCAGCGGGAAGGAAATTGCCAGAGTGTCACTAGGCATCACTTCATAACGGGGATACCGGTCTTGCAAGGCGGGCGGAGTGGAATTGTGAACGCCGGTCACCTCCACTGGATTGACTTGGCTCGAATCCGGGTGCGTAGTCTGCGCGGAGCTTGCCCCGCAGATCGCTGTTAAACTCAGAGTCAACAACCCGCCACAGAACAACATCTTGAGCATAATCGCATCCCCTCGGCTAGCGGCTACTGTCCGAGACCGCTGTCCCTCGGCGCTTAGATCGCTTCCACCTGATACTGGTCAATGCACACGGCCACCGAGCGCTGAATGGGCTCGACGGAAATAACCAGCATGCGGTCCCGGTTCTGTCCGGTTAGCAGGCCTTCAATGCCGTCCAGCGCGCCCCCCCGAATGCGCACCCGTTGACCCACCCGCAGGAAAGGATAGGGCGTGCAGTAAGCATTACTCGTCAAAAGCGTCCGTAGATTCTCGATTTGGCCTACAGGAATGGGGACGCCTTTACCCCGGGCGCCCACGAAACTCAGTACGCCGTTGGTTTGCATCACCTCGTGCCAGACTTCAGGCCACAACCGCACGCGCAAAAACGCATAACAGGAGAAAAGCGGCAGCTGAACGACCTTCCGCCTGTCGGTCCAGCGATGGACTTCGTCGACGGTCGGAAGAAAGGTCTCGAAGCCTCGCTGCTGAAGCTGTTTGGTCACGAACTTCTCGTGCCGCGAACGGGTGTGGATGGCGTACCACTGCGGCTCGACCACCTGAAAAGTTGGCCATTGTGATTCCAGCCAAGGTTCGCAAATTGTATTAGCAGCGCTCACACTTCGTGCCTCTCAGTCACATTTGGTCTTTCGACCGGTGCGACACCACAACAACTGCGCTCTTACGCTTCGCGTGCCCCGAAGGTCTGCGCATGGCTCAGGAAACCTTCCGGGGGAAGATTGGCCGAGCTTGTCAAAACCAGCTTTGTACTTACTCTGGACAAATTACCTTTCAGCAACATGTGCCTGGATTGCATCCTCGTCTTCAAATCTGCCGCCTACAGCAAAACCGAGCAGGTCCTCGCACACTTGAATTCTGTTCACCCGTCCGGTGTGGCGAAACAGGATTTCCTTCGGCGCCGGGTCGAAAGCCGGAACCACCACTTCGACTTCAATGTGGACGTCCACCGGGGGACAATCGCCCGTCACAATGAAAACGCCCCCTAATCCCACATTCCGGCAATATCCGACAGCTGAATGCTCGATCTCGTCCCTCCAATGAAATACGACCGGCAAGACCAGGGCAAAGCGCTTGCGATGCCTTCGTTCAACCCAAGCGGTATGGGGCGCACTTGCTGACATGGGGGGCATCCTCTGTGTCTGTATGATTCGCGTCATGTGTTGCTGGCCCGCAGTTGGTGAAGTCTGCGCGCCACAATATCGAGCGCTTCGATGGTAAACAAGTGAGTGAGCTTCCCCAGCGTCAAGCTGACTAGCCCCGGCTCGAATAGGGACGATCGCACTATTTGCCTTAGGGACAAATGGACACCTGGCAGGACTCGTTTGTATCTACACTGGCTAGGCATAAACGGGCTATATCTAGAGACAAACGGACTACCCGGAGGTTTTAATCAAAATGTAACAATCCGCAAGGAAGATATACGCTTGCCTTCTTGCATGCCGGGCTCCTTTGGGCACGGAAGAAGCAAGCGGAGGAGAGGTGGCACGACGCGCTAAGCGGAGATCGCACCAGCCTGCCCGGGCGGGACTGCAAGTGCTTGCGAAAACAGCCCCGGTGGGAAGCGTCGTGGAGATTCCACGAGCCAAAACCTTTGCCCCGCAAATTCCCCATCACAAGCCTGGGTCGAGCCTTTACTCGTACCTCGCCCTGACGGCGGCGACGATTCTCTGCCTGCTGCCCTTTTCAGGGCGAGCCTTTCACGTCGATGACACTTTGTTTGTTTGGGCCGCCAAGCAGATCGCGATCCGTCCCCTCGATCCTTACGGTTTCCGCCTCACTTGGGACAACACTCAAGTGGCGATGGCGGAGGTGACCCAAAATCCACCGCTGGCTTCGTATTACGCGGCTCTGATCGGGCGAACCGCGGGATGGTCGGAGCGGGCGATGCACTTGGGTTTTCTTCTGCCGACTCTCGCGCTCGTGCTGGGAACCTATCGCTTGGCCCAAAGATTTACCCGTTCGCCTTTGTTGGCAGCGCTTGCCACATTGCTGACTCCTGGATTGCTCGTCTCCGCCAGCAGCGTCATGTGCGACACCATGATGCTTGCCATTTGGGTCTGGGCGGTAATTTTTTGGGTGGAGGGGTTGCAACGGGCGAAGCCACTTTTCTTGACGGCATCCGGCTTTTTGGTCGCAGCCGCCGCGCTAACTAAGTATTTCGGCGCGGCCCTGATTCCCCTGCTGCTGACTTATGCGATTGTGAAGGAGAGGAAGCTGGGAAAGTGGGCTCTCTATCTCCTGATCCCTGTCGCTATTCTCTGCGGCTATCAGCTTTGGACGGCGGACCTTTACGGACATGGGCTATTGCTTGGAGCCGCTGCCTTTGCGCAATCTCAGCGCTCGTACGCGAATATGTCAGTAGTGGCGATGGCGTTGGTCGGCCTCAGCTTTGCCGGCGGCTGTGCCCTTCCTAGTTTGGTCTCGGCGCCATTCATCTGGTCGCGCATGCGAGTTCTCGCCGGAGTGGTTCTCAGTGCAATCGCCGCTACCGCACTCGCCCTCGGTTGGGTAAATCTGGGTTTACAAGTAGGCGCTGCCCCAATCCTCGCGGCCCGGCGGGAGCATTGGCTGCTTATCGCAATCCAGCTTACTCTTTGCATCGCGGGCGGAATCTCTTTGCTCGCGCTGGTGATTACGCAGTATTGGAGGGATAAGAAGGCAGACTCACTACTCCTGACACTGTGGGTGTTGGGAACATTTGGATTCGCTGCCTTCGTCAACTGGAGCGTCAACGCACGATCAGTGCTGCCACTGATTCCAGCCCTTGGCATTCTGTTGGCTCGACGTTTCGACAAGATTGACGGACGTAGCCTAGGGCCCATGCCGGTGAAAGCCGCCTGCGTTTTACTGATATCAGGATTGGTTTCGCTTTGGGTAGCCAGGGCCGACGCAGAACTGGCAAATTCCGCCCGCCAGGCCGCTTTGCAGATCCATGAAAGAACTCAAGGCCAAGGCGGGGATCTCTGGTTCGAAGGACACTGGGGTTTTCAATACTATATGGAGTCCTTGGGGGCCCATCCTTTGGATTTGGAGAATCCACGGGTAAAGGCGGGTGACTTCGTCGCGATCCCAGAAAACAATATTCAGCTCAGGGACATTGCGCCCCAGTTTATCGGCGCGTCCCAAACTTTGACGCTGCCCTTGCATACCTGGGCCAGCACCATTTGCACGACTTTAGGAGCGGGATTCTACGCCTCGAACTGGGGACCGCTGCCCTACGTGTTCGGGCCGATTCCCGAAGAGCGGTATCAGATCATTCGGTTGCTGGCTGGACCGGGCGGCCCCCCCTGACCAACGGACATGGCCAAGCGCAAGAGAAAGGGAAAAGCAAGAACACCTCCACCAAAGCCGGATCCACCGCTTCTGCGGGCAGCTCCGATTGCGGTGGTTGTTCTCGCTTTTCTCGTATTTGGCTATAGGCTGTTCGAATTGATCGACGACTACGCGGTCAACATCTTCTTTTCCGATCAATGGGATTTCGACGACGCTACGTTGTTTCAACACCATTCGCTATGGCAAATGTTCACCTGGCAACATGGTCCGCACCGCCAGGGAGCGGGAGCGCTGCTCGGATGGGCGGTCGAACCTCTTTTCCGGTGGAATAGCCGGACTGAATCCTTTCTCGTCGCCGGCATAATCGCGGTCACTGCTTTATGCGTCGTCTTGCTGAAGAAGAAATTATATGGCCGCGTCTCCTACTCGGATGCAATCATCCCACTCATCTTCTTTTGTCCGCTGCAGTACGAAACTTTATTTATCACCGCAAACCTCGCCCACGGTCCTCTGCCCGTGTTGCTTCTCGTACTTTACTGCCTTGCCTGGATATGCGAAGACGTCCTAGTCCGATATGGTCTCCTCCTGGCGATCAACTTTTTGACGATTTATACGGGCTTCGGGCTTTTGTTAGGCATCCTTACTCCGGTTCTGCTGGTCGTTGACTACTGGGTGAATCTGCGAACGATGCCAAAGGGCAAAGTGTATCTTGTTACTGCTTTACTTCTGGCTTTGGCTTCCTTCGCTTCCTTTTTTATCGGCTATAAGAACCAGCCCGCTGCTGATTGCTTTTCTTTTCAGCTGCAAAATCCAGTAGATTATGCCTGGTATGCAGCCCTCATGTTTGCTCCCTTCTTCGGCGTTCAAGGAATCGGCGCGCTTCCAACCGTTGTAGGCGTGGTTGCAATAATAGCGTTGATGGCGTTTTTGACAATGAGCATTATTGGTCTGTTTCGCGCGCAGGCTAAGCCGCGGCAAAGATACCTGGTCATTGCCATCCTGACCGCCTATTGCCTGTTGTTTTGTGCGGCCACAGCTTACGGCAGACTCTGTCTGGGAATCGGGCTTGCGCAAAGCTCGCGTTACGTCATTTATCTGGAACTGGGATTACTGGGCATCTACTTTTATCTGCTCGACATTTCCCACAGGATCACGCGAAACATGTTGGTGCTTGTTTTCGGCCTGTCGCTTTTGGGTACGATAGCTTCCAGTGAGAGGGTGCGTGGTCAAATGGCGATGTTTTCGCAGGTCAAGCAGGGGTGGAAAAATTGTTATCTCGCCCTCGGCGATGTCGAGCGCTGCAACCAATATGCGAGGGTCTACCCCTGGGAGCCAGAAACGACGCACCTGAAGGAGAAATTGGAATTTTTGCGAAGGACGCGGCAAAACCTGTTCGCCGATTCGAACTGACTCAAGGATTGCGCTATGTTACAGCCAAGTTAAAATTTGCACGACGCGACCCGCCTTTCCGATGTCTCGTGATGTTTTGCCGGAAACTCGCCGACAAGCTCTTCGTTCAAGTTCGGGACTTCGCCTTGGGAGCTTACGGCTGGTTGTTAAAGCCAGGTTAAAATGCGCCGTTTGGCCTTGTTCGCCGCCGCGGCTTTTCGATACGCTAGTACTCCCTGTAAAGGTCCAATCCTGGCGAGAAGTTGAACCTTGGCTGCAAGAAAAGAACGTCACAAAGCGCAGGCCGCGCGACGGCCCCTGATAGTTGTCGCCAAAGAAGAGAAACCTTCTCCAGTGCTTTTTCCCTTGAGTCGCCCCACATCTTGGCTGACAAGACGCAATCTCGCGCTCGGCCTATTGCTAGGGTTGACTTTTGCGGTTTACCTACGAGCCACGCGAAACGAGTTTGTGAATTATGACGATCAGGGCTATATCGTTGAGAACCAGCACGTTCAGCAAGGTCTGAATGCAGCCACGCTACGCTGGGCATTGACTTCGACCGAGGAATCCAACTGGCATCCGCTGACTTGGCTTTCGCACGCCCTGGACTGTCAACTTTTCGGATTGAACCCTGCGGGACACCATTTCACCAATGTGCTTTTGCACGTCTTGAATGTGGGGTTGCTGTTCTGGTTGTTGTGGCGGGCGACAGGAGCAATAGGACGCAGCTTTATGGTGGCGGCGCTGTTCGCCCTGCATCCGTTGAATGTGGAGAGTGTGGCCTGGGTAGCGGAGCGGAAGAATGTGCTGTGCATGTTTTTCTTCCTGCTCACCCTGGGGGCTTACGGATGGTATGCACGGCGGCCGGGGTGGAAGCGCTATCTGGCGGTAGCGGGGTTGTTTGTGTTGGCGCTGGCGGCCAAGCCGATGGCGGTGACGCTGCCCTGTGTGCTTTTGCTGGTGGACTTCTGGCCGTTGCGGCGGGTGCAGAGTCGGGAAGCTCCCTCGGAGAAGTTTCCCGTGCCGCAGCAGCCGTTGGGGCGGCTGGTGCTGGAGAAGTTGCCGCTGCTCGTCCTGTCGGTGGCCAGCAGCGTGATAACTGTATTGGCGCAAAGGAGCGCGGAGCCAGACCGCCAACTATTGCCGATTACGCTACGGGCAGGGAATGCCCTGCACGCCTATCTGATGTATATCCTGAAAGGATTCTGGCCAACCCGTTTGGCGGCGCACTATCCGTACCAGGGCTACGGCCTTTCCGTGTGGTCCGTCCTGCTGTCCTGCGTGTTCTTAGTGACAGTTACCGCATGGGTATTGCGCGAACGTTCCCGGCCTTACCTGCCAGTGGGATGGTTTTGGTTCCTGGGAACGCTGGTGCCGATGATTGGGCTGGTGCAAGTTGGCGATCAGGACATGGCGGATCGCTACGCCTATCTTCCCTTGGTCGGTATCTTTGTGATGGTGGTGTGGGGTGTGGCCGGCTGGGCGCGGACGAGGCGAGTGAAGCTGCAATGGTGCGTAATGACTTCTGCGGTAATCCTGGCAGCTTTGACAGTGCTGACGTGGCGCCAGATTGGAACGTGGCGTAACAGCCGTGCATTGTGGGAACACGCGCTCCGCGTGACCAAAAACAACTATATGGCGGAGGACTACATCGGCGTGGATCTTTTGTTTCAAAACTACGAGACAAGTGGTCAGCGTTATTCATCCGAAGCCTTGGTCCACTTTCAGAACGCTGTTCGCATTAACCCACGTGATCCCATCAGCCATATCAACCTCGGGGCAGATCTACAGGAGCACGGAAAGTTTCAAGAAGCGATCGAGCAATACCAGACCGTGCTGAAGCTAACCCAAAAGCGAGACCTCATCATGAAAACCTGGATCGACATGGGTGCTGCTTATCAGCAAATGGGCGACCTACCAACTGCGCGGCGATTCTATCTTCAGGTACTAAAAATGGACCCTGGAAATCAGGTGGCGTTTACTAACCTCGGCAGGTTAGGCATGGAAGAGAGGATCCAGCAGCTTGCTGCTTCGGCGTCGACTCATCCCTCGCCTGAGGCGTACTTACAGCTGGGGAAAGTTCAACAGATCGCAGGCCGCGTGGCGGACGCCCGCGCATCGTACCAAACTGCGCTTAAGCTCGACCCAAAGTTCTCTGAAGCCAGGAACGCGTTGAATAGCCTGGCCGATGGCGTCACCCAGTAAAGTGGCAACTGGTTGGGGTCAAGAGCGGCTATCTGAACTACATGCACCCTTAGCATTGCGGACAAGAGACAGAAACTCTCCAGGAATTTGAACTTTGGCTGCAACGAAAAAGCGCGCGAGGTCACGGGAGATGCGCAAGCCACATCTCGTCGTGTCGAGGGAAACCAAGGCTCCAGTTCGCGCCCTCAATCCCTTCTCAGCAACTATGAAGCGTAATCTGGCGCTCAGCCTCTTGCTCGGGCTGACTCTTGCCGTTTACTTTCGGGCCACGCTAAATCCGTTTATTCAGCACGACGACCAGGACTATGTTCTGGAAAATCAGCACGTTCAGCAAGGTCTGAATGCAGCCACGCTACGCTGGGCATTGACTTCGACCGAGGAGTCCAACTGGCATCCGCTGACTTGGCTTTCGCACGCCCTGGACTGTCAACTTTTCGGATTGAACCCTGCGGGACACCATTTCACCAATGTGCTTTTGCACGTCTTGAATGTGGGGTTGCTGTTCTGGTTGTTGTGGCGGGCGACAGGAGCAATAGGACGCAGCTTTATGGTGGCGGCGCTGTTCGCCCTGCATCCGTTGAATGTGGAGAGTGTGGCCTGGGTAGCGGAGCGGAAGAATGTGCTGTGCATGTTTTTCTTCCTGCTCACCCTGGGGGCTTACGGATGGTATGCACGGCGGCCGGGGTGGAAGCGCTATCTGGCGGTAGCGGGGTTGTTTGTGTTGGCGCTGGCGGCCAAGCCGATGGCGGTGACGCTGCCCTGTGTGCTTTTGCTGGTGGACTTCTGGCCGTTGCGGCG